>Ga0157372_10004652_pt1 | contig 14585 bp, 11 predicted proteins | sample C55metaG_FD_115307 | JGI IMG/M metagenome (GOLD analysis project Ga0157372, IMG submission 115307) | Corn rhizosphere microbial communities from Kellogg Biological Station, Michigan, USA - C5-5 metaG | ecosystem: Host-associated > Plants > Roots > Rhizosphere > Soil | place: USA: Michigan... | reverse complement strand
TGAGGCTGCCACCGGCGATCGCCGTGCCCAGCTGCGGCGCCATGTACTGGAAAAAATCTGCCGCCTGCTGGCGCGCATTCGCCGTGGCGGTCTCCGGCGGGATGATGGCTGGAGCGTCGGGACACGACGTCTGAGCCTGCGCGGCCGCACTGCCCACCATGCCCATGCCAACTGCGAGAACGAGGAACTTCTTCATGACGCGCGCTCCTGAGTGATGCGCACCTGTCCAGCCCCGCGCACGATGCGCCCGAGCCGCCAGTTGCCAAGGTGAGCCGACGAGGCGCTCGCCTCGACTGCTCGCGCGCCGTCCTCGTCGGTGATGACGACCATCCCGACACCCATGTTGAACGTCCGGTACATCTCCGCCCTCCCTACTCCGCCCACCCGCTCGAGTTGCCGGAAGAGGTTCGGTACTTCCCAGCTCGCCGCATCGATCTCGGCGTCCAGCGTGTCGGTGAGCGTCCGGTTCACATTGCCCGGCAGCCCGCCACCAGTGATGTGCGCCATGCCGTGAATGTGACCGAGGACCGGCCGCAACACGGGCAGATACGAGCGATGGACCCGCAGCAAGACATCCGCCACCGAAGCATCTTCCCCCGGGAACGGATCGTCCACAGCCAGGCCCATCCGCTCAGAGACGATGCGCCGGGCGAGGGAGTAACCGTTGGTGTGCAGTCCGCTGCTGGCGAGGCCGAGGATGACGTCGCCCTCGCAGACGCGATCAGCGCCGAGGATCGCGTCCTCCTCCACCATGCCGACGATGAATCCCGCGAGGTCGTAGTCGGGCGGCGTGTAGATGCCCGGCATCTCCGCCGTCTCCCCACCGACGAGCGAGCACCCATTCTCGCGGCAGCCCGCGGCGACGCCTTCCACTACGGCGGCCACCACGTCCGGCTCGAGCCGGCCGGCCGCGAAGTAGTCGAGAAAGAACAGCGGCACCGCACCCTGCACGAGGATGTCGTTCACGCAGTGGTTCACGAGGTCGTGCCCCACGGTGTCGTGGCGGTTCGCCTGGATGGCGACGCGCAGCTTGGTGCCCACGCCATCCGCGCTGGAGACGAGCACGGGACGATGGGCCTCGGCCGGAATGCGGAACATCCCGCCGAAGCCACCGAACGAACCGCGCGCGCCCGCGGTGAAGGTGGACTCCACCGCTGCACGGATGCGCTGCTTCACGGCGTCGGAGCGGTCGATGTCGACGCCGGCACTCGAGTAATCCAGGCCGCGATCCGTCGAGTCGCCACCGCGCGCGTCGCTCACGCGGAGAGCTCCTCCTCGAACGCCACCAGCGCGTGGAAATCACGCACCCGCGCGGCGATCTCGTGTTCCGTGACTTCGAGCAGGCGCTGCACCGAGAACTTCTCGACGGCGAAGGAGCCCATCGCCGAGCCGTAGACCACGGCGCGGCGCAGGCTGGCCTCACTCAGGTCACCGGTTCGAGCGAGATAGCCCATGAATCCACCCGCGAAGGAGTCGCCGGCGCCCGTGGGATCGAACACCGATTCGAGCGGATACGCCGGTGCGAAGAAGATCGAATCCTGCCTGAAGAGGAAGGCGCCGTGCTCGCCCTTCTTGATCACCACCATCTTCGGGCCGCGCTCCATGATCCACCGCGCCGCCTTCACGAGGTTGAAACAGTCGGTCAGCTGCCGCGCTTCGGCATCGTTCAGCGTGATCAGGGCCACATGCTTGATCAGCGCGAGGATGTCGGGGCGGCGGCTCTCGCTCCAGAAGCTCATCGTGTCGCAGGCGACGAGCGTCGGTTTCTGCACCTGCTTCAACACGTCCAGCTGCAAGCGCGGATCGATGTTGGCGAGGAAGACGAACGGCGCGCTGCGGAACTGCGGCGGGATCTTCGGGCTGAAGTGCGAAAAGACCCCGAGGTGCGTCTCCAGCGTCTCTGCCGAATTGAGGTCGTGACGATAACGCCCACGCCAGCGGAAGGAATCCCCGTCCGCCTGCTCCAGCCCCGCCATGTCCACCCCACGCGCCTTGAGCGGCTCGAGCTGGTCCATCGGATAGTCGTTGCCGACCACGCCGACGAGTTGCACCGGTGCGAGATGACTCGCCGACGCGGAAAAGAAGGTACCCGATCCGCCGATCACATGATCGGCCTTGCCAAACGGGGTCTCGACCGAATCCAGCGCGACGGAACCGACGACGAGAACGGACATTCGTGAGCGGGGAGAGGATGATGGTGGACGTGAACGGTGAAACGTGAACCGTGAACCGAAACGGCATCAGCAGTGACGGTTCACCGTTCACGGTTCACCGTTCACGAGTGTTTCTACATTCTTTCCGGCGCCGAGATGCCGAGCATGGTCAGGCCGTTCCGCAGCACGACCTGCGATGCGCGCGCCAGCAGCAGGCGGGCGCGAGTGATGGGTTCGGGCTCGTTGAGCACGTGCGCCTTGTGGTACCAGAGGTGCACCTTCCCCGCGAGGTCGTGCAGGTAGGTCGCCACGCGATGCGGCTCGAGCGACTCCGCGGCACCGGAAACGAAAGCCGGAAAGTCCAGCAGCGCCTTCATCAGCTCCGTTTCCTCGGGGAGCGTGAGCACCGAGAGATCGGCGTTCGCATCGATCGAGGCCGGGTCGATGCCGCCGACCCGGAAGATCCCCGACATTCGTGCGTGCGCCATCTGGATGTAGTAGACCGGATTCTCCTCGCTCTGCGAACGCGCGAGATCGACATCGAACGACAGCTGCGAGTCACCCTTCCGCATGAGGAAGAAGTAGCGCACCGCGTCGCGGCCCACCTCGTCGATCAGGTCGCGCACCGTCACGTAGCTGCCGGCGCGCTTGGAGATCTTCACCTCCTCGCCGCCGCGCATCACCGTCACCAGCTGGTGCAGCACGAACTCCGGGTAACCCTCGGGGATGCCGATGTCGAGCGCCTGGAGTCCGGCACGCACCCGCGTGACCGTGCTGTGGTGATCCGCACCCTGCACGTTGATGGCGCGCCGGAACCCGCGCTCCCACTTGGTCACGTGATACGCGACGTCGGGCACGAAGTAGGTGTAGGTCCCGCCCTTCGCCGCACTCTTCCGCATGACGCGGTCCTGGTCGTCGCCGTATTCCGTGGTGCGCAGGAAGAGCGCGCCGTCCTTCTCGTACGTCCTGCCGCGCTCGACGAGCGCGCGCACCGTCTGCTCCACGCGTCCATCCTCGTACAGCGACGACTCGAGGAAGTAGGTGTCGAACACGACGCCGAACGCCTGCATGTCGAGATCCTGCTCCTTGCGCAGCTCGCGCACGGCGAAGCGACGCAGCCCATCCAGGTTGTCGCCGGCCGTGTCCTCCGGATGCTCGACGACGTACCGCTGCGCGATCTCGGCGATGTACTCGCCGTGATAGCCACCCTCGGGGATCTCGAGCGCGGCGCCGGTCAGCTCGCGCACGCGGGCCTGGGTGCTCTTCGCGAGGTTCTCGATCTGGACGCCCGCGTCGTTGTAGTAGAACTCACGCGACACGCGCCAGCCGGTCCACTCGAGCAGCGACGAGATCGCGTCGCCGAGCGCGGCCTGGCGGCCGTGGCCGACGTGCAGCGGGCCGGTCGGATTCGCGCTGACGAACTCCACGACGACCGGCTTCGCCGCGCCTGCTTCGGTGCGCCCGTATCGCTCACCGGCGGCGACGAGCGCGCGCAGCCCGTCGGCGACCGTGTCCGCGCTCATTCGCAAGTTGATGAAGCCCGGCCCCGCGACGTCCGCACCCGCGAGCCCCGCCGCCTCGAAGTCGAGCGCGGCAACGAGCGCCTGCGCCAGGTCGCGCGGCTTCCTGCCGAGCGGCCTGGCGAGCACCATCGCCACGTTTGTCGCCCAGTCGCCGAACGCCGGATCACGAGGCCGCTCGAGCAGCGGCTCGATATCGGCGGGCGCGCCGAGCGAACGAGCGGCGCGCGCCAGCTCGGCGCGCAGCGCCTCAGTGCCGGCGCTCACTCGCTGCTGCTCTTCTTCGGGGCGGCCGGCTTGGACTCGGCGGCTGGTGCGGGCGACGTGGGCGCGCTGGTGGACGAACCTCCACCCTCGGCACCACCGCTCTTCGCGCCGTCACTCTTCGCGTCAGCCTTGGCTGAGCTGCTACTGTCGCTCGAACTCGACTCGGCGGTGGAGCTCTTCGGTGCGCTCCCCTTGTCGCGGTGCGCGTTCTTGCCGTAGTCGGTGAGATAGAAACCGGAGCCCTTGAACGCGAACCCCGCGGGCGACATGATGCGCTCCGCAACCTGCCCGCAGACGGGACAAGCAGACTGGGCTTCGGCGCCGCTGATCGTACGGTAGAGCTTTTCGAACTCGTGCCCCTGCGGGCAGCGAAACTCGTAAGTTGGCATCGATGTGAGACTTAGGCGGTCGGGTTCCAACCGCGAAAGCTAGTCCCGTGCGAGAGCACCTACAAGCCCACCGCCCTCGCGCCCAGCGACCTGCCGAAACGCAACACGGCGCCCCGAAGGGCGCCGTGCGCGTGCGAGCTTCGTGCTGCGAAGCAGCCTAGAAGCGGATGCCGAAGGTCAGCGGAACCGTCTTCAGGCTGGCGGTGTTGCCCTGGTCATCCTTGCCCATCGAGATCTGCTTGTAGCGGATGTCGATGCGCGCCGGGATCGGGCCCAGCGGGAAGTCGATGCCACCGCCGGCGTTGAAGCCGAAGTGGTTCTCGCTGGCGGACAGGCTGTTGGTCCCGTCCGAGGCCGAAACGCCGATGTGCGAGTAGCTGCCGCCCGCCGTGAGGTACGGCTTCACGATCACGGAAGGCATCCACGTCACGATGTTCAGGTTACCGCCAAGATCGGTCGACTTCGCCGAGGCGCCGGCGGACAGTCCCTTCATGCTCATGCTCGAGTAGCCAAGTTCGCCGCGAAGGCCGAACGGCATCACCGGCGCGCGGAGGTCCATCGAACCACCGACGGTGTAACCCGTGTTGAAGGCATCGGACGCATCGCCCATCGGCATGGACGCGCCGCCGTAGACGGCGAACGAGAGCGGCTTGGCGATCTGCGCGCTCAGCATGCTGGGCGCAAGGAGAACAGCACCGGCAACGGCCATCGAGCGGAAGATGTTGATCGGTCGCATGGAGCCTCTGGTAAAAGGAGGCGAACCGCCTGGTAGACCTGCTGGCAAGCCCGCCATGAAGGCGACGCGATTCCGCGTCGCAAGAGAAGCGGCGCGGACGTCAGTCCGCGCCGCTTCGGGAAATCAACGCGTGTATACCGACAGGCCGGCGAGCAGCCCGATCGAGTTCTGCGTGTTGCCGTCGCTGCTCGAGTGCGCGAGGTTCGCCTCGAGGCGCGTCGCAAAACGGCTGGCCACCGGGATCTTCACGCCGAACCCGCCGCCAAACGTGAACGCGCTGTTCGAGCCGCCATCCTTGATGGAGATGCCATCGAGCCCGATGAACGGGCGCACGTAGAGCTGGTTCGCCATCCGGCTGGTCGAGAAGTGGTAGAGCAGCCCGAGGCCGACGCCGTAGGTGGTGTAGCTCCCATCGGTCTCGCTGTGATGCGTGAGACCGAGCGAGGGCTCGAGCGAGAGCGCGGGCGACATGTAGAAGCCCATCCGGATCGACGGGATCGGGATCATCAGGTCGGTCGTCTTCGGATCATCGAGCGTGAAGATCACGCCGGCATCCACGCCGAGCTCGGGCGAAGGATTGGCCGACGTCACGGTGCCGCGGGTCGTCCGCTGCGCGCCGGCGGTGGAAGCAATAGCGATCAGCGAGAGCGCGGCGAACGAGAGAACCCGGCGCATACTGTCTATTCCTGTAGTCTGGTGAGCGAGCAGTCGTGTGCCCTCCCACAGCGGGAGAGTCACGAATCAGACTGCCGAACTCGCCACAGGTCACTGCCGGGGCCGGTAGGGCCAGGGGAAGGTCACCTCACCTCGACCTCGGTCATCATTCCGTGCCGATCGTGAGGGAGCCCGTCACCTGTGTCACGTACTCGGCAGAGGAGGCTGTACCTGCCCGGCTCGAGGTTCACGTCGAGCACGATAGTGCGACCGGGAGCGAGGTCCGTGGTGCCTCCCCACGGTTCTACGGGGGGCGGGCCATCCTGCAGCTCAATCCAGTGCACGAAATCGTGGCCCGACTTCCCTGCCGCGAGGCGGGAGAGAATCAGTTCGTGTGCCTGCCTGCCGCGATTCGTGATCGCGATCCGATGGTAGCCGCGCGTGAGTGGGCCCGAGAGCCGGAACGCGTAGTCGTCCAGCGTGATTGCGACGTCCGGCGGCGGAAGCCGGTCGCGAATCGCGGCTGCCGGACGGACGATCAGCGACTTGAGCATGCCCTTGCTGAAGTGAAGCCGCCCGTCGGGACTCGGTATGTGACAGAACACGGCGTACGTGCCCGCCGGAAGGTCGAGCGTGGCCACCGACTGGCGTGACCCGATGGTGGAATTCGGTCCGCCCACCGCGTGCATCCAGTGTGGGTGCGCACCACCGGCGGTCAGCGCATCGTGGACATCGCGGAGCGAGTGGCCGGCGTCGAGTGCGTACAGCATCATGTGGTGCGGCTCGCGACCAGCGTCGCGCAGGCGGAACGTCGTGACGCCGGCGTCCAGGGTATCGGGCAGATCGAAGGCGTACTCTCGCGCCACGACGGTCACCACCTGTGCGCGACCGTGCTGCGGGAGGTCACTTCGGGTCCGTCCCGCGCGCCCAGGGACCTGTGCCACCGCCTCCACCGCGAGAAGCGCAGTGAACGCGAGCGCGGCAGGAGCGACGAATGTGCTGCCGAACGACGCGAAGCGACGATGTGGCATCGTCCTGCTCCTGCCAGCGGTGGGCGATCAGAGCTCCAGCGTCGCGTCGACGGTGCGCGACGAGGCAACTTGCGGTGCGCTGGCGCGGAACGCCAGCGCACCCCTGTCAGGTGTTCGGACGATATGTGCCCCAGGCCGAGCTCAGGGTATCACTGATCTCGCCGACGCTCGCTCTCGCGCGCACAGCGTCGACCACGAGCGGCATGAGGGCAGTCCGCCCGCCCTCGCCGTCGGACGAGTACGACACCGCCGCCTCCCCGAGTGCCACAAGCGCGTGACGCACCGCATCGCCGTCACGCGCGCCGCGCACGGCGGCGAGCCGCTGCACCTGATCACGCTCGAGTGCCGAGTAGTCCGGTGTCGGGATAGCTGGTGGTTCGCTCTCGTCGGCGAACTTGTTGACGCCGACGATGGTAGTCTCGCCCCGTTCCACCGACAGCTGGTACTCGTAGGCCGAGCGACCGATTTCTTCCTGGAAGAAACCAGCGGCGATGGCGCGAGCCGCGCCGCCCATCTCGTCCACGCGCCCCAGCAGTGCCTCCGCCTCGCGCTCCAGCGCGTCGGTGAGCTGCTCGACGTAGAAGCTGCCGGCCAGCGGGTCGGCGGTGGACGCCGCGCCGCTCTCGTACCCGATGACCTGCTGCGTGCGCAGCGCGAGCGTCGCCGCATGCGCCGTCGGCAGCGCGAGTGCTTCATCATAGCCGTTCGTATGCAGCGACTGCGTGCCGCCGAGCACGGCGGCCAGCGCCTGGACGGCGACGCGCACGATGTTGTTCATCGGCTGCTGCGCCTGGAGTGTCACGCCCCCCGTCTGGGTGTGGAAGCGCATGCGGCAGCTCACGTCGCTCGCATCGAAGCGGTCACGCATGAGGCGCGCGTACAGGCGGCGCGCGGCACGGAACTTCGCCACTTCCTCGAACAGGTCGTTGTGCGCGGCAAAAAAGAACGACAGCCGCGGGGCGAAGCTGTCCACGTCGAGGCCGGCCTCACGGGCGCGCGAGACGTACTCCATCGCATTGGCGAAGGTGAACGCCAGCTCCTGCACCGCCGTCGCACCGGCTTCGCGGATGTGGTAGCCGCTGATGGAGATCGGGTTCCAGCTTGGCACCTCGGCCGCGCAGTACCGGAAGACGTCGGCGATGAGGGCAAGCGACGGCGCGGGCGGGTAGATGTACGTGCCGCGCGCGATGTACTCCTTGAGGATGTCGTTCTGGATCGTGCCGCTCAACGCCTCGCGCGCGATCCCACGCTCCTCGGCAACGACGATGTACATGGCGAGTAGCGTGGCCGCGGTCGCGTTGATCGTCATGCTCGTCGACACCCGGTCGAGCGGTATGCCGTCGAGCAGCAGGTGCATGTCCTCAACCGTGTCGATCGCGACACCGACCCGACCGACCTCGCCGAGCGCGCGCGGCGAATCGGAATCGATGCCCATCTGGGTCGGCAGGTCGAACGCGACGCTGAGCCCGGTCTGCCCCTTCTCGAGCAGCAACCGGAAGCGCTCGTTCGTCTGCTGCGCCGTGCCGAATCCGGCGTACTGGCGCATGGTCCAGAGGCGACCACGGTACATCGTGGGCTGCACGCCACGCGTGTACGGAAACTGGCCGGGGTCGCCGAGGTCGTGCTCGTAGTCGAGCGGCGCGGGTCGGTAGACCGGCGCGATCGGGATGCCGGAGGGCGACAGCTTGTCGGAGGACATGACCTGAAACTAGCGGCGGGAGCCGGATGGAGAGAGCCAGCCGGTGAGACGTGAAGCGTGTGACGTGAAGCGTAACGGCGTCAGGAGTTACGTCTCACGAATCACGCGTCGCGTGGGCGCTCAGGCGCCGACCAGCGCCGTCTCTCCCGCGAGCGTCTGCATCGCCATGTCCACGTCCCGCTTCGATCCGATGAACAGCGGCACCCGCTGGTGCAGCTCGGTGGGCTGGATGTCGGCGATGCGCTGCACGCCGTCGCTCGCCGCGCCGCCCGCCTGCTCGCAGATGAAGGCGAGCGGATTGGCTTCGTAGAGCAGCCGCAGCTTTCCACCCGACATCTTTCCGTTGGCCGGATAGCAGAACACGCCGCCACCGAGCAGGTTGCGATGGAAGTCCGCGACGAGTGACCCGACGTAGCGCACGTTGAGCGGCTTGCGTCCGCCCTCGAGCCCGCGGTAGCGACGCATGAGCAGCTTCGTCGGCTCGTCCCACTGCGCTTCGTAGGAGTCGTTCACCGACAGGTAGCGTCCCTCGTCGGGAATGCGGATGTTGGGATGCGAGAGGAGGAACTCGCCGATGGACGGGTCGAGCGTGAAGCCATGGACGCCCTGCCCCGTGGTGTACACCAGCATCGTGCTGGACCCATAGATCACGTACCCCGCCGCGACCTGCCGGCGGCCAGGCTGCAGCATGTCCTCCATCTCGCCGTGCCGACCGCGCGTGATCTTCTGCACCACCGAGAAGATCGTCCCCACCGGCACGTTGACGTCGATGTTCGACGAACCGTCGAGCGGATCGAAGAGCAGGCAGTACTTGCCGCACCGGAACCCATCGGGAATCTGGATCAGCCCGGGCTCCTCCTCCGACGCCATCGCGCAGAGCCGGCCGCCGTGGTCCATCGCCTTGATGATCGTGTCGTTGGCGAAGACGTCGAGCTTCTGCTGGATCTCGCCCTGCACGTTCTGGTTCGCCGTCGCACCGAGGATGTCGGCGAGCCCCGACAGGCGGACCTTGCTCGCGATCATCTTCGCGGCGAGGGCCATGTCGTAGAGGATTCCCGAAAGCTCACCGGTGGCTTCGGGATGCAGGCGCTCCTGCTCGATGATGAATCGCTCGATCGTGACGACCGACGTCGCAGTGTGCTGGACCACGGGCTGCCTCTACGCGAGGGGTGGAGCGCCGGCTAGTCGGCGCGCGGCGTACGCGCGAGCGTCCGCCTCGTAGGGATTCCTGGTGTAGCCGTGCCGGATGCTTCGCCACAGGTAGCGAAGCGGAAACGCGCGATCTGCCTCAAACTGATGGACGTGCCGAAGTTCGTGCAAGAGTAATTCCGGGTCCAGCCGAACGCTCGGCGCCAGCCAGATCGTTCGCCAGAGGGTAATCCCCGACACCGTGGAGCGGCCGAGCAGCCAGCCACCGATGCGCAACGGCAACCCGCCACGTCGATACTTCGCTGCAGACAGCTCGGGATAGCGCGCGAGCAGGTCGGACGGCAGGGAGAACGGGGTACCGAAGAGAACCACGGGACGCGGCGATGTCGGGAGGTTGAGACGCGAGCTCAGGGAGTTCGATCCAGTGCCCAGTGCTCGCCGTGTGCTTCTACTTCCAGTCGTGTGCCATCGGTGCGAACGACGATCGTGCCGGCGAGATCCGTGCGCAGCGTCGGCACCCCGGCGAGAATGAGGCGTTCCAGCACCTCCGCGTCAGGATGCCCGTAGGAATTATTGGCCCCGACGCTCACGAGCGCGAGGCGCGGGTGCACCGCCGCGAGAAAGGCAGCGGTGGTGCTCGTATTGCTCCCATGGTGACCCACCTTGAGCACGTCCGCCTGCAGCGCGTCGCGGGCGTGCAGCAGTAGCCAGTCCTCCTCCGGTGCCTCCGCGTCCCCGGTGAGCAGCATCCGGACCCGGCCGACCCGCACCAGCAGCACGGTGCTCGCGAGGTTGGCATCGTGCAGGTCGGCGGCCCAGGCGGAATCCGGCGCCAGGGCGGTGATCACGGCTTCATCCACGACGAGCGAATCACCGGGATGTACCCGTCGCCACGGGATGCCATCCGCCCTCGCCTCAGCGAGCGCGCCGAGGTAGGGCGGCGTGGTGCCCACATAGCCCGGGTCGAGGAACAACGCCGGATGAAGCGCCCCGAAGAGCGATGCCGCGCCTCCCACGTGATCCGCGTGCGGGTGCGACAGCGCGAAGAGTGCGACCCGGCCGCCCCGGCGGGCAATGTACGGCACGACCACGCTCCGCCCCGCGTCCCCGGTGGCCCAGCTCCGGCCGGCGTCGACGACCACCCACTGCCCTCGCCGCGTCCGCAGCGCGAGCGCGTCGCCCTGCCCGACGTCGAGCATGTGGAGCTCGGTGAACCCACGCGGCCGCTGGAGCAGTGGCTCCGCCGTCATGAGCGCGACACAGGCGATCGCCACCACGCAGGCTTTCATCGGCCGTTCGGCGAGGCACGCGACGACCACCGCGACCGCGCCGACGCCACCCGCGACCGCGGCGAGTGCCGTCGGGTACACCACCGGTGCGCTCCACGGGATGGCGGCGGCGTGCGTCGCCACACCGTCGAACGCGGCGAGCAGCACATGTGCGGCGCCGGCGAGCACCCGCTCCACGGGACGCACGGGAATACAGATGGCCAGGAAGAGCACCGGTTGGAGCACACCCATGATCGGGTCCGCGAGGAGATTGGTGACGGGACCGAGCAGCGCCACGCGGCCGAAGGTCCGCGCCACCAGCGGCGCGGTCACCACCGTGGCGACGATGCTCACGATCGCCGCGCGCGATGTCGAGCGGCGCACGCCGACCCACTTCACCGGAATCGCGCGACGCGCCAGCGAACCACCGGCCGCGAGCGCCACCGTGCCGGCCACGCTCAACTGCCAGCCGAGATCGAGCACGACGCGCGGTGAGACGAGCGGCGCCACTCCACCCACGGCGAGAATGGCCCACGCCGAGGTCGGGCGCTGCAAGGTGCGACTGGCGATCACCAAGGCGAGCATCACGGCGGCCCGAACGGCGGGCGGCGGCGCTCCGATGCCCGCCACGTAGGCCGCCAGCAGGAGGATGGTGCCGACTCGAGCCGGCCTTCGCGGCAACCGCAGCGCGCCGGCGAGCAGCTCGAGGGCGAGGGCGATGATGGCGACGTGCAGGCCGGACACGCTGAGCATATGCACGAGTCCCGCCTGCGCGAAGCGGTCGCGCTGTTCGGCCGGAATCGCCGACATGTCGCCGATGACGAGGGCGCGGACCACCGGCGCGTCCGCCGCGAAGATGCGGTCGATGCGTGTCCCGGCGCTCGCGCGCGTCGCGACCAACGACCATGGACGACGCACGTCGCGGATGCGTGCCCCACGCACGAACAGCCCTCGCGCGTCCGCCGACGCGATGCCGCGCACCGTGCCCACACTCCCGCCGTCGGCGCGCCCCGTCGAGACGAGCAGCGTGGCCCGGGACGAACATCCCCGTGCGCTCAGGGTCGCATGTCCGACGCCACCTTCCTCAGTGGCGACCTCGAACTCCGACGTCCACTCGCGTGATGCCACCAGGATGGCGACACAGCGGGTCGTGTGCTGCCGGTCGGCCATGCCGAGGAGCACACCGGCGGCCATCACGACGGCGACGGCCGGTCCGGAGTTGCCAGCGCGACGCGACAGGACCACCGCAGCGAGCAGCGCCGCCGCCGTTGCCAGCGAGGCCGCGTGCGCGCTCATCGTCAGCCCAACCGCGAGCCCGAGCGCATACGCGGCGGCCGCCTTCGTGACGAGTGGCATGCGCACACGAAGGTGCTCGCGGCCGGGCCGGGCGAGGGCGGAACAGCGCGCGCCGGCGCGAAACGACGACGGCCGCCCGATGGCGGCCGTCTGCGTGCAATCGATGCTGGCGAAGCGCGCCGGAGCGCTATCCCGCCATCGGCAGCGGCTGGCGCTGCGTCACCACGCTTCCCGTGAACGTGGAGCCGGTGGTACCGGTCAGTTCCACCGTCAGGTACCTGCCGAGCAGCGTGGCGTCACCCGGGACGAGCACGGTGCGGAAGTCGCGCGTGCGCGTCATGAGCATCGACTCGCCACGACGGGCCTCACGCTCCACCAGCACCTCGTGCCGGGTGCCGAGCGCACCGAGGTTTCGCGCGCGGGACATCGAGCGAACGGTCTCGACGAGTCGCTTCAGCCGCTCACTCGCCACCTCCGCCGGCACCGTCAGCTCGGCGGGCATCCGCGTCGCCGGCGTACCGTCGCGCGGCGAGAAGATGAACGTGAATGCGTCGGCAAAGCCGACTTCGCGGACCACGCCCAGCGTCTGCTCGAAGTCCTCGTCCGTCTCGCCCGGAAACCCGACGATGATGTCGGTGGTGAGCGACACGCCGGGGATGGCCTTCCGGATGCGGTCCACGCACTCGAGATAGCCCTCGCGCGTGTAGCGCCGCAGCATGCGCTTGAGCATGCGCGACGAGCCGCTCTGCATCGGCAGGTGTACGTGCTCGCACACCGTTGGCACTTCGGCCATCGCCGAAATGACGCGCTCGGAGAAGTCGTTCGGATGTGGACTGGTGTAGCGCACCCGATGGATGCCCGGCACCGTGCCGACGGCGCGCAGCAGGTCGGCGAAGTCGTGGGTGCCGTCGTTGTACGAGTTCACCGTCTGGCCGAGCAGCACGATCTCCGTCATGCCGTCGGCGACGACGCCGTGCACCTCGCGCACGACATCCTCGAGCCGCCGGCTGCGCTCGGAGCCGCGCGTGGTGGGCACGATGCAGTACGTGCAGCGGTAGTCGCAGCCCCGCTGGACGGGAATCCACGCCTTGACCTTGTCGAAGCGGCGCGGCGTGAAGTCCTCGTAGTGCTCCTCGAGATCGAAGCTCGTCGCGATGGCGCGCTCGCCGTGGCGTGCGCCTTCCACCAGCTGCGGCAGGGCGCGATATCCGTCGGGCCCGACGACCAGTGAGACGTGCTTCGCGCGCTCGAGCAGTTGCGGACCGAGGCGCTGCGCCATGCAGCCCGTCACGCCCATCACCGTGTCCGGCTTCATGTGCCGCTTCAGCTCCCCGAGCCGCCCGATCACCCGCTGCTCCGCGTGATCGCGAATGGCGCAGGTGTTGACGAGAATGACATCGGCGCCATCCGGCACCTCCACCGGCTGATAGCCGGCAGCCGAGAGCTTCCCGAGCATCAGCTCGGAATCGCTCACGTTCATCTGGCAGCCATACGTCTCGACGTAGACGGTGGGGCGGGAGGAAGGCATGACCGGAATCTAATGGTGCGGGTGAGGGGATGGGTTCGGCCGGCGTGAAACGCCGGCCGTCGGGGCGCTGCGCGCGGCGGAGCCGCCCTGCTTTGCTTTCGGGGTGCTCGCAGGGTGACAGCTAGTCGGCGCGCTACGCTCTCGGGGTGCTCGCCTGCGGCTCGCGATCGGGGCGGCGGCGCGAAGCGCCGCCGCCCTAGGCCGTTATCGGTGCCGAATCCGCCGGAGGCCGCTCCGGGAGCCAGAAGTGGAATGCGCTTCCCTGCATGCTGCCGCCGCTCTTCACCCAGATCCGGCCACCATGCGCCTCCACGACCAGCTTGCAGAAGGCCAGGCCGAGGCCGGAGCTTCGGACGCGCGGGATGTGCGGCGTCTTCACCTGCTCGAACTTCCGGAAGATGATGTCGTGATACTCGGGCGGGATGCCGACGCCGTTGTCGGCCACGGTGAACAGCACGCCATCGCTGTCGCGTCGCGCCCCGAGCGTCACCGTCACCGCGCGCGCCGAGTGGGTGAGGGCGTTCTGCACGAGATTGCTGAACACGCGTTTCAGCAGCGCGTGGTCAGCCTCGATCACCGGCGCATCGTCGGCGTGGTCGACCACGGCCGTCGCGCCCTCCTGCTGGAAGCGGATTTCCCAGTCACGCTTCACCTCCGTGAGCAGCGCGCCTGGCGCGATCTTCGTAAGCTTGAGCTCGAGCCGGCTCTCCTCGAGCCGCGCGACCTCGAGCAGGTCCTCGATCAGCGCCAGCAGGTCTTCCGCGCGCCCTTCGGCGTCGGCGAGGGCCGACCGCTGCTCCAACGTCAGTGCGCCGAAGTCGCCGTCGATCAGCATCTCCATCGCGCCGATCATCGACGTGAGCGGCGTCTTGAGATCGTGCACGATCATCTTCAT
>Ga0157372_10004651_pt1 | contig 14588 bp, 14 predicted proteins | sample C55metaG_FD_115307 | JGI IMG/M metagenome (GOLD analysis project Ga0157372, IMG submission 115307) | Corn rhizosphere microbial communities from Kellogg Biological Station, Michigan, USA - C5-5 metaG | ecosystem: Host-associated > Plants > Roots > Rhizosphere > Soil | place: USA: Michigan... | reverse complement strand
TAGCGCCATTGGCCGTCCATCAGCGACGGCCCCATCCCGCCCCCGCCATGCGGGCCGTGGCAGCCGGCGCAGTTCATCCAGCTGTATAGCCGCTGCCCCTCGCCGATATGATAGGCGCTGGTGAAATAAGCCTGCTGGGCGGGATGGGAAATAATCGCTCCGCCACCGGCAGCTTCGGCGCGCGCGTCAGTTGTCTGGGACCGATCCGATTGGCGGCACCCCGCCACTAGGAAGAGGACGGCGAGAAGCACGCCAGCGCGGCGACGCAACAGGATTCCCTGGACCGCCATATGTCGCGGCACGATACAATTCGCTCGACCTCGCCGTTCTAACATATGCTAGCGGCACCTGTCCCTTCGCCCCAGATGACGTGCGCAGGACCCGCGAACAGGCGGAAAGTTCCTGCGCCGAAACATCATGCTTGCTGCGGGACGGTCTTTCCCGTCTGGCGATCGAGCCCGAGGGCTACCGCGACATCCAGCGCGGCGGCGCCGACAACGAACGCGATCGCGCCCCACACCGCCTTGCTGCGCGGAGCATTGCGCGCGGCGGCGGTCAATGCGGCGAGATCCATCCCGTCACCGGCGACCCGATTCCACACGCGAGTGGCATGCGCGGGGGACTGGAGCAGGCCCACGCCGGCCGCGACCTCGCGCGCACCAAACGCCTTGATCACACCCTCGCCGCCCTCGGCCTTGAGCGCCCGCGCGATCCGGCGCGAGGCGAACAGCTCGGCGGCCCCTAGCGCGATCGAAAAGACACCAAGACCCAAACTGGCCTTTTTGTAATCCATGTTAAACTCTCCGGCTAAGCCACTGAACGTCGAGCAATTCCGCCCGTAGCGCGTTCAACCGACCAGACCAGTCACCCGTTCCGTAAGTTGCCCCGCCCCACTCCGTGTTCAACGGCGCGCAAGCCGTCGAGATCGCTTGGTAAGCGCACTCCGATTTAGTATCAGGTGATACCAACCATAGCCGGAACCCATGGCGACCAGCACTTTCGACCTGTTCAAGATAGGCGTCGGGCCATCCAGTTCGCACACGATGGGTCCCATGACCGCCGCGGCAGATTTCGCGCGCCGTGCGCCGGATCATACCGCGCGGGTGGAGGTGTCGCTCTACGGATCGCTCGCGCTCACCGGCAAAGGCCACGCCACCGATCGCGCGATCCTGCTCGGGCTTGCCGGCCACATCCCGGCCGAGATCGACCCGGATGCCGCGGATGCGGAGGTCGCGGCGATCCGTCGCACCGGCAGGTTGATGATCGGAGGGCTCCGCCAGATCGCCTTCGATGAGGCGTGCGACCTCCTGTTCCTGCAGAAGGAAAGGCTCGCTTTTCATTCCAACGCGATGACCTTCGTCGCGTTCGACGTCGGCGGCGGCGAAATCGCGCGGCGCACATATTATTCCGTCGGTGGCGGCGCGGTGCTGGACGAGGATCAGATCGGTCGCAATGCCGCGCCCGAAGGTGGTTGGGACGTCCCCCATATCTTCCACTCGGGCGAGCAGTTGCTCGCGCGCACGGGCGAGACCGGCAAGAGCATCGCGCAGCTGATGCGCGAAAATGAGGAAAGCGCGCTTGCGCCGGACGAAGTCTCGGCCCGGCTTCGTGCGATCCGCGATGCCATGTCGGCCTGCATCGACCGCGGCGTCCGCTCCGATCTTGAGGAATTGCCGGGCGGCCTGCGCGTCAAGCGCCGCGCCCCCTGCGTCCATCGCACCCTGCTCGCGCGACAGGAGCGTGCGCTGGCCGATCCGTTGACCGTGATCGACTGGATCAACCTCTGGGCGCTCGCCGTGAACGAGGAGAATGCGGCCGGCGGCAAGGTGGTGACCGCGCCGACCAATGGCGCTGCCGGGATCGTGCCCGCGGTCCTGCGCTATTACGAGCGCTTTGCCCCCGCGGCTTGTGACAAGGGGGTGGAGGATTTCCTTCTCACCGCAGCCGCGATCGGATCCTTGTTCAAGGAAAATGCGTCGATCTCGGGCGCGGAGGTCGGCTGTCAGGGCGAGGTCGGCGTCGCCTGCTCGATGGCGGCGGCCGGTCTGGCAGCCGCGCTCGGCGCCACGCCTGCCCAGATCGAGAATGCCGCCGAGATCGGCATGGAGCATAATCTGGGCCTGACCTGCGACCCGGTCGGCGGGCTGGTACAGGTGCCGTGCATCGAGCGTAACGCAGTCGGATCGGTCAAGGCGATCGAGGCGACCCGGCTGGCGATGCTCGGCGACGGCACCCATCGCGTAAGCCTCGATCAGGCGATCGAAACGATGCGCAAGACGGGCCTGGATATGAGCGAGCGCTACAAGGAAACGTCGCTCGGCGGGCTCGCGGTCAACGTCGTGGAGTGTTGAGGCTTTCCCTGCCCCACGCGCCGCAAGAGGTGCGGCACGGTCAAACCCTGCACGAAGATCGAGAAAGCGACCACGGCGAACGCGACGCCGATGAGCTGGTCATGCTCCGCAAGCTTGACGGGCGCGGCAAGCGCAAGCGCAAGCGCGAGCGCGCCCCGCAGGCCGCCCCAGAACAGAACATGCTGCGTCATTCTGTCCACTGCCAGGGCGGAGCGGGCGAACAACCGCGTGATCGGGTAGATCGCCACCGCGCGCCCCGCCAGCACGATCAGCGTGCCGACAAGGGCGGGCATCACATAGTCGCCGATCGGCTGCTGCGCCTCGCGGCTTCCGATCAGCAGGAATACGATCGAATTGGCCAGGAAGGCCGCGAAATCCCAGAAGCGGATCATGGATTCGCTGCCATGTTCGGTCAGGTCGCGGCCGCGCCCCCAGTTTCCGACCAGCATCCCCGCCGAAAGCGTGGCGAGCACGCCCGACACCTCGAACTTCTCGGCGATCAGGAACGATCCATAAGCCGCCAGCATGGTCAGCGTGATCTCGACCAGATGATCGTCCGATCGGCCCGCGATCAGCAGCAATCCGCCCGCGACGACGAGACCGCACAAGACGCCGCCACCCACGGTCGTAAGCAGCGAAAGGGCGACCGCGCCGGTTCCGGTACCCTGACCGGCGATCCATGCGGCGACAAGGCCGAACAGGACGGCGGCGGCACCATCGTTCACCAGGCTTTCCGACTCCATCAGGAAGCGCAGGCGCGGCTCGGCCTTCTGCTCCTTCATCATCGCGATCACCGAAACGGGATCCGTCGCGGCGATCAGCGACCCGAACAGCATGGACGCGGGCCATCCCCAGCCTGCCAGCCAGTGCATGCCGCCCGCCACCACGGCCGCCGACAGCAAGGTTCCGACAAAGGCCATGCTCAGCACCAGCGGCGCCTCCCGCCGGAACTGGCGCCAGCCTAGATGGAGCGCGGCTTCGAACACCAGCGGCGGCAGCAGGAAGGTGAAGATGAGCTCGGGCGTAAGCTCGATGCGGCTATGATAGCCGACCAGGCTGAGCCCGATGCCCGCCGCCACAAGCCCCACCGCGTAAGGCAAGCCGATGCGGCGGCTGATGATCGCCACCAGGCAGGCGACGAAGAGCAGCAATCCCAGCGTGACGATGTCGATATGGTGCATCCTCACCGCTCCTGGTCGGGGCCAGCGCCCCTGCTTAGGCTCATCGCCTCGTTGGTGCCCTGCGTCCCTGCGGATACCACATGCGCACCGCGATCGCGCAGGAATGCCGCCACCGCCTGCGCACGAAGTTGGGGGAGCGTCGGATGCTCCGGCATAGGTTCGGCAAGGGCCGGCACCGCGATCGCAGGCCAGTTCCAGCGAGTTGCGGCCCACGCGCTCGTGCGCAGGCTGGAACGGCTTCTATCGTCCAGCATGGCGGACGCAGGGGCGAAGTGGATCGTGTCGAGCTCCAGCCCCGCCGGTGGAATGACTTCGATCGTCCAACCGGGCACCTGCGCGCTCACCCGCTGTTCCAGCGTGAGGTAGGCCGCAAGCGGGGCATCCGGAAGCGAGTGCGCCGACACGAGCGCCCGGCGCGCATCACGATCGACGAGGACATCCTGCGGCTCGACACCCCCGGCAATCGCCAGCAAGCGCGTGATCTCGGTACCCTCCTCGCGCAGTTGCTGCTGCTCCAGCGCCTGGGCAAGCGCCGCCTTTTCCTGCTCGAGCGATGCCGACGCCGGGTTCACCAGCACCTGATCCGCGCGCAGCGCCACGCGCTGCTTCAGTTTCGCCTCCATTTTCCTGACCAGCACGTCAGACCGCACCGCCTTGGACCTGGGAACGATGATCACCGCGCGAACCGCTATCGGGTCGGCGGCGTAGTCGATATCGAGTTGGGTGACGCGCGCGTCATTGCCGAAGCTGCCATCGAGAACGCCGCGCACCTGCCGTGCTATCACCGCCTCGCGCGCAATCCGGTCGAGCGAGACCGCCAGCGGGATCGCCATCACGACGAACACTGCGACCAGTAGCACGGTCTGCAGCCATCCTTGCTGGCTGGAGAGCCTGTGCCCGAACCCGTAGAGCCGGGCCATGATCGTCGCGGACAATGCGATCGTGACAAAGTTCGTCGCAAAAAGCGCGAACGCACCGCCCGCGATCGAGAAATTGGAAACGGCAAGTCCGTAACCGACCGTCGCGAGCGGCGGCATCAGCGCGGTCGCGATCGCCACTCCCACGATGGTCTCGCCACGCCCGCGAATGATGGCGAAGGCGCCCGCGAGCGCGGAAAACAGCGCCACCAGCAGATCGAAAAGATTCGGTCGGGTCCGCGCGAGGATCTCGGCGGTCGATGCCTTGAGCGGTGAGACCAGAACCAGAAAGGCGGTGAATGCGACCGCGAGTCCGGCCGCGAGCGCCAGCGCGGTCACCGAACGCCGCATCTCCTTGAAATCGAAGACGGCGAGGCTGAATCCGAGCCCCATGATCGGCCCCATGAGCGGGGAGATGAGCATCGCGCCGATCACGACGGTGGGTGACGACAGCAGCAGGCCGAGCACGGCTATGCCCGCCGACAGAATTGTCATGAACGCGTAGCGCGGCGACCAGCCGCTGTCTTCGACAACGCGCTCGATCACCGCTGCGTGATCGACCGAACCCGAAACGTGGATGTGCCACCAGCGCGCCGTGAGCCGAGCCCATCGGCCGAGGGTCATCACGCGCCGCGTGTCGGCACTGCCGGTCTCCTGCGCGTTCCGATCCATGACCCGGTCGTGGCGAGCCGGGACGGCAATGGCAAGCCCAGCGCGGGCGCGTCCGCGTCATGGCGTGCCGCGCCGTAAGTCAGCACGGCAATGTGGGCCGTGCGGAGATCAGGCGCTGCTGCGTTCACGACGATGCGAGGAATGGTGGAGCCGAGGGCGCTAGATAGGTCGTCTCGCAGCTTCCGAGAATGTCTCATCCCTTTGATTTAAAAATCAATCCTTGGATGATGTCGGGTCGGGAGGAACCGCGAAGTCCCATCACATCCAACGGGGGTGTGGTGTCATTCTGTGGGACGGAGAAGTTATATGGCGCTTACCTCCATCGAAGTCCGCAATGCCAAGCCTGGCCGGCACGCGGACGGCAACGGCCTCTACCTCCTCGTGCGGCCAACCGGGTCAAGATCCTGGCTACTGCGCGTTCAAAGCGCAGGCAACCGGCGCGACCTTGGCCTGGGATCCTACCCCGCTGTCTCGCTCGCCGCGGCGCGGGCGAAGTGCGCAGACTTCAAATCCGGCAATATGCAGCGCCGGGATGAACCGCCCGCGCATCGGGAGCTGCCGGTCACAAGATCATTCGAGGAGGCCGCGCGCGCATGCCACGAAGCGCTCCAGCCCGGTTGGCGCAACAAGCATCATCGGCTCTCCTGGCTGGCTTCGCTCGAGAACCACATCTTCCCGCGCCTCGGCACGGTGCCGGTCGACGAGGTCAGCCCGGCGCTCGTCCGGGATGCGCTCGCCCCCATCTGGCTCTCGATTCCGGAGACCGCACGACGCATCCTGCAGCGGATCAGCACCGTGCTCGACTATTCACACATTGTCGGCTGGTGCCCCCATGAAGCCTCGCTGCGCACCGTCCCCAAGGGGTTGCCGCGCCAAACCATCGACGAGCGGCACTATGAAGCGATGGACTACAGTCTCGTACCCGACCTCATGCGTGAGCTGCAGACGGCATCCGCCACCGCTGGCCGGGATGCCCTCATGTTCACGATCTATAACGCGGTCCGTTCAGGCGAGACGCGGCTGGCGCAATGGCGGGAAATTGACTGGCAGAACCGCACATGGACGATCCCTGCGGCAAGGATGAAAATGCGCAAGCAACACGTCGTCCCCCTCGCGCGGCCGGCGTACGAAGTCCTGGAGCGCCGGCGCCTGCTTCGGCAAAGCGACGATGAGTTGATCTTCTCCAGCTGGGGAAACCGACCGCTCAGCCAGATGACCCTCACGAAGGTGCTGCGCGACAGGGGCTACAAATCAATAACTGTCCACGGCTTCCGGAGCAGCTTCACGGACTGGGCGGCCGAGTGCACGGAGTTCCGAAAAGAAGTGGTCGATAAGGCGCTGGCCCACAAGCTCGCGGATCGGGTGGAGGCTGCATACCGACGCACGGATTTCTTCGAGCGGCGGCGGTCGCTGATGGACGCCTGGGCAAATTATCTCACCGGATCGTGATCAGCAGCACCGGCATACCAGTTGCTGTGCGCAGGTTGCAGCCAACCCTCACTCTTTGAACTTCAAGCTGGAACCCGCGTCGAATTTGCGAAGGTTAGGTGGGCACTATTGCCGCATCTTCTCTCGCCCTTGGGGCATTCGTTTCAACCGCTCCTCAAGCAGGACAGGGCCAATCAACCGAAAGCGTAGTTACGCGATAATGGCAGGCACGGGGCACGCGGTGGCCACCCGGAGCAAAGCCCGGGCGAATGCATCGCCCGGGCCCGCAATACACCTTATTCCGCGCGCTCCAGCGCATGCTTCAGGTCACGGACCTGGTCGTGCCCACGTCGCACGGACTCAAACGCGCGATTGATCACCTCGCGCGTTTCGGACGACAGATCCTTCTCCTGCAGCGCACTTTCATATTTATGCTTGATGTGATCTTCGCCGCGCTCGACCTCGTCAATCACGGCCTTGTCGTCGCGGCCTGCGATGGCCGCTTTCAAGTCGACAAAGCCACGATGCGCTGCGGCAAGCGCGGTGCCGTCGTCCTCGGGATTGCCGCCGAGCCGGGCAACTTCCGCCTGCAGCAGCGGCAGCGCTTGCTGCCGATCCTCGGCCAGCCGATTGAAAAGGTCGCGAAAGCGCTGGCTGTCGACGGCGTCAGCTGACTCACGATAGCCGTTGATGCTGTCGATCGTAGTTGCGATGAGCGAATTGAGTGTGCCGACTTCGTTATCCGTGCCGAACATAGAATCCTCCTTGGGGGTGAAGCCGCTCAACGCAACGATTGCGGTCTGGTGCCCCGCATCGCCGACATCGAGCCGTTCGAGGCTACGGGCGGAGATCGTCGTCGAAGTACGCATCCTCGGCCGATAAGAGGCGGCGCTCTATCGTGGGAACCGACTATTGGTACGGTTCCTCTGAGCAGGCGGGTTCAAAGCCCCCTCCTGACACTCGGTTTCCTCCAGTGCTCGCGGTCACTTGTGGAGTTCCGGGGTCGATCTCTTAATCAGCGGGTCCGAGGTTTGAGCCCTAGTGCGTCCACCACCTTTTCAATGACTTAGCACAAAGTTGGAAAGGCCTGCGCGCCCGAGGTAGCGCTGTAGGTAGCGGACAAAATGCGACGAACAGAGATCGCTTGGCGCTCAGTTGGATGATGGTCGGTGGTCCGCCATAGTCCTGCGGCACCTTTGCGCCCTATATCCGGTCGTTCGCACACAGCCGATCACCTCCCGAAAGCGGACGATCGCCGAGTTGCTGCGCGATGTCCGCTTACGACCCATTGTCAGACGTTCGGTAGCGATCCATCGCTCCCCAGAAGCCGGCGTCGCTTTGGAAGAAGTTGCCGGCCGTTATGGCGACTATCGTGAAAGTCGGCCGGGCCGGCGGATTGACCGGGTCGCATAACGCCACCAAGACCATACGACCCTCCTTGGCGACAGCGAAAACTTGCCGTGGTTGCGCGCGTAAAGCCGTCACCAAAGCCTTCTGCAAAAGCGATCTGGCCCGCAGGGCGGCAGCTCTTACGGGGTGCATATCTACCCCAATAGTCGCAGCGTTAGAGCTTTGGTCGATCGATAGGTGAGCCTGGAAGCTGCTGTTCTAGCCACCGTTCGCCGCCGCTTGCGATGCCTCGGGCATAGCCGTCAAGGCCGCAGCCAATGCCTCGATCTTGTAGGGCTTCCGAAGGATTGGGAACCTGCGTTCGTTCTGCGGGATAAATTGTTTACTGCCGTAACCCAAGCAGGTCCGCAAGATGCTCCTGGGTAAGTGGGAACGGGAATTTACTAGGCCATTTGCCCGAGGAACCCGCCAGACGCGAGCGCACCTCCAGGATCAAGTGGGATAATTTTTCCCGCGCGTTCATCCTTCCCAGACGCACAACCTGATTGTCGAGCCATCTTCGTTCGCATGCGCGAAACGAGTCCATCAATTCGCTACTGATATGCCGGGGGAGAACCGGCTTGCACACCCCCGGCCCCAAGCAAATCGCTTCGCTGGAGGGATTCATGGCAGGGTCCAGCGGAATGAGGAGCTCTCCAGGAAGTACGAGGCTAACGATCTGACGACGACCGTCTGCGAGGTTGCGCACTCGTCCAACCCAGCCGCTTTCCACGATTACAGGCATCCGCGGCCCCCAATGAGGAGAGACAGTTTGCGAACTGCTGAAGCTCTTTCGAGCCAGTTCTGGTGCGACCGCGCGTGCCGGGTCTAGCGTCGCCTGATTTGCATCTCGACCTCATCTTGCACAGCTGACCCGGTAACTCATGTTATGAGAATTTGATCCAGCGCAATTCGGTGTTGCGCATCTCTTCCATGTGTCGCCCGTTGGGCACCAAAAATGGCAACGGGCCTTCGAACCTCACCGGAAAGATCTCCCATGGCTGAAAATCCTCTGCGTCAGCTTGATGACGATACGCTGCTCGACATGTACGAAGATGCACGCGTTCACGAGGACGATAGCTGTGACGCCATCGCGGCGGAGCTGGATTGGCGCGGCATTGTGGTTCAGCCTTACAGCGGGCGCCATCCCGCCTGATCAAGTTAGCAGAGATGTTGCCAACGGCAGCGGCACCCTCGGTAGGTTCCGAGGAGGGGAACGTAACCTGTACCCGTTCGCTTTGCATCAATTGCTGGGTCTGTACGGCTGACCGGCAACTGAGAGACGAAGCGCTCCCGCCAGAAACGGGGTTGCTATGCCGAGATACCATTTCAACGTCAGCGACGGGCAAGCCATTCCGGATCGGCATGGCACGGAATTTGCTGATTTGAAAACTGCGCAACGGTGCGCCGTTCGCTATGCCGGCCAGCTTCTTAGCGAGATCGGCGAAGAATTTTGGGCTGGTGAGGACTGGGTGATGACCGTCACAGACGCGCGAGGTTTGACGCTCTTCACGCTCTCGCTCGTGGCCACGCTCGCGCCCGCCTACAGCCTTTAACGGCGCGAGCCGGGGCATCTCCTTGGTTGAAAGAGACCAATATTCGATCGACTTTAAACGAGGTTATTCGTGGCCCCGCGTCGCCTGCCATAGATGATCCATGCCGCGATTCTTCTTCACCACCAACGGCGCTGAACACCTGGTCGACAAGGAAGGGTGCGAGCTGCACGATCCCGATCAAGCCCGCCTCCTCGCGGTGAAGCTCGCGGGCGCCATTCTCAACGACCAACCATTTTTGCTGTCAGATGCGCGGGAACTCCGGGTGGAAGTTCGCGACGAAGACGGCGCCTTTATCTCCCTGGTTTCCGTCTCCATGACGAGCGATCCCCCACAACATCAGCGTGGCGGCAAAGTGCTTAGATTTGTCGTTTGAGATACACTCGCTGACGTGACTTGCCTAGATCACGACCTTCTCATCAGATGGTCATGATGGCAGTGGGGTTTGCACTCCAGGACCACGCTCGAACAGGGAGGCCCTGCCGACGCGAAAACGCCCCGCCCGACATTGAACCGAGCGGGGCGCGTCTTAGAAGCTGGTCGGTTAGGGCAAACCCGCAGCTTCGCTCGCCCAACCGGCGGCTCGCATCCAAGTTCCGCAGTCAACGGTCGCCCCCTCTCGGCTGGGCGCGCCTCATCGACATGTGGGGGGTGTCGATGAGGCGCTAAGCCCGCCACCTTCGAGTCTCCGTGGGGGAATTGGGCTGCGGGCCGCGCGCCTCCGTAGATGTGGATCCGCCACGGCGCCACCGAAAAGCCGCCCATTAGCGTCGTAAATAGTTGAATTTTATCAACCTTGAAGGAAATCTCGTCGACCAGAGGCCCATGCTAACATGGATTTAAGGTGACGCGATTGTAACTTTGCAGCAATCGGAATCGCTTGATCAAGGTGAAGTTAGCGCTAACGAAGGCACGGCTTTATGGCGACTGACCACGACAAGCTCGACCAAATCGAGCGGACCCAGGAAGAGCTTAGAGAGAGCATCGCCACCGCGACCAGGCTCGCTGAGAAAGCTGCGCGACTGCTGAAGCGGCATCGCCAAACGCACCCAGCGCCGAAGGGCAAATAGTCTCGGGTGCGCGCCCCTAAATTGTGAGCGGGGCGGAGCGCCGTCTCTTTCGGCTGACTCTTCGAACTGCGAAATCAACGAATGCCGTCGAGCTTCGGCGCGGCGGCATTCGTTATAAAGCGTCGTTTGCATTTCGCTCGGATTGCCTTCGGGCCCGCCGCAGTAACGCTGCTTTGTGTTTCCCGCTCGCGCATGTGGCGCCGAATCCAAAGACATGGCGACGCTCTTGAGTACGGGATGGGCACGAACTTAGGGTCACGCAACCGCTCGTCTGGGAGCCTCTGAGCAGACCATTCGCGCCCGCCCGGTTGGACACTCCGACCTGGCGTTCTCGGCAGCTGTCGAAATGTGAACTGAGTTGTTTGGCGCCGAATGAGACGCCATGATCGTGCTAAGGTGCGTGGTAGAGCCTTAGCCGTTGGCCGCGAGTGCGTAGCGGCGGCAATGTTCGAGATAACCGACCTCGTGGCTTCCGGCGAGATCGACCACACTTTCCCATAGCCACGAAGGTGCATCGATGCCGCGGGCGCGGCGGGCGGCGAGAAGCTTGCGTTACTCGGCGCGCGCCGGACGATCCATCTGCCGAGCGTGGGCCTTGCCGACCACGGCGGCGAGATAACGGGCGGCCTTCACCGCTTGGCCCTGCGTGAACTGATCGACCTCGAGCGTCAGGTCCTGCGGCGCGAGCTCACGGAGGAAGACCGAGCGATGCAGCAGGCGCGCCGCAATCATGCGCTCGCCCAGGTGAGGCGAAAGCGCGGGAGCGCCCGCCACGACACGCTGGGCGGCATCCTCAGGCATGTCCGCACCGTCCGCCGCCGGCGCGACTGAGGGTACGGCCTGCTTGATGTCGACGAGCGCGAAGTCCGGTTCGCCCTTGCCGTCTTCAATCTCCAGCACGACGGCGTAGCGGAGCAGGCCGAGCGAGCTGCAGCCCTTCATCCAATAAGCCGCGTCGACCAGGCGCACGTTGCGGTCGCCCTCGCGCGGATCGAGCGCGAGGATGCGGGCGCGCATGGCGGGATTCTCGAAAAGGCCGACCAGGGCGACGCGTTCGGCATCGTCGAGCGGCCAGAATTTCTTGCCGAGCGGAATGGTAGGATCGGTATCGCCGATCCGCTCGCGCGCGAGATGGCGCCACTTGCGGCCGAGCGCGCGGCGCTTGACGGTGCGCACCACATGCGGCTCCTCCGGCGGATCGCTGGGGCGGCGATCGGCCATCGCGCCTTCAGCCCTCGACCATTTGCTCAATCATGTGGGCCGTGGTGACGCCGGGCAGGTCGGACCCGCGCGCGGCGGTTGCGAGCGACAAGCCCAAGCGGATGAGATCGTGCGCGGGATTGCCAACAACGGTTTGGTCGAGATCGCGGATCTGGACTGCGACATTGCCCTGCCCGTCCGACAGCGGGCCGAGATTGCCGAGATGGCAGTCGCCGCAAATCCAGATGCGCGGACCTTCGGGAACTCGCACCGCGACGGGCGATGCGGCGAGCCATTCGTAGAACTTGGCTGTGTTGCGCGAACATAAGCATGGGCGGATCGCGCCATCTTAAGTTCACGGGCTTGTCTGAGGACGGGGAGACGATCGTCGATTAAGGTCGGTCGCTTCATTACGGAAGCGTAAGCGCCCAATCAGGGCGGTGGGTTCCCACCACCACCACCACCACCGCCCGCGCGCGCAACCAACTCAGCCGAAGCGGAGGCGTATGGCCGGCGGTCGCACGTCGGTCGTCCCGTCGCATAGCCCGCCAATTCATGTGGCCGACTGCCCTGATGTTGTCCTAGGGCGCATCGATCTGGTGAATGAGCACGCCCGTGGCGGCCGGCAAGGCGCGGGCACATACCCCACGTCCAGCTCGAAAGCCGCCAGTCGACTGTCAGTTTCGTATTCAAGCCTGAATGGCCTCGGTCAAACGGGCACAGGCGGCGCGATCCAGCAAGCCAATCGCGTGGTCCCGACGGGCGAGGGAGGGATCGAACGGAAGAGTGCCGTCTGGCGGACGGAGCCCGATCAGGCCGCTTCTTGGCGCGCTCGAGCCTCTAGAATCGGGTAGAGGATTGCTGCCTCAAGGCGGATCCGCTTCAGCATCGAGGCGCGCATTTCCGCCGAGGCGAGTTGATAACCGGTCCAGTCTGCGCTGATGGCCGCCATCGTCCACCGTGCGATGTGCTCAGATGAGGCGACCGCCAGTCCTGCAGCTTCCAGGACGAACTGATTGATACGCTGCGCTTCCTGCGGTCCCACATCGTGCAGGCTCGGGAGAAGGGTGCACTGGATGAAAGAGCGCCGCTGACGGCTCAGCTTGGTCAGCCTCAACCTCGCAGAGGAGACGGCGTCTTTATCCAGCGTCGGCTGACGAACCACTATAGCTAGGTGAGTTATCGCCTCCCGCAGTTCGTCATGGAGACGCATCAACTGGCTTAACATATCCACCTCAACACCGATGAATTCGTCTATTATTCAAAGATTAAGAAAGGATGCCGGGAGCGGCTGGGTAACCGCCCCCATTTTCCGGTCACGGAAGCAGCCAAAGGTCGCGAAGCTGTGTGCCCGGAGGAAGGGTAGGACCCGAGCGCTTACGACCGAAATATGATCCACCAAAGCGCCGCGGCTAAGGCGACGCCTGTTACCGCCATGATGCTGATTAGCTTACGTTCGATCCGATTCATAACCCAACCATGCGCGATCCTATAGGATTTGTGAAGGGTCCAGACGTTTGCTCGATCTAACCGTATGATTCGGAGCTATTCCACGGCCACCGGCCGCCCTTTGTTCCGCCTAATGGCAAAACCCCGCATGCGACCCACCTTGGCCGTCCGAAGGGGCGGATGGATAAGCAGTCACCTACCGCAGACAAAGTTACCGAAAGTTGACCTGAACCGTGCGGTCGCCATGCAGATGGGCCGGCATGGGGTATAACGAGAATCCGATCTTAGTGCGCGCGTTTGAGCTTGCCCGCTCCGGGCAGTTCATGAACGTGAAAATGCTGGAAATGGGGCTGGCTAACGAGGGTTACGCCAAGGGTGATCCCCACATCTACAGCCCGTCCGCCCGCAAGCAACTCAAGGGCTTGTGCAGGCGGCATTATTGTGAAGCCAAAGTCGGTGAACTGATAGGCGCTGAGTTTCAGGTTGCGAGCGTAGACAACCGCCTCTGTCTCGCCGCGCGGGCACCGGCCGGTCTTTGCTTGGGACCGACCGGGCCTTGTGCATCAAGGATGCCTAGCCGCGCATCGAGCGGAACCGATCTGGACTATTGTGTGACGGCGCTTCGCCGGGGTGATGGCGCTTGCCGATGAGGTGCACGGTGATGTCCCGGCGGTCCGCTTCGCTCTGGCAGAAACTACCTGCGTCTCATATTGGCGACTACCGAAGGGATTCCCGAACCGGACCGACGGGAGTGCGCAGCCGACGCAATAGGGCCGCACGGTACAAAGCCTAAACTGACGAGCGGCATGTCACGAAATTACGACTTCTTGCTGACTAATCGCCGACGCTACGATGTCCATTAATCTGCCAAGGCTGACCGGCTTTGGCAAAAAATCATCGGCACCAGCTGTTCGACACATCTCGGTGACGCCATCAGTCAGTTCTCCCGACAGAACCACCACGTGCTGGCGCCTTCGGCGCCGCCCGTCAGCGCGTAGCTGGCGGATGGCGGTCAAGCCGTTCAGGCCGGGCATTCGCAGGTCCATGAGAACCAGGCCGTAATCACCCTCGCTGATCATTCTCAGACCGATGACTCCGTCCGCCGCCTCGGACAAGTTAAGGCCGCCCATGGTGAGCATTTCTCGAACGATCAGACGGTTGGTCGGGTCGTCATCGATATAGATTATGTTCAAGTTGACAGCCCCGGCCGGCCCTTTGCTTCGTGGGCTAAGGCTCATCAGAAGCCGAATTGCAGCTGGACGCCGCCACTATAGCCGATCCGATCGCTCGAGATCAGCTCCGCATCGCGGTCCATACGGCCGAAGAAGGAGAATTCGCCCTTACCCCGCGGCAGCGCCAGCCCGTACATGGCCTGGCC
>Ga0157372_10004650_pt1 | contig 14593 bp, 4 predicted proteins | sample C55metaG_FD_115307 | JGI IMG/M metagenome (GOLD analysis project Ga0157372, IMG submission 115307) | Corn rhizosphere microbial communities from Kellogg Biological Station, Michigan, USA - C5-5 metaG | ecosystem: Host-associated > Plants > Roots > Rhizosphere > Soil | place: USA: Michigan... | reverse complement strand
TAAAGAGCGTGAGGGCCTGGGAAACAAGGAGGCCGCCAACAATGGTAATGCCCAGGGGCTGGCGGAGTTCGGAGCCGACACCCATGCCGATGGCGAGGGGTAGCCCGCCGAACATGGCCGCGAGGGTGGTCATCATGATGGGTCGAAAGCGCAGGAGACATGCCTGGTAGATGGCTTCGACCGGCGGCAGACCTTCGTCGCGCTCGGCCTGAAGGGCGAAGTCGATCATCATGATGGCGTTCTTCTTGACGATGCCGATGAGGAGAAGGACGCCGATGAGCGCCATGATGCTGAGGTCGGTGCCGGTGATGAGGAGAGCAAGGATCGCTCCAACGCCTGCTGGGGGAAGGGTGGAGAGGATCGTGAGGGGGTGGATCAGGCTCTCATAGAGGATGCCGAGGACGATGTAGACGGCGACGATGGCGGCGAGGATCAGGTAGGGCTCGTTTTTGAGAGATTCCTGGAAGGCCTGGGCGGTTCCCTGGAAGGTGGCGTGAACGGTTGAGGGCATGCCGATTTCAGCCTGGGCCTGCTGCAGCGCAGTCACTGCGTCACCCAGCGCGACGTTTGGCGCGAGATTGAAGGTAAGAGTGACGGCTGGGTATTGGCCCTGGTGATTGACGGTGAGCGAGGTTCGTTTCTGTTCCCAGTGGGCGATGGTAGAAAGGGGGACCATGGCTCCGGTCGCGGAGGTGGCTCCGGTCGCGGAGGTGGCGCCGGTCGTGGTGGCTGGAATGGTTGCGGGCACAGCGGAGCCGGTGCTTTCGACTGCGAATGGGAGAGATGTCACACCGGAGGGCAAGCCGGTAAGGGTGCCGGAGCTGATGGCCGCGGTAGTTGTGGACTCGCTGTTCGATGCGGCGATGGCGGCAATGTTCGAGGCGACGGGGTTGGTGGTAGTTCCAGCCGTGGGTGTGGCGGTGGTGATAGAGGAACTGTGGCTGGTGCTTGAACTGACAAGCTGGCCAGCTGAGGTGGGGAAAGCTGCGGAGGCTCCGGAAGGTGCGGAGGTTGAGCTGGCCACGGGGAAAGATCCTGATACTGCGGTGGCGGCAGCCGGTGTGGCTGATCCGAGCAGAGGGACGGAAGCTGCGGCGCCAGTCGAGCCTGTCTTGATGTAGATATTGTTGAGCGCATCGGGGCTGAGCTGGTATTCCGGCGCAACCTCCATCACCACGAAGTATTGGTTCAGGCCGGTGTACATGGTGGAGACCTGACGCTGGCCGAAGGCATCGTAGAGCACCTGGTCGATGGCGGACATCGAGATACCGAGACGGGCGGCCAAGTCGCGATTGATGACCAGGGTTTCGGAGAGACCGTGATCCTGCTCGTCTGTGGATACGTCGCGAAGCTCGGGGAGGGTTCGCGCTTTTGCTTCGAGACGCGGTGACCAGGTGTTCAGTTCGTCAACGTTGGGATCAGAGAGAGTGTACTGATACTGAGCCGCACTGCCGCGACCGCCGACGTGTATATCCTGCTGCGCCTGGAGGAAGGTGCGTGCGCCGGGAACGCTGAGAAGTTTGCCGCGGAGGCGGTTGACAACTTGATCGGCGGTGACGTGGCCGGGGCGCTGGTCAGGGTCCTTGAGCGAGACAAACATGAATCCGGTGTTGTTGCTGCCTCGGCCGCCGCCGGCAAATGCAGTGACCGTGGCAACGGCGGGATCGTTCAGAACAAATTGGGCGAGTCTCTGCTGCTTGTCACGCATGGCCGGGAAGCTGATGTCCTGTTCGCCGATGGTTTGACCACCCATTCTGCCGGTGTCCTGCTGGGGGAAGAAGCCTTTGGGAACGATCATGAACAGGTAAACGTTGGCAAAGGCGCAGAGGATGGCGACGCCGAGAGTGATTCCCTGGTGGCGGAGCACCCAGCGCAGTGCAATGTTGTACTCGTAATGGATGTACTGAAAGGCATTCTCGAAAAAGCGATAGAGTCGCCCGTGGCGGCTCTCGTCACGCTGCTTGAGGAAGCGGGCGCAAAGCATGGGGGTCGTCGTCAGGGAGACGAGCATGGAGACGGCGATGGCAACGCTGAGAGTGACGGCGAATTCGCGGAAGAGCTTGCCGATGATGCCACCCATGAGCAGGATGGGGATAAAGACAGCGATCAAAGATGTGCTCATGGAGAGGACAGTGAATCCGATCTCCTTCGAGCCTCGCATTGCTGCTTCGTAGGGCTTCATGCCTTCTTCGAGATAGCGGGTGATGTTCTCGATGACGACGATCGCGTCATCGACCACGAAGCCAGTAGAGATAGTGAGGGCCATCAGCGACAGGTTGTCGATGGTGTAACCGAGCAGGTACATCACGCCAAAGGTGCCGACGAGAGAAAGGGGTACGGCAATGGACGGGATGATGGTGGCCCAGATTTCGCGAAGGAACATGAAGACGACGAGAACGACGAGGAGCACGCTGATGCCGAGGGAGATTTCGACGTCGCGAACGCTGGCGCGGATGGTGGTGGTGCGATCGACCGCGATGTTCATCTGGATGGTCGGCGGAATTTCGGCCTGGAGCCGCGGCATCTCCTTCAAAACTGCATCAACGGAGTCGATGACATTTGCGCCGGGAATTTTGAAGATGATGAGGAGGACGGCGTCTTTGAGAGTGCCGCTGTGGCCGGGCTGGTTATTGCCGGCGAATCCCGCGGTGTGGATGTCGGATACGGAGTCGACGACTTCTCCGAGATCGCCGAGGCGGACGGTGGCTCCGGTCTGCTTGTTGTAGCCGACAATGGTGGTTTTGTATTCGGAGGCCTTAAAGATCTGATCGTTGTCGTCGATTTGCCAGCGGTGCTGGGCGTCGTTGAAGCTGCCCTTGGGGCGGTTGGCGTTGGCATTGGTGAGGGCGGTTCGTACGGCCTCAAGGCCAATGCCATTGTTAGCGAGCTGCATGGGGTTGAGCTCGACGCGGACGGCTGGTTGCGAGCTGCCTCCCACGAAGACCTGTCCGACTCCCCGGATCTGCGCGATCTTCTGCGCGAGGATGGAGTCTGCCATGTCGTAGATCTGAGGTTTAGGGACGACGTCCGACGTGAGGGTCAGGATCAAGATCGGTGCGTCAGAGGGGTTGGCCTTGCGATAGCCGGGATTCTGCGGCATGTACGCGGGAAGCTGGCTGCGGGCGGCATTGATGGCGGCCTGCACGTCGCGGGATGCGGCATCAATGTCGCGGTTGAGATCGAACTGCAGGGTGACGTTGGCCGAACCCAATGAACTGGTCGACGTCATCTCGTTGACACCGGCGATGCGGCCGAACTGGCGCTCCAGGGGCGTTGCGACTGCGGATGCGACGGTTGCAGGGCTGGCGCCGGGGAGACCGGCTCCTACGCCGATGACCGGGAAATCGACGTCGGGCAGGGAGGCGACAGGCAGGACCGAATAGGCCACCGATCCTGCGAGGAGGAGCGCGATGCTCAGCAGTGAGGTGGCTACGGGCCGCTTGATGAATGGTGCGGATAGATGCATCGTGGCGCCTCAGTCCGCCGTGGCCATCTGCCGTTCGGGTTCTGTCAGATCGCGCGGCTGCAAGCGCTTCGCAAGCCGGTCGAAGTAGAGGTAAACCACGGGGGTGGTGAAGAGCGTCAGCATCTGCGAGAAGATCAGGCCGCCGACGATACTCACGCCGAGGGGCATGCGAAGTTCCGCGCCGGTGCCGCCGCCGAGTGCGAGGGGCAGGCCGCCGAGCAGCGCTGCCATGGTGGTCATGATGATGGGGCGGAAGCGCAGCAGGCATGCCTGGAAGATGGCTTCCTCTGACGATTTCCCTTCTTCGCGTTCGGCCTGCAGAGCGAAGTCGATCATCATGATGGCGTTTTTCTGCACGATTCCGATGAGCAGGATAATTCCGATGAGCGCGATGACGCTGAACTCAACGCGGAAGAGCATGAGAGCGAGCAGCGCACCGACGCCAGCCGACGGCAACGTGGAGATGATGGTGATGGGGTGGATGTAGCTCTCGTATAGGACTCCGAGCACGATGTAGACGGTGATCAGAGCGGCAAGGATCAGGATGGGTTCGTTGGCGAGCGACGTTTGGAAGGCGGCAGCGGTGCCCTGGAAGCTCGCGTTGATGCTGTTGGGCATGCCGATGTTTTTCTCGACATTGTTGACGGCTTTGACGGCGTCGCCGAGGGCTTTGCCGGGAGCGAGATTGAAGCTGACGATGGTGGACGGGAACTGCCCCTGGTGGCCGATGGAGAGCTGGGCGCGCGTCTGCTCCCAGTGCGCGAGGTTGCTGAGTGGAACTTGCGTGCCGTTGCTCGATTTGACGTAGAGATTGTTGAGCGTCGTTGGGTTGGTTTGGAAGTTGTGCCCGACTTCCATGACGACGTGGTACTGGTTGAGCTGCGTGAAGATTGTGGAGATCTGACGCTGACCGAAGGCGTCGTACAGCGTGTTGTCAATGTCGGCCATGGCGATTCCGAGACGGGCGGCGGTATCGCGATTGATGACGAGCTGTGCGCCGAGGCCCTGATCCTGAAGGTCGCTGGCGACGTCAGTTACAGCGGGGTCTTTGCTGAGCTCCTGGACCATCTTGCGCGTGTAGGTGGCGAGTTCCGCGGAGTTCGGGTCTTCGAGCGAGTATTGGAACTGCGTGCGGCTGACGCGGTCTTCGACGGAGAGATCCTGCAGGGGCTGGAGGAAGAGCTGGATTCCGTTGACGTCGGCGACCTTGGGCTGGAGGCGCTGGATAACATCGAATGCGGAGATCTTGCGGTCTTCGAGCGGCTTGAGGGTGATCTGGATGCGACCGGAGTTGAGCGTCGTATTGACGTTGTCGATGCCAATGAACGAGGAGACATTGTCGACTGCAGGATCCTGCAGAACGATGTCGACGAGCTGTTGCTGGCGACGAGCCATCTCCGCAAAGCTGACGGTCTGTGGCGCTTCGCTGATGCCGAGGATGACGCCTGTGTCCTGTACCGGGAAGAAGCCTTTGGGAATTGCGATGAAGAGCAGGACGGTGGCGACGAAGGTGGAGATGGTGACGAGCAGCGTGATGAAACGGTGATTGAGGACCTTCTTCAGAGCGCGGCCGTAAGAGGCAATGATGGAGTTGAAGACCGACTCGGACCAGTAGTAGAAGCGGGTCTGTTTTGCGTGAGCCTTGTCCTGGAGAATGCGCGAACACATCATCGGAGTCAGCGTGAGGGAAACCACGGCCGAGACGAGGATGGTGACGGCGAGGGTGATGGCGAATTCGCGGAAGAGGCGGCCAACTACATCGCTCATGAAGAGCAGCGGTATGAGCACCGCGATGAGCGAGACGGTCAGCGACATGATGGTGAAGCCGATCTGGGCGCTGCCCTTGAGGGCAGCTTTCATCGGCGACTCGCCTTCCTCGATAAAGCGGGAGATGTTTTCGATCATGACGATGGCATCGTCGACAACGAAGCCGGTGGAGATGGTGAGCGCCATGAGGGTGAGGTTGTTGAGGCTGTAGCCGAGCAGGTACATCACGCCGAAGGTGCCGACGATGGAGAGCGGCACTGCGACGGAGGGGATGATGGTGGCGGCGAAATTGCGCAGGAAGAGGAAGATCACCATGACGACCAGCGCGACAGTGAGCATCAGCTCGAATTCGACGTCTTTCACGGATGCACGAATGGTGCTGGTGCGGTCGGTGAGGATGTGGACCTGGATGTTGGCAGGAAGGCTGGCCTTTAGCGTTGGGAGCAGCTTGTGGATACGGTCGACCACGGCAATGATGTTGGCGCCGGGCTGGCGCTGCACGTTGACGATAACGGCTGGGAGGGCGCCGGTTTGCTGGCGACCCATCCAGGCGGCCTGCTGGGTGTTCTCGGGGGCGTCGATTACGCTGGCGACATCTGAGGTGCGGACGGGGGCGCCATTGCGGTAGGCGACGATGACGGGCAGGTAGTCGGCGCTGGAGAGAAGCTGGTCGTTGGCATTGATGGTGTACGACTGTCGGCTGCCGTTGAGGGTGCCTTTGGCCTGATCGACGTTGGCAGCGGCAAGGGCGGTGCGGAGGTCTTCGAGGCTGAGGTTATAGGCGGCGAGCTGGGTTGGATTTGCCTGCACGCGGACGGCGGGCTTCTGGCCACCGGCGATCGATACGAGTCCAACTCCTGATACCTGGGAGATTTTCTGCGCCAGGTTGGTGTCAGCAGCATCTTCGACTTTGTCGAGAGGCAGTGAATCGGATGTGAGCGCGAGGGTAAGGATGGGCGCGTCAGCCGGGTTCACCTTGCTGTAGACAGGGGGGTTGGGAAGGTCGTTGGGGAGGAAGCTGTTGGCGGCGTTGATGGCGGCCTGGACTTCCTGCTCGGCGACGTCGATGTTTTCTTCGAGATTGAACTGAAGCGTGATGACCGAGCCGCCGCCGGAGCTGGTGGAGGTCATCTGCTTGAGGCCGGGCATCTGGCCGAACTGGCGCTCCAGAGGAGCAGTGACGGAGGAGGCCATCACTTCAGGTCCGGCACCCGGATAGAAGGTGAGTACCTGGATGATGGGGTAGTCCACTTCCGGCAGAGCAGAGACCGGCAGTTGCAGGAAGGCCACACCGCCAGCCAGCATGATGGCCGCCATCAGCAGGGATGTAGCGATGGGGCGAAGAATGAACGGCCGGGATGGACTGAGACTCACTGCTGCTGCCTTTGATTGGAGCTTGGGCTCTGATTGCTGCGGTACTGGCCGGAACGGCGATTCGCGCCGGGCTGGCCAGGAGTGCCGCCGGGGCGGGAACCGGGAGCGGGTTGGCCAAGTCCGGGTTGAGCAGATGGCGGTTGGGCAGAGCCGGGTTGATTTGGGGCGCCGGGTTCAGCATCGCCTGATGCTGCGGGTTGGGCTCCCTGGCGTCCGCCGGCCTGACGGGGGCGGGCGGCAGAGGTGGTGACGGGCTGGCCGGGACGTAGGCGCTCCGCGCCATCGACCACAACCTGAGCACCAGGGGCGGGGCCGCTGTCGAGGATGGTGGTCTGGCCCTCAGCCAGCGCGACTTTGACCGGCTGCATCTGGGCGACCTGGCCGCCCTTGTTGTCGCTGTTTACGGTCCAGACGAACAAGGAGCCATTAAGGCCGGTCTGGATTGCGGCTGATGGCACCACCAGCGCGTTCTGCCGGTTTTCGAGGACGAGGTGAATATTGACGAACTGGTTGGGGAAGAGGACGGAGTCCTGGTTATTGAAGACGGCCTTTAGCTTTCCGGTGCCCGTGGTGGGATCGATCTGGTTGTCGGCAGTGAGCAGGCTGCCCTTCGTCAGAAGCTGGGTGTCACTGCGGTCAAATGCGTCAACCGGCATGCGTTTGTCGGAAGCAAGGCGCTTGAGCACCTGGGGCAGCTGGTTTTCAGGAAGGGTGAAGTAGACGGCGATCGGCTTCAGCTGGTTTATGACGACGAGGTTGGTCGAATTTGCGGAGATTATATTGCCGGGATCGACGAGGCGGAGGCCGATTTTGCCGCTGATTGGCGCCTTGATATAGCACCAGCTCAGCTGGAGCTGGGCGTTTTCGACGGCAGCATTGTCGGATTGGATCGCGCCTTCGTACTGACCGAGCTGGGCCTCGTTGGCCTCAAGGGACTCCCTGGAGACTACTCCCGCAGCGAAGAGAGCTTTGTAGCGATTGACCTCGGCCTGGGCGTTCTTGAGCAGCGCCTGATCATGGGCGAGGGTTCCCTTGGCCTGGTCGAGCGATGCCTGATAAGGCCTGGGATCAATAACCATGATGGTCTCGCCCTCTTTGACTTCCTGACCCTCGGTGAACTTGACTGGGAGCAGTTCGCCGCTGACTCTTGCCTTGACCGTGACGGTGAAATTCGGAGTCACAGTGCCAAGACCAGTGAGATAGATGGGCATGGCCTTCTGCTCGGCGGGGACGACCTGCACGGGAACAGGGCGATTCATGAGCGCTGCAGCCTGATGGGCGGTGTTTGCGGCAGTCTTTTCCTTGTTCTGGTAGACGCGCCAGCCGATGAATGCTCCGGCAGCAATCAGCACGAGGTAGATGAAAACGCGAAGCCAGGGATTCTTGTGAGGCTGCGACTCACCGGTCTTTGAAAGTTCAGGCTCAGTGGCGTTTTGAATCGGCATGTTTATAACTTCCAGTCATTCAGTATCTTCAAAAAAAGAGAGAGTCAGGTTATCCGGCTGAAAACATGGAGCATGAGGAGAGGGTTTAGCGTGCGGGCACCCATAATAGGGACGGTTTCAACAGGTGAAAGGTTTCGCTTCGGCGCGACCTGCGTACGCCGGGAGAAGTTGGAGAACGCCCGATCTGAATCTCGCGGTGATCTGAAACAACGGTCGAGCACTGGATCGGGAACGAGCGACCGTTTCGCAGAATTCTCATTCTGATGAAATGGCGCGGAGTTTCGTTGTGTCCAGCCACTGGCGAATGATGGGACCGGCACATGAAAGGAACCTTAAACCGAGCTCGAATCCAAAATGCTTTGAACCAACTCGCATCCTGATACATACGATCTGGAAAATGAAGCCTCGAGCCTTGAAAAGCCGTCCTATAGAGCAGAGCTTCTGCGTGACGGGCAGCCGCGCATGAGCAGGCGGCGCTTTCGTTTGACCGTGCATGATCGACTAAAATTGACTGTTTAGCTGAACTTTGACCCGGCTTGCCGGCGCCTTGCCGACAGGCTGGATTCCACTGAGCCGCTTTTGCCTTGAATGGGTCGCCACGGTTCGCGAGGCGTTCCTCTCCCGATCGTTAACCTGGCAAATCGCCTCATGCAAACGCAGGGATTACGTGGCCCCTGGCCAACGACAGCAGATGGAAAGCATCTGGGCGCGTTGACCTCGGAAAGAATCCGGCAGAACCCGGTTTCGCAGGTTTTGCCGAAGGAGCGAGTACCACCGTATGTGGATTGTTCGGCTTGCGCTTCGGCGGCCGTATACATTTGTCGTTTTCGCGCTCCTGATTCTGATTCTGGGCGTGTACAGCATCCTGTCGATGCCGACGGATATTTTTCCGAATATCGACATACCCGTTGTGACGGTGGTGTGGAACTACAGCGGGCTATCAGCGCAGGAGATGGCGAACCGGATCGTCAGCAATAGTGAACGTGGCATGACGACGACGGTGAGCGACATTGAGCACATCGAGTCGCAAACGCTTGCCGGGGTTGCGGTAATCAAGATTTTCTTTCAGCCTCATGCCAACGTGGCCAGCGCGGTGGCGCAGGTTACTTCGATCTCACAAGTACAGCTGCGGCAGCTGCCGCCCGGAACAAATCCCCCATTCATCATCCAGTACAACGCATCGAGCGTGCCGGTGCTGATGCTGGGCCTTTCGGGTGCGGGGCTAAGCGAACAACAGTTGTTTGACATGGGCCAGAACACGATTCGCACGCAGCTGGCCACGGTGGAGGGCGCGCAGACGCCTTATCCCTATGGCGGCAAACAGCGCCAAATCCAAGTCGATATCGACCCGAGGGCGTTACAGGCCCACCAGCTATCTCCGGCAGACGTGGTGAACGCGGTATCGGCGCAAAACCTCATCGTGCCCTCCGGCACCATGAAGATGGACCGGTTTGAGTATTCGATCGAGACGAACTCGGCGCCATCGGTTGTCGACGAGCTGAACAACCTGCCCATCCGCGTTGTGAATGGTGCGATGATCTACGTCCGAGACGTGGCGCATGTGCGGGACGGAAACCCGCCGCAAACGAACATCGTGCGGGTGAACGGGCAACGTTCCGTGATGATGTCGATCATGAAGACGGGCTCGGCCTCGACACTGAACATTATCAAGAACATTCACGAGAAGCTGGATTATGTGAAAGGGCAGCTGCCACCGCAGGCGAAGATCGATGCGCTTTCAGATCAATCGATCTTCGTTCGAGGCGCGATCGATGGCGTGGTTCGCGAGGCGCTGATCGCGGCCTGCCTGACAGCGGTGATGATCCTGGTGTTTCTGGGTAGCTGGCGGTCGACCATCATCATCGCGGTTTCGATTCCGCTGTCGATTCTGTGCTCGCTGATCGTGCTTTCAGCTCTGGGCGAAACCATCAACATCATGACGCTGGGCGGACTGGCGCTGGCGGTCGGCATCCTTGTCGACGACGCGACGGTTGCGATCGAAAACATCAACCGCTATCTCGAGCAGGGCAAGGAGCTGGAGCAGGCGATCCTGGATGGTTCGGCGCAGATTGCAATCCCGGCGTTCGTGTCGACGCTGGCGATCTGCATTGTGTTTGTGCCGATGTTCCTGCTGAGCGGCGTGGCGCGGTACCTTTTTGTGCCGATGGCCGAGGCTGTGATCTTCGCGATGCTTGCGAGTTATCTGCTTTCGAGAACGCTGGTGCCGACCATGGCCAAGTACCTGCTGCACGAGCATGATGATGCGGAGGTAGCGCGGAAGCAGGCCAGCCGGAACCCGTTTGTAAGGTTCCAGAGCGGATTTGAGAAGGTCTTCACCGGATTCCGTAATGGGTATCTACGGCTCTTGACGCTGTGCGTGAACTTCGCCGGAGCCTTCCTGATCATTTTCATCATGTTTGCGATCGGGTCCGTTGCGCTGCTTACTCCGTGGCTTGGCCAGGACTTCTTCCCTTCGGTTGACGCGGGGCAATTCAAGATTCACGTGCGCGCCAGGACGGGTACGAGAATCGAAGAGACAGCCGCGCTTTGCGATCATATCGACCGCACGATTCGTCAGAACATTCCCGCGGACGAAGTGGTAACGATTGTCGACAACGTTGGACTGCCTTACTCAGGCCTGAATCTTTCCTATTCGACTTCCGCACCGATTGGGCCCGCCGATGCGGATATCCAGGTTCAGCTGTCGGAGAATCATCGTCCTACCGATGAGTATGTTGAAAAACTCAGAGGCGTGCTGGCACGGGATTATCCGGGCGTCACGTTTTATGTTCTGCCGGTGGATATCGTCACGCAAATCCTGAATTTCGGATTGTCGGCACCGATCGATGTGCAGATCGTGGGACCGAACCTGTATGGCAACCGCGCGGTTGCGGAAAAGATGCTAAATGAGGTCCGGTATGTCACGGGAGCATCGGATGCCCGCATTCACCAGCCCTTCGATCTTCCCAACTTCACTGTAAACGTAGACCGGACACGCGCGCAGGCTATTGGCTTTGCGCAGCGCGACGTCGCGCAGAGTTTGCTGGTGGCATTAAGCGGCAGCTTTCAGACGACGCCGAGCTTCTATCTCGACCCGCGAAACGGCGTGAGCTACAACGTTGCAGTGCAGACTCCGCAATACCGGCTCGATTCCATTTCAGGATTGCAGAGTCTGCCGGTGACGCGAGCGGGCAACACGGGAGCGAGTGCGGGCGCGAATCCTCCTGGGAATGCAGGGACAGGGGGCACAGCTCAGACGACAATGGCGCCAGGGGCGCCTCAGCCGGTGCAGATTCTTGGGAACCTGGCGGAGTTCAAGCCCGGCGCGGAACTGGGAACCGTAAGCCACTATGACGTGCAGCCTGTGATCGATATTTACACCAACGTGGTGGGCACGGACCTGGGCACGGTTACGCGCGAGGTAGAGAAGATCAAAGACAAGTACGAGAAGCAATTGCCACGTGGCTCGCACATCGTGCTGCGCGGACAAAGCGAGACCATGCAGAAATCGTATGTTGGCCTGCTGATGGGACTGATTATTTCTGTTCTGCTGGTCTACCTGCTCATCGTGGTGAATTTTCAATCGTGGCTAGATCCGTTTTTGATTATCTCGGCATTGCCCGCGGCGCTTGCTGGAATCGCATGGTTCCTGTTCCTGACTGGGACACGGCTGAGTGTGCCGGCGCTGACGGGGGCCATTATGTGTATGGGCGTGGCCACGGCGAATTCGATCCTGGTGGTCAGCTTCGCGCGGGAGCAGCTTGAAGAGCTGGTGGGAGATGCACGGCAGGCGGCACTGAATGCGGGTTTTGTGCGGTTGCGTCCTGTGCTGATGACGGCACTGGCAATGGTTCTGGGCATGATGCCGATGGCGCTGGGCCTTGGCGAAGGCGGAGAGCAGAATGCGCCGCTGGGTCGCGCGGTTATAGGTGGACTGCTGCTGGCGACTTTCGCGACTCTGTTTTTCGTTCCAGCGTTCTTCTCGGTTGTGCACGGATGGCTGGAGAAGAAGAGTCGCACCAAGCGGCACGAGAGCCAGGCCGCAACTTTCGACGAGTTTGACTGATGAGCATGATTAGAGAATCAGCAATTCGCTTTGGAGCAGGGTATGAGTAACGAATCGACTTCCAATGCAAGCCGGGGAAGCCACAAGCAGATGCCGCACGAGGGCCACGACACGCAACACGCGCCTGAGGCAAAGCCGGTCGCGACGGGGCTTGCGGTGACGACGCTCGTGATTGTCCTGCTGGTGTTTGCGGCGCTGGCAACGTTCGGAATCCTGAGCCGAATTCATCGAACCAATGTTCTGGCGGAGTCGACGCAGGAGCTTGCTGCCCCGGTGGTGATTGCGCTGGCGCCGAAGCAGGGTGCAGCGACGGATACGTTTTTGCTTCCCGGGAACGTGACGGCGTATACGGATGCACCGATTTATGCGCGGACTTCCGGGTACCTTACGAAGTGGTACTACGACATGGGTTCGCACGTGAAGAAGGGTGCGCTGCTGGCGGAGATTGCAACGCCGGAGCTCGACCAGCAGCTCGCACAGGCAGAGGCGGATCTTGGTACGGCGGAAGCGAATGCCAAGAATGCAAAAGCCCAGGCGCAGCGCTATCAAGGGCTGGTAGCGACGAACGCGGTTTCGCAGCAGGATACGGAGAACTTTACGAACCAGGCGACGACTACGGCTTCGTCAGTGAGATCGGCACAGGCCAACGTGGAGCGTCTGAAGCAGCTTCAGTCGTTTGAGAAGGTTTATGCGCCGTTCGATGGGGTAGTTACCGGACGCTCGATCGATACCGGACAGTTGATTGATACAGGAGCCGCACGCGAGCTGTTTCACATGCAGGCGCTCAACACATTGCGCGTGTATACAAATGTCCCGCAGATGTACTCGGCGAATTTGAAGCGCGGCACGAAGATGGATATCTCTTTTCCCGAGCATCCGGGCCAGACTTTCCAGGGGACGCTGGTGCGCACTTCGAATGCAATCGATCCGACGAGCCGTACGTTGCTGGTGGAGATCGATGTCGACAACCGCAAAGGCGAGTTGCTGCCGGGAGCGCTGGCGCAAGTTCACTTCAAGGCTCAGTCCGTGCAGACGTTCGTGGTGCCGGTCTCGGCCATCATCTTCCGCCGTGAGGGGACGCAGGTGGGCGTGCTTGGTCCTGACAATACAGCGAGGGTTGTACCGGTGACGATTGGCCAAGACGATGGAAAGACAGTGCAGATTGTGAGCGGGCTAAAGCCGGGCGATCTGGTGATCCAGGATCCTCCCGATTCGTTGATCGATGGAGAAAAGGTGAATCCGCAGAATCCAAATCAAGGGCAACAGAACGGAGAACAGGGCCAAGGGGGCAAGGATTGACGCAGTTGAGACTGAAACTGCGGAGCGGTGCATTGCCGGCACTGTTGTGCCTGCTGGCGGGCTGCACCGCGGGACCGAACTATAAGCGGCCGGATCTGCCTGCTTCGCCACCACCTGCGTACAAGGAGAGCGCAGCAAGCGCAGTTGTGCCGCCGCCGAATCCGAACGGTGGGACGTGGAAGCAGGCGACGCCCTCGGACGGGATGCTCCGCGGAAAGTGGTGGGAGGTCTACAACGATCCGCAACTGAACGCGCTTGAGGATCAGATCGCGAGACAGAACCAGAACCTTCGCGCGGCTATGGAGAACTATCTTGCAGCGCGCGACCAGGTGCGGATTGCACGCGCGGATTTCTATCCGACGCTGACGGGGAATGCTTCGGGGGAGCGCGCCAAAGTTTCCGCGCATCGGCCGCTGGTATCAACGGGCGCGGGAAAGCAATACACCGACCTTCAGCTTGGGGGCCAGGCAAGCTGGGAGCCGGACTTGTGGGGACGGGTTCGGAGAAATGTGGAGGCATCGCGGGCGAGCGCGCAGGCGAATGCAGCGGACCTGGCGAATCTCGATCTTGTGCTTCATGCGGAACTGGCGACTGACTACTTCGAGCTGAGGGGACTGGATTCAGATGCGCGGCTGCTGGAAAGAGCGGTTGCCGATTATCAGCATCAGGTTGAGTTGAATCAGCAGCTCTTCAAGGGAGGGCTGGCCACGGAGGTGGTGGTCGCGCAGGCGCTGACGCAGCTGGAAACTACGCGCACACAGCTTGTGGATGTGCAGCAGGCACGCAACCAGTTTGAGCATGCGATTGCAACGCTCATCAACAAAGAGGCGCGCGAGGTGACGCTGCAGCCAGAGCCACTTGATCTGGAGTTGCCGCAGATTCCGGTGGGCGTTCCTTCACAGTTGGTGGAAAGACGGCCGGATGTTTCGGCTACTGAACGGCGGACCGCGGCGGCAAACGCGCGAATTGGTATCGCAATCAGCGCGTACTATCCCAACGTGGTGATCGGGGGCGGAGGCGGATTCGAAAGCACGAATATCGGCACGCTGATCCAGGGACCGAGCGCGCTGTGGAGCCTGGGAGCGCAGGCGACGCAGATCCTGTTCGATGCGGGCCGGCGGCATGCGATCACCGAACAGGCGCGGCATTTGTATGAGGCAGATGCGGCGACCTATC
>Ga0157372_10004649_pt1 | contig 14593 bp, 19 predicted proteins | sample C55metaG_FD_115307 | JGI IMG/M metagenome (GOLD analysis project Ga0157372, IMG submission 115307) | Corn rhizosphere microbial communities from Kellogg Biological Station, Michigan, USA - C5-5 metaG | ecosystem: Host-associated > Plants > Roots > Rhizosphere > Soil | place: USA: Michigan... | reverse complement strand
CGTGATCAACGCTCCGGGGCCGCTCCATGCGCCTGAAGTGAGTCATCGCGGCAAGCCGGTTGCTGCCAAGAAGGACACCAAGCGACAAGAGCAGGCGCAACCGCAGCGCTCTTGGCGTTACATTACCGGCGCCTTCCAGATCAATATTCCGATTCAGCCCGACTCTGACATCCTGCCCTTCGACATGAACACGCTTGCCATCTTCAAGTGGCGCCTGTCGATGATGCCGCTCACGAACCGCTGGTATCCGGTCATGAAGCGCTACATCGACATCCTGTCGGCGCGCATCGATGGACTCGGTGGCAACTCCGATTCCATCCAGCCGTCGCCCACGGGCCTGCCCCAGCCGGTCGGCAAGCCGGGCAGGAAGCATCTCAAGGAGTACACGGGTAAAATCTGCGAGATCTTGTACGACTGCTTCGGCGACTTCGAGGGCTTCAAACTGTGCTCCTGCTCGGAGGAGCGCGCCTTCGCGTCGCGCGAGAAAGGCATCGAGAAAGTCGCGCGTTACGCCTGCCGCGACCGGCTACTCGTTTCTGTCTTCGTCGCCGACGGCCGCATCGTGAACATCGCCCTGCGGTGTTGACAACCTAGCTGGCACATCGCAGGAATCCGTATCAGTGAAGTTACTGTACGGGCTCGCTTTAAGGTACAGCGAAAGATCAACATGTTTTGCGCTTAGCATAAGTAAGGAGACGGTTGCCTTTGTGCAGAGTCCGAAGCTGCTCGGGTCGGCAAATTTCCGGATCGGAAGATAGCAACTGTCAACAGAGCGAGCCCCAACCCGCCGCTCATCGATTGCCTTTTTTCGACGCTGCGAGTCTACATTACGCCACCACAGAGCCCATGGTTTCCGAGCCAGACAGGGAAACGGTGGCCCGGCGAGGGCCTTCCGAAGCACATCTGACAGCCCGCTCCCCATTCCGATGCTCATAGGACATGAAAATGCGACGATGATTGCGCGCTGGTATCGAGTCGACGATCATTATGAATGAGTAATACTGACGCGGCCGAGGCAGGTTTCATTTATGCTCACGGCCCGATTACCATGAATCAAGCCAACGGCAATACCGGCGAAGATGCCGAGCAGAAGGTGCCTGGGAGTACTTGCAAGCAAGGCCGTTAGCCGACTTCTGGCGGGCGACCGTGTAGAGTCCGCCCTAAGGCGTGAGTTCGGGGGAACAATCCCCGCCGGTGCAGCTAGGCCTCGGAAGTCGGCTTCCGGGACGTCGAGGGATTCACGTGGCTGTGTCTCCATTTCAGAAAAATATTCCCAACGCTTGCCCAGTCAATGAATGATAAAAGATGCTATCGCCGACATCGCGAGGTTCCGAAACTTCTTAGGCCGCATCGTTTGCCACTGGGATTCCAAATCGATCATTTTCCGGCATGTAAACTCAATAGTGCATTTCGCGGTTGACGATTCAACCGAGCAATGCGCTGCTCGGTCGGCATGCCTACTCTCTTTCTATGCAGCGTTTCCTAAATTGCTGTGATGGAGAGCACTCTGGGTGTGTTGCTTGCCTTTTGGCGAGCCTTCAAAAAGGTCTTCTTCGTGAAAACGCGAAGACTATTCTTCGTCGCAGTTACTGCGGCTTCCGTTCTGATTCTGGAGTGGGAGGTGGACCGCCCGTACCTGGCTCGCGTGGCCCCATCATGCCAGTTCCCATGGACTGAATCTGCTTTTGCATCCTGTCCATATGATTAATCACCGTTTCCCACATATCAGCATTGTTGCGCCAGCGTGCCAGTTCGTTCGGCTCTCTGATCGTAAGAATGTTGGCCTTCATCTCAGCGAGAGACGATTTCAGCTTTCCGATATCGGATTTCATGGCCTCCATCTCTTGCTTGTGCATCTCCATCATTTGTTGGCGGCGCTCGGCCCGCGCCTGACTTCCGGCTGCAGCTGGCGTTTGCGGCTGTTGCGCCGACATCGCGGGAGTCAAGGCAAATATCAGGGCAAATAGGAATGTCTTCACCTTCATTGGGGACTCTCCTTTCCTCCGCATCTGACTCGATGAGTATAGACCTCAGACTTGGAACGGGATGTCTAACGTGTGGCGGGTTTGGGCGGAATGGCCCCATAACAATGTCGGAGGTTAATTACGGGTAGGTTCGGCAAAACTCCGATCAAGGTGATGGGCTAAATCAAAATGGCCTGATTGCACAATGCCCATCAACTTTGCTAAACGACCGCCGATTAGGCCATGCCTTTGTGGGATCAACTGGTAAGTGCACACTGTGCGCCGCCGCTGGGCGAAGCAACCGGATTAGCCAGAGCTTTTCATTAGTCGGTAGACTTCGTTTGTATCGGCCACTCATTGGGTGACTGTACGCATCGTGCTGTCCACCGTGACTATCGAGCGAGGCGACCAGATCGCGTCTCCCAAATGCGCGCCATGTATCGTCAACATGCCATTGTTGTTGAGCCGCCCTACTGTGAAATCGCTCCCTTTCCAGAAACTCGGCCTGATCCATACCGTTCCACCCGCAGCGGCTGTACCGGCAGGGTCAACGAAATTCACGGGCTGACATAGATCGTGGTACTTCTGATTCATAAGCGTGACTTTCGGCAGCAGCCCCGAAGGCAAGGGGTCCAAAGTGCCTACTACGGCGCCACGGAAATCGGGCGTACTTATCACCCAGCGGTTTTGCTGGATGACCCCCGTGCCAAACGCCCCCCCGGCCCAGGGTCGCCGTAGCTATCGTGGACTGTGCCCCAGCAAGGGCCGGGTTGCCATGTGCCGGCACGGTGGGCGCTGTCTTTGTGCGATGAGCAGTATTTGCTGGATTGGAACTGGCTGTCCATGATGCACGCAGCACGGATTCCGAAGGCGCTGAAGTCTCCAGCGGGACCGCTGTGCCGCGCTTCCGTACAATAGTTGCCGTTGAGGTTCACGCCCATATACTCGTCCTCGAGGCCCATAGCCAGGTGGCCGAGCTCATGAATTAAAGTGCGGGGGTTTGTCGAGCCGTTGTTCGCGCTAACACTGAACGGAGCCATATAAATATGTGTGTTGATGGAGCCGGCCCAGCGTTCGAGGAACCCCCCAGAACCGCGAAATGACAACCTCATCCGGCAGAAAACATGCGGGGCCTGGCTCTGCGAGTTATCACATTTCAGTCCCCGAGCCCACCTTCGCGGAACGGGCGCGCACATTAGTGTGTCTGGGTCGCGTCGGCAGCCTCTCTACCCTGTCGCGTAAACAGCCGGGATTCCCGTTTGGGTCAGTAATGCCCTACGGGTTGGACGATCACGCTCGTCCCATATTCCTGATCAGCACCATGGCGATGCACACCCAGAACTTGCAGGCCGACGCCCGCGCCAGCTTGCTGGTTACCCAGGAAGAGACCGACGGCGAACCGCTCGGCGCATCCAGGGTCACTCTGGTAGGAAACGTTCATCCGGTAGCGAACCCTGAGTTGGCTGAGGTGCGCAAGCTGTACCTGGAGCGTCACGCCAACAGCAAGTATTGGGTAGATTTTGAAGACTTTTCGTTCTACCGCATGGACATCGTTGATGTGTATTACGTGGGCGGCTTCGGAGTGATGGGCTGGGTATCTGCATCCGATTATGACCGCAGCCAACCAGATCCCCGGGCCGACTCCATGACCGAAATCATTCAGCACATGAACTCCGAGCACAAAGAGGCGCTGGTCCTGCTTGCGCGGACATTTGCTCGCATTGAGTCAACGGGAGCAACCATGACAACGGTCGATCGCTTGGGTTTTCATGTTCGGCTGAAAACGCCGGATGGCATGCGCGGTGCTCGCATTGCATTCTTGCGGGAAGTAAGCAATCCAGCCGAGACTCGGACAATTCTGGTGGAAATGGTGCAACAGGCGCGTTCGCCAACCGAATGAATTTTAAATCTGCTACGCAACCGGGTCACCAGAGTGCGTAAAAGACCAGTAAACAGCCGCTTTCGGCTGGTCAGGTGTCAGTCTAGCTCCCGGTAACCAAAAAGAAAGTCTCACCTGTCAGATCTCCTCCAATCTGGCCAGAGCTCCATGTTGCTCCGGATCTACGATATCTGTACATCAGTTCCCATGCATCGCGCCGGCATCCCGGCGGCCGCGAGCATACCAGAGAATGGCCGGACTACCTCTCAAGTGAATCTCCAGGTTTCCACGCCAGAGGCCTTTACCATTTCATTCGCCATTCGCGAATCACGAATGTAGAATAGGAGCATGCCCTTAAAACCTCAAGACGTCATGGTCGTTCTAAAACTCTGCACCTATGAGGGCAAGCGACCACCCATGTCCATGATCGCAGCAGATCTCAACATGAGTCCCTCCGAGATTCATGCCGCGATCAAGCGTCTTCAGCAAGCTCGGCTATTGCATGGCCCAGAGTTGCAGGAAAAGCCCAACATCTCAGCTCTCGAAGAGTTCCTTCTGCACGGGGCAAAGTATGCATTCCCCGCAGAACACGGCCAGGTGACCCGCGGAGTGCCAACGTCGTTCGCCGCTCCCCCGTTGAAGGACGAAATTGCCTCACCTGATGAGCTTCCTCCCGTGTGGCCATGGCCGGAAGGGGAAACCCGGGGCGTAGCTCTCGATCCTTTATATAGGACCGCCCCCGCAGCGGCCCTCCGCGATCCCGTGCTCTACGAGTTGCTCGCCTTGGTTGATGCCATAAGGGATGGGCGAGCACGCGAACGTAAGATCGCGGAGAAAGAGCTCATACGCCGACTGCACACGGAAAATGTCAAAACACAATCTCGAACTGCTCGTTAAGGCGGCGAGACTTCTAAAGCCACTCCTGGGCGAATTGGTCTTTGTCGGAGGGAGCACGACAGCGCTGCTCATTAACGACAGAGCGGCCGCGGAGGTCCGTCCCACCTACGATGTGGACGCAATTGCCGAGATCACCTCATATGCAGCATATGCGCATTTTTCGGAGCGACTCCGTAATTGTGGTTTCAGTGAAGATGCTAGGGACGGAGCTCCGATTTGCCGGTGGCATCAGAAAGAGACGATTTTGGATGTCATGCCGATCAATGAAAAGATTCTCGGTTTTTCGAACCGCTGGTATAAAAGCGGCAATGGATTCCGCGCTTTTTCACGAATTGGAACCAGACCTTCGGGTACGAGTTGTGAATCCAGTTTACTTCTGTGCGACCAAGTTGGAGGCATTCGCTGGGAGAGGTAAGGGTGATTATCAATCGAGTCACGACCTTGAAGATTTGATAGCAGTAGTAGATGGACGATCGGAACTAGCAAACGAAATCCTTGCGGGGCCAAAGGACGTGCGCGCTTATACCGCAACAGAAATCAGCAAGCTTCTCGAAAACCCGGCATTTCTCGATGCATTGCCCGGCTATCTACTCCCCGATCAAGCGAGCCAGGCTCGCGTCTCCATATTGCTGAAGAGATTGAAAACGATAGCGGCTATTCAACCGGGACCGCGCTTCTGAGGTTTCAGCACAGGTTGGTACTCTCGACTGCCCCCGTCCCAACTATTAAAGCCCTGATCGTGTCTTTTTCCATGCCGACCCATCCCACGCAGTCTTCCGTTCCGACCATTCGAGCAAGCAGAATGTACCTGACCGCAAACGGTGTGGTTTTACTCCCAATAACCCCGGAAAACATGTCGAATTTGCAACTTTCAGATGCTTGCTTCGGATGTTCGGCCGTCAGTCATTCGACTCTGGTTGATCCCTTTTCCCCGTTACACCACCAGTGTGTTGCTTGGATATTCTCCGGATGATCATCTCTCCACGCTCCGCCCATCCCCTTCGGATTTCTGTGGTCCGGAACAATGTCGTTGTAATCGGTGAATTCCTCATGGCAGATGGCGCATATTCCACCCTGTTGCCGGATCTTCCGGTTGAGCAATTTGCGGAGCTCGGCTGGCGACCGCAATTCCCGGAATCCCCGCGGATGGTGAGGATCTGCAATCCTCTGAACTCCGAGTCGTACCAGCCTGGGCTTCGGCAAGAACTCGCGGCCACAGCAGGAGAGCGATTTGTGGATTGGGCAAATTTCATTGGTGCGGAGTCTCATGGTATTCCTCTGATTTGCGTGTGAAACGGAGAAACGTGGAAGTAATTCCGGACGGAGCAGACTCGAACCCCAGATGGCCTGCTACAATTCCGGCCGAGGAGAATCCATGTCGAACTTGGCGAACGTGGTCCAGCAGCTAAGAAAGGAACGGGATCAAGCGCAGAAAAGGATTGAGCAGTTGGACGAAGCCCTCAGAGCGTTAACTGGCCTCAATGGAGTCCGGAGAACCACGCGCACGCGCGGGGGTGTTCAAACGTCTGCCGGAAAACGGGGAGCTATGTCTGCTGAGGCACGAAGCAGGATCGCTGCAGCGCAGCGCGCCCGGTGGGCGAAGTGGAAACGAGCTCAGCGGGGTAAATGAGCGAAATCCAACCACCTTTTCCACATTTCCATTCACAGATATTTTGTTTCACAGCGAGTTTTGCGTTGACAGCGTGCTCACGACTATTTAGCTTAGTCGGCGTCGACGGCTGAAAGGATTGGCGAAATAAAACTTGCCACTCCGAAGTAGGCTGAGTGATCTGCCTCGCAGGGCGACCTGCAGGGCAACCAGACCCGAAAAAACCGGCTGACTCTGCGAGGAGAAGCTGGGGTTTGGAACCGTGAAAGCGGTGATCGCATCAAGGGCTGCGACGGTACGTGTATCCACGCTGTGGGCTCTCTCGCAAAGAGCAGATGGCTGGAACATAACCAATGTCGCAGCCTTTCCCATTTACCTGCCCACTCAATGTCGAAAATTCAGTTGAAGCGTTTGCAAGTTCTCTTTGTGTGCTCAGATCGCCTGACCCGATCGGATTTCAATAGCAATTGTGAATAAGCTGGTGCCGCTGAGTTCAAGATGCCAACGCAGCGCCATGTTGCCGCTTTGCACCATCCTATGGGCACGACTTGTTTGTAAAATTGGAGCACGGCAAGTCGATGAGAGGATGTTCTGCGGTGAAAGATCAGGCCAAGGATGCGAACGATGCCGACGCACGGCTCGATCAATTCATTATTCGCGCACTGAACAAGATTAAGAAACCCAGCACAGCAGAAGAAATCACCGAACTGCTCAATCGGGAGCTCGGACCAGGAGACCGTCCGTTTGACGCCAAGGAAGTGGAAAGCAGGCTTCGGAACCACCACCGCAAGGCTGTTCCACTGTATTGGCTGGCAACGCGCCCTCGCCGGTGAGTTTTTCCCTTTTCCCCTACGCAAACAGCGCAGGTTGCGCACGAGCATCTCGCGGTTCCCGAAAATTGCTCAAAGCAACTCCCATTGTCGTGTCGTTGTTGTGGATCAGAGTGAAGCCGCTCGCGAATCTTGAGCGCAATCTCGCTTAATTCTTCGCCGGTTCAAAGAGGTTCGCCCGGCGTATAGCTACGCATAATAATCGTAAATTCGCTGGTCTTGAGTTTCAGCACGATCGTAGGCGGCATTCGAGTCTCCTTGCGCGAAGCCAACCAGAGCTTGTCCCCAATCCGCCCGATCATCGGCTCCGTTTCTGCCAAAAGCACGCCCTTTTCAAACGTATCCTCGACGATATACGAATTCCTTCTCTTCCGTGTCTCTCCCCTTACCTGAATCCACGGCGGGCGGGGATTGCTGTCGGCGGGATTTAGATCGGCAGGGACTGCACAGTATGCGGGAGCATCCGAGTCTGCCGACTGCTCGGCGTCCCCGCCGAAATGTCGGCCAGAACTCTATAGCTGGAAAGGTTCTATCCCTTCCTTTTCATCTAGTTATAAATCGCTGCTTCGGCACGCTGCGTGCACGCTGAAATTGTGTATGCTTTCCGGACCCGAGACCGAGACAGCCTCCATCAGCAGTGCCGAATCTGCGATGTGCATGTTTTAAGCAGCCCAGTTTGAGGCTATTGCCCAGCTGGACAGTGCGTACTACCTGAATCCCGCACCCACTCTTCTTGACCGGGCCAAATACTACCGGCGGCAACAAGTCCTAGAACAAGTCCGGCATCGTCTTTACGCGGCACTGGACGCGGCTCGCCGAGCCACCGCAAATTAAGCAGCTCAGATCAAAGGTTTTCCACTAAAGTTCTCTTCAATGTGGTCGATGTGCTCGATAGGAGGGCACAATGACCGCTGACCAACCCGTTCCTGCTGCTCAGTACCTTCGTATGTCCACGGAACACCAGCCGTATTCCCTCGACAACCAGTCCGCCACGATACAGAAGTACGCAGAATGCCAAGGGTTCCGCATCCTTCAGACGTACTCCGACGCGGCAAAGAGCGGGATTGCGCTCAAACGCCGAGCCGGCCTACGCCAACTGTTACAAGATGTCGTGTCTGGGGCCGCTCCGTACCGAGTGATCCTCGTCTACGATGTCAGCCCTTGGGGGCGCTTTCAAGACACTGATGAGTCCGCTCACTACGAATTTCTCTGTAAATCGGCAGGCGTTCCGGTACATTACTGCGCGGAAATCTTCGCGAACGATGGCACGCTTGCCAGCCTGATCATGAAGGCGCTTAAACGGACTATGGCGCGGGAGTACAGCCGTGAACTCGCCGTTAAAGTTCTGGAGGGACAGAGGCGGTTAGCACGCCTTGGTTTCAAGCAGGGCGGAAGACCAGGTTATGGTCTGAGACGTGTGTTAGTCTCGCCAGACAGGCTTCCCAAACAGCCACTGGCGCACGGCGAGGGGAAAAGCCTGCCACTGACCAGGTGATTCTTGTACCCGGTCCGGCGAATGAAGTGCAGATCGTGCGTGAGATGTACCGAATGCTCACTTCCGAGGGCTTCACCGTCCATGGAATTGCGACTGAACTCAACGGAAGAGGCGTTCCGTACACTGGCTTTTCCACGTGGGACTATCAAGCGGTCTTCGGAATCCTCGCCCATCCGAAATACATGGGATGTCACGTCTACGGCAGAACCTCCTGCCGTCTCTACACCCCGAGCATAAAGGTGCCGCAGTCGGATTGGATTGTTGCCCACGGTGCTTTTCGGCCAGTTGTGGATGAAGCTACGTTTGTGGAAGCTCAGCGGATGCTCAAAGGGCGCACCTTCAACAAGTCGAATGAAGAACTGCTTGACAGTTTAAGGTCTCTACTAGCCAGAGAAGGAAGGCCGTCTCTCAGACTGGTAAAGAACTCGCCGGATGTGCCCTCGCCCTCCACTTACCGACTACGGTTTGGAAGTTTGCGACGAGCATATCAATGCATCGGCTACGGTCGTCCTGAACAGTTTGGCCCGATTGATTTGCGCCGTCGAACTCAAGCTCTTCGAGAAGAGCTTGTGGCAAGTCTAGCAACCATGTTCCCAAATGACCTATCCGTGGTTCGCCGAGGTGGAAGATGGCGCAGCCGATTGCGCGTTCGGCAAGGGCTCATCGTCTCGGTAATAGTTGCTCGATCCATAAAGATTTGGAAAGAGACTGTCGGATGGCAAATTGATCCCGTTCGGCACGAGCGGAAATACGTGACCCTCCTAGCTCGGCTGGACACTGAAAACCAAGCCTTCCTCGACTTTTACGTTTTGCCCTATATCGACCGTCCAAGAAGGTTCCACATACGCATGATGGATAGCTGGTTGGAGAGAGGAGTGCGTCTCGAAGACCTTTCGTTTTTCCGCGACGGCGTGAATAAGTAGCCCAATCACGGAAAATTCGCTGAATGGAGACTCATTCCATGTCACCCAAAGCTCCCATTACAGCCGCACAATACCTGAGAATGTCTACGACGATCAACCCACCTCGATCGCGACTCAACGTGAGGGAATTTGACTGTACGAAACGGTTCAGTGTTTACGACTGTAGCGGCCCAGTGAGTGTATTACTAGACAAGGGTGAGCAACGGAGGTCCTCGGCCATAGCGTCCACGAACTAAGGATGTGGGAGATCCCGTGGACCGGCGGCTATTGTTTGCGCATTGAAACGTGCTGGTCCAATCCGCAACGCGGTCACTCGTTTTCGCACGAAATCTGGCGAACTCAAACTCCCTGCGTTGTCCGCAGACCGAATCCAATTCGACGGTCAACGCTGTGGTGCTTACCGTTTCCCGGGATGCAAACCACGACGCGAAAAGGATTTACTGATGCTTGAGGCGTCAGCAGTCCACGACAAAGATGCCGCCGATGAGCCGCTAAGTCTTGCAAACCCCTGGGGCAACAATCGCGAACCCCAACGGCATTGACTGGGAGGTGTCCAGAATTCCGGCCGCCGAAAATAAATTTCAACACCTCCGAAGAAAAATACGGCACGATGCTGATCATCTTTTCTGCGAGAAGATGCTGTGGGCACCAGCCATCGAGTAGTCCGCAAAGTGATACCGCTACCTGATGATTCAGGAAGCTCAACCCGCCCGGATCTCCGTGTTTGCGCAAGCTTTCGCAAACACGAGAGTTTCACCAGTTCGAGCCTGCGGATCAGTGCTTTTCGCTACTTCGAACGAGCGCCGATTCTTGAGCAGATGGCCGCCTGTCGTCACAATTTTCGATTTCCGAACACTATCGCAAACGCTCCCGAACCCGCACCGAAGGGGCTTGCGACTCGCAAAGTGTACGGTTTCCCGACCGTCTCCTTGGCGCCGGTATTTTCCCAACCGACACTGGCACCGAGGACTGGCCAGAAACTACACTCGCTCCCCCGTGCGCGCGAAGAGATTCCCTGTCGACTCTCGCATTCGCCTCGACCTAGATGCTTCCGCCTGGCCCGGATGTAGTCTCTAATTCCACAACTCGCAGTCACTCAAATGGAGCAGCCATGGCGTGCGCAGGGAGAATACTTGTCTGGTGGGACCGGGATTATGATGGCAGCGGGCGGCCCATTCGCCCCGATGTGAGGTCAGCGGGCCGGGAGATATGGAAACAAGCGTGTCAGCAAACGATGGCAGTTGTCGCCGACGATGCGCCGGCGGGAGAGCTCATGGAAACGGCAGTGGCGCAGGTGTCAAGGTATCTCGACCGCATCGGTGCGCCCCTGTCTTCGCGAAAACATGGACTGCTCATGGTCGCATTCTATCGGGCTTTGCGGCGTTACCGCGCGAAATCGGCCCGGCTTGAACTGCTGGGGGCCTCAACCGACTTCAGCGATCTTGCGATTGCCGACGATTGGCTCGCCCGAGCGAATGCGCGCCTCGATCTCGAAAAGTTTATTCGGCGCCTCACGGGCAGGCATGCCGAAGTGCTTATGCTCAGGGCAGCCGGATATGAGTGGAGGGAAATCGCAGAAATGTACGGAACCACGGTGGGGGCAATTCGGAGTAGCTTCTGGCGCGAGATCGAGAAGCTGAAATGGGCTGCCTGATGCTACGGGCTCCAATTTCGCGACCTGCGTGTCATGGATTGCCTATGTCCCGGCTTCCTTCAACTCGGAACGATAAAAGTGACGTCGTTCGAAAATGGCAAGGGGACCTTGGATGTGCGGATTTCATCCCACGCAAATTCGAAGTGTTTATGGCAGTCCAGCGCAGGACACGACGTCTTGACCTTTGCCCGGGAGGACTCAATCTGCGCATGCGAACCAAGAACAACCCACGTCCCGCACTGGGGGCAGGTGACGCATGAGCACAGTATGCGATCGGGCATAGAGTGATTATAGGTTTTCTCAATGAAACCATCCCTGCCACCCCTAGGCGCCTGGTCGACATTCCGGCATCAGACCGGTTGAACGTGGTTTCTAGGCGCTCGCTCCCAATGCTTCATCGTCCCGCCCGTCCCAAGCAGTTTCCTTTCTCATCTGTTCGTCGTAGGACGCCTGTTCCTTCTTGGCATTCCTGACGGGCAGAAGTTCGGCATGGCTGGGAGGAAAGACAAAGGTCTGCACAAAATCGAGCCGGTCCATATTCAGCCGGTGCCCCACAATTTCCCGGCGGTATTGCTTGCAGAACTTGCAAAACTCGTCCGCATCGATCAACTGCCTTTTTAGCCCATCGGCCCCTTCGGTTCGGCATTTGAGCCAGCCTCGGTCAATCCATCTCTGCACCTCATCTGCCCGAACGTGCAAGGCTTGGGCCAAGCCACGCTTGGTGAACCAGTCTTCGCCCATGCGCGCGCTCGCTCCCAAGCGATGCAGCATTGAGCGGACCGATGTCGGGGACCGTCGCATCAGTAATGTGACCTCTTCGAGCGAGTGGGCCGAGATCAGATTCAACAGCTTCTGTTGCTCTGGTTTGGTCCACGGGCGATAGCTGCGCTTGGTTTTGATACCCGCTCGAAGCGCGAATCTCCAGCATGCCGGTCTAGGATTTCCAGAAACGGCAGCAATTCTCGTGATCAACGCTTTTAAGGTAACCTGCGAATCCGTCCCCGAAGCTCTGGATCCTGAAGAGGTAAGGTAAGCGTTCAGCAAGTCTCGTGCGGCAGCTGGCCAGCGGAAAGTACGACGCCTCACACTTCGATCCAGTTCGTTCATTTCTCCTAAAGATTGTGGAAGCCGAGCCCCACATCCCCCTACCTATACATGACCATTAGATGGGAAAACATCTCAGTCACTGAATCCTGCAAGAGCTGCTGACAACATACGGCCGCGAGCGCATCCCGGCAAAGATTTCAGTCGACAGAGATCGGGGATCGTGGGATTCTGCTGGAGGCGAAAACGGCATGGAAGCTGCCTTCATTCGAGCGCACGTTTATGGACCGGGAAAAAGACCTGATTGATGCATTCGAAAACGTCGTGCACAGTGATTTTCCGAATCCTGAGCGCGTCGGCTGTCCAGGATGCGAAGTTCTGGCGCAACTCGTCCGTCAGCCCGCGGATGCTCAAGTTTGTCATTTGCTCGAGCACGTAACAAAATGCGCCCCGTGCTTCGATGATCTGAAGGAACTGCGCAAGGGGCCAATCGAAACCTTTTGAAGTCCCTGGAAACCTACTCCCCGTCAAACTTCAGCTTGCTGTTTGCGGCCTTGGGACCGTCGTTGGCTACCTTCACTTCGTCCGATGTTGACGGTCCGTGAAGCTGAATGGAGTATGAATACGGCCACGCTAAGTCACTGGTCGTAAGTGAACCCAGGCAGCGACACAGGGAGGGCACCATCACATTCCGGCGCAAAATAAGATATCTCCGGCGATCTCTCACATCAGTATTTCATGAAGCCAGAGGCTCCCTTTATTTCCATCTGGCAGAATGCGGACTATCGTGGTTCACAACCATTTTGCAGTGTGAGACAATGCGAGGCGGTTAAGGGCACAAAGGAACCTTCCCGATGAGCTTGAGCTTTGCGGCAGGTGAGGCTGCACTCTGTTCCGGCGTGTACAAGACAATTCACGCCAACAACCATGTCTTGTCGCATTTTGTGATTGCGCTGCCTGGCGACATCTTCCCGAACTGAACGGACTGCGGGAACCGGGTCCGGTTCGAACTCGCGCTGTCCGCTGCGCATCTTCGCGATCACGCTTACCTCAAGCCTTCCGCTGACAGATGCTGAATCCACCGGCTGGGAGGAGATAAACGTGCCACGCCAGCCGCGTTAGCGTGCACTACATCTCGCCTCATTCGCACTCTGGCGCCTCCGCTTACGTTCGGGGCTCGCTCCTATCATGTGCCGAATCGATCGACAGCCCCAGGGCCCTTCACGGATGAACTGGATCTGATCCTAGGAATGCCGGTGCGGCCCCGTCCCCCCGGACCGGGTTTCGCGTGAAACCGGAACACCGAGCACCGGTATCGTCCTGCTCTGCTGCCACAAACTCATGCGAACTACCAGCGAAAGGCAGCTTCTGTTGGCGGACGTGGTGCACTTCACCGTCGCCCCGCCCGGATGCATGAGCAAGCGACGCGGATGGACAAGCGAGGCGACACTCAGGCCGCGCAATGCTCAAGGCCGGCAATGACGTTCAGAACCTTGTTGCCCGTCTGCTCCTGTATGAGCTTCGAAGAGACAACCATAAGACTTTGCGATCTGGGCAAGCTTGCCGCCTGTGCCGCTTACGGCACTACTACTGCCAATCTTTTGGTGATGACGCCGCCTTCATCGTTTTGCGCCGTGATCGTTACCACCGTGATTCCGTCGGGCAAGGGTCCCACAAAATGTCTGATCCGCGACCCGGCAAAGATCACCGCTGCCTTTTCGCCATTGACCATAACGGTTGTTCCCGGATCAGTTTCGGCCTGGATTTCTACAATGTGTCCATACGGCGTAATCGACTCGACATTGAGCACAGGGGTCCGAGGGCCTAAAATCCTTGACGGGCTCTGGTAATTCGCCGTGGGGTTGCGAATTTCCCGAGGCACATGAGGGCGATGCAACCTAAGTGCCATCGCGATGACAACCAGAATGCTGAGGGTACAGCAGGCATAAGTCAACCTCGGTTGAAATATTTTCACCATCATCACTGTTTCCGGTCCGCCGGACAGAGCTTGGAGATTACTCGATCCGACGGCATAGCATCACATGTAGCCAGCCTGCCCCATCAAGCGCCGGGCGTGCCATCTGCCCGCGTTGATTCTGCAAAGTCTGCCAACTCCAAGCGTAGGTTTCCTGCATTTGTCGCATAGGCCATCCCCGTTTCGAAGTCAATGATTCCAGCCCGGATCAGCTTTTCAATTTCGCCATCGAAGTGCTGCATCCCCTCAGTCGTGCCGATGCGCATAGCATCGAGCAGGGTTTTACCTTCGCCTTCGCCCTTTTCCACGTATTCCCGTGTGCG
>Ga0157372_10004648_pt1 | contig 14594 bp, 7 predicted proteins | sample C55metaG_FD_115307 | JGI IMG/M metagenome (GOLD analysis project Ga0157372, IMG submission 115307) | Corn rhizosphere microbial communities from Kellogg Biological Station, Michigan, USA - C5-5 metaG | ecosystem: Host-associated > Plants > Roots > Rhizosphere > Soil | place: USA: Michigan... | reverse complement strand
GACATCTTCGCCGTCGAGCACGCTGACGTAAGTGTTTAACCGTTCGTTCCACGCGCGTGTGCAAATTTGCTGCTGGATCGCGTTGCGGTTCCGCTTGTATTCCTCGATATTCGCACCATTGAGTTTGCCGTTTTCCGCAAGCGAAACCAGCCGGTCCAACGCCGTCCAACACATCAATCGCGAATGCGTATGATTTTGGCGACCGTTCCTCGGTTCCCAGATCCCTTCATCCGGTTCATCCCAGTGTTTAACCACGTAATTGCCGAAGCCAACCAGCACTTTCTGCATTTCGCGATCGAGTCCGCCACCGTGAAACGAATATTGCGAGGCAGCATCGATTACCTCTCCATAAACATCGAGCTGCAACTGATCGCGGGCAGCATTCCCAAATCGCACCGGCGCGGAGTTCATGTATCCGCGCAACGTTTTGGATTCCCACTCCTCCGGAGCCGGGTTTCCGAAAACGGTATACAGAATGCGGAGTTGCGGTTGGGTCAATCGCGTTGCATGAAGCAGCCAGTCGAGAAATTGTGCAGCCTCGTCGAGGTAACCGAGTTCGAGCATGGCGCGGATTGTTAGTGAAGCGTCGCGCAGCCAGCAGTAGCGGTAATCCCAATTCAGCGATCCGCCAATCCGCTCGGGCAGGGAAGTGGTAGGCGCCGCGACCACTGCACCAGATACCACGAATGTGAGCAGTTTCAATGTGAGCGCGCTCCGTACTACCTCATCGCGAAACTCGCCTTCGTACCGCATGTCCGCGACCCACTTCCGCCACCAATCTGCACAAACTGACATGCGGTGCCGAATCTGATTCATGTCCGGCAGAACCGCCGGCGCATTCTCGGTGTAACTTAGCGAGAAGAGAAGTGCCTCGCCCGATTTCAGGCGATGCTGCAAAATGGCAGAGTCATCTTTCACAGCGAGGGACTCGCTGCCGCGCAGCCAGTAAACTCCGCGCCCGTGGCAAAAACGTAGGCCTAGACAGCCCCGTTGCTCCAGTTTCGGCTTAGCCTCTCCGTATTTTGCTCGTGGCGCCAGCACGACGTCGATCTTGACTTCACCGGATGTGCACTCCACCTGGCGAATGATTTCGTGGTCCGGTACCAGGGATGTGTTTTCGCGGACGGGCATCAAATCGGTGAGGACCGCAGTCCCTGAAGGCGTGACGAACTCTGTTTGGACGGTGTTCGTATCCGGTAAGTAGTGGCGCGTCACAGAGTATTCCCCCACAGGAGAAATGCTCCAACTCCCTCCGCGCTCGCGGTCCAGCAGGGCAGCAAAGATGGAAGGCGAATCGAACCGGGGCCAGCACAGCCAATCGATCGAACCGTGCTTTGAAACCAGAGCAGCAGACCGGCAGTCGCCGATCACGGCATAGTCGCCAATCTTAGGAAATTGGACGGAACGGAAGGAGGGGGGAACAGGGGGAATTGGCTGTGCGCTCATCGTTTTCCCCGTAACTTGATGCAAACAGAGGAGAAAGGTTTGTCTCGCGTGCCAAAATAGCTTAAATCTGCCTAATCAAAAAATACAGTATCACCCTGATAGCCGAGCTCTCCGTCAGTCAATTACATATATTTCAGCCCCAACGCGAAGGAGACGGAAGGCAGGCGTTGGTTGTACCTCCCCTTTATCCGGCGCCTGCCGCCTCCCTAACTCAGCTCACCTTTTCGTTCTCCCTTTTTCCTCGAAATTATCTGCGGCGGCCAAATTCCTCAGTCAGTGAGGCACAATACTGCCTTGAAGTTACACGAATCCCCTAATTACTAAGTCCCTGAGAGTTTTTGTTAGATCGGAAGAAATATTGAAGAACACTTACGCGGCAGCGCGCGGTCGAATCACCACGCCTTTGATTGCATCGAACGCGAGGGTCAGCTTTGACGAGCAGTGCCCGCATAGCCAGAAGTGAGAAACGCGTCGAACCCTGTCGTCGACAGTGATGGGCTTGTCGTCAGCCACCTTCGAAAATCCGTTGCGGACTTCGAACTGAAAAATTCTGCCGTCTCTTAAGTAGCGGAGCGGAACTGCACATTCTGGGTTAGCGCAGTGCGACGTCATAGAGGCGCGCCAGCAGGTGGCATCCTCTATATCTCACACAGCGAAATGCTTGCAAATCAGGTGAAAAATGTAGACCGTCTCAGGTGAGTACATTATGTGCGACTTTATCCGTTTGCGCCCTGGGACCGCCGTTCGGGGAAGAACGTTTTTCCGTCGAGCACGGTGCGAACTGCGTCCACCAGATCTCTGGCAGCTTCGCTCTTCGCGACCGCTCCGCGAATGCTGCCGGTCTTGAACCGGTTCACCACGTCCTCAGACAGATGCAGGGAGAACATAATGATCGGAATGTCAGGCCGTTCCGCTGCGATGCGGGCCGCGGCTTCGATGCCATTCATCTCCGGCATCGTGATGTCCATAATGATGATGTCAGGCGCGGACAAAAGCGCGAGTTCCACCGCTTCGGTACCCGTCGAGGCGCCAGCATACACTGACCATCCCGGAACAGACTCGAGGAGATTGCGCAAGCCCATCCTCATCACTTCGTGGTCGTCTGCCACAAGGATTCGTGTTGGTCGGGTGCCAACGTCTGGGTTAGTCGATTCGAGGGGCATAACTGCGGAAGCCATAAGAATACACCGAAGCCTTTATGAGTCAATATTTGCGAGTCTTGGGTTACGAAGCGCTCTTTTCAGCGGATGCTGCGGTCACACCCTGCGAGCTCTTCTGCCGTGAGGCGAACTCCTGCGCCGTTGACTTTGCCTTCTCAAACCCTTCACGCGCGCGGTCACTTACTTCGGACCGCAATTGCTCGCCGCTGACGGGTGCGAACAACATGCCCAGCACCATGCCCGTGCCCACTCCGGCAAGAAATATTGCAACGTTCGAAGACGTTCGTCGCCTGGGTGCTTCGAAATCAAAGTCCCCGGAGACCAACGCACGCAGAACACGCCCGATCTTTTTTGAGTCCATATCGACCTCAATGTTTTAGGAATGCAGGCAAACCCCAAAACGCACGACGAAGGGAGTGTAGCTACCGGTAACCTCTCCGGCAATAAAGGAAATCCTGTAGAGGGCTTAGGGTTCTTGTGCGTTAAAGGTAAGTCTCACGATGGCCTGACTCTTACGCGGCGATCGTGGTTTGAGGTCTGGCCCGCAGCAGATCGCACGCTATCGTGCGGTAGTGCTGATAGGCATCAAGCAACCGTTGTTCCTCCGGAGAACCTTTTACTGTCGAGATTGCCATTTTGCAGAAGCCGCACCGAAATACCGAATAGGCCAGTTTGTACAGGGGGAGGTCTGGTGAGACATCCAATGCAGAGCGGCGCCTGAACTGCTCGACAAGAAAATCGCTCGCATCAGATCCGAGCTGCCACTCGACAGCTACCCCGGCTACGTCCCACGCGATATCACAAGGCCCAGGGAAGAAGTGATTATCACCATGGTCTACGCCGTCAGTCTTAATCAATTGCCCCGAGTCACTCAATATCCACTCATGCGGGTTCATACGCCCGTCGGTTATCACTGCCCGCTTTGTGCAAAAAGCTTCGGTGGGCAGAGTGAGTTGTACTCCGAATTCTTGCGCCAGATCGAACTCGAGCATCTCGCGTAACTGACCTTCCTGCGCAGACGGGTTCACGCAAAATACTGCAGACCGGAACGCACAGTAGTCAGCTACGCGCTCAAGAACCGAGGAATTGATGTCCACTATCCGCGGCTGCATCCCTTTTATGAGTTCATAAGCGAGAAAGCCGCCTCCAGCATCCTCAACTTTGGGTCCAAACCCAGCCTGTGCCAGGCGGAAGGCGCGATCGCGAACTTCCGCGCCAATTGGTCCCATACCTTCAAACTTGTACAGTGTTCGGCAATCGGGCGAGATGAACTTCAGCCTTTCCATTTGCGTCCAGCTTGCGGGCCACTGCGCTCCGGTGGGGAGTAGGAACTGGCGCCAGTCACCGCCACCCACGTAAGTGCATTCCGCGAAACGCTGGCTCACCGAGGGCGAGGTCGCAAGGAAGCGAAACTCACGCCAGCGGTTCACCGCGTTATCTGCACACAAGGAACTCAGGTCCGGCTCCCGGCTCCCAAGGATCGTGATCTCGTGCCGAGGGACTCCGGCGCGGACCAACGCTTCGGCGACAGATAGAAATGTCGATCCACTCCGCCCCGGCCCTTCATCCACAATCAGGAACTGCGAGCCGCTGTTCTCGGCGATCCACTTCACCTGGTCAGCTGTGAAATCAGTCCGCCGGGAATACGGATGGCCAGTTGGGCGGACGCTTATGCGACAAGCTTGCTTGCTCTGAGCAGTCAGCGCGGCGAGCACTACAGCGCTAAGAGTTGTTCCAATACTGCGAATGCCGATCACAGCGTAGCGCGAAGAAGCTAATGTGGAAGCGAGCCGCGCGAAGTCGCTGGGATGCAGAGCGTAGTATGTGAATCCTTCCGGGGGAGCGACGGCGAGCGTATCTGGCGTGACGATTTGGTGTACGTAACGCGCGGCTTGCGCAATAGCAGGAAAGTCACCGCAAATAACTGCCGACGCAAGGCAATTTGTCACCTGTGCTGCCGATTCGGCTGAGTCGGATCCGGCATCAGCAAGCGCAGCTTCCAATTCTCCCGCTTCGATAAGGGCGTCAAGTAAGGTGCTACTGTCGCCGCTCGCGATTCTGCGTTGCAGATCGGCAAGCAACTCTGAGCCTCTTACGTTCCGTTTGCCGTCGCGAAAAATCCAAGGGTCGGACTCAGCCGCACTGGGCGTGGCTGTAGGCTGCGGCTCGATGCCGGCTTGCAGCAGCAGAAGATTGTCAGAAATTTGTATGGTACCGGCCATCAACCGAAAAGCCTCCGCTTGTATCCCTCACCACGCTTACCGACCAGCGCTTGTTGAGTTGATATTCCCCTTGGACGATCTCGCTTTGCGGTTGGGTTACATCGGTTGAGAAAGAAAAAATAAAGTTCTTGGTCACCCGTTTTTGCATACCAATGCGTGCCGACGGATTGCTGTTGTTGCCGCCGATCATCGGATCGATCTGTAATCCTGAGATTCCGGTCAGCTTACTTATGTTGCTTCCCACCGTGCTTTCTACCTGGCTCAGTCCCTTGGCCAGCACAGTGCTGGCGCCGAAACTTTGCGGGGCGCCTTCGGTGGTGGTGCCGCGCGCAATGAGGTTGATGATGTCGATCGGTGGCAGCGGCGGATCGGAAATGTAGCTGGTCTGCAGCTTCTCGATCGGCCCTTGCAGGCGAATGCTGAGGTTGTACTGACTGATGGTCGTGGTGATCAGCAGGTTCAGCACTGGGTCGGTCTTGTTGGGATTTACAAAATTGATGATCCCCTGCGAAAGGTGATACTCCCGCTTCTGGAAAAACAGGTCCGCGGAAGTGATGTCGGTACGCCCCACCACTACGGGATTCGCCGCCGTCCCAATGATGCGCAGATTGGCTGAACCCTCAAATCCCAATTGCGCTGTTCCGGCGTTCAGCTGATTGCTCGACTGCACGGCAATCTGTAGCTTGAGATTATCGGCGAAGCTCTGTCCCGTGGGTGGAGCACTGACTCCGGTGAACTGCCCCATAAAGTTGGTTACGTCGAAGTCGGAGGTGAACGACACTGAGTCGATGAGCACGCGCCCCTGCAAGGTCGATGCCTGCGCATTGCCGGTCAGCATAAGGCTGCTGTCAAATACGCTGCGCACGCCTTCGGGATAACGTAGTCGTACTGACTTCGCGGTCACACTCACATTCGCCTGCAACTCAGGCCGATAGACGACCGATCCGCCAAGCTGGATTTCGCCTCCGCCCATGTGGCCGACCGCGTTTGTGATTTGCACCCCAGTGTCGGTGACGGTCATATCGGCGTTGAAGTTGTCGATGCCTACCGGCATGGTCTGTGAAGCGAACGTCACTCCCTGGAAGCGTACATCGCCGTGCATTCCCGGGCTCTTGACCGTGCCCCCTGCTCCTACATTCAGCAGGATCTTGCCGCCGGTTTGGAGGTCGGGATTGAACATCTGCGCCAACTTCATATCGATCGACCCTTTGGCTGAGATGTTCATCCGTTCCTCTCCCCGCAGTGGGACTCGTCCTTGGAATTGAAGCGAAGTATCCGTCCCTTTTAGTACCGCGGGTTGTAGCACCACGACCGAATTGGAGTAGTCGACCCGCATCGGCTGCGCCGTCCCGATCTCCAATTGCTGATACTGCGCGCGGAGTGTAGGAATCGTGAGGTGTGCTTCCACCTTGTTCTTGTCCGCCAATGGCCCTCGCACAGTTGCGTGAAGTTCAGTTTCGCCAGTCAGGCCGTTCGGACGCGACGGGTAGTACATCGCCAGCAGCGGCTCGAATGGAATGCGGCTGGTGTCAAATGCGGCTTCCGTGTAGTAACCGGGCGAGAGATGTACCGTTGCGTTGCCTTTCAGTGTCGCCGGTCCGCCAGTTGAAGCCAGAGTGATCTTGGCCAGGTGGTTGGCGACATTCAGGTCAGTGCGGACTTGAGAAATCGACGTTCCGCGCAGTTGCAACTGATTCATCTGCACCGACGCGTTCAATTGCGGATTGTCGATCGTGCCCGCGCCTTTTGCCGTGATTGACAGTTGACCTTTAATCGGTAGGTTCTTCGCCTGGACCGCATGCAGCTTGCTCACTTCTTGCGGCGGAAAATCCAGCGCAAGCTCATAGGCCTTGGTTTTCGGCGTGAAGTTGACGTTAAGTTTGTTTGCTGCCTCCGTCAGTTGCGAACGAATGGTCCCGCCTGCCGCAGTGAATTGCAGGGTCACCGTCTGCAGCGGTTCATCCTGCACCTTGGCTTTAGTGACCTGTAGCTTCCCTTGCCCTTGTGGATTGTTTTCCGATCCTTGCAGTTGCACATTCCCGTTTAGATCGCCGGTGATCGGATAAGACTTCGTGACCAATTGGTCGACGATGGCCAGCGGCATCTGTCGAATTTGGAGGGATGCATTGATGGGACCATCAGGCTGGTACGCCCAGCGCTTAAGCCCTGCCTTGGCGTTGAATTGGATCTGACCGCGAGGCAGCGCGTTGAGTGAGCCGTTCTGTATGGTGACGCCAGATGGACTCGCAGCCAGTGCCAATTGCAGCGAACTGAACTGTCCCTGGTTGACCTGCAATCGCGTCGCCGCAAGCTGCGCTGTAATGCGTGGGTTCTTCATCGAGCCCTGAACCTGCGCATTGAGCGTCATCGCGCCCTGCAGGCTGGACAGCGACGCATTCGACGTCTGGCCATTTGTCGAGCTCTGCAGCCCCGAAGCAAGCAGCATCAACTGGTGCAAGTTTGTGCTCACCGCCTTAATAACGAGGTTGGAATTGTCGCTGATCTCGCCTTCCGCCGTAATCGTCGTGGCTGGAAGTTGAAAGTTTCCTGCGGGCACGGTGATCAAATTGCGCGGCCCGTCGTAATTCACGCGCACATCCGCATTCAGGGGGAACCGGTCGCTGCGTTCTTTGTTAGCGGTAATAACCGCGCCGCGCATCTGGATGTTCGACGAGGCCCGCACATTCGCGATGCTGCCCTTCCACTGTGCGTCCGCCTGCGCGCTCAGATTGCCCGTCACCGGTACCTGCTGGTTCGAGTATCCCCGTAGCGAGGCCTTCAGAGCTTGCAGAGAAACATCAGATACTCCGATGTGGAACTTCGATTCCGGCGTCGCATCGAGATGGAGCACCTCTCCATCCGCCTTGACCGTGCCGTTCAGCATGTTGAATGCGAAACCCTCGGCCTGGAAATTGCCGTTCGCCAGTTGATAGCGGCCTGATAGTTTCTGGATCTTGACGACCGCCTGTTCCGTGAGCACCGCCAATCCATTGCTGTCGAGGCGGCCATTCAACTTGGCGTTGCGCAGCATCGGCTCATTCGGCACATCGCGGTAATTCAGCGTGCCTGCTAGTCGGACATCTCCCGACGTGCTCGCGGACGATAAACCTGCGAAGTCGTCCGTATGCAGCACGACATCATACTTCCCAGTGGCGACCGGCGTGCTACTGTAGTCGCGGACCGTGGTTGAAAGAGTCACTCGCGATCCGCCGACACGCAGCACCAGTGGATTCAGGTTGGCCTCGGTAGGACTCAGGTCGAATTTCGCGTCGAGCGCATGCGGCAGCGGCTTGAGACCTGCATAGTAGATAGTTCCATTGTCGTAGCTCAGTGTCCCGCTGTATTTCTTCTGCAATTGCGAGAAGGAAATCTCTGTCTTCAGGCCGAATAAGTTCGCATCCACGGGTATCTTGCGGTTCCTGGCGTAAATCTCGCCGTTGGTGAGCAACACGTGCCCGACGGCAAGGTCGAAGATATTCGTATTCGATTTCTTATCCGAAGGCGGCGGCTGCGGGAGGTTGGACTCTCCTTGCTTGTTGACCGTCAGATTCAGCACGGGGTGGTTTACTTCCAGATCGCTGAGGTTCACCTTCATGTGCAGCAGGGAAACGATCCGCACGCTGGCTTTCGCTTTTTCAATCGTGAGCAGCGGCCTCTCATCGGCAGCTTCTTTGCCGTGGATGGTTAACCCGTAGATGTCCGCAGTGAGGGTTCGAACATGGAAATCAAAATTCTGCAGCTCGACCCTTGCACCTGTGCTCTTGCTCGCCTCCTCAACGATTTTTGCCAGCAGGTAACGGTGAAAGGAGCCGCTCTTCAGCAGCAGAATTCCACCCACAATAAGGAACAGAATCAGTGCGCCGATCCCAATTGCGGTCCATCCGACGATTTTTCTCCATTGCGCCATGGTGACCTGCTCCCGCCTAGAAGGCTTGCCCTAGTGTGATGAAGAATTGAGTTGCACTGATGCCAACGGGTGGATTCAGATTCCGCCCAACGTCAATGCGTACTGGGCCGATCGGCGTGGAGTATCGCAACCCGATGCCCACGGTGTTGCTGTAATTCCGAATGAAGTCCCCAAAGTTGATGCGTCGGTACACGTTACCGCCGTCGTAAAAGACAACTCCACCCAGTTTGTTAATAATCGGGATGGGATAACGCAACTCTGAATTGAAGATGAAGAGCTGGTTCCCCCCTATGGGTACGGGTACATTGGGGCAATTCGTTGTCTGCCCAGGAGAGCAGAAGGGTACGTAGCGGATTGGGCCTGCCTCATTGATCGGAAAGCCACGCAGAGTCGTTCCGCCGCCGGCAAAGAACCGCTCGCTGGTGGGCACATTGCTGTTACTGAAAGGGTCCGCCAACCCTAACCGCACGCTGTTCGCGAACACAATCCCCGCCGGCATGGGTTGGTAATACGCGGTTTGAGTTAGCAGACGGGTGAAGTTTGCGCTGGAACCCAGTGCCGACGGAACGATTCGCAGATCCAGCGTCTGGAAAATGCCCCGGTGTGCATCGAGCGGTTTGTCTCGGGTATCGCGGATCAAAGTTCCCGAGACATAGGACAATTTCACGTTGCGGTCCGCAGGGAGGACCAATTGTGGGACGAGCAGCTGGGTCAATAGGGTGTGGTTGAAGTCGTAACGAAGCTGCAGCTGGAGAGTTTTCAGCCTGTCGAGATAGCGATCAAACTGCAATGACGCATCTTCAAACTCGGAGACGAAAAGTGGGTTTTCGCTGTTTCGTTCTGCTGAGAGACTCGTCAAAGCTTGCCAACTGGAGCGTCGGAAATGTGGATCCAGGTAAGTGAGCAGGAATTTCTGGTCGAGGCGAGCCGCGAGTAACGACACCGCCGCCGTTTCGCCCTCCCCTCGCATATTGCGTCGCGTGAATTCAATTGATCCGCGAGGGCTGACAAATGTCTTTTCGCTTGGGAAGAGATTTACTCCCTTGGTGTTGATCGTCGGCAATCCCGGGACCGCAACTGTTCCGGTGGGAATGTTGCCGCCGCGCCGCGCAATCTCCATACCGAAACCATAGGTGATGGAGTTGCGCTTCGACTCGTGCACCTTCACCAGCGCTTCTTCCTGAGGCTGCGTAGTGATTTGTCGCCGTGGACCGACGCTGGCCCAGTCGAAGATGCCCAGGTTGTAGAGCTCGCTCTCTGCTTGAAGGAGTTTGCCCTCGCTCAGCGGTTGCTCTGGACCCATGTTGGTGCTCATGCGGATCAGGTCGAGCTTGGTGCGCTTCTGTCCCATGTAGAGGACTTTGCTGATCCGCACCTGCTGGTCTTCCGTGATCTGATAGGTGACATCCACCTGGTGAGGATCGTCCGGGTGCCGCGATACGACGGTCTTGACGTCGGAATTGAGATAGCCGCGATCCAGATATTTCGCCGCGATGTTGTTGCGATCGTCCGACATGCTTTTTGGCGAGAACGGCTTGCCCTCTTCGAGTTCGAAACCTTGCTTCGGACGGAGTTGATTCGTCGATATTGCATGGTTGCCGGTGACTTTGAGCGAGCTCACGATGGTGCGGTCGCCCTCGGCGACATTGAAGGTGATGAAAATCTTCGGCTCCCGGTCCACCACGTCAGGTGTGACTTTCACGTCTTCGAATCCATGTTCCTTGTAAAGGCCTTCAATTCCTTTCACGCTTTCGCGCAGTAATTTCTCGCTGAACTTCCCGTGCGAAAACATCAGCATCCATGCGGTTTTCTGTCTCACGGCGGCCATGTCTTTCAGATCACCGCTATCGATGTGGTGGTTCCCGCGAAAGGAAATATCCGCGACGTAGTGCCGTTTGCCCTTATCGATCTGGTAAACCAGCAGCACCTTTCCGTTCTGCTGCTGGAAATTGGTGTGGACCTTTACGTCGAAGTAACCCTTCTGCTGAAAGTAATTCGCCAGGTTGCGCTGGCCTTCGGCGACCAGGTCCGGATCGATCGAATTCTCCTCATAAATCGGAATCAACTGCTTCTGGCGACGGCTCGACAGGAAGGGAACCCATGAGAGCCGTGCACCGACGACCTTGATATCGACAACCGGCCCTGTATCCACCGAAATCGAGATGTCAGCCCGATTGGTCTCTGGGTGGTAGATCGGGGGGTTCACCTTCACCGTGCTGGCGGGATGATGTTCCTTCCCCAATTCGCGCTTGATGAGCGCTACCGCTGACTTGATCCGCGTCGGTGTATAGCTTTTTCCAGGTTTAAGCAATCCGCCAGTGAAGCGCGCCCGTAACGAGCGCACCGTATGCTCCAGTTTTTGGTCCTCTGCAGGTGGAGGCCCGGTAATGTCGACCTTTCCAATTCCGGCATGCTTTCCCAGGTGAACGTGAAACACAATATTGGCCAGCTGGTTGGCATCGTCGTTCTGTACCTCCGTTTGCACTTTCGCCTGGAAGTACCCGTAGCTCTCAAACATCTTGTGGAGAGCGTCTTCCGCTTTCGATACCTGCGATTGTTGATACACGGTTTGATCGGGAAGGTCCACTGCCTGTAGCAGGCGAGCATAGGTAAACCGCTTCTCGGCGCCGGGAAATTGGATCAACCCGATGTAGTACGCAGGCTGCAGTATGAATGTGAGTTTCAGTCCAGCCGGGTCCGGAACCACTTTGAGGTCCACTTTCGCGAACGCATTGGTCGCCTGCAGCGCTTGAATGCTTTCCTGAATAGCCTTGTCGGAGTAAGGCTCCCCGGGTTTCTGAACAATCAGTGATCGGTACTGTTCCGCGTTGATTTTGGGATTCGCGCTCAGTTCGACTGAGCCGACCTTTTGTCCCTCATAAGACGGCTGCTTTCCCACGCTGGATTTTGTCTGGGCCCAAACAGTGGCAGAGAGGACAATCAACATCAATGTGAGAATCGGCTTGCGCATCGCAGTGGCTCTAACCGTGACCGCCGGTCCGCACCCAGCATCGCGCAACGGAAATGGCAGGTAGCGAAACTCAGCAGGCCACGAGGAACTCCCGCCTTCACAGTGGACCGGCAACCAACCTCTGATGCCGTGGGTAAAACCCAAGATGTCCTGCCGCAAAGATTGTGAATACAGCAGGTTATCTCGCCAATTCGGGTGCGTGAATACATCGCCTGCCAAAGCCCTCGCATCGAAGTTTCGAAACCAGAGAACGTGTGCTCCGGCTGGCTTCCGCTGAGTGCGGAACGTAAGGAAACCAGATGAAGCTGGTGATATTCGGTTTGACGGTGAGCTCCTCATGGGGAAACGGTCATGCCACGCTTTGGCGCGGACTTTGTAAGTGGCTGGGGCGCCAAGGCCACGAGGTCACGTTTTACGAAAAAGACGCTCCGTATTACGCCAGCCATCGCGACCTGCTGAACCCAGAGAACTACACGCTTCGCCTCTACTCCGATTGGGACGAAATTCACGCTTCCGCAGCAGACCAGGTGAGGGGCTCAGATGCGGCTGTTGTGACCTCCTATTGTCCGGACGCTCAGAACGCCTCCGATGTGGTTCTTTCTTCGCCTGTCGTAAAGGTCTACTACGACCTCGATACGGCTGTAACCCTGGAGAATTTCAAGGCGAACGGTCGAGTTGACTACATCCCACGCGAAGGTCTGTCCGGTTTTGATCTGGTTCTCAGCTACGTGGGCGGCCGCGCGCTTGATGAGCTGAAGTGTTTGCTGGGTGCTCGTCGTGTCGTGCCGCTTTATGGCAGCGTTGATCCCGAACTGCACCAGCCTGTACCCAAAGCCGACCGCTACGAGTCGGACCTCTCGTACCTGGGCACATACGCGGCTGATCGGCAACAGGTGCTCGAAAAACTGTTCCTGAAACCAGCTCATCGTTTGCCGAAAAAAAAGTTCCTGCTCGGCGGCGCCCAGTATCCCGCCGACTTTCCCTGGAACGAGAATGTCTGGTTTGTGCGTCACGTCCCGCCCCGTGATCACCCCGCGTTCTACTGTTCGTCTCGCGCAACTCTGAACGTGACGCGGGCCGCGATGGCAAACGTTGGCTACTGTCCTTCCGGCCGCCTATTCGAAGCTGCGGCTTGTGAGACGCCCATTGTTAGCGATTCGTGGGAAGGGCTCGACAGTTTCTTTGAGCCTGATCGGGAGTTGCTCATTGCCGAATCGGACGACGACGTTGTTGGCGCGCTATCGCGAAGCCAGGAAGAACTTCAGCGCGTTGGCAAAGCGGCGCGAGAGCGTGTGCTGGCTTGCCACACCGCCGAGCATCGTAGCCGCGAACTGATTTCCGCACTGGAGGCTGCCGCATGAGCCATCGCTGGGGAATCATTCCCGCTGCCGGTCTGGGAACTCGAATTCAGCCGCTTGCCTTTTCCAAGGAACTGCTTCCGGTTGGCACGCGACATGACGGTAACGTCGAGCGTCCGCGCGCGGTTTCTGAATACCTGCTCGAACGCATGCTTGTGGGCGGCGTGGATCGCGTTTGTTTCGTCATCTCCCCCGCAAAAACAGATATCGTCAGCTACTTCGGGGGGAAGATTGGCTCCGCGCCGATTTGTTACGTGGTCCAGCAGAACCCTAGCGGTTTGTGCGATGCGCTGTTCAGCGCCGTGCCCTTCATCGCACCCGACGACGAGGTATACATCGGCCTGCCGGATACTGTGTGGTTTCCCGTCGAAGGCTATGAGTTCTTGCCAGACGGGGAACTCTCATTCCTTCTCTTCCCAGTCGAACGGCCGGAATTGTTTGACTCGGTAGTGACCGACCACGAGGGACGAGTTGAGCAGATTCAAGTAAAGCAGCCAAATGCCGCCTCCGAGTGGGTATGGGGCGCATTCAAGATGCCTGGCCGGTGCTTTGCCGCGCTTCACCGCCTCTGGCTGGATCGCGAGCGATCCGACGAGTATTTTGGGACGCTGGTGAACGCCTATCTTGCAAACGGCGGACGCGCTTACGGGATCAAACGTGGGGATGTCTATGTCGACGTGGGCACGCTTCATGGATACCGCGAAGCCGTCCGCGTGCTCTCCAATCAGGCCACACTGCATGAGATCTCGCGCTGACCGAAGCTGGCAGGAACTCTCTCAAACTCTGCTCGGTAATCCGGAGAATGCATCACTGCGAATCGCAGTGCTGGCCGCGCACCCCGACGATGAAACCATTGGTGCGTCTTCCTTGCTGGCTCGCTTGCCCTCCGTCGCTGTGATTTACCTCACCGACGGCGCTCCCCGCGACAGCAAGTTGTGGTCGCCTGATTTTCGTGGATCTCGCGACGAGTACTCGTCACTGCGGCGTGCTGAGGCTGAGCGAGCGCTGGCCATCGCGGGAGTAAATTCCGGCCAGATTCACTGGTTAGGAGCTGTAGATCAGGACGCGATACTCAGCGCCGCGGACCTGGCACGCAGCCTCGCCGACGTACTCGCAAAGTTCGAGCCCGATGTTCTGATCACGCACCCTTACGAAGGCGGACATCCCGATCACGATGCCGCCGCTCTAGTCGTGCGTCTCGGCACCGCGCACCTTGATGCGGAGCAAACACCTTTGCTGGCTGAGATGACTTCCTATCATGCGCGCAGCTGCCAGTGCGTCACCGGAGAGTTTCTGAGCGGCAAAGGCGCGCAAGAGATTTGCATCGAACTCTCCCCAGCGGAGCGAGAATGTAAACGCAACATGTTCGCTGCCTATGCGTCCCAAAAACTAGTTCTCAGTTCATTCGGGACGGACCGGGAACGTTTTCGCGAAGCACCCCAATACAACTTTTCGCGACCTCCGCACGACGGGAAACTCTGGTACGAGTGCATGGGCTGGCGAATGACAGGCGAGCAATGGCGTGCGCTG
>Ga0157372_10004645_pt1 | contig 14598 bp, 10 predicted proteins | sample C55metaG_FD_115307 | JGI IMG/M metagenome (GOLD analysis project Ga0157372, IMG submission 115307) | Corn rhizosphere microbial communities from Kellogg Biological Station, Michigan, USA - C5-5 metaG | ecosystem: Host-associated > Plants > Roots > Rhizosphere > Soil | place: USA: Michigan... | reverse complement strand
GCTACGTGCGAGGCCCGGCCCGCCGAACAAATCGGACGGGTGGCCGCTCTATGGCGGGGTTTCTCGGAATACCCCCCCGCGGTTTCGGGCCCGGCGCCTGATTCGACCGAAGCCCTCGTGTGTATTCGGCGGACGCGATCTATTTCGGCCTTCGCGCGTTCGAGCCGCACGGCAACGTGATCGCGACGCTCGCCGACCGCGACCGCGTCTCGACCGACGACAACGTCGAGATCCATCTCGACACGTTCGACGAGCGCAATCGCGCGTTCGTGTTCATCGTCAACCCGCTCGGCGTTCAGGCCGACGGGACGAAGAACGAATCGGGCGGATTCATCCCGGGCTCGAACGTCGCGCCGGGGCAGAACGATCTGAGCGCGGACTTCCTGTGGCAGTCGCGCGGGCGCGTCACGGAGGGCGGATACGAAGTCGAGATTCGAATTCCGTTCAACAGCCTGCGCTATCCGCTCGGTTCGCCGCAGCGGTGGGGACTGCAGATCGACCGACACGTTCAGCACAACGGCTACGAGGAAACGTGGACGCCGGCGAAGCGCGCGTCGGCGTCCTTCATCGGACAGGCCGGATATCTGACGGATCTCTCGGGAATGCGGCACGGGCAGGTCGTCGAGGTGAATCCCGAGGCGACGAACACCGTGAACGGCACGCCCTGCTGCTCGCCGTCGATGGACACCTGGCGCTACGCGCCGGCGCCGAGACTCGGCGGCAACATTCGGTGGACGCTGGGCAGCAACTTCGTTTTGAACGGGACCGCGCGCCCCGACTTCTCGCAGGTCGAGGCGGACGCCACGCAGATCGCGGCCGATCAACGGTTCGCGCTGTTCTATCCGGAAAAGCGTCCGTTCTTCGTCGAGGGCGCCGATCGGTTCAACGTGCCCAACACGCTCGTCTACACACGCACGATCGTGCGGCCCGACGCGGCGGTGAAGTTGACGGGAAAGCTCGATCGCGCGGATGTCGCGGTGTTGTCGGCAGTCGATGAGTCAGGGGGTGGTGCTCCAGGCGAACACCCGCTCGTCGACGTCGTGCGCCTGCGTCAGGACATCGGCGACCAGTCATTCGCCGGATTGCTCTACAGCGACCGCGTTTCGCGCGGCATGGAGAACAGAGCGTTCGGCGGCGACACGCACATCGTCTTCGACAAGATCTACTTCGCGCAGTTTCAGGCCGTCGAGAGCGTCACGCGCGAGAACGGCGTCGCGACGTCGGGGCCGATGTGGGAAGCGGTGCTCGACGCGACAGGGCGCAGCTGGGGCTTTCACTACAACGTCCTCGGCATCAGCCCCGAGTTCAGGGCGGACAACGGGTTCGTGCCGCGCACCGGATTCGTGCAGCCGAACGCCGCGAACCGGATCACGCTGTACGGCAAGCCGGGCGCGCTGATCGAACGGTTCAACGTGTTCCTGATGGAGAACGCGCTCTGGAGCTACGACGATTTCTTCCGTGGCAGGCGTCTTCTCGAGGATCACTTCACTCCGATGATGAGCTGGACGCTGCGCGGCGGCTGGAACGTCAACCTGACGCCGAAGCTCTCGAGCTACGCCTTCGATCCGACACGGTACGCCGGCTTGTACGTGCCCGCGACGACGTCCGGCGGCGCACCGACGCCATTCGCTCCGTCGGATCGCATCGAGACGGTGGTGAACGGTTTGAGCATCGCCACCCCGCAGTACCGCACGTGGGCCGCGTCGGTGGGCACGACGCTCGGCAACGACGTCGATTTTTTGGAGACGTCGCGCGTCAGACGGACGGATGTCAACGGAGAGCTCGACCTCCGCCCCAACGGCCGCATCCGCGCCGCACTGACGTACACGGGCAGCGCGTTCACGCGCCGCAGCGACGGCGTGCGCAGCGCGTACACGCGCATCCCTCGCATGAAGGTCGAGTACCAGGTCGCGCGTCCGCTCTTCGTGCGCGTCGTGTCACAGTACACGGCGACGAAACGCGGCGCGTTGGTGGATCCGAGAACCGGTGAAATACTTCTCCTGAGCGGCTCGACCGGTTTCACACCCTCGACGGCGTCGGCGACCAACACTCTTCGCACCGACTGGCTCGTCTCATACCGCCCGAGCCCAGGCACGGTCTTCTTCGTCGGATACGGCGGGGATCTCTCGGAGACCGACCCCCTCGCGTTCCGGACACTCCGTCGAACCGACGACGCCTTCTTCGTGAAGGCGAGCTACGTGTTTAGACTCCCGGCGTTCTGATTCTTGTCGTCTTCGTTTTCAGTTTCATCCGTTCGTGTCAGTTTCAAAATTGTTGATGCACGCTTAGCGATTGAGACTCGAGCGCCAGGTCGGGCCATGACACACACGACCGTTGGTGCTCAACGATGTGTGATCGGAGCCGCTTCGGCTTCGCGTTCAGCCTGCGATCGGGCAAGGCCCCCGAAAGTGAGCACCCACCGGAAAGCGACGCGGATTCCTCGCGCTGCGGGCTCGAGTGAGTGAACGTTCATCGCGCGCGCGACGCTGTCCGCGCCGACGACGATGAGCAGGATCAGTCCCACGACGCCGAGCGCGACGATCCAGAGTGGAAAGACGATGACGAAGATGATGAGGATGAAGGGGAGGAGAAGAATCGGGACGATCGGGAGCAGTCCCACGCCGAGTGTCACAAGCGACTCCTTATGGATGTGGCCAATGGGCGCGTTGGGCACCCATATATCTCGTAAGTTAGTCGGTCCAATCGCGTTTGCGCTGCTCGCGACGGCGAGCGCGGCCTTTGCGCAATCGACTGAAGGAGCGTCCTATCGCGACCCGTCGAGGCCGGTCGCCGAACGGGTGCGCGATCTGCTCGGGCGGATGACGCTCGAGGAAAAGTTCTGGCAGCTGTTCATGATTCCCGGCGACCTCGACGATCCCGCCAACGACTACTCGCGCGGCGTGTTCGGTCTCCAGATCTCGCCGGCGCGCGACACGACCGACCCCGCCCGCGCCCACGCCAAGCGCATCAACGACATCCAGCGCTACTTCGTCGAGCGGACTCGGCTCGGCATTCCGATCATCCCGTTCGAGGAAGCGGTGCACGGACTCGTGCGCCCCGGCGCCACGGCCTTTCCGGCTGCGATCGGAATGGCGGCGACGTGGGACACCTCGCTCATGTCGCGCGTCGCGGCGGCGATCGCCGACGAAACGCGGAGCAGAGGAATCCGGCAGGTGCTGTCGCCGGTCGTGAACATCGGAAACGATCCGCGATGGGGGCGCGTCGAGGAGACGTACGGCGAGGATCCCCTGCTCTCTTCGCGGATGGCCGTGTCGTTCGTGAGCGCGTTCGAGAAGGCTGGTGTCGTCGCGACGCCCAAGCACTTCGTGGCGAACTTCGGCGACGGCGGACGCGACAGCTACCCGATCGACTTGGACGCGCGGCTGCTCGACGAGATGTATTACCCGCCTTTTCGCGCCGCGATTCTCGAGGGACACGCGCGGTCGGTGATGAGCGCGTACAACTCGGTGAACGGATCGCCGGCGACGCAGAATCGCGGGCTGCTGACGGACAAGCTGCGCCGCGATTGGGGCTTTCAAGGGTTCGTCATCTCGGATGCCGCGGCGACGGGCGGCGCGACGGTGTTGCACCACACCGAGGCGAGCACCGCCACCGCGACGAGCGACGCGCTGAACGCTGGGCTCGACGTGATCTTCCAGAGCTCGTGGCCCCAGCACCGGCCGTACCTCGACGCGTTCAAGCGCGGGCTCATCCCCGACTCGGTGATCGACACCGCGGTGGCGCGCGTGCTGCGCGCGAAGTTCGAGCTCGGCCTGTTCGAGCATCCGTACGTCGACGCGGACAGCGCGAAGCTCGTGAACGGCAGCGCGGCCCATCGCGCCCTCGCCCTCGACGCGGCGCATGCATCGATCGTGCTGTTGAAGAACGACGGCGGCTCGCTTCCGCTCGCGAAGTCGATTCGATCGATCGCCGTGATCGGCACGGACGCGGTCGAGGCGCGGCTCGGCGGGTACAGCGGTCCGGGGAACGCCAAGATCTCGATCCTCGACGGGATCACGGCGGCACTCCGAGAGCGCATTCCCGACGGTGTCGTGCGCTACGCACCGGGGCCCGGGCGATTTGCGCGTGAGTACGTCGTCGTGCCGCCCGAGGCATTGTCGTCCACCGACAGCGGTCGCGCCGCACGCGGACTGTACGGCGAGTACTTCGACAACAATCATCTCGACGGACGCCCGCGACTCGCTCGGACCGACGCGCGGGTCGATTTCTGGTGGACGCTCAATTCGCCCGGGCGCGGCATTCCGTTCGATTGGTATTCGGTGCGCTGGACTGGGCGCATCACCGTTCCCACGGGCGGCGTACGACGCATCGGTGTGGAGGCGAACGACGGCTACCGTCTCTATCTCGACGGCAAGCTGCTGATCGACGACTGGGAGAAGCGTTCGTACGGATCGCGATTGGCGAGCGTGAAGCTCGCGCCGGGGAGCTCGCACGACATCCGGCTCGAGTATTTCGAGAGCACCGGCAACGCGCGGGTGAAGCTCGTGTGGGATGCCGGGGTCGTGGACGACTGGCGCGGGAAGATCGATTCAGCCGTTTTGGTCGCCCGCCGGTCGCAAGTGGCGGTGGTGGTCGCGGGAATCGAAGAGGGAGAATTCCGCGATCGCGCGCTGCTTTCGCTGCCCGGTCATCAAGAACAGCTCATCGAGCGAGTCGCCTCGACCGGCCGGCCGACGATCGTCGTCCTCGTCGGTGGTGGCGCGATCACGATGAGCCGCTGGCTCGACCGCGTACCGGCGGTGGTCGACGCGTGGTATTCCGGCGAGTTCGGCGGCCGCGCCGTCGCCGACGTGCTGTTCGGCAACTACAACCCGGCCGGCCGTCTGCCGACGACGTGGCCGATGTTCGAGGGGCAACTGCCTCTCTACTACAACCACAAGCCGACCGGCCGCGGCGACGACTATCTCGATCTCACCGGACAACCGCTCTTTCCCTTCGGCTACGGATTGAGCTACACGACGTTCGAGTACTCCAACCTCTCGATCGAATCGCCCGAGATCGCGGCCAACGGTTCGACGATCGTCCGGTGCCGCGTCAAGAACACAGGCACACGCGCCGGCGACGAGGTCGTGCAGCTCTACGTCCGCGACCTGCTCGCCTCGGTCGCTCGTCCGGTCATGCAGCTCGGCGGTTTCCGACGCTTGCACCTCGCTCCGGGTGCAGGGCAGGACATCGCGTTCACCGTGGGCCGCGAGCAGCTACAGATGCTCGACCGCGATCTCCACTGGCTGGTCGAGCCGGGCACATTCCGCGTTCTGATCGGTGCGTCGTCGCGCGACATCCGACTCAGAGGCGACCTGGTCGTGCGCTGACGGCGACTACTGCTTGATGAACACGAGGTGCATGTTCTCCGCCACCTCCGGACTCACGAGGGTGAGCGTGCTGGTCGTGTTCGACACCACGTTCCAGGTTTTCGTCAACATGGCGAACGGCGATGACGCGCCGAGGCTCAGCACCATCGATTCAGTGGAGGTGCTTCCGTAGTACGTGACGGCGGCGGCGTGGCTCCAGGTGCCGGTGATGGTGTTCCCCCCCTTGGTCGCGGTGACGGAGCCCGCCTCGGCGTCGCCCGTGCGGGAGAAGGTGAACGTATAGCCTGAGAACTGATTGGCCTTGTCTTCGGTGTTCTGGGTCAGCGTGCCAACGGCCCACGTGCCGGCCGTGATGGCGGAGGCGACGCTGCTGGGCTGCGTGACGGGGCCGGTGGGAGTGGTCGCATCGTTGCTGCCGCCGCAAGCGACGACGAAGAAAACCGCCGACAGCACGATGAAGGGCGCGGTTCGTGACGATTTGCGCATGACTGAATCCCTCTCGTCGAGCGATGAAGAAAGGCCGATTGTTGCTCGCGCTCGATGACTGGGACGGGGCAACAACCGCGCACGATGCCAGTATGTTTCCGCGGACCGTGACGTCAATCGGGTAATCCGCGACCGACGCGGCGAGTTCCAGCGCGCACGTGAAGCTGTGATTGCTTCAGCGTCGGCAGTCCGGGAAAGGCTGACGCGCCGATGGCGGCGTCTCGATCAGAAGGTCGATCTCGGCTTCACGAACGGCATCAGCGACGGGTGATAGCTGATGAGCAGAGTCACCAGGCTCGCCGTGTACGGGTGATAGTTGTTGCCGAGAAAGTGGTACTGGCCGTTCGCGGAGCCGGCGACTTGGCCGATCGTGCCCGGGAGGTCCCCCGGTCCCCACGGCACCGCCAGCGGCACGCCGTTGCTCAAGCCAGTCGTCGTGAACTCCGGCGCGAGGGTGCGGAAGTCGTCTTGTTTGTAGCGCTCGGCCTGAACGCGGAACGTCACGGCCCAATCCTGCGAGTATCGGAACCGGAGGCCGAGCGAGAGTGGCTGCAACTGTTGGCTTACCTCGGGCCAGTCCTGCGCTATCGCGGCCAGATTTTGCGCGGCCGTCCCCCCGGTCGGCTGAACCGGGTTCCTGTTGAACATCTGCCAGTGCGAGTCGATCAGCGAAAAGCTGCCGAGCAGCTCGAGCTTGTCGGGAACGAGCGTCGCGGTGGCGTTCGCGTACACGGTGATGTTCTTGTCCTTGTTCGTGTTCATCCACCGGTAGGTCGCGTTGTCGTAGGTCGCCGAGCCGACCGCGCCGGTGCGATACCGGTAGTTGGCGCTGTCCTTTACGTCCTCGCGTAGCCAGCCGGCGCTCGCGCTGAACCAGCTCCCCGGGCTGAAATCGATGTCCAACCCCTTGGCCAGGCTGTTGTCGCGCTGCACGCCGTAGAGTGAGTTCGGGAATTTGTCGGTTCCCGCCTCGATCATGAGCCCGATCGTGACGGCATCGATCGGATTCACGGTGCCGGACACGGAGACTCGTGTTCGATTGCGATCGGCCTCGTCGAAGCGGCGGAAGCCGGTGATTTCGGTGATCGACTCCGTGTACGGCGTGTTGCCCCGTCGCGATCCGTAGAGATAGCTCGCCCGAAGGCTGAACCAATCGAAGGACGTGAAGTCGATGCTCGCGCGCGGCATGCGCTCCGTGGTCTTCGCGATGTTCCGCACGGCAGTGTCGCGCTCCCACGTTTCCAGGCCGAATCCGGCGGACAGGGCCAACCCCGGCACGACGAGATACGTCGAGCTCAGATTGGTGTTCGCCTTCGTGAACGGGTGCGGCTCGAACCGCTCCGAATCGGCGAGGGTGACGGTGCGGTCGCTCACGATCATGGCCGGAATGGAGAACGCCGGCGTCTGATTGCCGAGGTCGAACGAGCGGTATCGCGCCACGAGCGTCAGCCCGCTGATCGGGTGCGTCGTCGCCGACATCGTGTAGGTCGACGTGCGCATGCGTCCGTCGAGGCTCGGCCGGCTGTAGCTGCCGACCAAATTGTAATTCGGGTCGCGGGCGAGCGAGTCGTTCGACGTCTGCGGGAAGAAGCGGTCGTTCTGCCGCGCCCACGAAGTGGTGACGGCGCCCATGACGTATGTCCGGAGGGGCAGCAACATCGACCCATTGGCGCTGGCCGTCTGCGCGAAGTTGCTCGGTTCGAGCGACACGCGCGCCGTTGCCGTGCCGTTGGCGAACGAATTCACGCTGATCTGCGGGTTGTCGACCATCGTCGAGCGAATCGCGTTGTCGAATCGCGAGTAGGCGTAGGACGCGTTGACCTGATAGCTCTTGATGAAGGACAGCGGACCGTCGGGCGAACGGTCGCCGGACGTGAAGGCCTGCGAGATGCGGGCGTCGTTGATCTGCTGGTCGATCGGTGAGACGTACTCGCGCTGCGGACCGCTCGATCCGGAGAACGAGATCGACCGCGGCAGGCCGCCGTTCTTCGAGATGTGCGTGAAGTCCGCCTTGAAATCGAGGTACTTGTTTGGCGTCAGTGCGAGCGAGGCCTTGATTGGATCCACCTGATTGCGGATCGGTCCGATGTACGGCGCGTTGCGCCAGGCGTTGGAGTCCGGCCGGACCGCCGGCAATGTGTTGAAGCCGGGCGTGCCGAGCTCATTCCCGGGGGACCGGGCCGTGGTCGAATACGTGTGCGGGATCCGATCCCACCGCAACTGGAAGTCGTAGTCGCCGGGCTTCTTCGCCAGCAACCACGCACTCTGATCGCGGTCGAACAGCTTGCGTGCGCTGAGCGAGTAGACGGCGAAGCTGTCCGCCGGCGAGTATTTCACAAACAGCTGCTCGAGAAGCACCGACGACCTGTCGTTTCCCTTGAGATCGCGATATTCCTGAAACTTGCCGAGCGACAGCGAATCCGGACGCGTCGTATAGGACCGCGGTCCAAGCTCGGCGGCGGCCGAGAACGTGCCGCTGCCGGGGGCGAGTACCACATCGCCAGCGCGATGCCCGTCGCGACCTGAACGAGAAACACCGTTAGCGTCGCGCTGCCGAGCGTATGCCACCAGGTGAGGCCGCCGGGCATCTTGCGGTCGAGGAGATCGCGTTTGATGCCGGCCAGATCGATGCGTTCGTCGATCCATCGCGTGAGCCCGTTCACCCTCAGGCTTCCACACGTTCGGGGACGCCAAGCCGGAAGTCGCGATATCGGACGTAGACCGCGGCGTCACGAACCTGGACCTCGAGCTCGTCGAGCGGGCGCGGGGGCGGGCCGGCCAGCACCGCTCCCGTCTTCACGTCGAACTGACCACGATGGCACGGACACGCGAACGTCTTCTTGTCGGGAGCGAGCATGTACCCGCAGCCCAAGTGCGTACAGTGTCCATTGTACGCCTTGAACGTGTCGCCGTCTTCGGTGTAGAGCCACACGCTCATGAGCGCACGGCTCTCGATCCACGCGTCGTCCTGCGACACGACGAAGTCGACGCGAATCGGAACGCCGATGTCGAGCGTCGCCGTATCGTCGGCGACCTTGATCCAGTCCTGCGTTTTCTTCGTCTGGAGAACCGGCGAAATGAATGAGCCGAGCACCGGCACGCCGACCAGGACGCCGATGATGGCCGCACCGGCGCCACTGACGATGCGCATGAAGCCTCGGCGTTCGATGGCAGACGGCTCTGGTCGGGGGGGAACATCTCGAGCTTCGACGCTGTCCGGCACATCACCTTCCCACGCAGCAAGGGTCGGGCGGCAAGACTTCCCTGGACCAATGTTCCGTCTGATCGAGGAAAAAGTCAGTCAGGGTTAGCCTTACATAGGTAAAAAAACTCCTCTCAGGATTCTCTGATCGTCCGTTGGGGGCTCAATCACCGCGCAGCGCGATGACCGGATCGATTCTCGTCGAGCGGCGCGCGGGAATGCCGCTCGCCATCACGGCGACGATCGTCATCACCGCGGCCGCGAACGCGAACACCGTCGTGTGAACCGTGCCGAGCGAACCGACTGTCGCGGCGAGGACGCGCACGGCGCCCGCTCCCACGGCGAGGCCAACGGCTAGTCCCACCAGGAGCAGCGCGGCAACCTGGACGCCCACCATTCGCAGCACGTCCGCTGTTTGCGCCCCGAGAGCGATGCGCACTCCGATCTCCTTCGTGCGCTGCGCGACCATGTACGCGAGCACGCCGTAAAGGCCGATCGCCGCGAGCAGCGACGCGACCACCGCCAGTATCCCCAGGAGTTGCGTGGCGGTCTCCTGACTCTTGAGCGGCCCTTCGATGTAGTCGGCCAGCGGCATCGTGCGGAACGTGGGCACGCTCGGGTCCACCGATTTCACGGCCTGTGAAATCGACCTGACCGCCTCGTCGACCGAGCCGGCGGTTCGCACGAGGAACGTGTAGCCATTCTCCGGCCGAAAGACCTGCCGGACAGGAACGAAGAAGAACGGAGTCGGTGGCTCGGTCACCCGGTAGTTCTTGGAATCATGCGCGACACCGACGATGGTGAACCATCGCCCCCACCCATGCACGCGCACACCGAGTGCGGCGTGATCGTGCATGAATCGCCGAACGAACGCTTCGTTGACGATCATCACCGCGGTGTGCGCGGAGTCGTCGTCCGCGGTAAAATCACGACCCGCGATCAACGGAATACCGAGCGTCTTGAAGTAGTCGGGGCCGATCGCGGCGCGAAACAGCTTCATGTTCTCGCTCGGCTCGGGAGTGTAGCCCTCGACGCGCAGATCTTCCCACGATCCGGAGCCGAGGCTGAGCGGCACGTAGTCGGTGTAGCTCGCCGCCGTGACGCCCGGCGCGCGCGCCAGCCGCTCACTCACGTCACGCAGAAATGCGTCGCCGTGCGCCGAATCGTAGCCGGCCAACGTGATGCTCACCGAACCCATCGCGACCTGCTTGGCCGAAAAACCGGGCGACAGCGCGCGCGCTTGTCGGAAGGCGTCGTAGAAGACGCCGGCGCCGACCAGCGCGACCACCGCGAGCGCCATCTCCGCAACGACGAACGCCGCGCGCATCCGCGCCGTGCGTGTCCCGCCGACCGAGCCACGACCGCCCTCGGCGAATGCCTCTGCCGCATTCTCACGCGACCCCAACACCGCCGGCGCGATGCCGGCGAGTATCGTCACGACGGCGGCGAGCGCGATGGCGAGCGCGAGGACCTGACCGTCCACGTGCGGCGCGAGCACCGCGCGCGACGAGAACGACGGCAAAAGGAATCGAAGCGACCGTGACAGCCAAAACGTGCAGAGCAGGCCGAGCGCGGCCCCGCTCAGCGCGAGCACGGACGCTTCCGTCAACAATTGGCGCAACAAACGCGTGCGTGGAGCCCCGAGCGCCATTCGCAACGTGAGCTCCCGTCGACGACCGGTCGCGCGCGCGAGGAGCAGGTTGGCGCCGTTCGCGCAGACGATGAGCATCACGAGCCCGCATGCCGCGAGCAGCACGCCGATCGGCGCTCGCAGCGCATCTTGCAGACCCCAATGTGATTGCCACACGGGCATCAGGCGTCCGCCCATGCCCTTGCTGACGTCGCCGTTGGCTTTCGCCATGCGCGTAGCGAACGACTCGACCTCGGCGCGCGCGGCGTCAAACGTCACACCGTCGGAGAGGCGAGCGAACACCCGAAAAGTTCTCGTGCCGCGATCGTCGAGCCACCACGAGCCTGTCGGCACGATCTGACCGAGCATGCCGGCTGGCACCCACAGGTCGACTTCTTCGCCCGGCATGGATCCGTGAAAACCTGGTGGCGCGACGCCGATGATAGAGAACGGAAATCCGTTGACTTGCACCACGCGTCCGCGGATCGACGAGTCGCCTTGGAAGCGCGTCTTCCAAAGATTGTAGCCGATGACGATCGTCGGCTGGCTGCCGGCGTAGTCGCCCGGCGGAAACGTCCGACCGAGCGCCGGCGCGACGCCCATCACATCGAAGAAGTTGGCGGACACGAGCTCCGCGGGATGCCGCTCGGCACGCGTCCCGTCGCCGAGCGCGACGCCCATCGGATACGCGGCAGCCAGTCCATCGAAGGACTTGAGGTAGCGTCGAAAATCACGGTAGTCGAGCCACGACGTCGGCGTCCAACTGCCCGACGACGTCGTCGTCTCGAGCGCCATGACGCGGCCGGCGTCGTTCGCGCCGGGGAGCGGATTGAGGAGCACCGTCCGCGCCCAGCTGAAGACGGTCGTCGTCGCCGCGATGCCGATCGCCAGCGTGAGAACGATCGTCGCCGAGAGCACCGGAGCCCGGCGTAGTTGGCGGAGCGCGTAGCGCGCGTCCATCGCGACCGACTCGACGGTCGGCCACTGCCACACGTCGCGGCCCTGTTCGACGACGTTCGTCACGTTGCCGAACGCGCGGCGGGCGGCCGACGCGGCGTCCGCGCGCGACATCCCCTGCGCCATGAGAGCATCGATCCGCTCTTCGAGGTGCGAGCGAACCTCATCGGACAGGTCGTCGTACACCTGCCGCCGTCGGAAGAGTCGGTCGAAGAGGCTCATCGATCCTCCAGCGCGAGGATGAGATTGATGCCCTGAAACATGCGGGCGAAACTCGAGATCTCGTTGGCGAGATGCTTCGTTCCGGCGCGTGTGAGCGAGTAGATGCGAACACGCCGATTGGTGGACGACACCCCCCACTCGGCGCTCACCAGACCGTCCTTGAGCAGACGCTGAAGCGCCGGATAGAGCGAGCCTTCTTCGACCTGCAGCAGGTTGCGGGACGCTTGCTGGATGCGTTGCACCAAAGCGTAGCCGTGCATCGGCTCCTGTTTCAGCAAGCGGAGCACCATCATCTCCAGCGCGCCGGGAAAGAGATCGCGTGCGGCGGTGTCGGGCATGGCGAACGAACCAATTCGAGGGAGGACGACTGGCCTATTTGCTCAAGGCCTAGAGCAAACTAGGGTCGCCACGGGTGTCATGTCAAGGCATCGTCGCGCGTTGACGGCGTCGATCGATCACCGCGCGGGAAATCCTGGCGCGTCTCCGCTGGCGGCGAGGAAGGCATCGGCGTCTTCGATCTCGATGCTCCGAGCTCGTCGAGCGGTGTATCGACGGCCAGCGTCAATCGGCGCGTCTGGAAAGCGCCCGGAGCCGCCGTTTGTGACGGTTCTGCGTCGATCGCGTGACGATTGGCCGATGTCGGTGCCGCGGCGGGATTCCAGTTGTGATAATATCGTGGGGCTCATCCTGCGACCCGCGACAACCGTCTATGAACTATCGCGCGATTTGGATATCCGACGTTCACCTGGGCACGAAACACGCCCAGGTCGGCAAACTGCTCGAATTTCTCCGCGACACCGAATCCGCCCACCTCTACATCGTGGGCGATTTCGTTGATGGGTGGCAGCTCCGCCGCAAATGGTTCTGGAACGACGAGCACAACACGCTGATCCAGAAACTGCTGCGCAAGAATCGCAAACACACCCATGTCACGTTCATTACGGGGAATCACGACGAGTTTCTGGAAAAGTTCTTCGGAATCCCGTTCGGCACGGTGCGGCTCGTCGAGCGCGCCGTGCACACCGCCGCGAACGGAAAGCAGTACCTCGTCATCCACGGCCATCAGTTCGACGGGCTAGTCCACTTCAACCGCGTGCTCGAGCGCGTCGGGACGGTGCTCTACGACAAGATTCTCGACCTGAACGTCTGGATCAACCGGATTCGCCGGAGCTTCGGTTTCGGATACTGGTCGTTCGCTTCATATATCAAGCTGCGGGCGAAGCGCGCGGTGAAGTACGTGACCGACTACGAAGACACCATGCTTCAGTTCGGCCGCAAGAGTGGAATGGCGGGGGTCATTTGCGGGCACATCCACCGGCCGGAAATCCGACAGGTCGGTGACATGGTATACATGAATTGCGGGGATTGGGTCGAGAACTGCACGGCGCTGGTCGAGGATTTCGACGGCAACATCAGCCTCATTCGATTCCATGAAAGTGATGTTCACGGTGCAGGGCGAAGGTCGCGGCCACATGACGCAGGCGATCGCGATGCAGGAGATGCTGCAGCGGCGCGGCCATCACGTCGCCGCCGTCCTCGTCGGGTCCAACCCGAACCGGAGCCTGCCGGCGTTCTTTGAGGAAGCCTTTGCGGGCCGCGTCCAGGCAATCCAAAGTCCCGGGTTCGCCGTGCCCAATGGTCGCGGCATTTCCCTCCTCCGCACGGCCACCAACGCCCTGGCCAACGCTCCGACCTTTCGCCGCAGCCTTCGCGCGATCCACGAAAGGGTGACGAGCGTTCAGCCCGACCTGATCGTCAATTTTCTCGAGCCGCTGCTCGGCGTGTACAACGCCGCGCGGCGGCATCGCGTGCCGGTGCTCGCCGTCGGCCACCAGTTCATGCTGGACCATCCGGCGTTCGTGCAGGACCGCAAGCGATCGCTGGATCGCATCGGGATGGGCGCGTACGTCGCGCTGACCGGGACGCGGTCGGCGAAGTTGGCGCTGTCGTTCTACAAGGCGCCCGATCTGCCGAATCGACGACTGTTCGTGTGCCCCCCGATTCTTCGCCGCCAGCTCTTCGAGCAGCGCGCGGACTCGTTCGACGGCCATCTCCTCGTCTACCTGCTCAACGCCGGCTACGCGGGCGACATCGTCAACTGGCACCAGGAGCACCCCGAAGTGCCAGTGCACTGTTTCTACGACAAGCCCGGCGCACCCGACGAGGAACGCGTCGACTCGCACCTCACGTTCCACAAGATCCACGGCGAACAGTTCTTGCGCCTGATGGCGTCAGCGCGCGGCGTCGCCTGCACAGCCGGCTTCGAATCAGTGAGTGAGGCCGCGTACCTCGGCAAGCAAGTGCTCATGATCCCGGTCGAGAATCACTTCGAGCAGTTCCTCAATGCTTGCGACGCCGAGCGAACCGGCATCGGGTTGGCCGATACGACGTTCGCGCTTTCGCGACTGCTCGAGCCGGTGCGTCCCGAAGTAACGGCGACCTTCCGCGAATGGGTCGATCGGGCGGAGGCGATCGCGATGAATGCCGTCGAGACCGTGGCTGGTTTTCTGAGCGCCAACAATGACCCGACCCGTCTAGCCGAATAGCTTGACCGTCACGGCCTCGGGGGTCGCGACCGCGTCTTCGATCGTGAGGCGGATGCGGCGCAGGCGGGTCGGGGGAAAGCGGTCGAGCTTCGTGTAGCCAATGGTCGTGCCGCTCGACAGGTTGTGCCACGCGTCGCCCTCCGCCTCCGCGCCCTCGAGATTGTATCGTGCCACTCGTTGGCCGCGGGCGACGTTCTCGGCGAGACGGGCGACGCTCACGGT
>Ga0157372_10004644_pt1 | contig 14598 bp, 11 predicted proteins | sample C55metaG_FD_115307 | JGI IMG/M metagenome (GOLD analysis project Ga0157372, IMG submission 115307) | Corn rhizosphere microbial communities from Kellogg Biological Station, Michigan, USA - C5-5 metaG | ecosystem: Host-associated > Plants > Roots > Rhizosphere > Soil | place: USA: Michigan... | reverse complement strand
TGCCCCCCGCGATCACCGCAGAAGAGGAACGCGCGGCGCGCAAGAAGCGGGCCGATGCGAAACGAAAATAAAGATCGGGCACGCGCCCTTGTCTCGCAGCGCGAATGATTATAGAGATATCTTGTGCGCCTGCTTCGGCCAGGACTAAGCCATCGGTTCTTTCGTTATGACAACTACTTCATTGATCATCGTTGCAGATCGCGGCAGTCTGAAAGCTTACAGAGTTAATGAAACGCCCACGCGCGGTCCGAGTCTTCAGCTTGTGCAGGCGTTTGATATCACCGACGCGCACGGGCGTTTGGGGGACAAGGTAACGGACGCGGCTGGCCGCACTCCGATTGGCGATGGCGGCAACGGGCGTCACATGAGCAGCGTTGCCGAAAGGAGCCAGATCGAAACGGAAACGGATCGCCGCATCTGTCGGCAGCTGGTGGATGAGATCGCCAAGATCGTGAAAAACGACACCTCGGCCGGCTGGTCGTTTGCAGCGCCCTCGGCGATTTACAGCACGATTGTCGATTTGCTTCCTCCGGCGGCCCGGGATCGCATCGTCGAGCATGTAAAAGCGGACCTGGTGAAAATCGAGCCGGCGAAGCTGGCGTCACATTTTCGTTCGCTGCAACCGGTCTGAGGATTTTCTGGCCCGGGGAGGCCTACGGATTCGCAAAAAAGTCGTCGCGCAAGCTGACGACGAGCCTAAGCTTGAGAGGTAACCGATATGCATCCCGTTAAGATTACCTACCGCGGCTTGGAGAAAACAGAAGGCATCGATGACCTGGTGACTGATTATGCAGCGCGCCTGGAAAAATTTTGCGACCACATCAACCGATGCGATGTCGCGATCGAGCAGCCTAACCACGCACATCACAAGGGAAATCCGTTTCGCGTCCGGATCGACGTGACCGTCTCACGCGGCCATGAGCTCGTGGCGGAGGAACACCAGAAGGACAACGGAGCCCACGAACCGCTGACAAAAGTCATCCACGACGCTTTCAAGACGATGGAGCGCCAGCTTCGTCATTTAGTCGAGAAGCAGCGGCACGAATAGGGTCAGGAGCGTTCGACGCCGATCTGGCAGTGCGGGCTTTCATTAGCACCAGCCTTTAGGCCGGTGATGGCGTGTGACGGAATAGACATCAGCCGTTTTAACGGCTTACCATCGGGCGATGTCGCTGCACTCTTATTCAAGATGTTGGCTTCACGTGATCTGATCGACGCAGGGTCGCGAACGAGTACTGGACACGAAAGCCGCTGCGAAGATCTCAACTCACCTCGCTGATTACGCGAATAGCAAAGAGATTTACATGAAGATCAATTACGTGAATGCTGATCACGTTCATGCTCTCATTGATCTTCCGACAAACCTGACAATCGAGAATCTTCTACAGCTGCTCAAGGGCAGCTCGTCGCACTGGATTAATTCCTCAGGAGTATTGGGCGTCCGATTTGCATGGGGACGCGGCTATGGAGCCTTTTCCGTCTCAGAGTCGAACGTGTCGAATGTTGCAGAATATATCGCTCACCAGAAGGAACATCATCGAGTGAAGACCTTCGCGGAGGAGCTGAAGGAATTCGCGGAGAGGCATCAGCTGCGTTGGGTGGATCACGAAAGCCGTTGAAACGGCTAAACATCACCTGTCTCGAGCGGTCACCGGCCTGAAGGCCGGTGCTAATGAAAAGGGAAGCTGCGCTATGACCCGCTCCGTTAGGCCGGGGCGCCGCCGAGGGCGCCAGGCAAAGGTGGTCCCACGTCGGGCGCGATCACCTGCTTGGGCGGCTTCTCCGGCGGCATGCTTGGCGTAGCCGGTGGAATGCTCGGAGGCGGATTCAAAAGGCGGCCGTGATCCATGATTTCCCGGATCTGTTTGCCGTCGAGTGTTTCGTACTCGAGCAAGGCTTTGGCGATGCCGTCAAGAGTGTTGCGATGCGCCAGCAAAGTGTCCTTCGCCGTTTGGTAGGCGTCATCGATAAATTTCCGCACTTCGCTGTCGATCTCTTCGGCGGTCGCTTCGCTGTAATCGCGTGACCGGGAAATATCGCGGCCGAGGAAAACGTAATCTTCGTGCTCGCCGTATTCGACCATTCCCATTTTTTCGCTCATGCCCCATTCGCAAACCATTTTGCGGGCAATGTGCGTGGCTGTCTTGATATCGCCGCGGGCGCCATTGGTGACGTCACCGAAAACGATTTCCTCCGCGACGCGTCCGCCCATTCCAACGGCGAGGCCGGCGATGAGCTCATTCTTGCGATTGGTATACTTATCCTCCTGCGGCAGCCACATGGTCGAGCCTAACGACGGACCGCGCGGGATAATGGTGACCTTGTGCAGCGGCTCGGTGTGCGGAAGCAACATCAGCAGAAGCGCGTGTCCGGCTTCGTGGTAGGCCGTGTTCTGTTTCTCCTTCTCGCTCAGGGCGAGGCTGCGGCGTTCCTTGCCCCAGCGCACCTTGTCGCGAGCTTCCTCGAGCTCCGCGAGCGTGATTCCCTTTAAACCGCGACGCGCGGCCAACAGGGCCGCTTCGTTGATCACATTGGCCAGCTCGGCGCCCGAGTAACCGGGAGTGCCACGAGCGACAACCGCGAGATCGACGCCTTCGGCCAGTTTCACTTTCTTGGAATGCACGCGCAGGATTTCTTCGCGGCCTTTGACATCCGGAAGATTGACCGTGATCTGCCGATCGAAGCGTCCCGGGCGCAACAACGCCGGATCGAGAACATCAGGCCGGTTCGTGGCCGCGATAATGATCACGCCTTCCTGGGTGTCGAATCCGTCCATCTCAACGAGCAGGGCATTGAGGGTTTGCTCGCGCTCGTCGTGTCCGCCGCCGACACCATGGCCGCGGTGACGGCCAACGGCATCGATTTCGTCGATGAAAATAATGCAAGGCGCGGATTTCTTGCCCTGCTCGAACATGTCGCGCACACGGCTGGCGCCGACACCGACGAACATTTCCACGAAATCGGAGCCGCTGATGGAAAAGAAGGGCACGTCCGCCTCGCCGGCGATCGCTCGAGCAAGCAGTGTCTTCCCGGTGCCAGGAGGGCCGACGAGCAATACGCCCTTTGGAATGCGCCCCCCAAGTTTCTGGAATTTCTTTGGGTCGCGCAGAAATTCGACCAACTCCTGGACTTCGTCTTTCGCTTCTTCAACGCCGGCGACGTCGCGGAACGTGATCTTGTTTTTGTCCCGCGCGAGCATGCGCGCTTTCGATTTGCCGAAGTTCAATGCGCCTTTGCCAGCCACGCGGATTTGTTGGCGGAAAAGCAGGTAAAGGATGAAGAGGAAAACCGCGATCGGCAAAAACCCGAGAATCGTCGTGCCGATGATATTCGAGTCCGGCTTCACGGTCGCCTGGATGCCGGCAGCTTCGAGTTTGTCCTGAAGGTTCTTCGTCAGGGCCAGATAAACGGTGGTCCTGAACTTCACCGGCTGTCCCGGCTGCTTGTAATAGACGCCAACGAGGCTCTGGGTGGCCTGGCCTTCGGGCACAACCAAAGTGAGGGCGTTCTTGTCGATCTGTTTGTTCTCGAGCAACTCGAAGAACTTCGGTAACGGCACATCCTCGACGTTGGCGTAAGCCTGGCCACGGAAGAGCACCGCCAGGCCAATGAGCGCGAAGGCGATGGCAATCAGGATGACGCCACGCCAATTGAAATTGGGTTCGCTTCCGCGAGGTTGTTTATCGCGCTGAGGATTTTTATCGGATTGAGCCATTTAAAGGAGACACTTTGTCGAGGCAAAGTCAGGCTAACATGAAGACAGGTCAATGCAATGAGCAGGAGCCGTTCCGGTGGGCCGGGCGGCAGGTGGCTCAGGCCCGTTTCGCCCTCCTAATTGCTTGCCGCCCTGAATGCGGTAACATGATCCCGCCAGGAGATGACGCAGCTAGTCAGCACAGTCGCCGATAAAATCGATCGGGCGGTCCAAAAAGTCACTCCGTTTGCCTACCGAATTCAACGGCGGGGCAAACGTTGGATGCGTCGTGCCCTGCGCAAGCCGCGCAGCGTCTCTGAAGGGCCGAACCTGTTGCCTTTGCTGATCCAGGTGCTGGCGAGTTTCTCCAAAGCCGATGGCGTGCTCCTGGAAGAGGAAATCGACTCGAGCCTGGGGTTCCTGCGCTACGACTATCCCGAAACGGTTTACTCGGAGTTGCGGCAGCTTTTTCGCCAGGCGCTTTACGAGCAACAGGACCTGTCGGCGATGGCGCAGAAGCTAAGTGTCCAGCTCAGCACCGAGCGCAAGATCATGCTCGGCGTTCAGCTTTACGATCTCATTTCGCAAGCCGGCCTGAAACAGGAACAGGTGGTCGCGTTCTACTCGTTCATGTCGCAACTCGGCATGGCTGCGCAGGCCATCGACATTGTTTACCAGCTGAACGCTTCCGAAGATTCGGACCCGTCGATTTACCAGCGTGGCGCTTCCCCGCTGGAATCGGTTTCCTTCGGGTCCAATGGCCGCTCCGACGTGACGATCAAGAGCCTAACGGGTAACGACCGGCTCCTGGCGTTTCGATATCACGACCTCATTCTCCTGAAGAACTACAGTGGACAAAGTGTCTCCGTTCGCGGCCGTCCCTTGGTCCGCGGGGGTTTTTGCCGGATTTACCCGGGACAACGCATCCTCGTGGGCGACCAGGTGCTGACCTACCAGGAACTGGCGACCTACTTCAACGCCAAGAAGAACGTTTCCCTCCCGCAAATTTTTGTGCGCGTGCGCAAGGATGTCGACGAAGTCGAATTGGAGCGTGCGCGGACGCGCGATAGCGCATTGGAAATCACCTTCGGACTGAAAGTGCGTGTGAAAGCTTTGCGCGACGTCGATGCGGTTCTCAACGGCATCAAGTTAAAGGCCGGGACGCAAGTGGAAGCCGCGCTGGAAGACCGGATCGTTTTCCATAACGACAGCGAACTCGATTTCATCGATCTGCGCCGGCGCGCCCGCGCTCTCGGTGGGCGGTTCCAGCTGAAAGCCTCGAAGTCGGAGTATCTGGTTTCGAATAATCCGAGCCTGCTGGAAGCGGACGATATTCTTTTGTCGCCCGGGACGAGCGGCGACGTGTTGCTGAAAATTTTCTGCGATTACGACAAGCGCATCGGCCAGCTTGAAGTCATTGAAGCCGACCGGCCAATTCTTGTTGGCGATGTGCCGGTGCGAACAACCGCACCGTTGCAGGATGGCGACACCATTCGAATCGACATCGGCCAGTTCCTGCGGTGCAACTTCTCGGAACGGATCATCGAGGAAGAGCGGAACATCATTCGAACTCTCGAGATGAGCGAAGTAACGCACCGTTTCAGTACGGGCGACGTCGGTCTCGATGGAATTTCATTTACGATTACGCGCGGTGAACTCGTTTGCGTCATGGGCGCGAGCGGTTCCGGCAAGAGCACGCTCATGAAAGTGATTGCCGGCCAACTCCAGCCCAGCAGCGGCCATGTTTTGCTCAATGGGCAATCGCTGTATCCAAACCTCGATCAGCTGAAGCGTTACGTCAGTTACATCCCGCAAGAGGACGCGTTCGATGAGCACCTCACCATCAGTGAAAACCTGAATTTCGCGGCCGCGATTCGATCGCCTCACTTATCGCGCCGCGATCGCAACCGGCGGCTGGAAGGCAAACTCATCGAGCTCGGCCTGGGCGAACGCCGCGACGCGGTCGTCGGGAGCGCGGTGAAGAAGACATTGAGCGGCGGCGAGCGCAAGCGTCTCAACATCGGTCTCGATATGATCGGAATGTCGGACGTCTATCTGTTTGACGAGCCGACCTCTGGCCTATCCTCCAAAGACTCCGAGCACGTCATCGAGATCATCCGCGGGATGGCGCACAACAAGATCATTATTGTGACCATCCACCAGCCCAGTTCGAAGCTGTTCCAGATGTTTCACAAAGCCATCCTGCTCGACAAAGGCGGGCGGCTGGTCTTCTTCGGCACGCCGTCGGACATGCTGCGTTATTTTGCCGAAGCCGAGCACCAGCACCAGTTCGGCGCGGAACTGGGCGCATGCCCGTCATGCGGAACCACGCGGCCTGAATTCATCTTCGACGTCCTTGAGACTCCGTTGCGCGATCTCAGTGGCGATGTCATCTACGAAGAGAACAATCGCGGTCAACTGGTGGCGGCGCGGCGTTATTCGCCGGAGTTCTGGCGCGACAAGTACGAGGCGTTTCGCCTGATCCAGGACGTGAAACAGGTTTCGCTTCGGCGCGAACCGATGACGGCATTGCCCGCGGCGCCGGCTCAGAAAAGGAAACGCACGCCGATTCGGTGGCATGACGAATGGACGCAGTTCCGCACGCTTTTGCGGCGCTCATTCATCAGCAAACTGCGCAACAAGGCGAACGTCATCATCACCCTTTGCGTGGCTCCATTCCTGGCGATCCTGATTGCGACCATCCTGCGTTACTCCGACAGCGGGAGGTACGATTTCGCTTCAGCCTACCATATCCCGACGTTCCTGTTCCTGAGCCTGATTGTGGCCATGTTCCTTGGCCTAACGAACAGCGCCGATGATATCATTCGAGATCGCGCCGTCCTGCAACGAGAGCGAAACTTGAACGTCCGTCTCTCGTATTACATCTCCTCGAAGGTGTTCACCCTGGGCATTTTCGCGCTCGTCCAGTGCGTGCTCTTTGTGCTCATCGGAAATTACATTCTGCAGATTCGCGGGATGTTTTGGATCGACCTGGCGATTGTCTTCATGACTGCGCTCAGCGGCATCGCCCTCGGTTTGGTAGTCTCATCGCTCGTGGCCGATCCGAAAACGGCTGCGAATATTGTCCCCTTGATCCTGATTCCGCAGATCATCATGGGTGGGGCGCTGATTAAGTACGAGGATATGAACCGGAACCTCGGCTTCGTTTATTCGTTAACGCACTGGTTCAAAGAGCATCCGACGAAAGACCAGGGAAAGAAAATGGAGAGTAAGCTCCAGGTGCCGTTTGTCGCGCAGCTCATTGCCATGCGGTGGTCCTACGAAGAACTGGTGGTGGCGCAGGCAAAATTGAACCCTCTGACGGGCCGGCAGGATCGGGCCCAGCGACAGATCGACGAGATTGTTGCCAGCAAGAGCAATGATCCCGTGAAAGTGAAGCGCCTCGAGGATTTGAAGGAAGCGCTCGCGGTCCTTTCCGGGCTGGAAGCCTCCTCGGCGAGCGAGCTCGATCGTTATCTTGGTTTGATCGACCAGGTGCTGGATAAAAAGAAGCCGTTTGATCGAGCGGTCTTCAAAAACGCGTCTGGCCATGTGACCGCAGAGCAGCTTTACGTGAATCAAAAGGTCTCCGACTTGATCTCAAACGCGGAAATGGAGCAGGCGGACTATCGCCGCGGCACGCACCCGAACGTTTTCTTCGGAGCCAACAAAAATTATCTTGGATTCAAAGTGGACGTGTTCGTCTGGAACACCATGGTGCTGGTTCTTTCGACGGTCGCCCTGCTGGCCTTCCTGCACTGGATCCTGCGACGACAGCTGCAAGTTCGCCGCAGTTGACGCAGGCATGCATCTGCCTAACGAATTAATTATGAAATCGTCAAAAAAGCGCGACACGCGCCTGATCGTGGCGACGAGCGAGATCGACGCCGATATTCTCTATGCGACCCGCTTTTTCGCGCCGGATCCATTTATTTACCTCGAAAAAAACGGCAGGCGCACGCTCGTCCTGAGTGATCTGGAAATTGATCGCGCGCGAAAAGTGGCGACGGCGGATGAATTCGTTCAGTTCAGCAAACTCGAGCGCGAGCTCCAGAATGGATCAAAGGCCTCGCCCTCGTACGAAAAAGTCCTGGCGCACTTCCTGAAGAAACGCGGCGTCAAAAAGGCGACAGTCCCGCCAAACTTTCCCCTGGCATACGCTCGCGAGCTCAGTCGGGCGCGCATCGATGTTCGGCCGGCGAAAGATTTGTTCTGGCCGGAGCGCCCGTCGAAAACGGACGCGGAATTGCGAATGATGCGGCACGCTTCCCGCATCACGGAGGCCGGATTGGCGCGTGCCATGGAAGTCTTGAAAGCAGCGCGGCCATCCGCCGGGAAAAAATTGCGCTGGTCGAAGCAAACTCTCACCTCGGAATTGCTGCGTGCTGAGATTGACTCAGCGGTGCTTCGAGCCGGGGGAACTCCCTCCGGAACCATCGTTGCCGGCGGCGATCAGGCCTGTGATCCGCATGAGCGTGGATCGGGACCGCTGCGCGCGAACTCCCTGATCATCATCGACATCTTTCCGCGCGACGCGAAGACTGGTTACTACGGCGACCTGACGCGCACCGTGGTGAAAGGACGCGCGAGCGAAGCGCAACGCAAACTCTGGAATACCGTCAAGGATGGGCAGGCCCTCGCCCTTCGGCGAATCAAAGCCGGCGTCGACGGCATGAGCATTCATCGGGCGATCCAGGATCTGTTCTCTGAGCGCGGCTACGAGACGGGTGTGGTGAAAGGCCGGCGTGTCGGATTTTTTCACGGCACGGGTCACGGTCTCGGTTTGGAGATTCACGAATATCCCCGGCTGCAAAAGGTAATCCTGAAGGCGCGAGAGGTCGTTACGGTTGAGCCGGGACTCTATTATCCGGGTTTGGGTGGCGTCCGGATTGAAGACGTGGTTGTTGTGACAAAGACCGGCCACAAGATGCTCTCCAGTTTTCCCAAGCAGCTGGAGCTGTAAGGAACCGAGACGCACGACTCTGTCATCCCGGAGCAGCGGAGACGCTGAGGGATCTCCCATCCGGAGTCATAGACACACCAACAATGACAAAGTGAAATCGGGATGGTTGGTATCGAAACCGCGGTTTCCCGGTCATGCCCGTGGTTACTCGCGTGATCGAGCGGCGCGTGAGAGATCCCTCGGCGTGCTCCGCCTGCCTCGGGATGACAAGGAATGGCCACGGCCTCGGGTTACCGCCTCCGTCGCCGGCTTCTGAACGAAAATGGGGGCCCACGGTCTAATACCTAAGACTCACTTAAGACAGAGATGTTGTATCCCTACGGTTTTGGCTTCGGTCAGCACTGGCTCCTGTTAATCGGCGTGCCGATGGTCATCGGTATCATCGCGCAGATTCGTGTCACCAGCGCCTTCAAGAAGTGGGGCCAGGTGCGGTCCGCTTCAAACATCACCGGCGCCGAATGCGCCCGGGAAATTCTGCAAGCGGCCCAGATTCGCGACGTCCAGGTGGTCGAGACGAACGACTTTCTCGGCGATCATTATGATCCGACGAGCAAGCGACTCTGCCTGTCATCAAATGTCTTCAACACGCCGTCGGTTGCCGCTCTTGGAATTGCGGCCCATGAAACGGGTCACGCAATTCAACACGCCAAGGCTTACGCGCCTCTGATGGCCCGGATGACGGTGGTGCCGGTCACGCAGGCGGCATCGAGCATCCTGCCGTTTATTTTCATTGCTGGTTTTTTCTTCCACATGGGTGGCCTGATTACGCTGGCGGTTTACTGCTTCGCCATTCTTTTGGTCTTTCAATTGATCACATTGCCGGTGGAATTTGACGCCTCGCGTCGGGCGAAGATCATCCTTCAACAGATGGGGATCGTGCACGCAGGGGAAGAGATGGCAGGAGTGAACCACGTGCTGAACGCGGCCGCGTTGACCTATGTAGCGGCGTTTGTCGCTGCACTCGGGCAGTTCCTCTACTTCTTCCTCGCCTCGCGCGATCGCCGGTAAACAGCGGCATTTCCTTGCAGAAGATGAGCGCCGCTTCCCTTGGTCTCGCACCCGCCCGACGGCTTTCCGATTTGTTATCGTCGGGTCCTGAGGCGAATGATAAGCCTAAGCGCAAGGCGATGGACCAAGCCCGGAGCGACGAGGATCAACAATTGGTGGCCCGCACCCAGGCAGGGGAGCCGGCTGCTTTCGACCAATTGGTGGTGAAGTATTCCCCCCGAATTTACGGGCTGGTCTACAACATGACCTCGAACCACGAGGACACGAACGACCTGTTACAGGACATTTTTGCCAAGGCCTACAAGGCGATTAAGGGGTTCCGGGGGAAGTCCTCCTTTTACACCTGGATCCACTCCATTGCGGTCAACATGACCCTGAACTTCCTCAAGAAGCGGGGCCGTCGGTATCATTTAAGTCTAGATGATGTGGATGCCAGCATTCAGAACGACAAGGAGTTTCTGGAGCTGACGGCCACCAGCAGCCCGGTCCGGGAGGCCGACCTGGCCGAACTGCAACGAAGATTGAACGAGGCCATGATGAAATTGTCTGAAGAACACAGAGCCGTGGTTACGATGTTTCACATTCAAGGGATGCCCCACGCTGAAATCAGCAAGATCCTGAAAGTTTCTGAAGGGACGGTCCGCTCCCGCCTCTTCTACGCCAACCGGCAGCTCCAGAATTATCTGGACGAGTTCCGCAAGAATCCTGTTTCCTAAACGTCCCGCCGACCATGCACGACTCCGAAGACCGCGATATCGCCACGCTGCTGCGCCTGAAAAAATTCGAGCAGCCGCCTCCCGGTTACTTCGAGGACTTTTTGCACGAGTTTCATCGCCGCCAGCGTGATGATCTTCTGCGGCAACCGCTTTGGCGTATCTGCCTCGAGCGCGCGCATGACTTCATGTTCAAGTTGAACGTGCCTTCGCTGACGTCCTATCCGGCGGCGGCGACAGCGCTGCTGATTTTTGCGGCTGTCATTTCGATTAAGATTCATCAGACCTCCGAAGGGCCTGCCTTCGCCGAGAACCGCCAAGTCCTGTCCATTCCGGCCAAGCCAGACAATGAATGGACTCTCGCGTCACCCGTTTCATCGACGCGGGTTTTGAGCACAAAACCGCTCCGCACCCATTCCATGCTCCCCACTCACACGCAGCCGCGCTACGTGCTCGATAGCGTGCCCGTGAGTTATGATTCGACGGTTCGGTTTTAGCAGTTCCGCGGGGACCAGAGGGACTGGCGGGTGCCAGAGGTCTTTTCAAGTCATGTTCGCCGGCGCCTTTCTCATCTTGCTGGCCACGGCCGTGGCACAAACAGGCGACACACCTGACAAGTCGGCCCCTCCTTCAACCGTTACCGTCAGCCGCGAGGTAAAGGATATTTTTGATCGTTCCCGGCGCGCGGTCGTGAAAGTGCACGCTCAGGATGAGCACAGCGATATTTACGGGACCGGCTTTTTCATCGACCCAACAGGAACGCTCTACACGTCATACAGTGTCGCCGGCGATGCCGGCAATTTCAGCGTTGAATTCGAAGGTAAACAACATTCCGCTCGACTCGTCGTCGCGGATGTCCGTAGCGGAATCGCCCTGCTGAAGGTCGATCTGGTGAGTCCAGCGCTGCCCATTGGAAAGGCCCAGGAGTTGGAAGTGGCGACACCGGTGGTTGCCATTGGTTATCCTCTCGATCTTCCAAAGTCACCCAGCTTTGGAATGATTGCCGGCTTCGATTACAAGTACATGGGTGGTTATTTTCAAACGCGCCATCTTCGAGCCAATTTACCCATGCAGAGAGGGGAAGCGGGCGCGCCTTTGCTTAATTTGAAGGGAGAAGTCGTCGGAATTCTGGTCGGCAGCCTCGAGAATAGTTCCGCGTGCTATGCCCTGCCGATTGAAGCCGCGGAGAAAATCCGCAGTGATGTCGTTCGCTTTGGTGAAGTGCGCCACGGCTGGATCGGAGCGACCGTCGCCGAAGCCAAGGAGCCCTCGGAGGGATCGAGAACGCTGGTCACGGACATCGACGGCCCAATACGCACGTCCGACGCCGGTTTGCGGCCCGGCGATATCCTGTTGCAGGTAGGAAAAATCGCGGTTCATGACGTCGAGGATGTCATTGACGCTTCATTCTTTCTGACCGCTGGCGATACGGTTCCGATCACCGTCGTTCGAAACGGGAAGAAAATAACCTTCAATGTGGAGGCGGATTTTCATCCGGCCAGTCCCCGGCCCGCGCCGTTGATTTCGACGTGGCCATCTTCCTCGAGCCACGGGATCCCGTTGAGCCTGGACGGGTCGCGCCCGAACTGAGCAGGAGCGTCGATTCGTTAGGCCGCACAAGACTTACGAGCCTTGCAGCCGATCTAGCACGAACGGCATAAGGGCGAAGGACGTCGCGTCGATAAAGCCGTGCGCGAAGACCGCCGGCCAGATGGACTGATACCAGACGGTCATCAGGCCGAGCATCAAGCCCAATAGTCCGGCAATGATCGCGGCGTACAAACCCATCGCGATGTGGCCGGCGCCAAAAACAATCGCGATCAGGGCAATGGCCAGTGCCTGCCCCTGACGCGAACCAAATGCCCCGGGGAAAAGTTCGCGTAAGGCCGCGAGCGTTCCCCCGCGCCAGAGTTCCTCCCGCAAGCCTGCGCTCACGAAGCTGATCAGGGTGATCGTCAGCCAATAGTAGGCGTTGCCCGGATGCATGGCTCGCGAGTCAACCAGGACATCGAAGTTGGGCGAATGCGATCGCGTGAGGCTGCTCATTTGCGCCGGCGTCGCGGCGTGAGTGACCAGGAGGGTAAACGCAATTACGACTACGATGCCAGCCGTCACCAGGCGGATCGCCACCGAGAAGACCGCCCCTAACGGAACAGTCCACCAGCCAGAAGTCCATTGTAGATACAGCTGCCTGATCGTGGCGCGCGACAGCCGCACAGCCACCAGGTAGACCAGGAAAAAGAGCGCGAGATCAATGGCAGAGACGAGCAGAAGGCCACCCACTGAATGGGTCAGGGCCGGGCGGCGCGCGCGACTGATGAAAATGGGCGGCACAAAATATCCGCCCACAAGGACGAGGAATAGCCACCAACGCCACCGCCTGACGACCGGCGAATTCTCGGTGGGCTCGTTTTCCCCGCTAAGTTCTGTACCGGTGGTTTTCAGGCGTTGATAATCTTTCGAAAAGCCCCCTCATCAATAATCTTGATGTCGAGTTCGCGCGCCTTCTCGAGTTTGCTTCCAGCGCTTTCGCCGGCCAGCACGTAATCGGTTTTTCGACTGACACTTCCGGTGACGTGCCCGCCCTGGGATTCGATGATCTCGCTGACTTCCTCGCGTGTCATGCTCGGGAGCGTTCCCGTGAGCACGAAAGTCTTTCCGGCGAAAATTCCCCCGGCAGCCTTTTTGCGCGCAGCCAGTTCCGGTTTTGGCGAAATCCCAAGTTGCTTCAGTCGTTTTAGTGTTTTCTGTCCAGCGGAAGACTTGAAGAAATCGAGGACGCTCTCCGCGACGGCCGGACCCACTTCCGTGACGATGTTGTTTTCTTTTTCGTTCTTCGCCTTCGACGGCGAGGCGAAACCAGTTTTGATCAGGCGGTCGGCCATGTCCTGAAGTTCGGTTTTCAGCTTGGCGTATTTCTCAGGCGCCGATTTTCGCGCGTCCTTGAGATCCGACGAGCGAGTCCGAAAATCGCGCACATCGCGGAGGAGTGGTGAATCGGCCACGTCTTCGATCGTTTTGTGAAACGCCGCCAGTTGTGACGCCGTGGTTTTGCCAACTTCCGGGATGGCGAGTGCGAAGAGCCATCGGGACAGAGGGAAAGTTTTGGCGCGTTCAAGTGCTTCCACGGCCTTGGTAGCGTTCTTTTCGCCGAACACCCGCGGAGCTTCATCGGTTCCGAGATTCAGCGTCGCCAGTTGCGGTAAAGTGACCTTGAACAGATCGAGCGGGTCCTCCACCAGTCCACGTTCGACCAGCTTGTCGGCCACGATTCCGCCGATGCCTTCGATATCAAGAGCGCCGCGCGCCGCCAGGAATTCCAGGCGCCGCGTGGATTGCGCGGGGCATTGAAGATTCTGGCAACGCCAGGCGACGAATTCCGGATCCCGTTTGATCGGGCTGCCGCAGGCGGGGCATTTACCGCCGACGTGCTCGAAAAAATCGAATGGCTTGGAGCCGCGTGGCCGCTTGTTTTTGACGACTTCAATCACGGCCGGAATGACTTCGCCGGCCTTTTCGATGATGACGGTGTCGCCGATACGGATGTCTTTTCGTTTGATCTCGTCTTCGTTGTGAAGAGTGGCGCGGCTGACGCGACTGCCGCTGACTATGACCGGCTCGAGCGCCGCGACCGGAGTGAGTATTCCGGTTCGACCGACCTGTACGAGAATGTCGTGAAGGAGTGTCTCGACCCGTTCGGCCTCATATTTATATGCGATGGCCCAGCGCGGCGCCTTGGCCGTGAACCCGAGTCTCTCGCGCTGTGCCAGGGAATCGACTTTCACGACCGCTCCGTCGGTCTGATAAGGAAAATCATGGCGGATTTTGTCCAGCTCGTGGATGGCCGAAAGAATTTCCTCGACCGAATCGGCGACCCACCACTTTTTCGCTGCCGGCAGTCCGTAGGCTGTTAGGCGAGAAAAAATCTTCGAGTGACGATCGATATCGAGACCTTGGGCGCTCCCGGTGCCGTAACAAACGAGCCCCAATGGACGGCGCGCCACAATTCGCGGATCGAGTTGCTTGAGTGATCCAGCGGCCGCGTTTCGCGGATTGGCAAAAGCCGGCAAGCCTTCCTTGTCGCGATCGGCGTTGAGTTTGGCGAAGCCCTCCTTGTCCATGAAAACTTCGCCCCGCACTTCCATGAAGTCCGGCGGAGTGCCGCGAAGTTTGTCCGGGATTGAGCGGATGGTGCGAATGTTTTGCGTGATGTCGTCGCC
>Ga0157372_10004643_pt1 | contig 14598 bp, 18 predicted proteins | sample C55metaG_FD_115307 | JGI IMG/M metagenome (GOLD analysis project Ga0157372, IMG submission 115307) | Corn rhizosphere microbial communities from Kellogg Biological Station, Michigan, USA - C5-5 metaG | ecosystem: Host-associated > Plants > Roots > Rhizosphere > Soil | place: USA: Michigan... | reverse complement strand
TCGATGATCGCGCCGCGTGGCGGTTTCTTCACGCGCGAAGGCAAGTGGGCAGTTGAAAACGAAGGTGTCGGGCCTGATGTCGACGTCGAGAATTGGCCCAAGGACGTGATTGCCGGCAAAGATCCGCAGCTCGAACGCGCCGTGCAGGAAGCGATGCGACTGTTGAAGGAGCGACCGGTCGATCGGTCGCCGAAAGAGCCACCGCCGCCGGTGTGGGGAAGGCGTTCTTCACAGGATTAGCTTCACAGGATTATCAGGATTTTTCAGGATTATCAGGATTTAATCATGCAAATCCTGTCTAAATCCTGTAATCCTGTCTATACATTATTCAGAATACGCATTGCGTTGCCTGAGAAGATCTGCTGTTTCTCCTCACCAGGAACATCCAGATCTTCGATGGACGAGACTGCGCGATCGATCGAACCGAGCAGGTGAGGATAGTCACTGCCCATCACCATGTGATCGGCGCCGGCCATGTTTCGTACCATCGTCAACGTGTGCGGGCTGAACGAGACCGTGTCGTAGTAAAGCCGCTTCAGGTAAACGCTCGGCAGCTTGTCGATCTTCACGCGACAGTCTGCGAAGTCGCGAAATCCGTTGTCCATTCGCTCCATCAGGTAAGGAATCGCGCCGCCGAGATGGCCGATGATCCAACGAATGTCCGGTAGCTCTTCGAACATTCCGTCGTAACACATGCGCGCAACCGCGAGGCTCGTGTCAAACGGAAAACCTATGATTGGACCAAGTACGTACTCACGAAACGCGTCTGAATTCACAGGCAACATCGGATGAAGAAAGATGCAGAGCTTCATCCGGTTGGCTTCTTCGAAGAATGGTCGATACTCGGGCGCGGTTAGCGGCTTGCCGCCGATGTTGCTCAGCAAGATCACGCCGTTCAGTTTTAAAGAGTCGAGGGCGCGATGGAGTTCTTTGAGCGCTTCGTCAGGCGCGTCCATCGGAATTGAGGCGAAGCCTTTGAATCGTTTCGGATGTTGCGCGATGAGTTCCGCGTACGAGTCGTTGATCATTCGCGCGACTGACGGTTGGTGTTCCGCGCCAGTGAAGAACACGTTTGGCGTCGAGAGTGAAACAACTTCGACGTCTATACCGACGCGATCCATATCTTCGATTCTTTTGGAAACGTCGGTCATCGCGGGAGTGACGCCGAAGAATCGCGCGCCGCGATACGTGATGATCGTCTGACCCGTCGAACTCGTTCCAAAAGAAAACTCCGAAGGAAGATCGCGAATCGTTTGAAAGAAAGCGTCGGTGTAGAAGTGTGTGTGGAGATCGAGTTTCAACGTGTTCACTTCTCTCTGAAATATTGGTTGAGGCTTTCGGCGTGCGCAAACTTTCCTCTGAAAGTGTAGACGTCGTCGAGTTTCCAGGCGCCGTCTTCCAGGAGAAATATAAACGACGTGGTGCGTTCGTCGCCCGGGTAGTTTGTTTTCGGACCCCACTTGTAGAGCACGTCCACGATGGCGCGTGGTCCATAACGTCTGGAGGCGACGATCGAATACGTCGACGGATGATCCCACGAACCGATGAAGGTGTTGTTGCCAGGGAAATCCGGATCATCCTGCGGGCTTGTGAACGTAGCGACTTTCGCCGCCAACGCCTCTCGCAATTCTTTTGTCAACCATCGTTTCTGTGCTTGCTCGTCTTTAACAATGCCGGGCTCTTGCTTTTGTACGTAACTAAAGAACTCGCGAAACTGGCGCAAGCATTCTTTTGGAGCAGTTGCGGTAGGTGCGTTGTACTTTACTTCCTGAATCGAATGCCTGGAGGATGGTTGTGCGAAAACAGCTGCGGGAGCACACAGCAATAGGAACCCAGCAGTAGCAAATAAGTATTTATTCATGTTCATCCTGTTAAATCCTGCAATCCTGTCTACAACTCGTCATCATCTCATACTGCTCCAGGACCAATTTGAATCCGTTTGCCTCAAAGAACGCGATCGTCTCTTTCAATTCTTCGTCGACATTGTTCACCTTTAGACTCTCACCTACCTCATCCTGCAAAGCAGAGAGTATCTGCGACCCAATGCCTCGTCTCCTATGCGCAGGCGCGACGGCCAGTTGCATCAGGCTCGCGGCAGGCTTGAACGCAACGCCATAACCGACGCATCGTGCATCAACATACGCACAAATAATTACTGTATCCCTCGCGATTCGCTCGACAGCGTCAATCGAATTCTGCCACGACGGATATCCGTCCCAGAACGACTTGAATAATTCCCAGTCGGGCTGCTCGACACGCCGAAGAACTACTGCAGTGTCGAGTGGCTTCACAGGTTCGCTTCGCCGAAACACGGCGAGTCGTCGTGTCTCAGCGAACCCGAGTCGTCGGTACAAAGAAATCGCCGGCTCATTCGTCGTTAAAACCTCGAGCAAGTACTGCGTGCTCGACGCCTCTTTGACATGAGCCACCATAAACGCAAATAGTTCTTTAGCAACACCTTGTCGTCTGTAAGCAGGAATAACTCCTGTGCCCGCATCATACGCGGTCAGCTTCCCCAGCCACATGCCTGACGCATTCATGTAGAACCCGATCATCCTGTTCCCATCAAACGCTCCGGCGCTGATCTCCAGTCGCACACCATCGCGCGAGATTCGCTGTTCAAACTGCTCCTGCGACATTCGCATATCGACCTGGTAGTCAGAAAAGGCTTCGAGAAAACATTCATACAACGAAGTAAAGTCGGCGGGAGTTAGTAAGCGATAGGTGATCATCGTGCCTGAATGCAATCTAATCGTAACATTCCTGATTGAGTCGCAAATGTTATAGTTGCTGACCAGTTAGGAATTTTCGTCTTTTCTTCCAATCCAAGTCAGCGGCGGCGGCACCCGGCGGCTTCCACTCCATCCAAGAAGGACAGCACCAGTGACTACTCAAGCAGTTCCAAGCAGAGACGAACGCGGCCAGCCTAGACTCGTCAACGGCCACACCTCCAATGTCAACAAAGATAACTGGCTTGGTTTCGTCGGCGACGTGGTGAATTTCACTGGCGAAGTGTGCTTCAAATCGATGCTGCGCATCGATGGACACTTCTCTGGAAACGTCATTTCACAAAACGGCACGCTGATCGTGAGCACCGGCGCGGAAGTCACGAAAGCCGTCATCAAAGTCGCGGTCGCAAAAATAAACGGGACCGTCGAGGGCGACATCCGCGCGAGCAAAGAACTGGTTCTCGGCCGCACCGCGAACGTCAAAGGCCAAGTCACCTCCCCTGCCCTGGTTGTCGAAGAGGGTGCCCAACTAAACGGCAATTGCCGCCGTATCTAGCCGCAAAAAAGCACAAAAGGCACACAATCAGGCGCGACGATAGACACGAATCAATCGCGCTTGCAACTGTCCAGCTTGGACAATACTTTCGACAATGCGTTGGGCCTGTCCAACGCGGTCTGGATCTTCTGTACAAATGATAATTCCGCTATGGTTGGGCGTTGAGCGGTGAAGCCTCTTGAAATCCAAGCGATTGAGCGTCAGTACTGCTCTATCAAGCTCGGTAGCTCGCGGCAAAGCTCTTGATCGGTAATAGATTGATTCGCTTTTCCATCTTCAAACGCTGTAAGCACATCCTGACCTAAACGACGCAATTCTTCGACTACTCGTAAGGGAAAGTTTTCGTCGGCATACAGCGCCATCAATCATCGTCTTTCTCGTTGGCCTCGATTTGGGCGTCTATCTCGGCTCGATGAGATCGAACGAAATTCCAGGCATTGGCTAAATCCTGAACGGTGAGTGTTGGGTAGTCGCGCAGGAGATCGGCTTCGCTTGTTCCCAGACGCCGTGCTTGTTCGAGCAGCCACACGGGTATTCTCGTGCGCGTGATGCAAGGCACGCCGCCCATAATATCCGGCTTACTCTCTATCCCCGGAAAATCATCGCCGAGATCTCGCACGATCCACTGAAGCAGCTCCGCTTTTTCGGCCCGCGTCATTTCCGAAAGCATCTTTTCCCTGTCCGCCGGTGTGACCATATGCAACCTTATACCACTTTCTTCATGAATGTGGGAGATGGCTCTGAATACACCTTTTTGTGCCTTTTTGTGGCTCACTTCCAACGTCGCCCGTGTTTGATGATGATGTCAACGTCCTGCAACAAATTGATGTGGCGCAGGACGTCGCCGCGCACGGCGATGATGTCGGCGTATTTGCCTTCGCTCACGGTGCCGACCTGATCCGAGACTTTCATGGCGACCGAGGGCCAGTAGGTGGCGGCGCGAATGGCCACCATCGGATCGATGTCGAAGGAGTTGACCCAGGCGTCGAGCTCGCGCCAGGTGGTTTGGCTGTGAAAGTTCATCGGGATGCCGCTGTCGGTGCCAATTAAAAGCACGACGCCTGATTCCGATAACTGCTGAATTTTGCGAGCCAGCGTGGGGCGGCGTAGAGGGGTGATCTGGTAGTAGCCGAGTTGGCCGGGTTTCTTCAGCGAGTTCTTGATGTCGTCGATGATGTTTTGCGGCAATCCCACCTGCCACGATGGATCGTCAAGCTGCTCCGGATTGTCGCGAACGTACTCGTAGTTCAGCAGCCCCTGAATCGTCGGCGTCCAGAACAATGGGCCAAGACTCATCTTCGCCGTGCGCTCGCGAATCATCGCGATGATTTCCGCCGGATACTCAGGCGCCGTGGCGAGTCCTGTGTGTTCAAAGCAGTCGACACCAACCTGCAACCCGCGACGTATCTCCTCTGGTCGATGTGAATGCGCGACTACTGGCAGTTTGCGTTTGTGCGCCTCGTCGACAACCGCCGCAACTTCCTCCATCGTCATCTGATCCTGATCGATCAGTTTGATCACATCCACGCCGGCTTCCGCCAACGTGCGCACCTTCGCACGCGCGTCATCCACGCCTTTCACACCCCAACGAACATACTCAGTTCCGGGATACGGTTCGTGTTGAATGAAAGGTCCTGACACGTACAGCGTTGGTCCAGGTATCTCGCCTTTCCTGATCCGGTCGCGCACGGCGATGCTGGCTTTGAGAGGCCCGCCCAGATCGCGCGCGCTCGTGACACCCGCCATCAACAACTGCTTCGCGGATGCCGGCATGATTACGGACTCCATCAGCGGCGGATATGTTTTGTCCCAGTGCGCGTAGTCGCTGTGACCATTGATCATGAGATGAACGTGCATGTCCCACAAACCCGGCAACACGCTCATGCCCTCAGTCGAAATCACTTCGGCGCCAGTAGGGATAGCAAGCGTCCCAACCTGGCCCACAGCCTTGATACGCTCGCCTTCGACGATCACAACGCTGTTGCGAATAGGCGTGCTGCCATAACCGTCGATGAGCGTGCCGCCCACGAGAGCTTTGACGTTACTCGATTGTGTTTGTGCGGGATCGGCCGTAAGGACTAAGCAGCCAACAAGGATCAGAAAGATGCAGAGGTGTCTCATGGTTTACCTGGCGTCAGCTCCAATTCGAGCGTATTCAGACGATCGTTGAGGTCGTTCAGCCTGGCGCGTTCCAGTTCCAGATCATTCGTTAGCCGAGCTTCACGGGCTATCAATCTTGGTTCTCGTTCCTTGAGCGATTCAAGTTCGGCCTTTACCGATGCCAGTTCGCTCGGATGTTTTTCGCCTTTTTCAACACCCGCTTCGACTTTCGTGAGTAGCTCATTCAGCCTGGCCTGTGCCGCTTTGATTTCGATCAGAGTGTCACGAGCGTCGGCCAATTCGCGCGCCGTCCGCGCCACCTGCTCCTGCTGCAACTTAAAGCGCTCGAGCAGTACCTGGCCTTTGTACATGGTGGTGTTGATCCGCTGGAGCGTGGTGCGCAATTGACGAACTTCTCGCACCAGTTCCTGCAACGACTGTTCTGACGTTGGTCGCGATGCCGAGGTCGTTTGGGCCAGTGCAGTCGCAGACGTTAAGAACAAAAGCAACAAGCAAAATAATACCTGTTTCATTTCTAACTCCTTCTTCAACTCACATTCAGCGACTGTTGCTGCCGCCTTTTTCAACCGGCAGCAATTCGGTAGTGCGCTCGGTTACGGTTGGAACCGGTTCGAAATGTGTTTCGGTCAAGAGTTCCTTCGTCGATTCGCCGGAAGAGAGATCCGGTTGCGACTGACGCTTGGTTGCTACCTTGCCCACCTCCTTCGCTTTCGCAAACAGGATCACTGAGGCGATGCCGCAAGCCATCAGGACGATGAATCCAATAACACCCAGCCCCGCAAGTAGGTCGCCCTTGCTTACCATCAGTTTGTAACCAACGCTATACGCAAGTATACCGAGCACACCCAAACCAAATACGCTTAGAGCGGCAACTCCCAACTTCTCGAATCGCTCTTTTTGCTCCTCAAGACTGCGATTCATTTTTGCGGGAAGTTGTTCGTTGACCGAAAGCGCGATCTTCTCGAGGCTCAGGCCGCAGGCGCGACAAAAGTTCTGCTCCGCCGAAGTTTTAGTTCCGCAGTTTGGGCAATACATGATTAATTACGATATCGAGTTACCGATCCTTATACAGTACGGCGCCCGCAATTGTTGCAATTATCGACGTGATGAAATGCAGTGCTCCGACTTTCATCCACAGTCCAGTCGAATAGAAACCCAAAGGAATAAACTGCGCTGGACCAGTGACTGAGAATGCAATCCAGGCCACGATTCCGGCGATTACCGCAGTCTTTGGTCCAGCTCCGAAGTAGGCGCGCATCGTTGCGTAAAACATCATCCCGATAAAACCGCGACCGAGCTCGAAGATAGCAAAGTAGATCATGTTCATTCCGTGCGGTTCAGGCGGCGTCGCTCTCAGCGCATCGTAGACTGCCATCCAATCTGCTTTGGCGATCTTTTCGTGAATAAAACCGTCGGTGACGAACAGGATAATCGCAGCGACCAGGCTGCCCACGATTAGTCGACTCCAGTTGATCTTTGGCATCGTCTGCCTCCTCAAGTGATTCGGTGTACTTAAGTCACAAAAAGGCACAAAAGGTACGAGAGTGACGAAGACCTTTTTGTGCTTTTTTGTGGCATCACCTGTACCAGGATGCGATAGAAAAACGTTCGCCGTGCGTTACCGGCGTCACTTCATGCGTGGTTTCGGAGCGGAAGGCGACGAGCGTACCTGGCTCAACGGGCATTTGATACCTGGAAGATAGATTTGTGAACACAAGCGCGCCGCCGGAATATTCTCGATTCAGAAATATCACGGTAGAAATCCGTCGTCGCTCTGTATCCAACCGCAGCATGCCCGTGTTGCCATCCTGATGTGCGACGAAGAAGTCGCCTTCGCGATAGCGAAGAAACTGCGGATCTTCGCATTCGTCGAGTGTGAGTGAGAAATGTTCTTCGACGGCTTGTTTAGAAGACAACAGCCGGCGAGTCACAAGATCGATTGTTTCATTCGATGGGACCACACGAAGCGTGTTGCGCACGTTTGTATCGATCGAGCCAGAAGCTCCTTTACCGTAGACAGTAGCTGCACTCGCTTTTGTTGTTTTCATTTCACGAACGATCGCGTCACAAACGCGTGACTCGAAGAAATGTTTGACAACAAAAAGATTGGGCCAGTTATTAAAACTCATCTGGAACATCTGCGGCTCGAGAGCGTCTAATCGTTCATGATGTTGTGTCCCGTTGACCTGTTTGTACCGCCATACCCAATGGAAACGTTCATTGACGATATCGCCGAGTTAGCGATTTATATGGTGCCGCCAGCGATTGGCTACATGCTATGGAGGATCTTCGTGACTAATAGAATGAATCCTCGAGGAAACGTTTGTGTTCTGGGCATCTCGGAAACCTCTGCCACTCCTGCAGAAATGTACGGACGCAGGATCTCATGCTGGACCTTCGGTCTATATGTTCTTACCGGCCTCGTGACACTCAAGTTAGGATTACTCGCCTTCGATTTTTATTACTATGTCGTAGCGCTGCTGGAGTGAAACCGCTCTGCCGTTCGCGCGCGAGCTTTGGCTGCCTCGACCTCACGATCGCGAGGCGGCGCGTTCGTCACGAGTGAATCAAGCAATTCCTGCGCGGCCTGGGCCACCTGATCCACTGCTCGATTGAAAGCATCTTCGTTTGCTTTCGAAGGTTTTGAAAAGCCGCTAAGCTTCCGAACAAATTGTATCGACGACGCGCGAATCTCTTGCTCGGTTGCCGGCGGTTTGAAGTTATGAAGAGTTTTAATATTTCTACACATGCTGTTTTGTTGCCAACCTCTGTGAAAAAGTTTACACGATCAGACTCGAGTTTTTTCGCGCTTCTCGAGCTGTGCTTCCACTGCACCAATCAGACTAAGAACAATGAATGTAGCTGCAGTACCGATCAAAGCAACACCGAGACTTCCTAACCCAACCGCAACTCCGATCGCAGCAGTCATCCAAAGACCGGCTGCCGTTGTCAGTCCTCTGATCTCACGCTGCTCACTCAACTTGAGGATCGAACCGGCACCGATAAAACCGATTCCCGTAACGATGCCTTGAACCACTCTGGATAGACCAGACATGTCCATGCTGCTCGCGAGGCAAGCCAGAACAACGACGGCTGTTCCAAGACAGACGATCATATGCGTGCGCAGCCCAGCCGGCTTGCCTGCTCTTTCCCGTTGTATTCCGAGGATACCGCCAAGTATCACAGCGGCTACTATTCGAATTACTACAATCGCCAGGTGTCTGCCGTCAGGCAGACCGTAAATCAACTCTTGCCACAGGACATCCATATTGTTCTCAAAATCTAAAATTCGGGACCAGGCCCGGATCCATCAGTAACCAGTTAATCAATCCCGCAATCATTCCAACGGCGAAGACGGCGAAGACGATCACTCGATCCCTGGTCGTTTCGGGTTTTCCTCCCATCGTTGGGAAAAAGAAGAGAAAAATGCCGCCGATGCCGAGAAGCGGTGAAAAGGCGGCCATCTTCGGGTAATAAACGCCTTCGGCGAACAAGCTGTGCCAACCGTAATAGATCATCCCAATCGAACCCAGGACTAACAGAACTGCGAAAATGCGTTGTTTGATGTACATAGTATTCCTTTGTACTTGTGCCGTTTTTGTGGCTACGCAGATATGAATCGGCTATACCGTGGGATCAAGTCGGGATTCTAGCTGTTCGTACGATCCGATTTCCAGAAAAAATCTTGTAACTTTTGCAGAACTCACGTGTTTTAGGAGACGTAGCGCAGCTTATGGCGAGCCAAGATGACGAGTTCACCATGCTGTTTCAGGATTTCTACCCTAGCCTATGCCGCTTTCTAGAGTGTTTATTGGGAGGCCGTGCGTCCCTGGCGCAGGATCTGGCACAGGAGAGCTTCCTGCAACTACATCGGACGGCGTGGGGAACTCTGCCGGTCGGTGAGGCGCGCTTTTGGCTTTATCGCGTCGCTCGCAACATGGCGATCAATGAGTTTCGGAAGTCGCACACGCGCTACAGGCTTTTTGATCGGGTAGTGGAAGCAATGATGCCGCGAGCACGCAACCCGGAACAGGAATACGAGACCGAGGAGCGGAAAACGCTGGTGCTGGAAATGTTACAGACTTTGCCGGAAGACCAGCGAACGGCGTTGCTGCTGAGAGAACAGGAACAGTTGAGTTACCGCGAGATTGGTGAAGTGCTGAACGTCTCCGAGAGCAAAGTCAAAGTTGACATTTTTCGCGCGCGCGCATCGTTGCGTGAGCGGTGGGGCAAACGAGTAAAGACGGTTGGAGCGAGTGTTTAGCGTAGAGCTTTGTACTTAGTGCTTTGTTCTTAGATGGAAACAAAGTACCAAGCACAAAGCACAAAGAACCAAAACCCATGACTTGCAATTTCACTGAAAAAATCTCTTCGTTGATCGACGGCGAGCTGACGCAGGCTGAGGCGCGTGAAGTTGAGCGGCATTTGCTGAGCTGCGGTGAGTGCGAACAACTGCGCGCTGACTTTCTGAACCTGCGCAGCGAGATCGCCGCGTTCGAAACATCACTGCAACCAGCGGTTCAGAATCGGACGCTCAAAAAGATCCTGTCGAAAGAGCGTCGTGTTCCCGTCCTTGGACTGCAATGGAACTTTGCCACGCAGGCCATCGCTTTCGTCGTGCTGCTCATCGTGGGCGCAGTGCTCAGTTTGAGCCTGCTCCGTTCCGACAAATCGCCAAAGTCAACACTACGTGCGGAACTCCACGCTCCGTCACCATTACCAACTGCGTCCGTCGAACCGAAAGCGTCACCGGAAGAATCGCCAAAGCCATCGCCGAATAAAGAGGTGAAAGAGAATCCGCGCCCGGCTCCATCTCCAGCCAGGCGACCACCGGTGCGCGAGCTGAAGCCCGGTGAACAGTTTGCTGCGATTCCTGAAAGCGTGCGCTCTGCTGACGCGCAGACGATGACGGCGATGCACTTCGACAAAGCTGAAACGTTGTTGCTCGGGTTTAGAAATGTTCGTCTGAACGAACCGGGAACGGCCGAAGAAATCGCGTATGAACGAAAACGCGCGCAACAGCTTGTCTATCAAAACATGATGTTGCGGCGCGAGGCCGATGCCAGCGGCGATGTACAGACTGAATCGCTGCTGGAGAGTTTGGAACCAATACTCCTGGACATCGCGAATCTTCCGGACAAACCGGATAAAGATGCTGTGCGCGTGATTCGCGAACGTGTGGAACGGAAGAACATCGTTCCGCTGCTGCGCGTCAATTCAATGGCGCTCGCACGCGCACTTGATTAAGAGTTCTTTTCAGGCGGTTCACCTTAGAGGCACAGGGAACGTAGAGATGCCATGTGCGTTTTTTGATCACCGCTCGATCTGCTGCGCTCGCTCTCGGGTTCTCTGTGCCTGTGCGGTGAACCACGAATAATTCAATTAAGGACAAAAGATGATTATGAAGCATTTAGTTAGAAGCCCGAAGACTGTCACACTTGCCCTGCTCGCTGTCGCAGCAATGCTCGCGATTTCAACGCACCGCGCACAAGCTATCGATCAGGACATCGCCAAGCTCAACCGGTTCATGCAAGCGACGAAAGGCAACACCGCGTCGATGCAGGTCTTCCGTGAGGGCCGCGACTTTATCGAAGCGCAAAACTGGCAAAAGGCCGCCGAAAAATTCAACGACTTCATCAAGGGTTTTCCAAAAGACAAGGACATGGATGCCGCGCTCTACTGGTACGGCTACGCGCTTGAGAAGCAGAACCGTAAGGAAGAAGCAAAAGTGCCTCTTACTCGACTGGTTCAAAGGTACCGAAACTCAAGCTGGCGTCAGGAGGCATTAGCGCTGCTGGTCGTACTCGGTGAGAAGGCCCTGGTGGACCAGGAGCTCATCAAAGAGAACTGTGAGATCAAGATACTCGCATTGCAAAGCCTCTTTCAGGCAGACGAGGAACGAGCTATAGCGCTCGTGACGGAATCTATCAAAGGAAACCCACCGGCGCAGTGCCAGGGTTTCCAGGCAGCAGCACTCTCGATGCTCGGCTCGCACGGTGGCCCGAGAGTAGTCCCACTGCTCCTCGATATCGCACGCAACAATCCCGATCAGAAACTTCGTCTTACTGCAATCAGGCGGTTGGGCGAACAACACAACGATCAGGTCACAGACGAACTGATCAAAATCTACGACGCTGATAAGACCAAAGAAGTCCGCGTCCAGGTTTTGCGCGCTCTCGTTGAAAGCCGCACCGCACGTGGCACCGCCAAAGTTCTGGAGATCGCCCGTACAGGGGACGACCTGCCGGTCAGGCAGTACGCAATTCGTTACCTCGGCGAACTAGACGACGCCGCCTCGCTCGACGAGCTGATTAGAATTTTCGACGCCGACAAAACTCAAGACATTCGGTACCAGATAATCCGCGCACTCGCCGAACGCGACGATGCCAAAGCGCGGACCAAGCTCCTCGAAATCGCACGCACCGGCGCCACACCGGAGGAGCGAATCGAGGCGATTCGGCGTCTGGGCGATCATAACCGCCTCAGCATGGACGAGCTCATGCAGCTTTACACCAGCGAAACCAGTCTGCCGCTCAAGCAGGGACTGCTCCGCGCCTTCGGCAACAGCAACGATCCACGTGCACAGGCGAAGCTTATGGAGATCGCCCGCGGGAACGACGCGATCGAACTTCGCATGTACGCGATTCGACAATTAGGCGAGAAAGACGACGAGCAAACAATCAATCAACTTGTTTCGCTGTACGACTCTGAACAGAACCAGCAACTCAAAGTCGCGCTACTCCGCGGTTTTGGCGACTCAAACCACAAGAGCGCCGTGCGCAAGTTGATGGCGATCGCTCGCAACGATCCATCAGTCGAGATGCGCAAAACAGCCGTCAGGTATCTGGGCCAAAGTAAAGATCCTGAGGCGCTGAAGTTTCTTGAAGACTTATTGAAGTAACGGGGTCAACTTCTTCTCTGTGCAACCTCTGTGTTCTCTGTGTCTCTGTGGTTGAGTATTACGCAGAAAGAGTAACCACAGAGAACACAAAGAACACAGAGGTTGCACAGAGAAGAAAAGTGGAAGTTCATTAAATTCCAGGAGGAATCATGCGCAATTCATTAATCCTGCTGCTGGTCGCAATAGTAGGCGTCGCGTGTGCCGATCGCGCCGCCACGGCCACGGCTATCGGCGTTAAAGACGACGATATACAAACGCAATCGGCGACGACTACGGTTCAGAGTTTTACCGCAGTCGAAGGCGCTGATCTGATGGCGCGACTCGAGGCAGCTCAAACGCGAGCGCGTGCGCGCCAAACGCCTTACTGGTCTGCGTACACGTTTGACGTGCGTTCCGGTGTCGCCGTCGATCCTGCGATCCGTGATTTTAACGGCTCAATCAACAACTTTGGCGACACGACGGTATTTGTCGGTACCACCTCGAGTGGCATGACAGTGGAAACACGGAACCTCGCGATCTTCCTGTTGCGCGATCCCTCGAGCAACCAGATTACACGCATGGAGGTTTACAACCTCGAACGGAAACGCGAGTACAGCGGCTATCCCGTTTATTGGCTCGGCCGCGCCAACAACGAAGAGAGCCTGAACTACTTGCGCGCGATTGCCGCTGCTACGCCGCTCGACATGCTGAGCGAGCGTGCCGTTTTAGGCATTGCCTTGCACGACGACTCGCGTGTGGGCGGTATGCTCAAAAATTTTGTCAGCACCTCGCCAAATCAACGCATTCGCTCGTCGGCTGTTTACTGGTTGGGCCAGGTTGGTGGCGAAACAACCTTCCTCGCGTCGCTCGTGCGCAACGACGCGGAAGACAAAAAGCTGCGACGTTCCGCGGCGCATGCAATTGGAGCGAGTCGTGAGCACGGCGCTATTAGCACGCTCGCCGGTCTGTATGAAAGCGTGAAGGAACCCGAAGTTCGTCGCAGCGTAATCTCAGCAGCGGGCAACAGTATCGAAGTGCAACCGGCGTTCAACTTTCTGCTTGGTGTCGCGAAGAACGATGCTGACTGGGAGTCGCGACGTACGGCAGTGCGCCAGCTCGGGAATATTCAAGTCGAGAGTGCTGCCGACGAGTTGATGAAGATCTACAACAGTGATGCAAACGTCGAAGTAAAACGCTCTGCGCTGCGATCGCTGGCGGAAACAAAGAATCCGAAAGGCCAGGCGCGGCTTCTTGAAATAGCACGGAGCGATACAAATCCCGAACTGCGAAAGACCGCGATCCGGGTGCTTAGCGAGCGCGGCGAAGCAGTGGTTGACGATCTGCTCAAGCTGTTCGATTCAGAACAGGCGACGGACGTCAAGCGTGCAGTATTGCAAACACTGTCGGAGATCAAGAGTCCGCGCGTCGAGGACAAGTTATTCGAAGTAGCAAAGAGTAACGACAATGTCGATGTGCGACGTCAGGCGATTCGTCTTCTCGGCGAACGCGTCAGCAAACGCAGTCTGGATTTTCTGAGTGCAACGGCGCAGAGCAATGATGGAAATGGTGAGGTGCAGGTGCAGGCGGTCAGAGCGATCAGCGAACGACGCGCGGAAGAGTCAGTGCCGTTGTTGATCAAAATTGCGCGCACGCATCAGAATCCGATGGTGCGCAAACAAGCGATCCGATCGTTAGGTGAGTCGGGCGATCCGAGGGCGATTGAGTTTTTCAGGGAAGTACTGACTAAGTAAGATTAGCCGCTGATTACGCCGATGAACGCAGATCAGATCTGCGTTCATCCGCGTAATCAGCGGCCTTTTACTCTGTAATGCAGCTTCACCACGCCATCTTCATACGCGTGGCTGTCTAACAACTCCAGCTCCACAGTCCTGTGTCGCGGTTCGATCAGCGGGATACCTTCGCCGATGAACGTCGGGATCACGTGGATGATGAACTCGTCGATCTCACCGGCGTCGAGGAATGAGGCGATGACTCCGCCACCGCCCATCATCCAAATGTCTTTCCCAGGTGTTGCACGCAACCGACTCCCGAATTCGCTTATCGGTTCATTGATGAACTGCACGTACTTGTAATCTGAATGAGACGGCGGGTTATGCGTGAACACGTAAGTCTTCATAGACTTGCTAAACCCGCCCTTTCCTTTTGTCCTCCCCATTGCCTCGTCGAATGTCCTTCGTCCCCAAAGCACAGTGTCAACCGTTTTGAAGAAATCACCCATGCCGTAATCACCCGCGGTGCGAGGGCGATTCAGCCAGTCGACATTTCCGTCAGGCCTGGCAATGTAGCCGTCT
>Ga0157372_10004642_pt1 | contig 14599 bp, 13 predicted proteins | sample C55metaG_FD_115307 | JGI IMG/M metagenome (GOLD analysis project Ga0157372, IMG submission 115307) | Corn rhizosphere microbial communities from Kellogg Biological Station, Michigan, USA - C5-5 metaG | ecosystem: Host-associated > Plants > Roots > Rhizosphere > Soil | place: USA: Michigan... | reverse complement strand
GATCGCCGCAGATGGCAAAATGAGCGAAGCGGCGAAATTCTATGTTGGCGAAGACCGCTTCAGCGTAAGGAAAAAGATCGCGAAGGACCTCGAAGAGATGGGCCATATTGTGAAGGTGGAAGACATCAAGAACAAAGTGGGCTACAGCGAGCGCACCAACGCCGTGATCGAGCCGAAGCTCTCCATGCAGTGGTTTTTGAAAATGGATAAAATCTCCAAGCCGGCATTGGAAAATGTACTGAACGGAGAAGTGAAGCTGATCCCTGAAAAGTATGTAAATACTTATAAGCATTGGATGGAAAATGTACACGACTGGTGCATCAGCCGCCAGCTCTGGTGGGGACAGCGCATCCCGGCATGGTACGACAATAAGGGGAATACCGTGGTTTGCAAAACGAAAGAGGAAGCGATCGAACAAATAAAAGCGCTGAATGCGGAAGTAAAAAGCGAAGACATCAGGCAGGATGAAGATGTGCTCGACACCTGGTTCTCTTCCTGGCTGTGGCCGATCAGCGTATTCGACGGATTTAAGAATCCCGGAGGAAAAGACATCAATTACTATTACCCGACAAATGATCTTGTGACCGGACCGGATATTTTATTTTTCTGGATCGCGCGGATGATCATTGCTGGCTATGAATACAAAGGTCAAAAGCCGTTTTCGAATGTGTACCTTACCGGGATCGTTCGCGACAAGCTGGGCCGCAAAATGAGCAAGCAGCTCGGTAATTCGCCCGACCCGATCGAGCTGATCGAGAAGTACGGCGCCGACGGCGTACGCGTAGGAATGCTGCTCTGCGCCCCTGCCGGAAACGACCTTTTATTTGATGAAAGCTATACCGAACAGGGACGGAATTTCTCGAACAAGATCTGGAATGCATTCCGTTTGATCAATGGCTGGGAAACTGCCGATACGAAGCCTACACAGGCAAACACCATCGCCATCCGCTGGTTTGAAGCAAAGTTCAACGAGCAGCTGGAGATCATCAACGACCTTTACTCGAAGTACAGGATGAGCGAAGCGCTGATGACCACCTACAAGCTGGTATGGGACGATTTCTGCGCCTGGTACCTCGAGATGATCAAGCCGGAATTTGCGGATGGAAAATCGCTGCCGATCGACAAGGAAACATACGATGCCACCATCGTGTTCTTTGAAAAGATCCTGAAGGTACTGCATCCGTTCATGCCGTTCATTACGGAAGAGATCTGGCACCTGGTGAGGGAACGCGCAGAGAAAGATTGCATCATTGTGGCCGAATGGCCGAAGACAAGCGGCAAAACGGATGAGATCACCAAACATTTCGACGTGGTGATGGAAGTGATCACCAACATCCGGAACATCCGCAAGCAGAAGAACATTTCGCCGAAAGAGAAGCTGCAGGTGTTCGAGAAAGTGAACCAGGGCGAGGTGATAAAAACCTACGACGAGATCATCATCAAGCTCTGCAACCTCAGCAGCTTTGAGTATGTAACCGCGAATGTGGACAATGCCTTTTCCTTTGTGCTGAAGCATGCCGAATTCTTTGTTCCCCTTTCGCAGAACATGGATGTGGAGGCCGAAAAAGAAAGACTTGCAAAAGACCTTGAATACAATAAAGGCTTCCTTAAATCCGTTGAAATAAAGCTTGCCAACGAGAAATTCGTTGCGAATGCAAAGCCTGAATTAATTGAGAATGAGCGTAAAAAACAGTCGGATGCAATGGCGAAGATCAAGGCGATCGAAGAGCAGCTGGCCGGTTTAAAATAAACATCACCTTCTCCAAAAGAGGGGCTAAAAAAAACAAAATTATGAACAGAAGAGAACTAAAAAGAAACATCAATGGCCTGCTGGGCGATGTGATCGAAGAATGTTATGAATCGCTACTGAACAACGAAGGCAAGAACGAAGAAGCTGTTGAAGCCATCGTCGATGAAGCCGTTGACACAGCGGACGATCTGATCTCAAGGGCGAATGCCGCTAAAAAGCTGAAGCCGGGAAAAGAAATGAAAAAACACTTTTCCGACATTAAGGAAGAGCTCGGCGAGAAAGTGATCGGCTTCATTGAAAAGCTGAACGCATTGTAAAATGAAAGGCTGTCGGGAACGACAGCCTTTTTTAGTTGGCTTAACAATAGCCGAACATTTTGTAAGTGACGTATCCCACCATTTCATGAATGATGATATCCCAATCGTTCATCGTGGAAACATTCGGAATGATTAGATAATCGAATTCGAATTTACGCGGTCCCGAATAGCGGTCGGTGCTGTACGGATCTACACTCATGCCCGCTTTCCTGAAACAGCCGAGGCTCCTGCGCATGTGAAAAGCGGAAGTGATGAGCAGCATGTTACCGGTTATTTTCCGCTCATCCAGCATTTTCTTTGTGAATGTTGCATTCTCCCTCGTGTTCTGCGATTCGGATTCGATGAGTATATCTTCTTCCGGAACTCCCATATCCATCAGGTAACGCCCGATATAATTCCCTTCTTTCATTTCCGGATGAAGAATGCGGCCGGAGCCGCCGGTGAAAATTATTTTTTTGATCGTGCCGCGCCTGTACAGCTCCACGGCCTGCACCAGCCGGTCGATGCCGCGGTAAAACTGTGCCCGGTCCATCGCCGGATCATATACGCTCATGCCGCCGAGCACCACGCCGTACTCGTACTTCTTCACATCTTTATCAGGCGTTGCGGGAATTTCCCATGCACGTGTCACCTCGTCAAAAATAAAGGAATTGGAAAATACCAGCGCAGTTATCAGCACAATGCGCAGCAGCTTCTTTTTCTGCTTTTCGTCCTTTTCCAGGAAGGAGCCGATCAGCAGGGCGATGATCCACACCAGCGGCGTGATAAGGAAAGCAAGTAGTTTGGAAAAAATGAAAAACATAACACCGAATATGATTCAAAAATACACATTTTATAAACGTATCTTTGGTGAATGTTCAAAGCGGCGCTGAAGCTCTTCCTTAACATCCTCCTTTTCCTGCTCATGCTCTTTTGCCTGATCTGGCATGAGCTGGTTGTTTACGGCATCTCACAGGCAAAAGGACAGCTCTATATTATCCGCAAGGCGCAGCCTGTGGAAGAGATCCTCCGCGATCCTTCCTTTTCCGATTCGCTCAGGCAAAAGCTGCTCCTGATCGCCGATATAAAAAAGTTTACGGTCGACAGTCTCGGCATGCGCCCCAGTGACAACTACACTACTGTTTTCAACCAGCATAAAAAACCGATTTTATGGACCGTTTCCGCAGCGGAGCCTTACGAGATGAAAGCAAAGGAGTGGACATTCCCCTTCCTGGGAGCAGTTTCCTACAAAGGCTTTTTCAGTAAAAAAATGCTGCGCCGCGAGGTTCTTGAGCTTGTGAAAGGCAATTATGACATTGATGTGTACAGTCCTTCCGGCTGGTCCACACTCGGCTGGTTCAACGACCCCATCCTTTCCAACATGCTGTACAAGAATGAAGGCGAGCTTTCCAACCTCATCATTCATGAGCTTACGCACGGCACGCTGTATGTGAAAAATGATGTGACCTTCAATGAGAACCTCGCGAGCTTTATCGGCGATAAGGGCGCGGAGCTTTTTCTCGCGCAGCGTTTCGGGAAGGATTCAAAACAGTTCATTGATTATGAGAACAGCAAGGAGGATGATAAAATTTACAACGACTACATCCTGAAAAGCACGAAGCGGCTCGACAGTCTGTATCACCTACTGGGAAGAGGCATTTCCGAAGACGTGATGAAAATTAAAAAGAAGGAGCTGATCACGGAAATTGTGCTTGGTGTTTATGATCTCCGCTTACACAAACCGAAGGCCTACTTCAACTACACGAAACAGGCCTTCCGGGAAGGAAATGCCTTTTTCATGTCGTTCAGCAGGTATGATTCGGAATATGATACATTTGAAAAGGAATACAGAGAAGTGTATCATTCCAGCCTAAAAGAATATCTGATGGCGATGAAGGAGAAATATCCGTCGTTGTAGTACGGATCACGAATAGAATACGGATTTACGAATTTGTGTGTCATTGCGAGGAGGGACGACGAAGCAATCTCCAAGTACTGAGAACCGATCACACCAAAGATGAATCGAAAAACGCTATCAGCTTTTATAATCCTCGCAAGCACGCTCCTCCTGCTGGGCTTTGTGATTCCGCCGCTTACCTGCCCGGTAAAAACATACGACAACTGGGATGAGCACACTTCCTGGAAAACGATCAGCAGGGAATTGAGAAAGGCAGAAAAATCGCATCCGCATAATTATAAAAAACTTGCAGCTATCCTTTTTTCCAAAGCTTATTTAAATTATCTCCGAACAGGTGGGATTGATACACTCACATTTCAAAAAACGATCGAGGCATATAAAGCAAGTTATACGAAAGTAAAATCGCGTGAAGCTAAATCAGAATCTATCTATATGATTTCCCTTACGTATTATTATTTGGGTGATGTAAGGCAGGCCCAAATGTGGTTTTCAAAATCTGCTAAAACAATCGTCCCATATTCGGAATATGCGAGGCTTGGACTGGCAAAATGCCTCATCAGGCAAAACCAGTTGCATGCTGCCGACAGTATCCTCACAGAGTACAGCACAGCGCAGCACCTGCAGCGCGACAGCCTGAAAAGCATGGTTTTACTCGATATAAAAAACGGGCACTAAATTTTTGCTAAAAAAAAATCTCCTTCACTGTAACCACTCTTCCCCACTGCTTTCTGCTGCTTTCCCTACCTTTTAATTTTCCAGCCATTTAATTTTACTGCTCAGGCACCAGCATTCGCCGTTGACCGCCGGCCGCTTCAAAAAGGTATAAATACTGAGCCCGGAGGCATTTATTTTTAGTGCTTAACAGCAGAAGAACATCTGTGGATCGTTCAGAAAAAAAATCAGTTAATAACCAAAAAATTATAACTATGCTGGCAATGAATTACAGGGGCCCCTTTCGCGTGAGAGCCGACGAAAAGCCCCGTCCAAAAATAGAGCATCCCGAAGATGCGATCGTTAAAGTGTTGCGTTCCTGCATTTGCGGTTCCGACCTCCATATTTACCATGGGATGGTTCCCGATACCCGCGTTGGCACTACGTTCGGACACGAGTTCGTAGGCGTAGTGGAAGAGATCGGGCCGGAAGTGACCAAGCTGAAAGTAGGTGATAAAGTGATCGTACCGTTCAACATCAGCTGCGGAAAATGTGCATTCTGCAAACAGGAGCTGTATGGTAACTGCCATGAATCGAATCCCCAGGCAACCGCAGTGGGCGGGATCTTCGGGTACTCGCACACGGCAGGCGGATTTGACGGCGGACAGGCCGAATATGCCCGCGTTCCGTATGCGAATGTTGGCCCGACCATCATTCCCGAAGGCATGGACCTCGATGATGCGGTATTGCTGACCGACGTAGTTCCCACAGGATACCAGGCCGCTGAAATGGGCGGGATCAAGCTGGGAGATACCGTAGTTGTATTCGGTGCCGGCCCGATCGGGATCATGGCTGCGAAATGCGCATGGCTGTTCGGTGCCGGACGCGTGATTGTGATCGACAACGTGAATTACAGGCTTGAATTCGCGAAGAACTATTCGCAGTGTGAAGCCTATAATTACGAAGAGATCGGCGACCCGGTGGAGTTCCTGAAAAAGACCACCGACTGGCTGGGCGCCGACGTCTGCATTGATGCCGTAGGCTGCGAGGCCGGCGGACAAGGCATGCAGACCATCACCGGAAGAAAAATGATGCTTCAGTCTGGTTCGTCAACAGCGCTGCAATGGGCGATCAACAGCGTGAAGAAAGGCGGTATCGTTTCAATCGTGGGTGTTTACGGACCTACAGGAAACCTTGTACCGATCGGAAACGTGGTGAACAAGGGAATTACGATCCGCGCCAACCAGGCTTCCGTGAAGCGTTTGCTCCCTCGACTGATCGAGCACGTACAGGCAGGCAGACTGAACCCGAAAGGCATCATCACGCACCGCATTCCGCTGGAGAATGTTGCCGAAGCTTACCGCATCTTTTCCGATAAGCTCGACAACTGCATTAAAACGGTGCTGATCCCGCCAACGGTGAGGACCTAATTATAAACTAAAATTTCAAAAAAATGGAAACGTTAAAAAGTGAATATTCACATATAAAAGGTTGGGGGATCGATAACGATCCGCAGGATGAACCCAACTATCCGATGAAGCATTATACCGGCGACGACCACATGCGCATCCGCTGGAAGCGTCCAACGCTGCAAAAAGTGGACGTGGAGCTGTTACTATCAACAGAGCGCCCTACCCCCAGCGCCGTATTCGGCTCCAAAAATCCGCCGCGCGGCCTCAGTGGAATGATCCGCCGGTATGCATTCAGGCACAGCGAAAACGAGTTCAAGCACTGGCTGCCTCTCTTGCTCGCCGACCGTGTGGATGTGATCGAAGGAATGATCGAAGACCTCGTACACATGAAATTCCCGAGAGTAGTGAAAGAGCGCGGATGGTATGCGCTTGCCAAACATGCCCCCGGCATTTTAGCACGGAAGATCGGCGTGAGATTAGCGGTAGTAGCGGCAATCGCAGGATTAGGAACTTACAAGCTGGCGAAATCATAATTAAAGATCAATTGAACGGAAAAGCCTGAAATATTCAACATATTTCAGGCTTTTTTGCATCTGCTCCGCAAGAATTTTTCCCTTGTTTTAATGACCCCAAAAAACTAAATTTGTAGCTTACGTCAAGCTAAACGAACACAGCAATGAACACATTTGTTACAGAGCCTTACAAGGCAAAAAATAAGATCCGGATCGTTACGGCGGCATCCCTGTTCGACGGGCATGATGCAGCCATCAATATCATGCGCCGGATCATCCAGAGCAGCGGTGCGGAAGTGATCCACCTCGGTCACGACAGAAGCGTGCAGGAGATCGTGGATTGCGCCATCCAGGAAGATGCCAATGCAATAGCGCTTACCTCCTACCAGGGCGGTCACAACGAGTTCTTCAAATACATGCACGACCTGCTGAAGGAAAGAGGCTGCGGACATATCAAAATATTCGGCGGCGGCGGCGGAACCATCCTGCCTTCGGAGATCGAAGAGCTGCACAACTACGGCATCACGCGTATTTATGCACCTGACGACGGGCGAGCAATGGGCCTGCAGGGAATGATCAACGACATGCTGCAGAAATGCGACTTCCCCACAGGCGAGAACCTCAACGGCGAAGTGAAGCACCTGCTGACGAAAGACACCAAATCTATTGCACGTTTGATCTCCGCAGCGGAGAACTTCCCGGAGCAATTCTCAAAATTCACCGGTGAGATCGAAAAGGCCGCGAAAGCCAAGATCACACCTGTGCTCGGGATCACCGGTACGGGAGGCGCAGGAAAATCGAGCCTTGTGGACGAGCTCGTACGCCGCTTCCTGATCGATTTCAAAGACAAGACCATTGCGATCATTTCGGTTGATCCTTCCAAACGCAAGACCGGCGGCGCATTGCTGGGCGACCGCATCCGCATGAATGCGATCAAGAACCCGCGCGTGTACATGCGCTCCCTGGCCACACGCCAGAGCAACCTCGCGCTTTCCAAATATGTGAAGGAAGCGGTAGACATTGTAAAAGCAGCCAACTACGACCTCGTGATCCTCGAAACATCCGGGATCGGGCAAAGCGATACAGAAATTACCGAGCACAGCGACATGAGCCTGTATGTGATGACGCCCGAGTACGGCGCCGCCACACAGCTGGAGAAGATTGACATGCTCGACTTTGCCGACATTATTGCACTGAACAAATTCGACAAGCGCGGCGCACTCGATGCGATCCGTGATGTAAAAAAACAATACAAGCGCAACCACCAGCTCTGGGACACAGACGATGATGCGATCCCCGTTTACGGAACCATTGCATCGCAGTTCAACGATCCCGGCATGAACAAGCTGTACAAAGCTATTGTGAACAAGCTGGCTGAAAAGACCGGCGCCGATCTGAAATCGGATTTCGCGGTGACGGATGAGATGAGCGAGAAGATCTATATCATTCCGCCGCACAGGACCCGCTACCTCGCGGAGATCGCGGAGAATAACCGCGGGTACGATAAATGGGTGAACGAGCAGAAAGAGATCGCGAACATTTTATACGGATTAAAGAAAACAATTTCGACGCTGTCGGATTACAAATCCCAGGCAGGCGTTTCCGAACCTGATAAGAACATCATTTCCCAGCTTGAAAAAACATACAAGGAAATCGAGCTGAACTTCGATGGCCGCAACAAAAAGATCCTCGAAGGCTGGGCTGATAAAGTGCAGCAATACAAAAATGAATTCTTTATCTTCAAGGTACGCGATAAGGAATTAAAGATCAAAACACATTACGAATCACTCTCACATACGCAGATCCCGAAGATCAGCACACCGCGCTACGAGGCCTGGGGCGACATCCTGAAATGGAATTTGCAGGAAAATGTTCCGGGTGAATTTCCATACACTGCCGGCGTGTTCCCGTTCAAGCGCGAAGGCGAAGACCCTACGCGGATGTTTGCCGGGGAAGGCGGACCGGAGCGCACCAACAGGCGCTTCCATTATGTGAGCCTTGGCATGCCTGCGCACCGCCTCAGCACCGCGTTCGACAGTGTTACGCTCTACGGACAAGACCCTGCGATCCGCCCGGATATTTACGGGAAGATCGGCAATTCCGGTGTTTCCATCTGCTGCCTCGACGATGCAAAAAAACTCTACAGCGGGTTTAATCTCGCTGATCCGAAAACATCGGTGAGCATGACGATCAACGGTCCGGCCGCAATGCTTACCGGCTTCTTCATGAATGCTGCCATCGACCAGCAATGCGAGATCTACATCAAAAAGAACGGGCTGGAAAAAGAAGTGGAAGCGAAGATCGAAAAGATCTACAAGGATAAAGGCAGGATCCGTCCGAAATACCAGGGCAAGCTTCCCGAAGGAAACGACGGCTTGGGACTGATGCTGCTCGGTGTTACCGGCGACCAGGTGTTGCCTAAAGATGTATATGAAAAGATCAAGGCGGATTCGATCGCGGCAGTGCGGGGAACCGTGCAGGCCGACATCCTCAAGGAAGACCAGGCGCAGAACACCTGCATCTTCTCCACGGAATTTGCGCTGCGCCTTATGGGCGATATGCAGGATTATTTTATTCAGAAGAACATCCGTAATTTTTACTCGGTTTCCATTTCGGGATATCATATCTCCGAAGCGGGCGCCAATCCTATTACTCAGCTTGCGCTTACCTTATCGAACGGGTTCACCTATGTGGAATATTATGCAAGCCGCGGAATGGACATCAATAAATTCGCTCCGAACTTATCCTTCTTCTTCAGCAACGGGATCGACCCGGAATACTCGGTGATCGGGCGTGTGGCGCGAAGGATCTGGGCCAAGGCGATGAAGCTGAAATACAATGCCAATGAACGCTCGCAGATGCTGAAGTATCACATCCAGACATCCGGACGCTCGCTGCATGCGCAGGAGATCGACTTTAACGACATCCGCACCACGCTGCAGGCATTGTACGCGATCTACGACAACTGCAACTCACTGCATACAAATGCTTACGATGAAGCAATCACCACTCCTACCGAGGAATCGGTAAGGCGCGCCATGGCGATCCAGCTGATCATTAACCGTGAGCTTGGCCTTGCTAAAAATGAAAATCCATTGCAAGGCTCATTCATTATTGAAGAGCTCACCGACCTCGTGGAGGAAGCGGTACTGGCGGAATTCGAGCGCATCTCCGAAAGGGGCGGCGTATTGGGTGCAATGGAAACAATGTACCAGCGCGGCAAGATCCAGGAAGAAAGCCTGTATTACGAAACACTGAAGCATACGGGCGAATACCCGATCATCGGCGTAAACACTTTCCTTTCATCGAAAGGCTCACCTACCATTGTTCCGAAAGAGGTGATCCGCGCAACGGAAGAGGAAAAGCAATACCAGATCAGCATGCTGGAAGAATTGCAGAAAGCTCATGCGGACAAATCGCCGGAGCTGCTGCGGAACCTACAGACACTGGCAGTGCAGAACAAGAATATTTTCGAGGGACTGATGGAGGTTTGCAAATACTGCTCGCTCGGACAGATCACGAATGCCTTGTTTGAAGTGGGTGGACAGTACCGGCGCAACATGTAATGCGAATAACGAATTTATACGAATAGTACGAATCGGAACGTCATTGCGAGGGAGGCACGACCGAAGCAATCTTATAAAACTAACGAAATTCTCAGCGGTAAAAAACAATGCAAAACCACGAAATTGACTACAAAATTTTAGGAGAAGAGCTCCAGGCGGTAGAGATCGAGCTGGATCCGAATGAAACAGTGATCGCGGAAGCGGGAAACTTTATGATGATGGAAGACGGCATCCGCATGGATACGATCTTCGGCGATGGCTCGAAGCAGCAAAGCGGCTTTATGGATAAGCTGTTCTCCGCCGGGAAGCGTTTGCTCGTCGGCGAAAGCCTGTTCATGACCGCATTTACGAATGTAGGCTCCGGGAAAAAACACATTCATTTCGCCTCACCGTATCCCGGGAAGATCATCCCGATGGACCTGAGCAAGCTGGGCGGCCGACTGATCTGCCAGAAAGATTCCTTTTTATGCTCCGCAAAAGGCGTAAGCATCGGTATCGAATTTCAGAAAAAGCTGGGTACGGGATTATTCGGCGGCGAAGGCTTTATTATGCAGAAGCTGGAGGGCGACGGAATGGCCTTTGTGCATTCGGGGGGAATGATCATTGAAAAGCAGCTTGCACCGGGCGAGCTCATCAAGGTAGACACAGGCTGTATTGTTGCATTCACACAGGAGGTGCAGTACGACATACAATTCATCGGTGGCATCCGGAATTCGATCTTCGGCGGGGAAGGCCTCTTTTTTGCCACCCTCCGCGGTCCGGGAAGGGTATGGATCCAGTCGCTGCCGGTAAGCCGCCTTGCGGGCAGGATGATGGCCTATGCAAACAACGGGAAAGAGGAAGGCAGCATACTTGGCGGGCTTGGGCGCATGTTGGACGGCGACAACGGCTAAGCACAGGCGATTGAAGAATTTTGCATGAAATTAAATTCTTATCGTATTTATTACTAAATTTGGTATATTGTTTGACAACCCAACTCAACCTAAAAAAATAAAAACATGAAAAAATTAGTTTTACTTTCAGCTCTCTTGATCGCAGGGATCAGCGTTAATGCACAATCTACACGCACAGCACCTGTTGAGCAAACACAGGATGCCGCTTCGAAAGCAAAAAAGCAAACTGCCCAGCTGGACCAGGTTGTATTACTGAATGCTACCCAGAAAGAAAAAGCATACGCCATCAACCTTGACAAAGACAACCAGATCAACGCTGCTGCAGCAAACAAAGCAACATTTGAGGCTGAAAAAACAAGGATCAACAAAGAGCGCGAAAAAGAACTTCTCGCGATCCTGACCCCTGAGCAGCAGGCTAAATTCAAGACTGCACAGGCAGAGAAAAAAGCAGATGAGAAAAAATAATTTATCCTTTTTTATAGTGAATGCCATACCACCCGGTATGGCATTTTTTATTCCTTCCGGTGAACGACCAAATACCTTACATTAACATTCATACGCACCATCCCGCTGAGGATGGCGGGATCGCCATCGTGAATACCGTGCCTGAAAATGCGGCAGCTGCAACAGGCTTCATTTCCGCCGGGATCCATCCATGGAGCATTAGTTCCGATAATGAAGAAGCGCTGGAGTTGCTGAGGAAAGCTGCAGGACTAAAGCACGTGCTCGCTATCGGGGAATGCGGGCTCGACAAGCTGAGGGAAACACCCATGGAAGTGCAGGAGCGCATCTTCATTGAGCAGATCCGCATCGCGGAAGCGGTAAGCAAGCCGCTGATCATCCATTGTGTAAAAGCTTTTGAGCAATTGCTGCGGATCAGCAAATCGGAAAAGATAACCGTGCCTTTCATTATTCACGGCTATAATAACAACGATCAAATTGCCGCGCAATTACAGCGGCATGGCATGTATCTTTCGTTTGGAAAAGCGCTGCTTGCCGAAGGCTCGAACGCACAGCGCGTGCTGAAGGATACGGCAGCGGAGCTGTTTTTCCTCGAAACGGATGATGCCGCTGTTCCAATAAACAGTATTTTTGAGAAAGCGGCGGAGTTAAGAAATATAAGTATGGATGAGCTGCGCAGACAAATGATGTTAAACTTTAAAAGAGTATTCAACCATGAGTGATATAAGCTGGTTATCGAGAACAGAGCTGCTGATCGGGAAAGAGAAGCTGATGAAATTGCAGAACGCGCATGTGCTCGTGGTTGGCATGGGCGGCGTGGGCTCCTTTGCGGCAGAGTTCATTTGCCGGGGAGGCGTGGGCACCATGACCATTGTAGATGGCGATACGGTGGATCCAAGCAACAGGAACCGCCAGCTCCCCGCACTCTCGACCACGCATGGCCTCTCCAAGGCAGATGTAATGGCGGAGCGGCTGCTCGCGATCAATCCCGACCTCAAGCTGCATGTGATCAAGGAATTCATTACGCCGGAAAGGGCGGAACAACTGCTTTCCGAACCATTCGATTACGTGGTGGATGCAATCGACAGCGTGACGCCGAAGCTTCTTTTCATTAAAACTGCCTACGAGAAAAAAGTGCGAATCATCAGCTCGATGGGTGCAGGCGCCAAGCTCGATCCTACGCAGCTGCGCGTGGTCGACATCTCAAAAACATACAACTGTCCGTTTGCACAATACGTCCGGAAACGCTTAAAAGCCTTTGGGATTTACAAAGGTGTAAAAACAGTTTTTTCACCGGAGCAGCCGATCAAAGAATCGCTCATGCTGACCGATGGAACAAAATTCAAGAAGTCGGCTTACGGCACCATCTCCTACCTGCCGGCCGCATTCGGCGGGGTGTGCGCTTCGGTGGTGATCCGGGATCTGATAGCGGCTGATAGTAAAAAATAAAAAGCACAAAACATCCATACGGACGCTTTGTGCTTCTCAGAATGCCTTATCCAATTACTTGGCAGCAGGCATTACGTATTTTTTAACATCATCCAAAGTAATATTATACTTCTTTGCGACCTGGTATGCTGCTGCAGCTCCCAATGTCAATAATAACAGCTTTTTCATAATTTTCTTTTTTTCGTTAATCTACTTTGATACATTCCAATAGCATGCCAGCAAGGCCTGTAAATACGGCTTCATCGGTAAGCGGTATGAATCGGTGTTTGAAAATACCGAATCTGTATCCGGGTGAAAAAGCAGGCCAACGAGGCTTTTCACACCCAAGCCCCTTGTGTGGAAATTATGCGGATACGATGGGAAATTTGTACCTTGTTCTGTCAACACTAAGCGATAATTTATGAATCCCATCCTGAAAACACCCCGCCTCTACCTCCGTGAATTTACAATGGCTGATGCGCAATTGCTGATCGATCTCAACAGTGATCCGGAAGTAACGCGGTTTACAGGCGATGGCCCCGTGGATGCTGCTGAAGCGGAACGCGTATTGAAAGAAGTGATCCTTCCGCAGTATGCGAATAAGATCGGCCGCTGGGCGGTGCATTTAAATTCAAGCGGTGAGTTCATCGGCTGGTGCGGATTAAAATACATTGAATCGCTTGACGAGATAGATCTCGGCTATCGCTTTTTTAAAGAGCATTGGGGAAAGGGCTATGCAACAGAATCGGCAAAAGCAGTAATGGACTACGGCCTGAATGCACTCCGGTTAAAACAGATCGTTGGCCGGGCGGCTGTGGATAATCACAATTCGATAGCCGTATTGCAGAAAGTGGGACTGCACTTTAAAGAGAAGGGCTTTGAACATGGTGAAGAGATCGTGAAGTACACCACCTGAGCATTTAAGCTGATTACTTTTCTACCTGCTTCAGCCAGCTTTTAATAGCCAGCTGCAAATTCTTTTTCCGGGCTTCAAGCTCTTCCAGTGTCTTGAATTTCACCATTCTCCTGCCGTCTTTGTAATCGCCTTCCAGTAACCCAGTTTTGTCGGCGATCACAGCCCCGGTCGGGAAGATCAGCAGCGCTTCGTTCTTACGCACGTTGATCACCACAATGTCGCGCTTATATTCCTTTGGGTCGAAGGGCTTCATATCACCGGCGTAATAAAAAGCAGGTGAATTCCATTTAATGTGTTCGGCGATCTCTTTATCCGTTTGCAGGATCACCATCCGGATAGAATTGATCAGCTTCGCAAATCCGGGCTCTAAACGCTGGATATAGGCTGTGACCTGCTCTGAATTATCTTTTGAAATTGCCATCTGATCGTAAAATTATTTTTTGTTAAGGAGATAATCAAAATGGATCACGTTCTCTCCCGTGGCTCCTGTTGATCTGTAAAACTTAATCGCATGATCATCCGCTTCATCCGCCTGCACCATCACCGCTTCCGCTCCGATGCTCCTGCAATACTCATTATTTCCCGCAATCAGCTTTTTCCCGATTCCCCGGTATTGAACATCCTGCTTCACAGCAAGATCGAAAATATACACCAGCGGCGCTGTTGAATAATATTGCTGCATGATGTAGGAGGTTAGTCCGCCAACAACTTTACCATCCAGCAAAGCCACAAACACAAAGAAATCCTGCTTATTCAGCAGCTGCTCAAGATGTTCACGAGAAGGAATTTTGAAAT
>Ga0157372_10004641_pt1 | contig 14600 bp, 14 predicted proteins | sample C55metaG_FD_115307 | JGI IMG/M metagenome (GOLD analysis project Ga0157372, IMG submission 115307) | Corn rhizosphere microbial communities from Kellogg Biological Station, Michigan, USA - C5-5 metaG | ecosystem: Host-associated > Plants > Roots > Rhizosphere > Soil | place: USA: Michigan... | reverse complement strand
TTCAAACTCATCTTTTTACCGGACTTTTTATCACCGCCCATGATGCTATGCATGGCACTATTTCAGTAAACAAGACTTTAAATAATACGATAGGTCAACTTTGCACCCTCCTTTATGCAGCTTTTCCTTTTCAAAAGCTTAATAAAAAACACCACGAACATCATGGACATGTTCATACAGAAAATGACCCTGATTTTCATGAGGGAGGATTTATCAGATGGTATTTTCAATTTATAAGAGAGTATATATCAATCTGGCAAATTGTAATCCTTGCTATTGTTTTCAATGTTTTAAAACTGTGGTTTAAAGAATTAAACATCTTTTTATTCTGGGTTTTACCTTCCCTAATAAGCACTCTTCAATTATTTTATTTCGGCACATGGCTTCCTCATCATGGTGAACATCAAAATAAACATCAATCAAGTTCTCAAAGAAAAAATCATTTTCTAGCCTTTATATCCTGTTACTTCTTCGGTTACCACTATGAGCACCACGATTCTCCCGGCACTCCTTGGTGGATGCTTTGGAAGTTAAAAAATGATTGAAGGAGAGAAGAAATGAATTACAGAATAAGTAAATATTGAACTTCCTCATTCCATCCTTCTATCATTCCATCCTATACTCATTCAATCTTCTTTCCATTTGTGTTCCTTAAGTAAAAAGCTGCGCGTTTTTATATCTATAAGAAATGTCATTTTATATTTGCAGCCTTAAAATTGATCGATAATATTGATCAGGGCAGGAACAAAAATAGAAAATGAGAAAACAAGGAGTATTACTGGTTAATCTTGGAACCCCCGACAGTCCTTCAGTTCCGGATGTAAGAAAATATCTGGATGAATTTCTAATGGACGAGCGTGTTATTGATATCCCTGCAATAAATCGTACTCTTCTTGTTAAAGGAATTATTGTTCCATTTCGTGGCCCTAAATCAGCTAAAGTTTATAAGGAAGTTTGGTCTGCAGAAACTGGTTCTCCCCTGCTTTATTATAGTGAAAGACAACAGCAACTTCTCCAGGAAAAATTAGGAACTGATTATGTTGTAGAATTGGCTATGCGTTATCAAAGTCCATCTATCGAATCGGCCCTGGAAAGACTAAAGAAAAAGCAGGTTGCCAATATTAAGGTTATTCCACTATTTCCTCAGTATGCTTCAGCTTCTACCGGTTCTGTTAACCAGAAAATTATGGAAATAGTAAGCAAATGGCCTACTATTCCTGACATTTCATTTATCAATTCTTTTCATGATAATGAAGGAATGCTTGAAGTATTTGCCCAAAATGCGAGAAAATATAATCCGGAAGAATTTGATCATATTTTATTCAGCTTTCACGGTTTGCCGGAAAGACAATTAATAAAGGCAGATGATACCGGAAAATATTGTCTGAAGGTGCTAGACTGCTGTTCTCGCTTTAACGACGCTAATAGAATGTGTTATTCTGCACAATCTCATGACACTGCCAGATTATTGGCAGAAAAATTAAATATCCCAAAAGAAAAATATACAGTTTGCTTTCAATCCAGATTAGGTAATTCACCGTGGAAAAAACCTTACACTTCTGATGTTCTGAAAGACCAGGCAGCTAAAGGAGCTAAAAAACTACTGGTATTTAGTCCGGCCTTTGTAGCAGATTGCCTTGAAACACTTTATGAAATCGTAGTTGAATATCATGAAGAGTTCCGGGCGTTAGGCGGCGAAAAGGTTCAATTAGTTGAAAGCCTTAATGATGATCCTATATGGATTGAGGCTTTAGAAAAAATGGTTAAGGGGAATTAATCTCCTAACCATTTCTTTCACTTATATAATTCAAAATAATTTCTGTGGCTCCTTTAGATTCCTGAACGTATTTTCCAGCTGCCTCACCTGCCGTAGTTCTAACAGTTTCATTCTGCATTTTTTGCATAACATCCTGTAACTGATCTGCATTGCTTATAGTAAAGCCTCCTCCGTTTGCAATCAATGCTTTAGCTTCTAAAAACTTATTAAAATTGGGACCAAAAATTACAGGAATACCGAAAGCGGCTGCTTCTAAAGTATTATGAATACCAACTCCGAATCCTCCTCCTATATACGCTATTTTTCCATATTGATATAAAGATGAAAGCATCCCTATGTTATCAATAATTAGAACCTGATCCTTATTTTCTGCCAACGTTAAAGTTTGAGCTTCAGAATATCTAATGGCCTTACCTTCTGGTAATAAACTTATTAAAGCCTTTATTTTTTCATCCTTGATCTCATGCGGAGCAATGATAAATTTCCATTCAGTGTACTTTCCGACCAACTCTGCAATTAATTTTTCATCCTCCGGCCATGTACTTCCTGCTACAAAAACATTGGAACTGCCGCAAAAGCCTTTAACAATTTCAAATTGCTTCGGAGATGAAGCATTTTCCGCTACTCTGTCAAATCTGGTATCTCCACTAACTGTTACATTCTGAACACCAATGCTATTTAAAAGCTCTTTACTGCCCTTATCCTGAACAAAAAAATGAGTTACAAAAGATAAAATTCTTCGGTTAAGCCCTCCGTACCATTTAAAAAAAGGCTGACTTTCTCTAAATATTCCTGAAATAAGATATAAAGGAATATCCCTGGAGTGGAGCTGATTAAAGTAATGATACCAGAATTCGTATTTGGTAAAAATTGCCATCTGCGGATTTACCAAATTAATAAACCTCTCAGCATTCTTTTTTGTATCTAGCGGCAAATAAAAAATGTAGTCTGCCCCGGCATAATTTTTTCGTAATTCATATCCCGAGGGTGAGAAAAAAGTTATCAAAATTTTTCTATCAGTATACATTTCTCTCATCTCTTCTAACACCGGTCTTCCTTGCTCAAATTCACCTAAGGAAGCAAAATGAAACCATATACATCCAGCGTTAGAATCTACTTTTGAGCTTATTTTCTCAAAAATATTTCTCCTTCCCTCAAACCATTGCTTCGCTTTTTTATTAAAAAATTGAAAAATACATATTAAAAAGTAGTATATTTTGATGCCAAAATTGTAAAGAACCAGCATGATAATTATTTAAATATTTTATCTTCGCCGAAAATACTGTTAAATCTCTTAAAAAAAACTCGACATATGAAAATTGCAGTAGTTGGAACAGGGTATGTAGGTTTAGTAACCGGAACGTGCCTTGCAGAAACGGGTAACACGGTTACCTGCGTAGACATCAATCAAGAGAAAGTTGAAAAAATGAAACAAGGTCAGATTCCAATTTATGAGCCTGGACTTGATATTCTTTTTCATAGAAACATCGAACAAGGAAGATTAAAGTTTACTACAGATCTTGCAGAAGCAATTCAGGAAGCTAAAATCATCTTTTTAGCGTTACCAACCCCTCCGGGTGGTGATGGTTCTGCTGACTTAAGTTTCGTACTTGGAGCGGCAAAAGACATCGCAAAAATTATTACAAATTACAAAGTAGTAGTAACTAAATCTACTGTTCCTGTAGGTACGGCTGATAAAGTTAAAGCTGTATTTGCTGCAAATACTACTGTTGAAGTTGACGTAGTTTCTAATCCTGAATTTTTACGTGAAGGTGTTGCTGTTGAAGACTTCATGAAGCCTGACCGCGTAGTTGTTGGAACCAGCAGCGAGAAAGCTAAAAAATTAATGGAAGAGCTTTATGCTCCTTATGTACGTTCAGGAAATCCTATCTATTTTATGGATGAGCGTTCATCTGAACTAACCAAATATGCAGCAAACTCTTTCCTTGCTACAAAAATCACTTTCATGAATGAGGTTGCAAATCTTTGCGAACTTGTTGGTGCTGATGTTGATCAGGTACGTCGTGGAATTGGATCTGATGCCCGTATTGGTAAAAGATTTTTATTCCCTGGTGTAGGATACGGAGGTAGCTGCTTCCCTAAAGACGTTCAGGCTTTGGTTAAATCTGCAGAAGAAGCTGATTACGATTTCAGTATCTTAAAATCAGTGATTACAGTTAACGAAACTCAAAAAACTGTAATCGTTGAAAAAATGCGCAAATACTACAATGGTGCATTGGCTGGTAAAAAGTTTGCAATGTGGGGTCTGGCATTTAAACCAGAAACTGATGACATTCGCGAAGCTCCGGCATTATACATCATTGACGAATTAGTTAAAGAAGGCGCTGAAGTAGTAGCTTACGATCCGGAAGCAATGGAAAACGTTAAAAGATTAAAAGGTGACGTTATTTCTTATGCTCACGATGCTTATTCTGCGCTTGAAGGTGCTGACGCTTTAATTATCGTTACAGAATGGCCTTTATTCCGTACTCCTGATTTTGATAAAATTGAGAGCTCATTAAAAGCAAAAGTTATTTTTGACGGACGTAACCTTTACGATATTCAAAAAATGATAGATTGCGGCTACTACTATAACAGTATCGGCCGTAAAGTAGTTGGAGTATCTGCAACAGCTGATGTTACGGTAGAATCTGACGTAAAGTAGTTATAAAGGCATAATGGCAAGAAAACGTATACTTATTACCGGCGCTGCCGGTTTTTTAGGTTCACATTTGTGCGACCGCTTTATAAAAGAAGATTTCCATGTAATAGCAATGGATAATCTTATTACTGGTGACTTAAGAAATATTGAACATTTATTTCCTTTAGAAAACTTCGAATTTCAACATCATGATGTTTCAAAGTTTGTTCATGTTCCTGGTCAGCTAGATTATATTCTGCATTTCGCTTCACCTGCAAGCCCTATTGATTACTTGAAAATCCCTATTCAAACTTTAAAAGTTGGATCGTTAGGAATTCACAATCTGTTAGGTTTAGCAAAAGAGAAAAAAGCAAGGATCCTTATTGCATCAACTTCAGAAGTATATGGAGATCCAAATGTAAATCCTCAGCCTGAAGAATACTGGGGCAATGTTAATCCTGTTGGACCTCGTGGAGTTTACGACGAAGCGAAACGCTTTCAGGAAGCAATTACGATGGCTTACCATACATTCCACGGTCTTGAAACCCGTATAGTAAGGATTTTCAATACTTACGGACCAAGAATGCGCTTGAATGATGGACGTGTATTACCTGCATTTATTGGACAGGCTATCAGAGGTGAAGATTTAACAGTTTTCGGAGACGGATCGCAAACCCGTGCTTTCTGCTATGTGGACGACTTGATCGAAGGTATCTACAGATTGCTTTTCTCTGATTATGCTTATCCGGTAAATATTGGAAACCCTGATGAAATTACCATTCGTGAATTCGGAGAGGAAATCATCAAGCTAACCGGAACATCACAGAAGTTGATTACTAAACCACTTCCTACAGATGATCCAAAACAAAGACGTCCGGATATCACAAAAGCAAAACAGCTTTTAGGTTGGGAGCCAAAAGTATCAAGAGCTGAAGGATTGAAAATCACTTATGAATATTTCAAGTCCTTACCATCAGACATCCTTGAAAAAGTAGAGCATAAAGACTTTACAAATTATAACAAATAAATATTAAGCGGCTATTTTAAACAATAGCCGCTTTTTTCAACTTTATAGCCCTAAATACAATTTATTTAAATTAAAATATGAGCAAAATTTTAGTAACAGGAGGAACGGGTTATATAGGTTCTCACACTGTTGTTGAACTTCAGAAAGCTGGATACGAAGTTGTTATAGTAGATAATCTCGATAATTCAAGCATCGAAATTCTTGATCAGATTACAAAAATTACTGGTAAAAAACCAGAATTCTACAATTTGGATCTATGTGAAGAAGCCAAAGTAATTGATTTAATTAAGAATAATCCTGACATCACCGGAGTTATTCATTTTGCTGCACACAAAGCAGTAGGCGAATCTGTAGCAAAACCTCTTAAATATTACAGAAACAACTTCTTTTCGTTAATCAACCTATTAACAGCATATACTGGTAAAGAAGTGAACTTCGTTTTCTCATCTTCATGTACCGTATACGGACAACCAGATAAATTACCTGTTACTGAAGAAGCTCCTGTAAAAAAAGCTGAATCTCCTTATGGTAATACTAAGCAGATTGCTGAAGAGATCTTATCAGAAACTGCTTCTGTTAATCCAAACTACCATATTATTTCCCTAAGATATTTTAACCCAGTGGGGGCTCATGAATCAGCCTTGATCGGTGAACTTCCGATTGGAGTACCTCAAAATCTTGTTCCATTTATTACTCAAAGCGCAATTGGAAAAAGAGGTCCGATAACAGTTTTCGGTAGTGATTACAATACTCCTGATGGAAGCTGTATTCGTGATTATATCCATGTTGTAGACTTAGCAAAAGCTCATATTGCAGCGTTAAAGCGCCAGGAAGACAAAAAAATGCAGGGTAATTTTGAGATCTTCAACGTAGGAACAGGAAAAGGAAGTTCTGTATTAGAAGTTATAAAAGCCTTCGAAGAAAGCACCGGAGTAAAATTGAACTACAATATAGGTCCGCGCCGTCCGGGAGATGTTGAGCAGGTTTGGGGCGATGTGACCAAAGCAGAGCAAGAACTTAACTGGAAAGCAGAATTAGGTCTTGAAGATATGATGAAATCTGCTTGGGCTTGGGAACAATATATTAAAGAGCATCCTTTTAGTTAAGCCCCCTGCCTCCTAAAGGGGGAGTATAAAGGCCTAATTGAATAGATCTTCTTTAAATATATTTGATAATTTAGTAAAATGGTTAATCCTGCTTTTAGTAGTTTCAGGATTAGATTAAAAGAACATTGAGGTTGAGAGTTGAATTAGAGCAGGTCTCAAATCTCAATTCTCACATCTCATATCTCATAACAATGAAGAAAATACTTATTACCGGCGGAGCTGGTTTTATCGGTTCACACGTTGTACGACGTTTTGTAAACACTTATCCTGATTATCAGATTGTTAATCTTGATAAATTAACTTATGCCGGTAACCTTGCCAACTTAAAGGACGTAGAAAACAAGCCCAACTATCAATTTGTAAAAGGGGATATTGTAGATGCTGACTTTATTGATAATTTATTTGATCAGGAAAATTTTGACGCGGTAATTCATTTGGCTGCAGAATCTCATGTTGACCGCTCTATCAGCAGTCCTATTGATTTTGTAATGACTAATGTTGTAGGTACCGTCAATCTTTTAAACGCTGCTAGAAAGTCCTGGAAAGGAGATTATTCTTCCAAGCGTTTTTACCACGTTTCAACAGATGAAGTTTATGGAACATTGGGAGAAAATGGTATGTTTACCGAAGACACTCCTTATGATCCTCATAGTCCATACTCTGCTTCAAAAGCAAGTTCAGATCACTTTGTAAGAGCATATCACGACACTTACGGCCTTGATACTGTTATCTCTAATTGCTCTAATAATTACGGTTCTCACCATTTCCCTGAAAAATTAATTCCTCTTGCTATAAATAACATCAAGCATTTCCGCCCTGTACCTGTTTACGGCAAAGGCGAGAATATTCGTGATTGGTTATGGGTTGAAGACCATGCAAGAGCAATTGACGTTATTTTCCATAAAGCAGCTCCGGGAACAACTTATAACATTGGTGGGCATAACGAGTGGAAAAACATCGACCTGATTCGCTTGTTATGTAAGATAATGGATAACAAACTTGGACGAGAAGCTGGTACATCAGAAAAACTAATCACTTTCGTAACAGATAGAGCCGGACATGATTTACGTTACGCTATCGATTCAACAAAACTTCAAAAGGAGTTAGGCTGGGTTCCTAGTCTTCAATTTGAAGAAGGCCTTGAAAAAACAGTTGAATGGTTCCTTGCAAACGAGGAATGGTTGAACGATGTAACTTCCGGACATTATCAGACTTATTACGAAGGACAATACGTTAATCGATAATGCTGTTTAACCTATTTAAAAAGAAAGAGAAAAAACCAGAAATAGATTTTTCTTCCATAAAAACAGACATTCATTCTCACCTGATTCCAGGTATTGATGATGGAGCTGCAACTATGGACGAATCCATCATCCTAATCCAAAGGATGATGGATTTTGGCTTTAAAAAGATTGTAACTACTCCGCACATAATGGCTGATTATTATCGAAATACTTCAGACATTATTTTAAGAGGATTGGATGCAGTACGGGAAGAGTTACATCAGAGAAATATTTCAGTAGAACTTGAAGCTGCAGCTGAATATTATCTTGACGAAACCTTCGAAAACAAACTTGAAAAAGGCGATATTCTTACCTTAGGTGGTAAATATGTTTTATTCGAGCTTTCTTTTGTCAACTTTCCTAAAAACCTGTTTGAAATAATCGATACCATCCAAGACAAGGGCTACACTCCTATTTTAGCTCACCCTGAAAGATATCCATACTTAGGGCTTGATATGGAGAACTATCAGCAGATTAAGGAAAGGGGGTGTTATTTGCAACTTAACACGCTTTCGCTTGCTGGATATTATGGTAAACCGGTACAAAAAATAGCAGAGGCACTGGCTGAGAATTATCTTATCGACTTTATTGGAAGTGATTTACACCGTTCAAAACATGCAGATGGATTATATCAATCATTAAATAATCCTTATGTACATAAACTGTTAACGGATTATCAGCTACAAAACGAACTCATTTAACCTTGGGAGGCAAAAGCCCTTTGTCTCTCAGTATTTCTCTTATCTGCTTTCGGATCGTAATAAGTCTTCCAGTCATTAAACCAGCTGCAACACTTGAAGAAAAAGCAGGTAAAGCTGCACCGTGTATCCAATGACCAAAAATCCATCGTCTGGAAAAGGAAAAGCTTAAAGACAATACCAACACAATTATTCCGGCTTTGTTAAGCTTTGCAATCACTTTTCCCGTTTCTTCATGCCAATGCACGTTTGCGTATCTGCCAGTAAAAGATCCGATAGCAAAACCGCCAACTATACCACAAACTACAAGAAGAGGATTAATGATTGATGCAAAAATATCATAGGTGATGATACCTAGAAGAACAATCAGTACAATAGCAAATCTGCGCAAACGAAACACAAGTTTCCGTTGAACATATTTATCCCTTATTTCCTTTGTTTTTCTACGGATTATCAAAAGATAGAAAACTTAAACAAACTGTAATAAAATAAAAAATCCCGGAATTAGTTTCAACTCCGGGATCAACAATACTTAGTATTTAAATCTTTACTTATACTGAAAACGAAGTTCCGCAACCACAGGTTTTTGAAGCATTCGGGTTGCTAAAAGTAAATCCTCTCGAATTTAAGCCATCCTGAAAATCAACTTCCATTCCGGCTAAATATAACCCATGTGCTTTATGCATATAAACCTTTATTCCATCTACATCATATTCCACATCTCCATCTTTGCGTTGATCAAAGCCAAGAATATAATTCATCCCGGCGCAGCCTCCTCCTTCAACACCTACACGTAATCCAAAATCATCTCCAAGTTCCTGCTGATCTCTTAATTTTCGCAATTCCTTTTTCGCTCCTTCAGTAAAAGAAACAGGTGAAATTGAAGCAGTTGTTTCCATACTTATTTCTTTCTTTTTTGTTAGTACAAATATACGCTAAATTGCAGACTTTTGCTTTGGTCGTATGTATATGACCTTTAGATAACAAATTTAACTATGATATCCATTGTCCCTTTTATCTTAGATATTTTAAAATTTACTCTTGCCGGTACTGCTGTATTTTTCATTGCTTATTCTACTATAAAAGCAGAAATTGAAAAAAGCAGGCATCTAAAATTACTTGACCTGAAAAAATCAGCGCAGGCAACAACTTTACCTCTGCGCTTGCAGGCTCATGAAAGAATTGTTCTACTGATTGAACGTATTAATCCATCAAGTCTCCTTGTTCGTACACATTCTCCGGGGTTAAATGTCTTTCAAATGCAGCAGATACTTACATCCGAAATTCAGAACGAATTTCAGCATAACATAACTCAACAGGTTTATTTAAGCAATCATGCATGGATTATGGTAAGAAGATTAAAGGATGATACTATTAACTTAATAAATCAAAGTGCTAAAACGTTAGACCCAGATGCACCGTCTATTGAGTTAAGTAAGTTAATCCTTAATCATATGACTTCTTTAGAGGACAATCCTTACGATGCTGCTCTGGCCTTAATCAAAGCCGATATACAAGAAGTTTTTTAAGAAATGTTATGAGCAATTCCAAATATATTAGTCCTATTGTCAGCTCTTTACTTTTGCTTTCAATTTGGAGTTGTTCCCACAAACTTCATGTTAAAGTTGCAGATAAAAAGCTCTATCCTATGAATTCTGCACTTCCTCAAGATTCGTCAATTCTTGCTTTTTATAAACCGTATAAAAGTAAAATTGATTCTCAGATGAATATCGTAATTGGCCTAACTGAAAACGAGATTACCAGAAGGAAACCCGAAGGAACTTTAAATAATCTGTTTGCAGATGCAATGAAAAAGGTTGCACAGCAAAATAATATTCGGTTCGACTTTGTACATAGTAATTATAAAAGCCTTCGTGTTCCTATTCCCAAAGGAGAAATAAAAACCTTTAAGATTTTCGAATTAATGCCATTTGAAAACCTGCTTGTAACAGTAAAAATGAATGGCGTACAGGTTCAGGAACTGTTTAATTACATGGCAGAACAAGGTGGAGACCCCATTGCAGGTGCTTCATTTGAAATTAAAAAAAACAGGGCAAGTCATATTTTAATAAATGACAAACCTTTAGATCTAACTTCAGTATATACAATTCTTACCAGTGATTATGTTGCAAATGGAGGAGATGGAGCTGCTGTATATCTTAAATCAACTGAACGCGTTGAATATCCAATTAAAGTGAGAGATGCGCTACTTGAATATATAAAACAAGAAAGCAAAGCAGGAAGAATGATTAGTCCTAAAATTGAAGGAAGAGTGAAGAGTGACAAACAACCTTCAAATGAATAGAAGAAGTTTTATACGAAATACGATTGCAGGTTCTGCATTACTGGCTTTAGGTTTAAAATCAGAAAGCCTTTATGCCAATGATGATTTTGTTAAAATAACCATTCTTCATACCAATGATGTTCATAGCCGCATTGATCCTTTTCCTCTTGATGATGAAAAATATCCTGGACAAGGCGGCGTAGCAGCAAGAGCTGCTCTTATAAAAAAAATAAGAAGCGAAGAAAAGAACGTTTTATTACTTGACGCTGGTGATATTTTTCAGGGAACTCCCTATTTTAACTTTTACGGCGGAGAACTCGAATTGAAGTTAATGAGCCTTATGGGATATGATGCAGGAACAATGGGGAATCATGATTTTGATAATGGAGTAGAGGGGTTTGAGAAACAACTTAAGCACGCAAATTTTCCAATAATCAGCTCCAATTACGATTTCTCTGAAACAGTGTTAAATGGTAAAACAAAAGAGTTCGAGATATTCACAAAAGATGGGATTAAAGTAGGCGTTTTTGCTTTAGGAATAGATTTGGAAGGATTGGTGAATAAGCAGCAATATGGAAATACACGTTATTTGGATCCTATTCAGAAAGCACAATATTGGGAAAGATATTTGAAGAAAGAAGAGAAATGCGACTTTATCGTATGCCTTTCGCATTTGGGGTACAAATATCAAAATAACAAGGTATCAGATATTGTGATTGCAAAAAATACCTCTTATCTTGACCTCATCATTGGAGGGCATTCGCATACGTTTCTTGATATGCCGAATGTAGTGAAAAATCTAAATTCAAAAAGTGTGATAATTAATCAGGTTGGCTTTGCCGGCTTGAATGTGGGGCGATTGGATTTCGTATTTGAAAGGAATACAGGAGCTAAAAAGGGGTATACTTCTGCGGTTGAGCCAGTTAATACTTATTTAAAAAATTAGTTTTAGAAGCAGATTTTTTTTCGAATATTCGGGGTTCAGAATTGTGCCTTCCGGCTATTTTTGGGTTAGTTGTAAATCAGATCATTAGAAATAAAACATGGAAAAAACTTGTACAGGTGTATGGGAAAATTGCCTTCAAATCATAAAAGACAACATTCCGCCGCAGAGCTACAAGACTTGGTTCGAACCAATCAAGGCTTTGCGTTTGGAAGGGAATGTCTTGACCATACAGGTGCCAAGTTTGTTCTTTTATGAGTGGCTGGAGGAGCACTACGTAGGGCTCTTACGCAAAACTGTTAAGAAACAGTTAGGTGAAGAAGGCCGACTTGAGTACAATATTGTGGTTGAAAAATCTTCAACCAGCAAGCCTTATACCACAAACATGCCTTCAAACGGCAATGGGTCTGAAGCAAAGAATCAATCTATGCCAGTGCCTGTTGCGTTAAATAAGGATATCAAAAATCCTTTCGTAATACCAGGATTAAAGAAACTGCAGGTAGATCCTCAGTTGAATCCTAATTATTCGTTTGAAAACTTTGTAGAAGGGGATTGTAACAGGTTAGCTCGCTCTGCAGGCTATGCAGTAGCAGGAAAGCCAGGAGGAACTTCATTTAATCCATTGATGCTTTATGGCGGTGTAGGTTTAGGAAAAACCCACCTTGCTCAGGCAATTGGAAACGAAATCAAAAGAAGTAATCCGGATAAGCTGGTTATTTATGTTTCTTGCGAAAAGTTTTGCCAGCAATTTGTTGACTCTTTAAAGAACAATACTATTAACGACTTCGTGAACTTCTATCAGGCCATGGATGTAATTATCATGGACGACGTTCACAACTTCGCAGGTAAAGAAAAAACTCAGGACATCTTCTTCCACATCTTTAATCATCTTCATCAATCAGGCAAACAGGTTGTACTTACATCCGACAAGGCGCCTAAAGATTTAGCTGGTTTAGAAGAAAGATTATTAAGCCGTTTTAAATGGGGCTTATCTGCCGACCTTCAGGTTCCTGATCTGGAAACCAGGATGGCAATCCTGAAAAAGAAAATGTACACTGATGGTATTGAATTACCAGGCGAAGTAATTGAATATGTAGCTCACAACATTGACAACAATGTGCGTGAACTTGAAGGGGCGATGGTTTCATTGCTTGCACAATCTACCTTAAATAAGAAAGAAATAGATTTAGCGTTAGCTAAGTCTATGCTGAAAAACTTTATTAAAAATACTTCGAAGGAAATTTCTATGGATTATATCCAGAAATTAGTTTGTGAATACTTTGAAGTTCCTGTTGAGATGGTGAAATCGAAAACCCGTAAACGTGAAATCGTTCAGGTTCGGCAGATTTCTATGTATTTAGCGAAGGCTCATACAAAGACTTCGTTAAAGTCTATCGGACAGTTTTTTGGGGGAAGAGATCATTCTACCGTGATCTATGCTTGCCAAACTGTTGAAGATCTGATTGACACTGATAAGAAGTTTAAGGGTTACGTTCACGATATTCAGAAAAAACTAAAGATGAGCTAAGAAAACATCCTAAGTTTCTTCTAAAAAAACCAGCTAAAACAATAGCTGGTTTTTTTATGGGATAATTACTAAGAGAAGAGACAGGTAAACACTACAAATAGATCTTCTCAGATAATTTCAGCTACATGCTTTTTGATATTTTGACACAGCTGATCCAACGGTAAATCATTAGGATCTGTGCCAAAAGGATTTTCTATTTCCTCTGCAATTAACTCAAGACTGGCGAAAGCATATAAGATAAAGATCACCACGGGAATAATATAATACCCCAGACTGAATGTCCATCCAAAAGGCAGAGTTGCTACATACAGGACAATAAACTTCTTTATATAAACACTATAAGTAAAAGGGATAGGCGTATTCTTAATACGTTCGCAAGCACCGCATATATCAGTAAATGAGCGGAACTCCTCATTAATAAGCAAGAGCTGTTCAGAGCTAAGCCTACCTTCTTTCTGGAGCAGATTCAGGCGATCAAACATTCTTGCAGCAATCTGATTTGGGACATGGTGCTCTTTCTTCAGATCCAGCTCAGGGTCTAAATCAATAAAATTCTGATTTTCCCTAAGATGGTTTTTAAGAGCAAATGCATAATTAGCAATCATCACACGAAAGAACTTCTTGTCTTTATCATCTGACAGCAAAGCGTGCAGCTTAATGGCGAAGTTTCTGGAATTATTTGTCAAAGCTCCCCATAACTTCCTTCCCTCCCACCATCTGTCATAAGCAGTATTTGTACGAAACACCAGCAGTAAAGAAATAACGAAGCCCAGAACACTATGCATTAACCCTAAATTACTTAAATGACTGCTTTTATCAAGCAAGAACACATCTATCTCTAAATACGCTATTATAGCTGAATAAGCGACAACAACCAGCATTAAAGGCATCAGCTTTATAAAAGTATCAGCTTTTGTAAAACGAAAAATAAAGGGGAACCAAACCTTAGGATTATAATCGATCATTTACTGAGCCGCCTTTCTGCTTATTACTTTAACCATATCACCAACCTGTATTATTCCCTCATTCAGAGCTATGAGGTTCTGACCAAACATCACCTTGCTGTTAAAAGTCCTATATTTAGCTAAGGTAGCCAGAGGCTCTTTCCCCTTAATTGCAGTTTCCTGATCAACAGTGGTTAATACACAACGGGCACAAGGTTTTGCAACTAAAAACTTCACTTCACCTATTTGAATTTCAGCCCAGGTATCTTCTTCATAGGGCGCTGCTCCTTCTACCACCAGATTCGGCCTGAAGCGATTCATTGGAACGGGGGAATCCAATCGAGAATTTAAATCATCCAGAGAAGCCTG
>Ga0157372_10004637_pt1 | contig 14603 bp, 18 predicted proteins | sample C55metaG_FD_115307 | JGI IMG/M metagenome (GOLD analysis project Ga0157372, IMG submission 115307) | Corn rhizosphere microbial communities from Kellogg Biological Station, Michigan, USA - C5-5 metaG | ecosystem: Host-associated > Plants > Roots > Rhizosphere > Soil | place: USA: Michigan... | reverse complement strand
GGGGATCAGGTTGCAGACGGGCGACAAATGGATATTGCAGTTTGGTTACTATGATGAGGAGGATGAGTTCATTGAGCTGTTGCAGCCGCTTGCGCCGGCTGATATCGATCGGATCCCGCAGGCGTTGCAGAAGGTGATGCGTAAGGTGTTGGTTAGCGAAGAGGGGTTGCGGGTGCCGGGGGGATTGTTGGGGAGGTAGGGGGTGGTTTTACGGGCTGACTGAGAATGGCCGGATTCAGCTTTTTCTTAGCGATTTATCGCAATAGCTTCCTGTACAGGTTAGGGGAGTGAATGTAGCAGAGAGAATATAATATGTGTCGCCTTTTAGGAACCACATTATCCAGTATTTCCCTTTTATTTCTGACCTGGTGCTATCGCCGCTTTCTGTCCACGATTCGGACCATTCGCCTGTTTCATATGCGGCAGGCCATTGATCGTTCACTTCAATTTTCGTGCTTTCAATCCGCCAATTAATATCGGGTCTTTTGACATATAGACTTCGGCAAAGGTATTTGCATTTTTCGAGTCCGATCCATTTACCACCCAGCGAAACAACGACGGCCGAGGAATCAAAGAGGGAGAAAAAGGTAAGGGAATCCCGACTGTTATAACTTTTATTCCAGAGTTCACTTCGTGCCTTGATCGCTTTTAAATGCTGGTCATGTTCGCTTTGTGCCAGGGCTATGCCGGCGAAAAGCTGGAAAACGAGACTTAAAAGGAGGGCATTTCTCATATTTGCATAAAGATAAATAATTGGCTGTAAGAACTCAGCCGGCAATTACCTGAGAAACCCCGTGTACGGTCTGTTCCGGAGCATCGCCGCGGTACGGTCATAGCTGACAAAGTAATGAGCAACCAGTATTCCTGCCAGTAACCATGCGCCGGTGTCGTATCCCAGGTCTTCCAATGCCCAGACCGTCCCGGCGAAGAGTGCCCATTCGAGCAGCAGGCGGAGCGGTCCGGGGATGGCAACCGGCGCGGGGCGCGGGTCATTCGGAATCCGGAAGACGCCCCAAAGGATCGCTGCCAGCAGGGGAAGGGTGATGGCCGTCGCGACGCCCTGCCAACCGGGGAAGCGGTGATAACCCCAAATGGATATCACGGCCAGCATGGCCAACTCGAGGAGAAAGCGGACGAGGAGATTGACAGGGTGGGTATTCATCGGCTTGATTTATGGTGAATTTAATTAGAATAATGTTTACCGAATCAAAATGATCGTTCCCTTGTACGACTGCCTGCTGCCGTCCGCGAACTGCATTTCGATGAAATAGACATAGGTGCCGGCGGGAGCTGGGGAACTATGAAAGCTGCCGTTCCACCCGAACCTTGGGTCACCTGGCGTCCCGCCATGAACGGCGAATACCTCGGTGCCAAACCGGTTGTAAACAGCAAAATCGGTTATCCGGCTGTTTATTGGGCCGCCCAGTACATAAAAGACGTCGTTATGGCCATCACCATTTGGCGTGAAAGCCTCCGGTAAACGGACAGGCGTATAGACGTTCACGAAAACGCTGGCCGTGTCCCAGCAGCCGCCCGGCGCCGACACCTTCAGAGTATACAATGTGTTGCTGGTGGGATCGGCAATGGGGTTTGGAACGGCAGGATCGGAAAGGGCCACGGGAGGCGACCAGCTATACGTATCCGTCCCTGCGACCGCCGTGATCACCGGCGTCAGGGTGACGCTTTGCCCCCGAAGGATCGTATAGAGTTGCCCTCCTTCAACTTTTGGCGGGACGTCCACTGAAACGGGAATGCTGTTGGATTTGGCCAGGCCACAGACATCGTCGCTGGTGATCAGACAGGTCAGGATGTCCCCATTGGAAAAATGACTGCTGCTGTAGTCCGGGCCGTCGTCTCCGGTATTCTTGCCATTCACGAGCCATTCGAAGGTGGGGTTTGCCGATGCATTCGCAACGGTGGCGATAAACACGGCGGTATCGCCCTGGCAGATGGTATCCTTTGGCGAAGCGATCGTCACCGACGCCGCGCCCTGCGGATCGATGGTAAGGGCCAGGATATTGGAAGTATCGGCGACGGGCCCCTCACAGCCTGCCTGTGTCCTGAGAATGCAATAGACCTGATCGCCATTGGCGAAGAGATTGTAGGAGTACTCCGCGCTGTCCCCGCCTGCCGGCACCCCACTCACCATCCATTGGAAGGAAGGGTCGTAACCGACGTTTGTGACCGTGGCGGTAAACGTAATCGGTGTGCACACCGGCGTATTCGTGGCCGTAGCATTGATCTGGATGGATGGCGGAGGTGCGGGCGAATTAACCCGGAAGGTATCGGAGACTGAAGTATAGCCCTGAATGTCCGTCACCACCGCATAATAGGAACCGGTATCCGGTGGGGTGTACGCCGAATCGATAGTCGACCGCCGGCGGAATTCGAGCAGGGAATTGGAATTGACAAATCCGAGGAAGATATTCCCTTTCACGTCCATGTTCATGCTGATCCGATCGCCATTGGGCGGGTAGGTTTGTGCATGGGTAAGGATGGTCTGAGCCGCAGCAGCGCCGGGGGCCCATTTATCTACATAAAACGAATTGGCATGACCATCATAACCGCATAGATATACCGTGTCCCCCGCGTCGATGTAAAAATCGGTGCCTGCTCTGGTCGTATAATTATCGATACAGCCGCCCGTCGTTACCGGAACCGGGCCGGATGCTCCGGGGACCATCTTTACGACGGCCTGCCCCACCATGTAAAAAATATTGCCCGAAAGATCGACCCTGACCCTGCCCATCGCACCGGCGGGGAAGCATTGCGGGATATACGTATTTTGGCCGGCAACGATCACTCCGGTGGCCGATCCCGCGGGCCATTTAACCACCAGCTGATTGCCGGGAAAATAGACATAGATATTGTGCCGGCAGTCCAGGAAAAGTGAGCCGGCAACACCATAGTTATCCGTCAATTGCTGTTGCCGGGGCACCGCCGTCCGGCTGGTTACGGCCGAGGGCGAAGACGGTGAATCGGTAAGATATTCGGTGACGAGTGCGCTGTCTTCATAGCCGCTTCCCGCAGTTAAGAGGGTGTATATATTCCCTTGCTGATCCAACACCAGGCTTCCCCAATAGTACACCCCACTTACCAAGGGCAAGCCGTAGCCATGGCCGGGTGTATATTTGAGTACCTGGGTTGAATAATAGATATATAAATTCCCGGTGTCGTCGGAGGCGATATCGGAAATGAACGAGCTGATGTCCGCCGGGGGTTGCACCGGAAGGCTGATCCCGGATGTATCACAGGCCTGGCTTCCGGTCGCCGAGGCGACGGGCTGTCCGTCCTTGTACCAAACGATGTTTTGCAGGGCATGGGATGTGTTTACTATCAACGACGATCCGACGCAATAGTCTTTGTTGGTATGCAGGGTCACTGGATAACCGCACTGGGCACCGCCTTCCAGGGCGAGGGCGAGGGCTACAAAAAGGCAGGATAACGGCTTCGGCATAGCTGGTTCGCAAAGGACCGAAATTTCCGATGCTTTGCTGCCAGGGGAAATGTTAAAGCGCATTAAAAAAAATGAGCGCACTGAGGAAATCTCGCGGTATTTATCACATACTCAACTCCTCCGCAGTCAATGTTTCCGCGTTGGATGACAAGCTTGAGAAGGGTTGGGTTGACTATTAATTCTTCATATTTATCGGATTCCGAGCTGCTGGTATTTGCTAAGCTCGGCTTTTCGCCGGAAATGAGTTTTCCGTCAGCATAAATCGCTACATAACGAATGTCCCCGGAAAGGGAAAACAGTTGGTGTTTTAGAGCTTCCATTGTCGTTAGGCTTTTATGAGTATTAAGTTTCTCTGAGCCCTATTCATCGAAGGCAAGTCTTTAAAAACTTCGCCTGAGGTCCTATCCCGGATTGAACAACAGTCTTGAAATTGCTTTTGAAAAAGGTATAATTGTGTTCGCCATTCACCGGCAGCTCAAAAATAACCAACATCCGCATGTCAAGATGCTGCATCGAGTCCGGGGTCAGGGTGATTCTCGTTTGTCGATCTTTCTCGTTTTGAGTCAGGTGCCAGGTCGGAGGAGAACTTAATGACATTTTCCCATGGTAAAGAGTTTTCCAGGATGCGGGTTGCGCAAGATTGGATAGTGTCAGAGTGCAACAGAGGGAGGTAGCCAGGAGTTGGCATAGGATAAGCATACGTCAGAGTTTACATAAAACTATGGGAAAAACGGCGAAGACCTCCGTATATTGGGAAGCCACTTCTCTATAAATTCCCCTTTTTTAATTCCCGCACCGCATAGTCGGCTGCGCGAGCGGTAAAGGCCATGTAAGTAAGGCTTGGATTCTGGCAGGCTGCCGATGTCATGAAGGAGCCATCGGTGACAAACACGTTTGGGGCGTCCCAAACCTGATTCCACTTGTTTAAAACTGACGTCCTGGGATCGGCGCCCATCCTTGCGGTGCCCATTTCATGGATACTGCGCCCGGGATAGGGGCTATCATTATCATCTATGGTTTCAATGTCTTTGACGCCAAGTGCTTCCAGTATTTCTTTGGCATCATTGAGCATGTCTTTGCGCATCTTCCGTTCGTTTTCCTTCAGCTCACAATCCATGGCGAGTACATTCAAGCCCCATTTATCTTTTCTCGTTTTGTCGAGGGTGATCTTATTGTCGTGATAAGGAAGAATCTCACCGAAGGCATCGAGGCTGAACGTCCAGGGGCCCGGTTCGGACATGGCCTCTTTTAATTCCGCGCCGATGGGCTCGCCGGCTCCTGCTTCGCCCCGCTGGCGCGCGGCTGCCCCCTGGTAGCCGAATCCCCGCAGGTAGTCCCTTTTATCGCCAAAAAAGTTGCGGAAACGGGGAATATAGATGCCATTGGCCCGCCGGCCATAGACATACTTATCGAGGTAGCCTTCTACCCTGCCGCCGGCCCGTAAGCCCTGGTGGTGATCCATGACGTTATGTCCCAGTTCGCCCGAACTGCTACCTAGTCCTCCCGGCCAGATATCGGTGGCGGAGTTCATGAGTATCCAGGCGCTGTTGAGGGTAGAGGCGTTGAGGAAGACGATCTTTGCCTTGTACCTATAGGTCTTCATCGTTTCGGCGTCCAACACTTCGACACCGGTGGCGCGTTTGGTATCCTTGTCAAACAATATCTGCGTTACGATCGACCAGGGGCGAAGGGTGAGATTACCGGTCTTCATCGCCGCGGGGAGGGTGACCGACTGCGTGCTGAAATAGCCGCCAAAGGGGCAACCATACCAGCACTTGTTGCGAAACTGGCATTGCCGGCCATCCATGGGCACGGTGGCGTGCGCACAACGGCCGATGATGATCTTACGGTTCCCATTAAATTGCTTTTTTATCCGTTCGGCCAGATCCTTCTCGACACAATTCATTTCCATCGGCGGCAGGAACCGGCTGTCGGGCAGTTCGGGGAGCCCTTCCTTCGATCCACTTATCCCGGCATAACGCTCTACGTAGTCGTACCATGGTTCAATGTCTTTGTACCGGACCGGCCAGTCGATCGCAATCCCTTGTTTTGCGTTCTCTTCAAAATACATATCGCTCCAACGATAGGTCTGTCTTCCCCATAAAAGGGAACGGCCGCCCACATGATATCCCCGGAACCAATCGAAGCGTTTAACCTCGGTGTATGGACTGTCCTTATCGCTAGCCCACCAGGAAAGGTTCCTTTCATTTAACGGATACTTTCGACCGAGCACGGGATAGTCTTTGATCATCTGTTGTGTCCGGTCGCCCCGATGAGGGTAATCCCAGGCCTCCTTGCCTGCTTCTGTGTAGTCTTTGACGTGCTCGATGTTCATCCCGCGCTCCAGCAGGATGGTCTTTAGACCCTTTTCCGTTAATTCCTTTGCGGCCACTCCACCGCTGATCCCAGATCCGATGACGATAGCGTCGTATTCGTAGTTTTCCATGCCCGATAAAGATATGGATGATTGCCGAATCATGCGCAGCCAGGGCTTGCACTACAAGGCAAAAAGCCTTATCTTGACCCGTTATGAAAGCACCCTTAACCCCATTTATCCTACTGACCGTCCTGTCGGTCTTCGCCGGTCGTACCGCCTCCGCTCAGGACCATGCCCGAAAAGACACCTTTCGGATAGACCCTTCCAATCCGGTATTGCCGCCCCCAAGGCAAAACTCCGAGGACCGATCGAAAGTTAAAAAAGAACCCGTTGCGGAATATCGGGAACCGACAGGACATCTGAAGGGCAACTTCATCGTGAAGCTGTATGAGACGTCCCAGACCATGCGCTATCGCATCGATGTTGAATACGACGGACTGCCCGGCGACGACACCCTCAAGTTTCCCGACCTTGGCACCCTACCCCGACCCGCACTTAGGAAGGGATCCACACCGCTTTCCTGCATCGTCGGATTCCTGGATAACGACAACCTTTTTCGCGAGGTGAAGCTGGTGTATGTAACGCCGAAAGGAAACCAATTCAAGATCACTACCCTCCGGCACTGGCATGTATCGACGCACTACCGGCTGGTGTGCAATTAGCCGGCATAAAACGAAAGCCGCATGAAGGTCGATGCCTCTCCGCTACTTTTAACTTATAAATAAGACCTGCGAGTTGCCATTTGCCGGTTTAGTTGCTATGTTTGCAAGGTGGGCAGTAAATTGAATTATATCGACTCATTCACCGAATTTTTCCCCTTCTGCCGGGAACTATACTCCTTTTCTACTCTTAAAGACTTCTGCACTTCTCCGGCAGCTTAAGCTTACTACAGCAATCATCTAATGCCAGTCAACGATATTGACCGACCATCTCTTTTATTAATCTATACGTTATGTCACACCTGACCATCGTATTCATTTTGGTCCTCACCATTTCCATCATTATTACATTCCTTGTCATCATGCATAATAATCAGCTAAAGGCACGAAAGAACAGCATTTTATCCTTCTTCAAAAACGCCGGCATCGTTCACAACCTTTCTTTTACAGGCCAGGAAGTCTTACAAGACAAGGTCCTGGGTCTGGACGGGCCCAATAGAAAACTGCTGATCACGGAAGAACAGGCTGAAGAATATAAGACCCGGGTCATCGACCTTCGGGAGATCGCAGCCTGTACAGTGAAAAAGGTATATGGCGCCATCAATAGTCGCGAATATAAGCGGAACAAGCCCGAAGAGTTTCTGAAGTCCATTGCGTTGGAATTCGAATTCACCACCGGCGGCGCACCGATGGCCGTGCATTTCTATCGTAATACGATCAATAGCATCTATGAAATCCCGGAGCTGGAAGGCCGGGCAAAAAATTGGGCGAAAATGTTGTCAAATCTAACAGTATCATCATGAAGGCAAAACGCGAAGACGCTTCGGTGGGCGGTATCCTGCTGGTGTTGGGTGCTTTGGCCAATGTCATCATTCTCGAAAAAGGGATCACTGTGAATGAAAGATGGTACTTTTTCCTGGTGATAACGGTGCCGGTGTATATTACAATGGTGATGTCCATGCGCAAGGATACGCCCGGTTAACCCAACGGACCTAGTACCGCTTCGCTACCCGGTATAGAAAACGTTGCGGTTCGTCTATGACACCACTCGCGGCTCTTCTTTTTTTCAGCATATCGGACTTCCACCAGGCATAGGCTTTGGCAGTGTCCATGATCGCTGTTACAAGCACGACCTTTTTATCATTGTCGACGTCATGGCCTATGGCTCTAACGGTTATCCCATTTTCTTTCCTTTCCTGTTCTCCTTCCTGAAATGACGTTTGCCAGGCGTTCCAATCCTTAACAGTAAACATGGTTCTGGAGCGGAGGTCCGAGGGGATGGCTCCAGTATCCTGGAAGACAAGCGTAACGAAGGCAAACGAAGGTGCGCCTATTACCCCACTTTTTTGCATTGCCTGTTTCAGGCCGGGGGATTTGGCAAATGCTTTTGCCTTGGCCATATCATCTACTTTCACCCCAACCATTACCGTATTCGAATCTTTCGCGCCTCGGCCAATAACGAAGCTGTGAAGGCCATTCACCAACCGTAAGGAGTCATGCGCATCGTAGGAGGCTAGCCATTTTGCATAATTGGAAACCTTGTGCGTTGCCACCATCATATTTTCCGGCGTCGTAATAGTAGTCACTTTCGGTGTAACCGCGACTCTGGTGGTGTCGGCAGCGGTGGAGTCGGCGCTGGTTTGCTTTTCGCCTCCCCCACCACCGCAGGAGATACAATAGAATGGGATGGCCGCATAAAGCAGCATGCAGGCAATTTTGGAGTGTTTCATTGATTTAGCTTTTAAAAAAGTGAACAAAATATGGGGAGTAAGACTTACTGAGGGTAGATATAGCAAATTTAATTAATATTAATCTACCCCGAGAATTTTTCTTTACTACTTTCGAACGCCGCCGCATCTCCGGATCAGTGACCAGCAGTTTTTCCGCCTCGCGGATAGCCTCATCGTAGCGTTCAGCAAAGATATCCATATCGGCCGGCGTCTGGACGACCAGTAGTTCATACGTTTCAATGGATGAGGGGTTCAGTTCTTTGGCTCTTTGGAATGCTTCATAAGCTTTCTCCCAATCATAAAAAAGATAAGCGCTGGCTTTGGCCCTATGACTTCCAGCGATGGAGTCATTCAGCTTAAACGCCCGATCGGCAAAGCGATGAACGATCTCGAAAGCTCTGTCGGCGGGATCTGACCCGTAGTGGCTTTCAATATGGGCATTTCCAATAAGGAAATTGCCCTTCTACAATCGATTGTGTTTGAAATTGTTTAGTAAGTCTTCGTATTGCTCCTTTAGTTCCGGCGAAAGCTTATTTACCACTGTCTCTACCTTTGGTTGAGATGCGGTTTTTCCGGGAGGATCCACCCAATTGTACCTACCATTCCATTTTGACCCGACGTTGACGGGCGCGGCGTCTATTATCTGCTGAAATCCGTCTTCGAATTTATCTTTTTGGGCCTGAGGGGATGCCATATAATTTGACTTTAATTCACGGGAAGGTCGCATATTTTGAGCTAATATTTGTCTTTACGCGATGGCGTAGGTAATGGCACAAAAAGAAAGAGGGTGAATCGAGGCCAGACACTATTATTTCAAATTATGCGTTAAAGTAGCCTATTACAGCTGCATATAGCGTATCATTGCGTATTCAACCTTTAGATAGGCCTGAATCACAATTTAAATCGCGAATCTTTATGACTGAAGGAAAGTCCGTTGCGCTTTGGACAAAGTATTTACCCGCTATGAGGATCTTGCTAAAAAAGGCCATGACTGAAGAGCAGCAGCTCGCCTTTAGCAAAATAGAGCTACAAGCGGTCGATAATAGAAAGAATGCCAACTTCTCCTTCGATTTAGAAATCTCGAATGGAAAAGTCGAGAGTACCTTTGGCATTTCATCAATGGGTAAGGACCTTTTCTATGTGTTGAATGGCGATATGCTCGTTAGAAAATTTATGGCCGATAAAAAGATCGTCATCCAGATGACCAGATCGTCCTTATTGACATTCAGATGCAACTGACATTTGGTTCGCGTGCAAATACTCCTGCTTGTCCCGGTAAGGGCGAGAACATTTATGTCAATTTGCGATGGTTTGGAGGCGTCGGCAGATGCAACAATGGCGGAACAAACCATAAAGACAGGCACCTTATGCGCCTGGTACCGGGCCGGGTCCAACAGAAGCGGCAGGGGTCATTTTTGAACAAGGAGACCCCTATTATTTGAGAAAGTTCCATTTCCCCTTTCGGTATCAACAATATGGCCCTGCAACTCGTTGGTTTGCAGGGCCAAAATTTTCGTGGAAGTGAGGGGATTCCAATCGAACGAGTTGCTCAACTGTTGTCGCTAATTCGGGAATCACTTGTGGTCACTGTAACCTGCAGGATCATCAATTGTATATATTCCTGCCGGGAGGTCAATTATTATTTGTGGGCCGTTTGATCATGTCTTGACCGCTCGCACATTGATGGCCGTTAACCCCTTAGGACTTTTTTCGACTTGAAAATTTACTTTGGTATTTTCCTTTACGGGGTCCACCAATGAGTTGACGTGGAAAAAATAACTCTCCTGATTTTCCAAATTCTTTATAAAACCATATCCCTTATCGGTCTTAAAAAGGGTGACGATGCCGACCAGCAGTTGATCCCCGGGGGCGATCTCGTCTTGCCTCGGTACGCTTACGCGGATGTCTTCGGCATTGATAACGATTTTTTTTCTTGGATCGACCGGTTTGTCAGAGAGATTCCCATGTTCGTCAACGTAAGCCAGCATGCTTTCCAGACCTTTATTTCCTTTATTGGCAGACTTCCGCTCGTCTCTTTTTTCCAGCTTTTCCTTCATTTTTTGCCGTTTTTTTCTTTCCCGTTCTTTTTTGTTCCATGTTTCTGACATTTATATTCTCCTGTTTTTGATTTTGAACCTAATTCAATCGGCATCCGGCCGTCCTAATTGCTTCGGACTCTGACAAAAAATTGTCCGGTAGCCAGAATGCCGCCCCGTCGATCGATTGAGTGTAAAGGGAGGGAAATTTCTTTGATTTCGTCGTGAATATGCATTTTTATGCCTGGCCACGCCCATCTTTGTCTTCAAAGTGGACTCCAATATAGTCTTTATTGATCACTTAGCTGAAAATCAATAAATATCGCTCTACTATGGGCACTTATCAAAAGCCTCATAATCCGATGATTATGGCGTAATATTTAATTCTTAGGTATTTGCTATCTATGAGCATCCGCCAATTCAGGGCTCAAAAAAAAGCTAAAATCCTTATAGACAAGTTCGGAATAACACTCAACAATGAGCTTTATACCTGGGACGACATTTATGAAACAGCCATCCTCGAGAAGCCGCGAAGCGGCTATCTTACGGCCGTCCTTAAAGGAAGAACAATACATCGAACACTTTAAGTCATTGACAGGGAAATAACCGATTTGTTTGGCTGACACAATAGTCGGAACTTCCTGATATGAAAACCCGGCCCCTGCACGGAGTTGTAGCTTTCTTTATTGTGCATCTGCCCCATTGGTGATAAGGAATGGCTTCGGCGAATCGCTTTGCTGAACCAGAAATCGGCTGTTTCAGTAAAGGAATATTTGATGCAGTTGAAGAATGGTTTGCAAGAGGGAATGAATTAAAAATGATCAAATGAGTTGCCATGCGCTACCGTCAATACGCTCCTGCCGAATTACTCAGAAACCTGGTGCGATACTACTGGAGTCTCGACGGACAGCAATTCTCCATTCCGCGGTTGAATATCCTAAGTTTTGGCGACCGCTACCCGCGATTAATCTTTCAAGATATAGATTGTTTTGAGCCGATCATAAATGATGAAACGGGCGAAGAAATGCCGCTTTGTTACCTGAAAGGTGTGCGTACGCGGCCGACTGAGGTCTTTATGCATGGTACCTTTTCACATTTCGGAGTAAGCTTTTATCCGCACGCACTTAGCACTTTTTTCGGAATGGGCGCCGATGAACTAACCAATCAGATGCCCGACATCAACCTGGTTTACAGGTGTAATCTTGCTGAGCGACTGAGAAACAAAACGCATCTGGTCCGTGTGGCAGTCCTAGACAGTTTCTTTCTCGAGAAATTGGCAAAAGTATCTTTGGATTTTACGGTTCAAAGCATTATTCACAAACAGGGAGGAGTTGGTGATATGGAGATGCTGGCTTCCTCATTCAGGATATCAGAACGGCAGTTGCAGCGCAGATTTAAAAAACAGGTTGGTGTACCTTTAAAAAGATATGAACGTCTTTCTCGATTCGAGCTGGCGCTTAACCGACTCGCTACGGCCGGCTATAGCGAACTTACTTCCATTGCCTTCGAACTCGGCTATACGGATCAATCGCATTTCATTAAAGAGTTTCAGGAATTTGCCGGGATGTCGCCGTACTGTTTTGTGCGCAACAAAAGTGTAGGCGCAGAAAGCTCCTCCTTTCTATACACCGATTGAGTGGCTGTCGTTTTTTTACAATTCTGACAATCGGGTTCTACTTAAATTGCCTTAAAGATACCGCATCATGGATAGAATTATCACCTCCACTCTCGTTCTGCGAATTACGCTGGCTGCCGTGCTTTTTATGCATGGTTTCCTCAGCATTTTTACAGGCGCCGTAAATAACTTCGGTAATCAGTATTTGAACCATGTGGGGTTTGCGCTAATCGGGTTGCCACTGGCCTGGGCAATTAAACTTTCGCACGTGGCCTGTGCGATACTGCTCATTTTAAATCGCTACATACGGCTCGTTGCCATAGTCACCATCCCGATTTTAGTGGCTGGCATCATTATGATCCATGCGGCTGAAGGCTGGTTTGTAGTGGGCGCGGGCCGAAACGGCGTGGAGTTCAATGTATTACTGATCGGTGTTCTTTTATATCTGGCCATCTTCAACAAAAAGGGTGTGATTGCTTAGCCATTCCGAGTTACAACATTACGTATTGATAATGAGGGATTGCTGGGTGCTTATTTCGGCGCCGGCTTGAATTCCTATAACCGGGCGAGGTTCTTTACCATGCGCCAAATCTGTCGCCTGGTTTATGCTGTTTTAATGCTAAAATTAGCAGATGCCTCCAATTCTACTGGTATAATTGATGACCCCGACTTGCAAACGGTTACTCTGCAGCAAGTAGGTGAGCAGATCGGGGCCGGTAAACTATCGCTGTCAGGCTACCGTGGGCAGTTGCTTTTTGGAAAAGCATTGATAAATGCGGCATTGGCCGATATGCGTTCCCCCCGATTCATTGACTCGATGACGCTCCTTGCAGAGGTTCGGGAGAAATAACGTTGCACGAGATATTTCATGGCGTTCAGACGCGGTTAGGACCTGGTGTCGGTGTCCTGGAAAACGAGCACCTCGATGCACTGTAAGGGCGATATTGGTTACCACTCGAATAACCGGCGCTGGCCCGGGCGCTCGAAACATCCGGTGCAGAAAGAACCGCGCGGGAGGCAGTTGATCAATTAAACGATTGCCGGAACTCCAGGGGTGACTGGTTGGTCTTTGTCTTAAAGAATTTACTGAAGGATTGCGGGTGCTCGAACCCGAGGTTGTAGGCGATCTCGCTGACCGAGGCATCGGTAGTGGAGAGTTTTTCCTTTGCCTTTTCGATGAGCTTTTCGTGGATATGCTGCTGGGTACTTTGCCCGGTCAATACTTTAAGCAGGCCACTCAGATAGTTGGGGGATACATTTAATTGCGCGGCGATCTCTTGCACGGAGGGCAACCCTTTTCTGATCAGGTCTTCGGCAGTGAAATATTCTTCGAGGATCTTCTCCAGCCGGTCGAGGATCCGATGGTTGGCAATTTTCCGGGTCAGGAACTGGCGATGATAGAACCGTTCGGCATAGTTGAGCAGGGCATCGAGATGGGAAATGATGATGTTCTGGCTGAACTGGTCGATATTGTTCTGGTACTCCTGGTGGATGGTCCGGATGATGCCCGTAATGGTAAGTTCTTCTTTCCTGGAGAGGAACAGGGCCTCATTTACGGAATAGTCAAAATATTCGCGTTGCCGGATGGATTTGGCCAGCGGGGTATTCCATAAAAAATCGGGATGGATCAGCAGCATCCACCCGGATTGGTTGATCGGCCGGGCGCTATCGTGCTCGATCCGGAATACCTGGCCGGGCGCGATAAAGAACATGATCCCCTCGTCAAAATCATACTCCTGCTGGCCGTAGCGGAATTTGCCGCTGAAATTGCGCTTGAGGGAGATGTTGTAGTAGTCCAGGACCAAATTCTCGGGCTCCTCGTCGGGTGCATGGTGGACGTCCTCGACGTTGACGACGCTGATGAGCGGGTGTTGCGGTTTTGGCAACTGACGGAGGTCGTGAAATTCCGTAATGCTTTTGATGCGGCGGATCTTGTTCATGGGTTAATGTTTTATGGGTGCCTTGCGCGGACGTCTCGCCTGGCCCTGGCTTCGGCGGTGTTACCAGGGTACGACGCCGTCTTTCAGGAATTTCCCGGTTGGGCCGTCGGGGTCGATGATCGCGGATCGTACGATATGTTTTGCGCCCTCCGAGACCGGCTGGGGCCCCTGGTGCTGATTCAGGTCCGTGGCCGTGAATCCCGGCGTGACACTATTGATCCTGAATTTGCTGCTCCGGAATTGGTTTGCCAGCGTCAGGGTAAATGCATTCAGTGCCGTCTTGGAACAACTGTAGGCGTCGAAATTGTCCCAATTGGGGTTTCGTTCGGCGGCGCTATGGCGGGCCAGTGAGCCGAGCTCGCTGGAGACGTTAACGATAACCGGTGCGGCGGACCGTTCCAATAACGGCAGGAAGGCCTGGGTTGTTTGCACGGCGCCGAAGAAATTGGTTTCGAAGACGGTTCGCAGGTTCCGCATATCGGTAGTGGCGATGTGCTGGGGCTGGTCGCCGGCGATGCCGGCGTTGTTGATGAGGATGTCGAGCGCGCCTGTCGATGCCTGGATCGTTTCTTTGGCGTGCCGGATGGATTCAATGTCGGTGACGTCAATTTGGATCCATTCGACAGTGGTGACCCCTTCTGCATTGAGCTGCTTTATCGCGGCTTCGCCTCTGGCCTTATCGCGGCTGCCGAGGTAGATGAAATACCCTCCCAGTTGCGCGAGTTGTCTGGCCGTCTCGAGACCGATGCCTTTGTTTGCCCCGGTAATCAATACTGTTCGCATGGTTTG
>Ga0157372_10004635_pt1 | contig 14606 bp, 10 predicted proteins | sample C55metaG_FD_115307 | JGI IMG/M metagenome (GOLD analysis project Ga0157372, IMG submission 115307) | Corn rhizosphere microbial communities from Kellogg Biological Station, Michigan, USA - C5-5 metaG | ecosystem: Host-associated > Plants > Roots > Rhizosphere > Soil | place: USA: Michigan... | reverse complement strand
GTCGCTGCATCACTGGCGGGCGGCATCATGGCGGCATCGGGACGCCCCTGGTCGATCGAGCAGGCGCTGGTGCTGGCGCGGGATGTGGAGTTTGCGATCTATCCGAATCCGGGGGACGCCGGATATGAAGACTGGAAGAAGCTGAGCGACGACCGGCTGTCCTTCGTCCAAACCTGACCCGCCAAAAGCCCGCGAAACCTAGGGGAAATGGCGCAGGAATAACTGACCTTGACAGTCAACAATTAATCCCTATGTTGCAGTGCATTAGAGAGTCGCCAGCCATTCGGGCCGAGGTGACTTCCGCGGGCGCCAACCGTGCGCCCCTCACCAGGAGCGTACTATAAGCAGCGTCACGAACGCCGGCGCGTTAGCCGGCACAGAAGAAGCCACAAGCGCAACTTCCCCAGAATCCGTCCAAGAGTCCTTTTCGTCTGAGACCTCCGTGGCAGAAGCCACCGCGTCCGAGACGCCTGCGACTCCCACCACCCCCAGTTTCGACAGCCTCGGCCTCTCCCCGGAGATTCTGCGCGCCGTCACCGAAAGCGGTTACACCACACCCACTCCCATTCAGGCGCAGGGCATTCCGCATGTCCTCCAGCGCCGCGACGTGATCGGCATCGCACAGACCGGAACGGGCAAGACCGCTTCGTTCACCCTGCCGATGATCGAGTTGCTCGCCCGCGGTCGCGCGAAAGCGCGCATGCCGCGTTCGCTCATTCTGGAGCCGACACGCGAACTCGCCGCGCAGGTTGCCGAAAGCTTCGAGAAATACGGCAAGTACAACAAGCTTTCGATGGCGCTGCTCATTGGCGGCACATCCTTCGACGATCAGGATCGCAAGCTCGATCGCGGCGTCGACGTGCTCATCGCGACGCCTGGCCGTCTGATGGATCATTTCAGCCGCGGCAAGCTGATGCTGAGCCAGGTCAACATCCTCGTCATCGACGAAGCCGACCGCATGCTCGACATGGGATTCATCCCGGACGTGGAAGAGATCTGCAAGAAGCTGCCCTTCACGCGCCAGACGCTCTTCTATTCCGCGACCATGCCGCCGGAGATCCAGAAACTCGCCGACAAGTTCCTGCACAATCCGGTGCGCGTGGAGGTCTCGCGCCCGGCGACGACCGCCACCAACATCAAGCAGGGAATCATCGACGTTCCCGCCAACGATTGGGCCAAGCGCGAAGCACTGCGCCGCCTCATCAAGGAAGCGGGCGATATCACCAACGCCATCGTCTTCTGCAATCGCAAGCGCGATGTGGATATCGTGGCGAAATCGCTGACCAAGCACGGCTTCAACGCCGCGCCGCTGCATGGCGATCTCGACCAGTCGCTCCGCACCCGGACGCTGGATGGTTTCCGCGCCGGCACCGTGCAAATTCTGGTGGCAAGCGATGTGGCCGCACGCGGCCTCGACATTCCGGCCGTGAGCCACGTCTTCAATTACGACGTGCCGTTCCACGCCGACGATTACGTTCACCGCATCGGCCGCACCGGCCGCGCGGGCCGCAGCGGCGAAGCCTACATGCTCGCCACCTCGCGCGATTTCAAACAGGTCGCCGATATTGAAAAGCTGATCGGCACCAAGCTGGACCACCGCACGCTGGAAGGCCTGGCGGAAGCCGTTCAGGCGCGTCCCGCCGGCAGCGATCGTCCGCGCAATGGCCGCGACCGCAATGGTGGACGCGGCGGCCGCAATGATCGCGACCGCAAGCAGCACAACCGCCCGGTCGCCGATCACGGCCACCGCGCCAGCATGGAGCCGACGCAGCAAGTCGCCGCCGCGCCAGTTGCGGAAGCGCCGACGCAACCGCATGTCGAGCAGCAGCAGCCGGTTCAGCAACAGCCTCAGAAGCACCATCGCCCACGGCAGGACCATCGCCAGAACAAGCCACAGCACCAGAAGCAGCAGCACGCAGCGCCGAAGCCACAGGCTCAAAACAAAGAGCCGAAAGTCTCGGATGCACATCAGCTTCCGGCTTTCCTGCTGCGTCCTGTGAAATTGCCGCCCGCGGAAAAGCCGAAAGCTCCGGCAAAGCCGAAGCAGGAAGCCTAAACTCCCGGAACTTCGGATCGTCCGGCGGGTTTCTCTTGTGGAAACCTGCTGGAGCAGCACATGGAATCGAAGCCGAAGCGCGACGTTGACGGGAAGACGCATAGCAAGCCCGGCTCGGTAGATCAGCAATCCGAAGATTCATTTCCGGCCAGCGATACGCCATCGTTCTCGCCCGGTGCCGTGGGCGCGCCGGAAGACCGCAAAACGACGCAACCGAGCGCCGAAGACGTGAAGGCCGCTGAAAAGAAAGTGAAGAGCGGCGACGCGAAAGCGACACGCACCTATTAGCATCGCAACAGTCTTTTAAGGTTCGTTCCTCCCGGCGATCACGGAGAATATGTCGCTATTTCCGCCGCATAAAAGCGGAACTTTTTCAGCGATGGCGCGTTTCCCGCGTAAGTCGCAGGAGCGCAAGAAGTGGAACCGGAATTGAAACGTGATGTGGACGGGCTGAGCCATAGCAAACCCGGCTCCGTCGATCAGCAGTCCGAAGGATCGTTCCCGGCAAGCGATGCGCCGTCATTTTCATCCAGCGTCATTGGCGCGCCCTGGGATCGCCGGACGAGCCATCCGTCCGTGATTGTCAACGTCTCCGGGAAGAAAGCGAAGGGCCGGGCCGCGCGCAAACCCCGGCCTGCGTAAGGCAAAACAAGACCGCGCCGTTTCGCGCCACGAAGCTATCGCTTGATCGACCCTGCCAGCATCTTCTGGATCTTCTCGCCATAGGGCGGGCGGATCATGGCGGTGACGTCCATCTTCGCCTGCTTGAACACGGCCTTGGCGTGGCTGAACGTCTTGAAGCCGTCGATGCCGTGATACGCGCCCATGCCCGACGGGCCGACGCCGCCGAACGGCAGGTCTTCCATCGACACATGCATGATCGTGTCGTTGATCGAGACGCCGCCGGAAGTGGTGCGCGTCAGCACCCTTTCCTGCTCCTTGTCATCCGCGCCGAAGTAATAGAGGCCAAGCGGCCGCGGGTGATCGTTCACGTAACCGATCGCCTCATCCATCTTCTCGTAGGTCTTCACCGGCAGAAGCGGTCCGAAGATCTCGTCCTTCATGATCTTCATGTCGTCGGTCGGATTGAGAACGATGGTCGGCGGAATCTTGTGGAACGGCTGCTGGGAGAAATTCTCCTTCGCCGGGTTCAGCTCGATGATCTCCGCGCCTTTCGAGCGCGCATCGTCGAGATAGCCCATCAGGCGGTCGTAATGGCGCTGGTTGATGACAGAGGTGTAGTCCGGATTATCCTTCAAGGTCGGGAACATGGTCGCCACCGCGCCCGTCGCCTCGTTGATGAAGTCCTTCGCCTTGTCCTTGGGCACCATCACGTAATCGGGCGCCAGGCAGATCTGCCCGGCATTCAGCGTCTTGCCCATCATCACGCGCTTGGCGGTCAGCGCCATGTCGGCGGTGTCGCCGATGATGACGGGCGACTTGCCACCCAACTCCAGCGTCGTCGGCACCAGATTTTCCGCCGCCGCTTTCATCACGTGATAAGCGATGGAGGTCGCGCCGGTGAACAGCAAATGATCGAAGGCGAGCCTGGAGAACGCCGCGCCCACATCCGGCCCGCCGGTGAACACCGCCACTTCGGTTTCGTCATAGGCTGACTTGAACATGCGCTCCATCAGCTCGGAGCAGCGCGGCGTGAACTCGCTCGGCTTGATCATCGCGCGATTGCCCGCCGCGAAGATTCCCGCCAGCGGCGAGAACGTCAGGTTGAACGGAAAATTCCACGGACTGATGACGCCCACCGTGCCTTTCGGCTGATATTCGATAAACGCGCGCGCGCCGAACAGGCCCAGCAGCGCCGGTTCCACCTTGCGCTTCTCGCGCTTCATCCACGTCTTGAGATGGGCCTTGGCGTGCTTCAACGGCCCGATGGAACCGGACACGTCGGTGAACATCGAGGCATCGGGCGAGCGGCTGCCGAAATCCTCGCGCAAGGCATCGGTGATCTCGTCCTTATGCGCGACCAGCAGGCCGATGGCGCGGTCGAGCCATTCGATCCGTTTCTCCGCGCTGACCGGGCCGTCCTTGATATGCGCCTGCTTCTGGCGTTCCAGCACCTGGCGCATGCGGGTTTCGGAATCGCTGGACATCGGGCGGGCTTCGGCGGCGCTCATGGGCTGACCTCTTGGGCAAATCACCAAAATTATGGTGACAATTTATCAAGTTAAGCAGGCCCTTAGCCAGCCATCAATCCCGCACTTAACGGTTTCTTACGGAGAGATAAGCAAACTGCCCCAACGGAAGTGCGACCAAGCCGGGCCGCGCGGGGACGGACGTTTGAGCGACAAAGATCAAACACAGGAATGCGCCAAGGCAGCGTTCGCCATCATGGCCGAACGTGGCGTTATCCCCACGCCCGCGAATTACGAAATCTTCTTCGCCTATGCTTCCGGTGAGAACACCGCCGTCGCGCGCATCATCGGCGACCGCATCAAAGCGAAGATGCCTTTCACCCAGGCGATGCTCGACGATCTGCGCGAGCGCTTCTTCACGTCCGCGCGGATGGACAAGACGGTTGAGAAAACCAGCACCGATCTGACCGGCGCGGTGAATGCCGTGTTCGAGCGCTTGGAAACGCATGGCCGCGATGCGGAAGCTTATAGTCGCACCCTGTCGGCTGCGAGCGGAGAACTCGACAGCAAGCAATCGCCCGAAGCGATGCGCAAGCTGGTCGATAATCTGGTCGCTGCGACGCACGCCATGGAAACGCGCACGAAAGACCTTGAAGCGGATCTGCAGCGCTCATCGCAAAGCGTCAGCGAGTTGAAGGCCAAGCTGGACGACGTGCGCAAGGAAACGCTCACCGACGTTCTGACGGGTATTCCCAACCGCAAGGCGTTCGATCTGGAACTGGACCGCGCCATCGAACAGGCGCGCGCGGAACAGACACCACTTTGTCTTTTCATGTGCGACATCGATCACTTCAAGCGATTCAACGATACGTTCGGCCATCAGACGGGCGACCAGGTTCTGCGTCTCGTTGGCGGCTGCCTCGCGGAGAATGTGAAGGGCCGTGACACCGCCGCGCGCTATGGCGGTGAAGAGTTCGCGGTCATTCTTCCGCAAACCGCGCTCACCGATAGCGTGTTTGTCGCGAACACCATCCGCCGCGCGGTCGAATCCAAGAAGCTGGTCAAGAAGACCACCGGCGACATCCTTGGTTCGATATCCATTTCCATCGGCGTCGCGCAACTTTCGCCCAGTGACGACAAGGCCAGCCTTATCGCCCGCGCCGACAAATGCCTCTACGGCGCCAAGCGCGCGGGCCGCAATCGGGTCGTCTGCGAGACCGATGCTGAAGCCCTCGATCACGTTGACGCGGCGTAATTAGTCTCCGCTTTTATCCGCTATCTGCCGCGCCTATGCTCCGCCCCGGACATATCGAGGGCAGACCATGCGCAAGGATTTCGAACGCTGCCACGTCGCAGCGCACGGCAACATCGCCGTGCTCACCATGAACCATCCCGAAGTGCTGAACGCCGCTTCCGTGAAGATGGTGTACGGCATGATCGACGCGGTGGAGCACATCGAGAAATCCGGTGAATTCCGCGCGCTGATTCTCACCGGTGAAGGCCGCGGATTCTGCGCCGGCGCCAATCTCACCGAAGTGCCGGACGAAGGCGCGCAACGCGGCGGGGTCGGCTCCGCACTGGAAGTTGCCTATCATCCGCTGCTCCGCCGCTTCCGCGATCTGAAGATGCCGATGATCACCGCCGTGAACGGCGCCGCTGCCGGTGTCGGCATGAGCCTCGCGCTGATGGGCGACATCATCATGGCCGCGCGCTCGGCATATTTCCTCCAAGCTTTCGCGCGCATCGGCCTTGTGCCGGATGGCGGATCGACATGGCTGTTGCCGCGCCTCGTCGGTCTGGCGCGCGCCAAGGAACTTTCACTGCTCGCCGAAAAGCTTCCCGCCGAGAAAGCGCTGGAATGGGGCCTCATCAACCGCGTCAGTGATGATGGCGCACTGATGGACGACGCTCTCAAACTGGCACAGCGGCTGGCCGATGGTCCGACGCAGACCCTCGCCCTGATCCGCAAGCTCTATTGGGACAGCCCGCACAATTCGTATGAAGTGCAGCTCGACCAGGAAAAGCAGTCGCAGCAAAAAGCCGGAAAGACGAAGGATTTCGTCGAAGGCGTCACGGCGTTTAGCCAGAAGCGGCCGGCGAAATTCAAAGGCGAATAAGCGCCGCTAGTGGGTTTTTCCACTAGTCCTGACGGCGCCATAATGCTGCGGCGCAAGAACCATGCGTCACGCGGACGTGAAGCGAAACATCGCTTCGCTCCACAAAAGCGCGCCTTGCGCCCACTGGCAAAAAGCGGCCCTAATCCTACTTAAGAAAAGCGTCCGGTCGGGATTCGGCCAGGGCGGCAGGGGTTTTTTGGGCACTTATCAATCTGGGAGTTTGAATATGCGACGGAGCCTTATCGCGCTCGCGGGCGTGGCATGCGCCGCCTGTGTCAGCGTTGCCGCTTTGGCGGCCACCGGCCACACACAATATGGAACATGGGGCGTAGACCTGTCCGCGATGGACAAGAGCGTGAAACCCGGCGACGACTTCTTCAACTATGTGAACGGCAGCTGGTACAAAAAGGCCGTCATTCCGCCGGACCGCTCCAGCATCGGCTCTTTCATTGCGCTGCGCATCTCCAGCGAGAAGCGCATGCAGGAAATCGCAGCCTCTCTCGACGCGAAGCCTTACGATCAGCTTTCCGATGAAGAGAAGAAGCTGCGCGATCTGTATGACGCGTTCGTCGATCAGAAGCAGATCGACGCCGCCGGCTTGACGCCCGCGAAGGCCGATCTCGATTACATCGCAAACCTCAAGACCCTCAACGACGTCGCGACGGCAATGGGCCGTCCCGATCTCGGCCTCGACGGTCCCTTCGGCGGCGGCATCGGCGTCGATCCGAAAAACCCGATGAAATACCAGGTCGCTCTCGAGCAATCCGGCCTCGCCATGCCCGACCGCGACTACTACCTGAAGACCGACGAGGAAATGGTGAAGGCGCAGAACGCTTATAAAGCGCATCTGGTGAAGGTGTTCACCATGGTGGGCCTGAGCGATCCCGACAAGCGCGCCGCCGCCGTGTACGACCTCGAGCACAAGCTTGCGGAAGTCATGTGGTCTCGCGAGCAGGATCGCGATATCGACGCCATCATCAATCCGATGACGCTGACGCAGATCAAGGCGCTGGCGCCGAAATTCCCGTGGGACGCTTATTTCAAGGCCTCCACCATTCCGGCGGTCAACGCGCAGGGCGAGCGCATCATCAATGTCAGCGAGAAGTCGGCATTCCCGAAGATCGCGGAAGTGTTCGCCGCTACACCGGTGTCGGTGTGGCGCGATTACCTGACGGCGCATTACATCCATACCTACGCGGCCTACCTGCCATCGTCTTTCGACGATGAGAACTTCGCGTTCTACAGCACGGTTCTGCAGGGCACCACGCAGCAGCTTCCGCGCGCGACGCGCGCCACGCATCTGCTGGACGGCGCGATGGGTGAAGCGCTCGGCAAGCTCTATGTCGCCAAGTACTTCCCGCCGGAAGCCAAGGCAAAGGCCGTCGATCTGGTGAACAACCTGCTCAAGGCTTACGACGCGGATATTCGCACGCTGGCATGGATGACGCCCGCGACGCGCGAGAAGGCGCTCTACAAGCTTCACCACTACACGGTGAAGATCGGCTATCCCGACACGTGGCGCGATTACTCCACGCTCGTGATCAAGCGCGACGATCTTCTGGGTGACATCAAGCGTGCCAACCTGTTCGAGTTCAACCGCCAGCTCGTGCGCATCGACCGGCCGGTGGACAAGACCGAATGGGGCATGTCGCCGCCGACGGTGAACGCTTACTACAACCCGCAAGCCAACGAGATCGTGTTCCCGGCCGCCATCCTGCAGCCGCCGTTCTTCGATCCGAATGCGGACGACGCCGTGAACTATGGCGGCATCGGGGCTGTGATCGGTCACGAGATCAGCCACGGCTTCGACGATCAGGGCGCGAAGTTCGACGCCATGGGTGCGGTGTCCAACTGGTGGACGCCAGAAGATGCGAAGGCGTTCCAGGATCGCGTGAAGGCGCTGGGTGCGCAGTACGATGCGTATGAGCCGTTGCCGGGCCTGCATATCAAGGGCAACAACACGATGGGCGAGAACATCGCCGACAATGCCGGCATCACCATAGCGCTCAAGGCCTATCATATCTCGCTGAAAGGCAAGAAGGCGAAGGTGATCGACGGTTACACCGGCGACCAGCGCTTCTATCTCGGCTTCGGCCAGATCTGGCAGGCCAAGATGCGAGACGGTGCGCTGCGCCAGCAGGTGCTCTCCAACGAGCACAGCCCTGGCCAGTTCCGCGCCATCGGCGCAACGCGCAATCAGGACGAGTGGTATGCCGCGTTCCCGGATATCAAGCCGGGGCAGAAATACTACCTCGCGCCCGAACAGCGCGTGCATTTCTGGTAATCATGACAGCGCCGCGGAGGAGACTCCGCGGCGCTTTTTCTTTGTCCGGGAGAATCCGATGAAACACCGCCTTCTACTCGCCGCCCTGCTCGTTTCGACCAGCACCGCGTTCGCCGCCGACACCACCGCCAATGGGCCGCAGATCAAGCCGTGGGGCATCTATCTCAATTACGTGGATACCGCGCAGAAGCCGGGCGACGATTTCTTCGCCTATGGCAACGGTGGTTGGCTGAAAACCGCCAAGATCCCGTCGGATCGCAGCTATGCCGGTGTGAATCTTGAGATCGACAAGCAGAACGAGGCGCGGCTGAGAGGCATCGTCCACGATCTTTCCACGCGCAAGGATTTGTCGCCGGAGGAAACCAAGCTCCGCGACTTCTACAATGCCTTCGTGGACCAGAAGACGATCGACGCCGCCGGACTGAAGCCCGCGCAGGCCGATCTCGCGCACATCGCCGCGCTGAAGACGCCCGAGGATGTGGCGCGCGCGATGGGGGACCCCGCGCTGTCGCTGGACGGCCCTTTCACGATGTATATCGCGCCAGACGACAAGCACCCCACCGCCTATGCCGTCGATCTGACGCAATCGGGCCTCGGCTTGCCGGATCGCGATTATTATCTGCGCAACGACAAGGAAATCGTCGCGACGCGCGAAACTTATAAGAAATACATCGCGCAGATGCTGGGCTTTGCCGGCGCAAAGGATGCCACCGCGCGCGCGGCCGCCGTGTTCAAGCTCGAAAACGACATGGCCGTCGCGCATTGGGCGGCGGAAGATCGACGCGATCCCGACAAGGTGTACAACCCGATGGCGGTTGCGGACCTGCAGAAGCTGGCGCCGCAATTCCCGTGGGCCGCGTATGTCGCATCCGCGGGCATTTCGCCCAATTCTCCCAAGGGACCGCGCACCTTGATCGTGGCGGAGAAATCCGCTTTCCCGAAGCTGGCCGCCATCTTCGCCGCCACGCCCGTTTCGGTCTGGCGCGATTATCTGACGGTGCATTACCTACACGGCTTCGCGAACTATCTGCCCAAGAACATCGACGATGCGAATTTCGCGATGTACGGGCAGACGATCCGTGGGCAGAAGCAGCAGCTCGACCGCCAGACGCGCGGCATCCACCTGCTCGATGACGAGATGGGTGAAGCGCTGGGCAAGATGTACACGGCCAAATACTTCCCGCCCGAAGCCAAGGCGAAGGCGAAGCTGCTGGTCGATAACCTGATGAAAGCCTATGAGGCCGACATCAAAACCCTATCTTGGATGACGCCGGCGACGCGCGAAAAAGCGCTGAACAAGCTGCATCATTACATTCTGAAGATCGGCTATCCCGATACGTGGCGCGATTATTCCGCGCTCACCATCGTGCCGGGCCAGATCCTGCAGGATGTGAAGAACGCCACCGTGTTCGAATGGAACCGCGAGCTGAAGCGCATCGACAAGCCGGTGGACCGCGCCGAATGGGGCATGTCACCGCCGACCAACAACGCCTATTACAACCCGACCACCAACGAGATCTGCTTCCCCGCGGGCATCTTGCAGCCGCCTTACTTCGACGCGAAAGCGGATGATGCGGCGAACTATGGCGGCATCGGCGCCACCATCGGCCATGAGATCAGCCATGGCTTCGACGACCAAGGCGCCAAATACGATTGGGACGGCACCCTGCGCGACTGGTGGACGGCGCAGGACAAGAAGAACTTTGAAGCCAAGACCGATGCCATCGCCAAACAGTACGATCAGTACGAGCCCCTGCCCGGCATCCACATCAAGGGCAAGCTGACCAATGGCGAGAACATCGCGGACATCGCGGGCCTCGTGATCGCCTACAAGGCCTATCACATCGCGCTGGGCGGCAAGCCCGCGCCGGTGCTGAACGGCATGACCGGCGATCAGCGCTTCTATGTCGCCTATGCGCAAAGCTGGCGCGAAATCCGCAGCGCCGGCACCACGCGCGCGCAACTGTTGAGCAACCCGCACAGCCCAGCCGCGTATCGCGTGAACGGCGTCGTGCGGAACGACAATGGCTGGTACGCCGCATTCCCCGCGATCAAGCCGGGCGATAAGTACTATCTGCCACCGGACAAGCGCGTGCCTGTTTGGTGATTTCGTAAAAGCCGTCCGGTTCAGCGAGGGAGCGAACGCGCGACCGGACGGCCATTCAACTGGGAGAAAATGAAATGAAGCGTTTCGCGTTCGCGATCAGCGCCCTGGCGTTGACGGGCTTGCTTGCCACGGCCGACGCCCAGCCGGCGGCAAAGCCCACCTTCGGCGCCTGGGGCGTCGATCTGTCCGGCATGGACAAATCCGTAAAACCCGGCGACGACTTCTTCGACTACGCCAACGGCACCTGGTTCAAGACCGCGATGATCCCGGCGGACCGCACCTCCACCGGATCGTTCCAGGACCTGCAGATCCTCAGCGAAAAGCGCATGAAGGACATCGTGGCCGGGCTGGAAGCGAAGCCCTATGCGCAGCTCACCGATGAGCAGAAGAAAATCCGCGATCTCTATGACGCCTTCATGGACACCGCGCAGATCGAAAAGCGCGGCCTCGCGCCGGCCAAGAAGGACCTTGCCCGGTTCGCATCGCTGAAAACGGTGGACGATGTCGCGTGCGCGATGGGCGATCCTGCCGTTCCCGCCGACAGCCTGTTCGGCACCTTCATAAACTCCGACGCGAAACGCCCCAACCAATATGTGATGCTCGTCACCCAGTCCGGTCTCGGCATGCCGAACCGCGATTATTACCTGAAAGACGATCCCGCCCTCGCCCAGACGCGCGATGCCTATCGCAAATATCTCGTGACGATGCTGACGCTGGCCGGCGAGAAGGATGCGCAGAAGCGCGGCGATGCGGTGTTCGCTCTGGAAACTGGGATCGCGAAGATCCATTGGACCGCGGTCGAGCGCCGCAACGCGGACAAAACCTACAACCCGATGACGGAAGCCGAACTCGCGGCCTATGCGCCGGGCTTCCCGTGGGCCACGTTCTTCGCCGCCGAAGGCCTTTCCGCGAAAGGCCCGAAGGGCGACCGCCATATCGTTGTGCGCGAGAACACCGCGTTCCCCGGGCTCGCCAAGCTGTTCGCCGCCACGCCGGTTTCCGTATGGCGCGATTTCCTGACGGTGCATTACCTGCACAACATGTCGGCCTATCTGCCCAAAGCCTTCGACGACGCCGATTTCGATTTCTACGGCAAGGTTCTGGGCGGCCAGACAGAGCAGCTTCCGCGCGACACCCGCGCGGTGCATCTGATCGACCGGCGCCTCGGCCATCCGCTCGGCAAGCTCTATGTCGCCAAATATTTCCCGCCGGAATCCAAGGCGAAAGTGGAAGCGCTCGTCGCCAATCTGCTGAAGGCCTATGACGCCGACATCCGCGAAATCGACTGGATGACCGACGCGACCAAAGAGAAGGCTTTGGACAAGCTGCATCACTTCACGCCGCATGTGGGCTATCCCGACAAGTGGCGCGATTTCTCGGGCCTCGACATCCAGCGCGACGATCTCGTCGGCGATATCGAGCGCAGCAATATGTTCGAGTGGCACTATCGCCTGGACCGCATCGATCAGCCGGTGGACCGCGACGAATGGGGCATGACGCCGCCCACCATCAACGCCTATTACACGCCGGTTCTGAATTCGATCTTCTTCCCCGCCGCGATCCTGCAGCCGCCATTCTTCGATCCCAATGCGGACGATGCGGTGAATTATGGCGGCATCGGCGCGGTGATGGGCCACGAGATCGGCCACGGCTTCGACGATCAAGGCAGCAAATATACCGGCCTCGGCGTGCTCGAAAGCTGGTGGACGGATGCGGATCGGCAGGCGTTCGAACAGCGCGTCTCCAATCTCGGCGCGCAATACGACTCCTATGAGGACCTGCCCGGCCTGCATGTGCAGGGCAAGCTGACCATGGGCGAGAACATCGGCGACCTGTCCGGCCTTTCGATCTCGTTGCAGGCCTATCACGTCTCGCTGAACGGCAAGAAAGCGCCGGTGTTGGATGGTTACACGGGAGACCAGCGCTACTTTCTCGGCTTCGCGCAGATCTGGCGCGGCAAATACCGCGACGGTGCCATGCGCCAGCAAGTGCTGAGCAACCCGCACAGCCCGCCGCATTGGCGCGTCGTCGGCCCCACGCGCAACATCGACGCTTGGTACAAGGCGTTCGATGTGAAGGCAGGCGACAAATACTACCTTGCACCCGATCAACGCGTGCACCTGTGGTGATCTAACTTTCCTCCCCCGTTTACGGGAGAGGAGGCGAACAAAGTGAGCCGGAGGGGGCCTTCGCGCGAAAGTCCCCTCCGCTTCGCTCGCGATGCTCGCGCAGCGCGGCGACGCTGTCGCTACCGCCCCCCGTAAACGGGGGAGGAAATTAGCGCTTCTTCTTTTTCTTCGCCGTCTTTCCCGGCCGCGCCTGCTTCGCCCGTTTCTTCTTCTCCGTCTCAGAATTGCGCATCGCCTCCAACGCGATCCGCGCCCACGCCGCCAGTTCTTCGGGATCGTCATAGAGCCGCTCCGGCAGCGCATACCAGTGCGTGGCGATCATCTCGTTTTTGCTGCGCTTCAGGAACGTGAACGGCTTGCACCCCTCCGCGACAAACGCCGCGCGTGTCTTTTCATTGGTATGGAAATAGATGATGTCGTCGAACACCATCCCGATCATCACATCGTCCGCGACAATCCCCTCCCCGCCGAAGAACCGGCGCAGCTTGATCGGCCCGAATTCGGCAAAGAGGTCGTCGAAACGGTGCGTGTCCATTGTCCCATCCGGCAGTTCCGGGCGTCACTCTAACGGGAAACCCGCCAAAAGCGACGCTGCGGCACCTCACCGCCGCTTTCATTCCCCCGCCGCTCTGGTGCAAGCTGTGCGTGGAAAACCATAGGTGAGACGATGAACACAGCACCCCGCGCCAACACGATGTTCGGCTTCAATCCGGCGGACGATCTGAACGATCTGCGCATGAGCGAAAAGGCGATGCCGCTTCTGGCGCACGTCAAGAAGTTCATCGCCGAAACGGTCACGCCGATGAGCGAGGAGTTCTATCGCCTCGGCGAAAACAAGAAGGACCGCTGGAGCTTCGCCCCCGGCCAGCTCGAAGTGCTGGAGAAAGCCAAGAACAAAGCCAAGGCCGAAGGCCTGTGGAATTTCTTTCTGCCCGATGCGGAAACCGGCGAAGGCCTGAGCAATCTGGATTACGCCTATATCGCCGTCGAACTCGGCAAGGCGGCCCTCGCCTCGGAGACGATGAACTGCGCCGCGCCCGATACCGGCAACATGGAAGTCTTGGAGCGCGTCGGCACGCCGGAGCAGAAAGAGCGCTGGCTGAAGCCGCTCTTGAACGGCGAAATCCGCTCCGCCTACGCAATGACCGAGCCGGATGTCGCCTCCTCCGACGCCAAGAACATCCGCACCCGCGCGGTGCGCGACGGCAAGGATTGGGTCATCAACGGCGAGAAATATTACATCTCCGGCGCGGGCGATCCGCGCTGCAAGATCATGATCGTGATGGTGCAGACCAACCCGGATGGCCCGTCGCACCAGCAGCAATCGCAGATCCTCGTCCCCACCGACACGCCCGGCGTGAAGATCCTCGGGCCCATGGAAGTGTTCGGCCACGATCATGCGCCGCGCGGCCACATGCACATCAAGTTCGAGAATGTGCGCGTGCCCTATGAGAACATCCTGCTCGGCGAAGGCCGCGGCTTCGAAATCAGCCAGGTGCGCCTCGGCCCCGGCCGCATCCATCACTGCATGCGCACCATCGGCAAGGCCGAACAGGCGCTGGATTTGATGGTGTCACGGGGCCTTTCGCGCGAAGCCTTCGGCAAGCCGCTCATCATGCTGGGCAAGAACCTCGAACTCGTATCGCGCGCGCGCATCGAGATCGAAGCCATGCGCCTGATGGTGCTCAAAACCGCCAAAGCGATGGACGTGCTGGGCAACAAGCAGGCGCGCATCTGGGTCAGCATGGTGAAAGCGATGGTGCCGGAAAAGGCATGCCAGATCATCGACCAGGCCATCCAGATTCACGGCGCCAACGGCATCT
>Ga0157372_10004634_pt1 | contig 14606 bp, 6 predicted proteins | sample C55metaG_FD_115307 | JGI IMG/M metagenome (GOLD analysis project Ga0157372, IMG submission 115307) | Corn rhizosphere microbial communities from Kellogg Biological Station, Michigan, USA - C5-5 metaG | ecosystem: Host-associated > Plants > Roots > Rhizosphere > Soil | place: USA: Michigan... | reverse complement strand
TGTTCGAGTTGGAGGTAGTCAAGAGCTCGATGACCGCGATCTTGGGTGATGTCCTCGACCGGACGCGCGTGTATCGAACGCCAAGCGATTGCATCGATCTCGTCACGGGTCGGCATCAGTCATTGCCCGTTTAGCCCTTGCCGCCGAACATGATCGCAAAGAACTCTGCGTTGTCGGCGGGTGTCAGCTCGCTACTCGGGGTGTCGTAAATTTCCTGGACGCGAGCCTCGCGCTCGGCGTCGGTCATGGCGGCGATCTTCGCGTGCGTGTCTGATATGAGACCGAGGGTGATCTCGCGCTTAGGCTGATTGGCCACCCGGCGAGGATAACAGCGAAGGCGTACCGGGAAGTACGGTGACCGCGTACCGAGAAGTCCGGTCCTCTGCACCGTACTTCCGTGGCCACCTTATACGAACCGATTCCTACGCGGAAGTGCGGTCGGCGTACCGGGAAGTGCAGATCCCATGTACCTGTACCAGGAAGTGCAGAGGTGGCCACGGAAGTACGGTGGATTTGTGGACAGCAACCAGGCCGTCCCGTGACGGTTTACGGGCCTGCTCCATCCGTAACATCATTTTAATCATCGATATACATGCGGAATAGTAAAGTTCCTGATGAGATGTTGCATGGCCCCCAACTCTGCACTTCCCGGTACACCGACCGTACTTCCCGGTACACCGACCGTACTTCCGCGTACACCGACCGAACTTCTCGGTACAGGGCGCACTTCCCGGTACACCGACCGTACTTCTCGGTACAGGTCTGCACTTCTCGGTAGGAATTAGGCGGTCGTCTTTCGCTGGATGTCTCGAAACAGCGAGCCAGCGGGTCCCCGTTTCTGCTACCAATTTGCTACCAAATCCAGTATCGTTTGCCCGTATGGTTCGACATGATTCGATACCGATCCATACGATCACAGGACGCTGATACCCGCATGATTATTGGGGTTCTCGCGATTAAGTGGTTGTAGCAGAGAAGGTTAGAGAAACGGGCTTTTTCGAATCCCTGTCTCTCCGCCACACATCATAAACCATTGATTGAAAATGGTTTACATCTCTTATTCGAAGACATTACACCCATATTCAAGACAGCAGCCAGCTGCTATCTGTGAGCTTACGAATTCTCGGAAGCTGCGCGATGGCCTCAACTGCCGAACGGAAGATCAGGGCATGGGCTGGTGTTCCAGCTTCGCCGCCTGCTGTCGTTCGAGGGCTGCTGCTGCGATGCGGCCTTGGCGTGTGTAGGCTTCGGCAAGCAGGACGTGCGGCTCGGGCAGGCCTGGTTCTGCACGGATGGCGTTGTTGAGCTGCGTTACTGCTTCGGCGAGCTTCCCCTGTGCAAGCAGGGCGCGCCCGCTGCGGAGCGCAAAGCCAGCACGCTGACGATCTGTCGCAGCGCGGCTGAGGTCGGCAGCGATCTTGCGTTCCGCAGCGGCCCGTTCGCGCTTTCCTTGCGAGACCTCGATGGCAGCAAGCTGGATGTGGAGGCTCGGTTGATCAGGCTCGATCGCGATGGCGTGCTCTAGTGCGCTGGCTGCTTCGTCCGGGTGATCGCTGTCTTTGAGCACGCTGCCGAGGAGAGCCCACGCGTCTCCGTTGCCGGGCTGGAGCGCGATCGCGCGACGCAGGCTATCGGCAGCTTCGCTGAATTTGCCCTGCTGCATGTAGATGACGCCGAGGGTGTAAGCGGGATCTGGGAGTTGAGGATCAAGTGTGGCTGCCCGCTCGAATTCTGTGACGGCGCCCGTCAGGTCGTCCTGGAGCTTGAGAGCGAGGCCGAGATCGTAATGCAGAAGCGCAGAGTTGGGATTGAGGATGAGACCAGCACGGAACTGGTGTATGGCTTCATCGACATGGGCTGTTTGCAGAAAGGCAGCGCCATAGTCTTCGCGGAGCGTGGCCGAGTCTGGGCCATGGGCGAGGGCGCGCGCGTAGAGAGTGAGCGCGCCGTCGGCGTCGCCGGTTTGCACTCGTGCGAGTGCATAGTTGATCAGAGGTGAGTTGTCCTCGAGTGGCAGCTTTGCCGTGCCGTCCACAACGCCGGCAAACAGCAGCAGGGAAGCGGCGGGATCTCCGCTTGCCTGCAAGGCCAACGCGAGCGCGTACTGTGCCTGCGGAGGATGATCTTTCGGGTCAAGTTGCGTTGCGCGATGGAGGTGTGCGAGAGCCTCGCCGTCATTGTGAGTAGCAGACAGTGCGCGACCAAGGAGCAATTCGAGATCGAAATTTTGGGATGCGCTCCTGGCAAGGAGCGAGCGAGCGATCTGAAGAGCTTCGCTCGCTTGGCCGGCATCGAGAAGAGCGGCGGCGCGATGATACTGCGCAGGCCCGTAGTTTCGATCGGCGGCGAGCGAACGGTCGAACCAGGGAATCGCATCAGTGGCGCGGCCATCGGATGCTAGAAGCGAGCCGACTGCATCCTGCAGCGCGGCAGATTGAGGGTTCGCGTTTGCTGCGTGGGTGAGCAGGTCGAGTGCGGCCTGTGTGTCACCGGTCGCGTTGAGTGAGTAAGCGAAGGCGATGGTTTCGGTGTCGTTCAATGTAGGTGAATTGGGATGTGAGGCAGCTTTGCGGAAGAGCTCGAGTGCGTTTTGATGCTGCCCCAACCCAGATTCGCAGCGTGCGAGATTGAGTTGAGTCAACACATCGCCGGGCGCGAGCCGGAGTGCGGTTTTCAGTTCTGCTTCAGCACCCGTGAGATCTCCTTGCGAGAGCAACACCCATCCCAAGGCAGAGTGTCCGGGCGCGACGGTTGGCTCGAGCTTCACGACCCGCTCGAAGTCTCGGCGTGCAGAAGAGAGATCGCCACGTTGCGCCGAGGCCAATCCGTTCCGCATGAAACGAGTGGCTTCCGCCGCTGTCGCCGCCGTTTGTGCGTGTAGAGGAGCTGAGAAAAGGGCGATGAATAAGAAGACCCGGCTCAAAGATGTGATCCGGGTAGAGAAATAGACCGGGACTGCGCAGATGGGCATAACGGTTTCTACTGCACAGGTTGTAGCACAACGTAACTGCGGCCTAGGTACAGCCACGTTCGCTTGCCATCAGCTTCAGAGACCATCTGCAGCGGAACCGGCCGTGTGATTGTGGCGTCGCGAGTCGTGGAAGTGCGCAAGACATCGCCGGTTCCCAGATTCATTGCCCGATGCTACGAAATGTAGGCGTAGCTTGCCAAGGTAAAATGAGTCGGCTTTTGCGAGGTTCCCACTATGCTTCGTATGCGCGCCCCTGGTGCAATTGCGGTTCTATGCGTCGCTTGCTTCTGTGTGGCGCAGGCGCCGGCTCTGTCCGAAGCGTCGTTTGCTTTGCGGAAGGATGGCCCTGTAATCCTCCAGGCGGTACAAGATACCGAGCCGTTCACGGTGGCAGGGGAGCGGGGCGTGCTCGTGGGCCAGCAAAATGGTGAACTCGAGGCTTGGATTTTGCCCGTGAAATTGCTGAGCCACCTCACGGTGGAAGCGCGTGTGGAAGGTTATCCCGTTCCGATCGAGCTGAATAAGATGGCGCGCGAGATAGAGATTCGTCCCGATCGCACGACGATCACCTACTCACACATCGCTCTCGTCGTGCGTCAGATCATGTTCGCTCCGGATGACGCACCCGAAGGCACCGGAGCGGTAGTGATGTTCAGCGTTGACGCGCTTCATCCGGTGGACCTTACGTTCCGATTTACTGCCGAATTACGCGAGATGTGGCCTGAATTGAGCAGCGGCGCGACATCCGTCGAGTGGGTCGCGAGCAATTCTGGCGAAGGTTATTACGTTCTGCACAGCGACTTCGACAACTTCGCAGGAGCAGTGTCAATTCCGAGTGCGCGGCCAGGGATTATGGCGCCGTACCAGGAACGGCCACACACTCATCCCTTGGAGTTGCTGCTGCATGTAGATCCTGCGCGGGATAAGAACAGGATCTTCCCGCTGCTCATGTCGGTGGGCCGAGACAAAGAGCACGCATCGGCTGCTGCACTCGGTGAGAGTCTGAGGTCGCTCGGAGAGGAACTGCCCGGGTTGTATAAGCGGCACGCCGCACACTATGCAGAGCGCGAACGTGACCGCACCGAACTGGTGTCTCCGGATCCTATGCTCAACGCCAGCTTCACCTGGGCGGAGACTTCTATTGAACAGCTACGTGCGCGTACGGCAGATGGGGGCACAGCTTTGGTCGCAGGTTATTACGCCTCCGGAGATTCCGCGCGCCCGGGATATGGCTGGTTCTTCGGCCGCGATGGGCTGTACACGATTTTCGCTCTGGACAGCTACGGCGACTTCGAAGACAGCCGTGCTGAGCTTGACTACCTGGCGAAACACCAGCGCGAGGACGGCAAGATTATGCACGAGCGCTCGCAGACTGCGGATTTCACGAATTGGGCGGCTCTTCCGTATCAGTACGCAGCAGCGGATTCGACACCGTTGTTCTTGATGGCAGTCAACGATTACGTGCGAGCCAGTGGAGATTTGGCCTTTTTGCGCGAGCAGAATGAGGTAATCCGAAAGGCATGGACGTTCGAGACGACGCACGATGCGAACGGAGACGGCATCTACGACAATGCGCAGGGAACCGGATGGGTTGAGAGTTGGCGCGGAGTCTATCCGCAGCAGGAAATCTATCTCGCGCTGCTGGATGAACAGGCCTCGCGTGCTATGGCGGATCTTATGAGCCGCATGAGCCGCGGCGAGGACGCAAGCGCAGCAGCTGCCAGAGCGGACGCCATTCACGAGACGATTGAAGCGGAATATTTTCTGCCGCAGTCGAACAGATATGCGTTCAGTCACAATCGCGAAGGGAACGACGTGACGAATACGGTCTTTCCCGCGGTCGCGTGGTGGAGCAGCGCCCACGGACTGGAGCATGCAGATGCATCGTTGAGAGGTTGGGCATCGCATCTGTTTGATACAGACTGGGGAACGCGTTCGGTCGCGGAGAACGATACGCGGTTCGATTCGATGAGCTACCACGAGGGCTCGGTGTGGCCGCTGTTTACGGGATGGACCGCACTTGCGGAGTATCGTGCCGGGCATCCGTTGGCAGCATGGATGATGACGATGCAGAACGCCGATCTGACGTATGCGCAAGATCCGGGAGCGGTAACAGAGTTGCTTTCCGGCGAGTTTTACGAGCCGTTCGGACGCAGCACGAGCCACCAATTGTGGTCGTCTGCGATGGTGCTTGTACCGATTCTGCGAGGCATGTTCGGTCTGGAGGTCAACGCGACAGAACACACAATCCGAGTCGCTCCGCAGTTGCCGGCGGAGTGGGACCACGTGTCGCTCAAGCGGGTGCGGGTGGGTCCGAGTGTTGTCGACCTGGATTTCAAGCGCAACGGTGTCGGGTGGAATGTGCTGGTGACCGCCGTGCATGGTCCGCCAGTGAGATTGAACGGCGCAAAAGGAGACGGCCGGTCGATGCAGTATGCGACGCCCGGGGTCGAGGTTCAAATGCCGCACGGGTTGCCGGCGCGCGGATCGCGAACCGGGGGATTGAAGGTGCTCAGCGAAGATCAGTCACCGGGTTCATTGCGGCTGATCCTCGAGGCGCCGGCCGGTAGCGTGTTCGATCTGAAGCTTCGGCGGAATACCAGGTCAAATGTTGAGGTCGAAGGTGCGGTGCTGGGCGGCGCTGAGGACAACCTGCGCGTCTCGTTCGAAGGCAACGAGGGGAGCTATAGTACACGCATCGTAAAGCTGCAGTGGTAGTCAGTTTGAGTTACCGGACACTGGCGATCCAACTCGTGAAAGGTGGCAGTGTGATGTTCTTGAGAGACGTTGTGGCACTTAGGTCCGGAGCGTCGGTCAGGATGGTTTGAACAGAGCTGCCCTGGATATCTGCCGGAGAGACGTCGAGCGAGATTGTTTGTGGCTGACTGCTGAAGTTCAACGCGACGACGACCGCGTCGCTCCCGCTCACCCGCGCGAAGGAAAGGACGTTCGCATTCTTGTTATCGAGCATGAACTCTTTGCCGTTGTGGAGCGCAGGATTTGTACGCCGCAGCTCGATGAGCTGGCGAAACCAGTTGAATTGAGAGTATGGGTCCTTCTCTTCGGAGGCGACGTTAACTGTCTTGTAGTCCGAAGCAACGGGAAGCCACGTGTGTGGATTCGTGCTGAATCCGGCCTGCGAGCTACCATCCCACTGCATTGGTGTGCGCTCCCCGTCGCGTCCCTTTTCTTTGGGCCAGCCAGTAATTCCGATGGGATCTTTGACGTCCTCTTTGCGTTGCGGTGTGGACGTCTTCATGCCTATCTCTTCGCCGTAGTACATCAGTGCTGTCGCGCGCGTTGTCAGCAGGACCGTCGAGATCAGCTTTGCGATCTCCGGGTTGTGTGCGCCGTCGCCGAAACGATCCCAACTCCGCGGATTGTCATGATTGTCGAAGACCAGCAGGGGCCAGTTGTCTCCGAGTACGGTCTGCATGTCAGTGAGAGTTTCGCGAAAATGTGCCAGGTTGAGAGCAACATTAGGTGAACTCGGGCCGCCGCCTTCACTGTGAAAACCAACAAGTGTGTCCATTGGCAATTGCAGCTCTTCGTGAGCATCTGTCCCGTACCACTTGAGTAGCTCTCTCGTGTTGGGCAGGTAGGTTTCACCGATGAGCACGCGATCCCCAGGATAGCTGTCGATGACTTTCCGCATGCGGCGCTGGACATCGTGGACCTCCGGCAACATGTTCGTGTACTCGTCGTTCAGGTTCGGATCGCCTTGCGCATTCACTCCTCCGAGGTCACGTTCATCGCGAAGCTGTGGGTCTTCGAATAACGTGGGAATCGCGTCAAGACGGAACCCGGAGACACCACGGTCCAACCAGAATCGCAACACGCCGAACATAGCTTTTTCGACCTCTGGATTGCGCCAGTTGAGGTCCGGCTGCTGCTTGTAGAACTTGTGGTAATAGAACTGGCGCACGGCGGGCACCCACTCCCAGGCCGATCCACCAAATAGTGATACCCAGTTATTGGGCGGAACACGGCCTTCGTGCTCGTACTTTTTCTGGTAGTCAGTTACGCCCGGCGCATTGATGGCCTTACCGTCATTCCACACATACCAGTCGTGCTTAGGATTTGTCCGCGAGCTCGCCGCTTCGATGAACCATTTGTGCTTGTCGGAGGTGTGATTCATCACCATGTCGAGCAATACTTTGATGTTGTTCTGGTTCGCCTCCTTGATGAGGCGGTCCATATCAGCCATCGTGCCGTATTGCGGATCCACGGCCTCGTAATCGGAGATGTCGTAGCCGAAATCCACCTGTGGTGAGGGATACATTGGCGAGATCCAGATCGCGTCGACCCCGAGGTGATGAAGGTATGGAAGACGCTGCGTAATCCCGCTGAGATCTCCGATGCCGTCGCCGGTTGTGTCCTGGAATGAACGAGGATAGATCTCATAAACCACCGCGTGGTGCCACCAGGGATCGGCGGAATGCACTGCACCGACGGCAGGCTGTACTTGGGAGACTAACCGAGGCGGTGCGGCAAATAACGTGCCGTAGAGACACACCGCAGCGATAGCCCGGCGGAACGCAGAGGGCAAATGCAAAGATGACGAGAAAGTGGCGAATGCGTCGAACGAGCGCATAACGGAAATCCTCCCGCAATCAAGCGCGACCGACTATAAAACATTTCGCTCGCTCCGGCTAATACGCTGACATTGCTCACAACCACTCTCATTTCCGATATGTGCCGGTTTCTGACGGCTGCGTCAGAAGCCTGTTAGACAGCAAATCTCACAATTAGCTCGCCTTGTAGGCAAACGTCTGTCTACGACTTGAGACTTGTAGGACAACTGCGAATCATCGCACTGAGAAACAGACAAAAAGCTATTGACAGCATCACGAGTGAGAGGCGTAGTGTTTGGTCGGCAATCGATATGCAAGACGAGGGCCAGCGCCTTCGGTTACGCCGGCGGGGAGCGCCAACCCGTGGCGAAAGATAGATGGCGTGAACGGCACGGTAGTTGAGCAAGTGGTTTTTTAGGAGGTGGTGCGATGTCGAAGCGCTGTTTCCGCAATTTCCGTTTGTCTGCCGTACTCGTGATTTTCACAATCTCCTTGCTCTTGTCCGAGAGATCAGCCCAGGCACAGGTTGTGTACGGGCAGATTCAGGGCACGGTCGTGGACACTACGGGCAGCAGCATCCCCGGCGCCACCATCACGGTCACCAACCCGGGTAAAGGGACGACTGTAACTGCGACGAGCAATGAGGCAGGCGAGTTCACGGTGGCTCATCTTGTGCCCGACAGCTACAACATCAAGGTAACGGCAAAAGGGTTCACGAGCTACGAGCAGAATGATCTGCGGATCTTCGCAGACAGCGCGGCCACAGTGCGTGCCTCTTTGCCCGTGGGCAGCGAGACAACGACGGTGGAGGTCAACGCTGATGCAGTACCGCAGTTGAAGACCGATCGCGCTGATGTGGCGATGACGTTCACCTCGCAGGATATCCAGAGTCTGCCGATCCCGGATCACAACTTTGCCAACCTGCAATTGCTGCTGCCGGGCGCGACGCAGCTCGGATGGTCGCACGCGGCGTCAGAGAACCCGCAAGGCTCCAAGCAGATTGACATCGATGGGCAGGCGTTTGCTGGCGTGAACTACACGTTGGACGGAACGGACAATCAGGACGCGATTCTTGGCATCATCGTTGTGAATCCCAATTCGGACTCAATGATCGAGGCCAAGATTTCGACGCAAAACTATGACGCGGAGTTTGGCAAGGCAGTGGCATCGGTTCAATCGGTGCAGACGAAGTCCGGATCCAACTCGTTCCACGGCACACTGTTTGATAACCGTGAATCCAATGCCAATCTGGCGCGCGATCCGTTTTCGCAACCGAAGGCTAACGGGTTACCCGCCGGTTTGAAAAATCAGTTTGGTGGCTCGTTGGGCGGGCCAATCTATAAGGACCATATCTTTTTCTTCGGCGATTACCAGGGCGTTCGTCAGAAGGTAGGCACTGCGGCCACGATGACTGTGCCGACACAAAACGTTCTCAAGAGCTGTCTCGGTCAAATCACTCCCGTGGTGAATGGTGTAGCAACTCCGGGATGCGATTTTAGTGAGTACACGAAAGCCGGTCCGGGACACGTGCTCTATAACAACACGCTCACGACCGTGAACGGCGTACCGAATGGTTCACCATGGCCTGGCAATGTTATTCCGGCGTCGTTGATCTCACCCACGGCCATGAATCTCTTCAAGCTCTTATTGCCCTATGCCCCGAACATTAACCAGGCTAGCCTTACCCAGAATTACACCGCGAACGGCACAGGTATCTTCAATAGCGATCAGTGGGATGTTCGCGGGGACGTGAATGCCACGCAGAGCATGCACATATTCGGACGTTTTAGCCGGTTCACCGATACGCTGACCGGTAAGGTACTATTCGGCAACGCCGGTGGCGCTGGATTTGGTATCGGAGGCTATGGTGGCACATCCAACGGCACCAATGACAGCCTTGCTCTCGGCATGGATATGTTCCTCTCGCCGAAGTGGTCAACTGATGTTCGTCTAGGCTACTTCCGGTACAACATCATCACGTCGAAGTATGATCAGACGGCTGCCAATCTACCTATCCAGGGCGAGAACGTCAGCGGTACAGGGATTAATGCGCCGCTGGTTGTTACACAGCAGTTTGGTGCACCAGACATCAACGTCGCGGACGTCGCGGTGTCGGGCAATAATTCTCCCAACAATACACAGGCGCTTGGCTCCCAGTATGGCGCCGGTCTGAATGTCGACCGTTGCAACTGCCCATTGAAGGAGAAAGAGGATCAGTTCCAGTTGGTCAACAACTGGACGCGCGTCATCGGTAGCCATCAAGTGAAGTTCGGCGTCGACCTGCGATATGCGCGTAATCTGCGTGTGCCATCCGACAACGATCGCACCGGCATCAACAACTTTGGCTCCGGTCCGACCTCGAACGGAACGGGTGGAACAGGTCTTGGGTTTGCGACTTACGCCCTGGGCCAGGTGACCGCGTTCAACCGGTACGTTGGCACTTCGAACGAGACCAATGCAAAGGAATTCCAGCCGCGCGATTTCTTCTATGGACAGGACACCTGGCGCGCGACCCCGAAGCTGACGGTGAATGTTGGTTTGCGGTATGAGTACTACGCTCCAGAACGGGTAAACGGAGCCAATAACGGAGCACTTCTAAACCTGGATACTGGCTACATCAATGTGGCTGGAGTCGGTGGCATTCCGTTGAACATGGGAGTGTCCGCACCGAAGTTCCCACTCAACCCGCGTTTTGGACTCGCCTATTCCCCCAATGAGAAGACGGTGCTTCGTGCCGGTTATGGTCGTAGCTTCGACTTAGGCGTATTCGGATCTACCTTCGGGCACGTAGTGACACAAAACCTCCCCGTGCTCATCAATCAGTCGATCAATGCACCCGGGAACTACGCAAGCTATGCCTTCCAACTGGACAACCCGATTGTGAAGGGGCCAAATGTAACCGGTCTTTCGAATTATCAGCCGATTACGGTCAGCAGCTCGGGTCAGATTCCTCTCGGCGGCCCGAACGCTCCGACCGTTCCCGGTTCGGGGGGGAAGACGGTTGGTCAATTCGTGCAAGAGAAAGCTCGCCCGTTCACTGAACGCCTGACGACTCTTGACGCGTGGAACGTTGCGGTGCAACGTTCGCTGACTCCAACCATTTCGTTGACTGTCGCATATGTAGGCAATAAGGGCACGCATACGTTAAGCGATGGGAGCGGCAATACCACGCAACCCAACGAATCTGCCAGCAATCTGCCTGCGCAATACAGCGCGATCAAGGCGGGTGGACAGCAGATCGCGCTGCATTATGACGCATTGAACACTGCTGCCATCACCGCGTTCTGTGCCGCGTCCGCAGGAAACTGCAGCCAGGGCGTGCCGCTGTCTGGCCCGTATCAAGGAGCGACCAACCAGACCAACCTGCTGCGCCGCTATAACGGCGGATCGTTACCAGCATGCGGAGGACCGTGCGGGGCTACGCAGGACATTCAGTATTACGGAGATGATCAGGACACGCATTACAACGCACTCCAGGCAAGCCTCGACAAGCGCATGAGTCACGGCTTCAACTTCACCCTGAACTACGCCTACCAGCATGCTTTATCAACGGGGAATGGCTTCGCTACCTGGAATAAGCGAGCCGTGATCGGTAATGACAGCTGGGTACGCCGGAGTGCATTCACTGCTTATGGTTTGTATCGGTTGCCGTTTGGCCGCAAGGGCGACTACATGAAGGATGTCAACGCGTGGGTCGACGGGTTCATCGGCGGCTGGGAGTTCAGCCCGACGGTCTTCTGGCAAAGCGGCTTGCCGTTCAACATTACATACTCGGACTGTGGCACGTACCTGCCGGGTAACGCTCCGTGCTATCCCAATGGAGACCCGAAAGGCCTGAAGTACAACCTGCAGGGCACTCCTGGTGTTGGCAGCGGCGTATTCATGTTCCAGCGAGTGAGTACTGATATTTGCAAGGTGCCCGCGCAGGGCTTCACTTGCCCGGGATTGGACACCATCGGAAACACCGGGCGTAACACAGGTTGGGGACCGGGGCTATTCAATAGCGACATGTCCCTTATCAAGAATGTGACGCTGTACGAGCGGTGGGCTCTTCAGTTCCGAATGGACGCCTTCAACGCCCTCAACCACATCAACTACGGTTCGCCGAATGGACAGATCGACTCCGGAAACGCCGGCCAGATCACTGGCGGACCTTACCCGAACGGAGCGAATCCGCGGCAACTGCAATTCACCGCTCGCGTCCAGTTCTAAGAGTTATGGCCTCCGAACAGGGGAGGGAACTTCGGCTCCCTCCCTTTTTCTTTCGATCGAGTTCTGGCCGAAGAGGCTAACATTCTGAGCAGGTCAATGAGGGCTTGCCGTGAAGCGCTCGCTTTTACTGGTACTCCTGCTGTCTCCGGCTATTGGTATGGCCCAGCTTCCGCAAGCTCCTGCGCCGGGAGACTCTACTGTCTCGGTGATCAGCGTTCGCAAGGCGATCGACACAGGACACCCTGATCAGGCCCTTGCCCAGATCGAAAGCCTTCGTAAGAGTGGATCGCACATCGCTGGGTTGGACCGTCTTGAGGGGACTGCGCTCTACGCAAAAGGAGACCTGCGGGCAGCAGATGGCGCCTTTGCGTCGGCTCTGGAGCAGGATCCCAAAGACGTGGAAGCGTTGCAGATGCGTGGTCTGACACTGTTTCGGCTAGGTCGCCCAGCCGACGCGATTCCGCTGTTGGAACGGTCGAGCTCAGGAGCGATCGCGCAGGTGGACCCCGATTACATTCTGGGACTCTGCTATATGGATACGCGGCGCTATGACGATGCGCGACACGCGTTCGCGGCGCAGTTCGGAGTTCCGCAGAATAGCGCCACAGCATATCTCGTTGCGGCGCGCATGCTGCTCCGGCGTCAATACGTTCCTGTCTCGCAGCAGTTTGCGCGCAAGGCGCTCGAGATCGATCCTTCGTTACCGCTTGCGCATGAACTGCTGGGAGAGATTGCGCTGGCGGATGGCCACACGGACGAAGCAATCACAGAGTTGGAGAAGGAGCGTTTGCGCAATCCGGCCGCGGGCTCGGTTTATAACCGGCTCGGTGATGCATACCTTCGCGAAGGCAAGCTGGATGACGCGGAGCGGGTGCTTGAGCAGGATGTATTACTTGAGCCGAATTCAACGGGGCCTTACATTCTCCTGGGCAAGGTCAAGTTGAAGAAGGGCGATGGTGTGGGTGCGGTCACGTTCCTGGAGCATGCACGCGCCATGGACCCTGGAAATTACATGACGCACAACTTGCTGGGACAGGCCTATCGGGCCATCGGACGAAGTGAGGATGCAAGCAGGGAATTGGCTGTCGGGCAACAGTTGCAGGCAGCGAGCGAACCGAAACTCGAGAATTCGCACTGAGACTCAGGTGGTATTTCCGGATATGCACTCGGATTGAGAAGCATTCTGCTTATCCCTATACTTATCCGCAATTACCGAGGGGCAGGACGGGATCATGATCTGGACCAGGCGGGGCTTCATTCGCTCACTCTCGCGTACAGCAATCGTGTTGTCGCTGGAGGACGTTCTAAAGCTAGCGGTCCCGGCACAACAACAACAGATCGGCTCGCGGCCGGAGTACAACGCTAAGGCTCGGCCTGCGCCGAAAACTCTGCCCTCTCCAGTTGCCGGAACGCCACTGGGGTTCAGCTTTATCGATGTCGCGAAACAAAGCGGGCTGAACACGAAAACGATCTACGGCAACGAGCACAAGAACCGGTATCTGCTGGAGACGACCGGTTGCGGCGTCGCCTCTTACGATTTCGATCACGATGATTGGCTCGACATCTTCCTGGTGAATGGGACGCGGCTTGAGAGTAGCTTTGCGAAAGGACAGGAACCGGTCAGCCGGTTGTTCAAGAACAATCGCGATGGCACGTTCACTGACATCACTGTGAAATCCGGTATGACCCTTTCCGGATGGGGCCAGGGATGTTGTATTGGCGACTACGATAACGATGGATTGGACGATCTGTTCGTCAGCTACTACGGTCAGAACATCCTCTACAAGAACCATGGTGATGGAACCTTCGCCGATGTGACTGCAAAGGCCGGGCTTCTGCAGTCTCATACGCGATGGAATACCGGGTGCGCGTTTCTCGACTATGACAAAGACGGCCATCTTGACTTGTTTGTCGCGAACTATATTGACTTCGATATAAAAACGGCGCCGTTGCCCGAGGCTGCGGGATGTGCCTATAAAGGGATGCAGGTTGCCTGCGGACCGCCCGGTCTGGAAGGTGGCAAGAACATCCTTTATCACAACAAAGGTGACGGTACGTTCGAAGATGTCTCTGATAAGTCGGGAATGTGGGGCACGATCGGGACCTATGCACTGAGTGTCACCATTGCAGATCTCGATAATGATGGGTGGCCCGATATCTACGTCGCGAATGATTCGACTGCAGCCACGCTATACCAAAATCAAAAGGACGGAACGTTCAAGGATGTGGCGATCGAGTCGGGGGTCGCGTACTCGCCGGACGGCAAACCGCAGGCGGGCATGGGCGTTTCTGTCGGTGACTTCAATCGCGATGGTTTGCTCGATATCGTTAAGACGAATTTTGCGGGCGATACCGATTCGCTCTACCAGAATCTCGGAGATGGCACATTTGAAGACCACACGTATCTAAGCGGTCTTGGTATTAACACACGATATCTTGGCTGGGGCGTAGGGTTCGTCGACCTGGACAATGATGGTTGGCTCGATATCTTCATCTCCAACGGCCACGTCTATCCCGAGGTTGATAACTCGCATCTGGATGCGCCTTACGCGGAGCACAAGTATGTCTACCGCAATCTTCGCAACGGGCAATTTGAAGAAGTAACAAACATCGCAGGAACGGGCGTGACAGAGGCGGCCGCGGCGCGCGGGTGCGCGTTCGGCGATTACGACAACGATGGTGATATGGACGTGGTCGTAAACTGCGTCAATGCATCGCCACAGCTTCTGCGTTGTGAGAGCACGATACAGCGCAACTGGATCAAGTTGAGGCTGGTCGGTAAGAAGAGTAATCGCACCGGTATAGGTGCCCGCATTACTGTAACTGCAGCTACAGCGCCTCAGGAAAAG
>Ga0157372_10004633_pt1 | contig 14608 bp, 10 predicted proteins | sample C55metaG_FD_115307 | JGI IMG/M metagenome (GOLD analysis project Ga0157372, IMG submission 115307) | Corn rhizosphere microbial communities from Kellogg Biological Station, Michigan, USA - C5-5 metaG | ecosystem: Host-associated > Plants > Roots > Rhizosphere > Soil | place: USA: Michigan... | reverse complement strand
GTTCCTGATATTCCGGTTTCTGGGCGGCTTTGGGGTAGGAGCGTCTTCTGTCACCGCACCTATATACATATCGGAGATCTCCCCGGCTGCAGGGAGGGGTAAGCTGGTAGGTCTTTTTCAGTTTAATGTAGTGCTGGGCATCGTGGTGTCCTATCTCTCTAATTACCTCATCGGCCGGACAGGGGATCATTCCTGGCGACTGATGCTGGGTATCCAGGCTATCCCTTCCGCTCTTTTCCTGGCATTGCTGCCATTCGTGCCGGAAAGCCCCCGTTGGCTGATCATGAAAAAAGGCAAGGTACGGGAAGCCCGGAACATCATGGTATTGATCAACCCCGACACGGCCGATCAGGTCATCGGGGACATCGTGCAGACCAGCAAGGAAGAGAAAGTGACAGGAGAATCCCTTTTCTCGCGGCGATTCAGGACCCCGGTGATGCTCGCGATGCTGTTCGCCATTTTCAACCAGGTGTCCGGCATCAATGCCATTATCTACTATGCGCCGCGCATTTTTGATATGACAGGGTTGGGCGCTGGCTCATCTCTCTTGTCCACAGCCGGACTGGGCGCCGTGAATTTTGTTTTCACCCTCCTGGCCATGAACTTCATCGACAGGATAGGCAGACGCACGCTGATGTTGATCGGGTCCTTTGGTCTCATCATCACCCTGGCCCTGGTCTCCTATTCTTTTTATTCGGCGAACTTCAGGGCTGTCCCCATTTTCCTGTTCGTATACATCGCATTCTTCGCCTTTTCGCAGGGAGCTGTCATCTGGGTATTCATCTCGGAGATCTTTCCCAACCAGGTGCGGGCAAAGGGACAGACCCTGGGCAGTACGACACATTGGGTGATGGCTGCCATCATTGCTTTTACCTTTCCCTACCTGGCCGAGAAGGTCGGTGGTGGCAATACCTTTTTATTCTTCTGCCTGATGATGTTCATGCAGCTGCTCTTCGTCTGGAAGATCATGCCTGAGACAAAGGGTAGATCACTGGAACAGATCGAACATACGCTGGTATTGCATTGAGGGCCGTACCAACGATGCCGGATTGATCCGGCACATTTTAAATGACCAAACTAAAACCGAATTGCTTTGAGCCTGCCATTTAAGAAATATCCCGTAGTCTGCTTTGGGGAGATATTATGGGATCTCCTGCCCACCGGAAAGCTTCCGGGAGGCGCGCCCATGAACGTCGCATATCATTTGATGAAACTGGGCCTCGACCCCGCCCTTATCACAAGAGTGGGTGAGGACAGCAATGGAAGGAACCTGGTTCGTCTGATGGAGACACAGGAAATGTCCACCGATTTCTTCCAGATAGACTTCGAGCTGCCCACCGGTATCGTACAAGCGCACATGGACGAAAGCCATGACGTCACTTACGACATCGTCCGCCCCGTCGCATGGGATAATATCCATTGGGAGGACGGCTTTGTTCCCCTCCTTGAAGAAGCTGCTTACTTCGTTTTCGGCAGCCTGGCCGCTCGCAGCCAGACCAGCCGCCGGACCTTATACCGCCTGCTGGAAATAGCGCCGTCCAGGGTACTGGACATCAACCTTCGTCCTCCGCATTACGATAGAGTGACCATTTCAAAACTACTGGAAAGCCTGTACTTGCTAAAGCTGAACCTGGATGAGCTGGACCTGATCACCGGATGGTTCTCGGGCTATAGAGATGAACGCGACCGGGTGAGAGCGCTGCAAGACAGATTCCAGATCCCCAATGTAGTCGTGACGAGAGGCAGCAAGGGCGCGCTGCTCAATAAGGAAGGCGTATTCTATGAACATCCTGGATTCAGCGTGGAATTGGCTGATACCATCGGTGCGGGAGATGCCTTCTTAGCCGGCTTGCTGTCTCAGATGGCCGGCGGATCAGACCTGCAGCGTGCCCTTGCATTTTCCAGCGCCCTGGGCGCCCTGGTGGCCAGCCGCACAGGCCCTTGTCCCCCCTATGATATCAGCGAGATAGCGGAACTCACACTTAACATAAAACCAACTATCTAACAATTAAAAATGCTATTATGAAAAAATTACGGCTCTTATTACCCATGGTGCTGCTGGCTTTATTCAGCTGGGCCCAGCAGAAGACCATTACGGGGAAGGTAGTGAGCAAGTCGACTCACGAGCCCTTGCAAGGCGTATCCGTCCGTGGCAAGGATCGCACCGTGGTCACCAATGCCAATGGGGCTTTCTCTATCCCGGCCAGCCCGGGGGACGCCCTGACCCTATCGTTCGTCGGCATGAATCCCCTCGTCGTGAAGGTCACGGCCAATACGACAGATCTATCCCTTGTGATGGAAGAAGGTAACACTGATCTAAACACGGTAGTGGTGACAGGATACAAGTCGGAGAAAAAAGTCGACCTCACCGGAGCTGTTTCAGTGGTCAATCTGGCGGCCGTAAAAAATGTTCCCGCCTCGAGCCCCATGCTTGCCCTGCAGGGCCAGGTGCCGGGTCTGTATATCCAGACAGACGGTTCGCCCACCGGCGCTAATGGTGGCGCTCCGCAGATCCTGATCCGTGGCGTCAATACCCTGGGGAATACAAATCCACTCTATATCATCGATGGCATCCCTACCACCCGCTATGAGGATTTTGCCAATCTCAGCGCCAGCGCCATCGCCTCGATCCAGGTATTGAAGGATGCTTCGGCAGCCTCTATTTACGGCTCCCGTGCTTCCAACGGCGTCATCATCGTCACCACCAAAAATGGAGGTACGGGCGACAAAGTACGCATCCAGTTCAATACAAGCCTCACCACACAGACAGAAAGACCCTGGCAGGAAAAGGTCCTGAACTCCCTGGACAGGGGAAAAGCATTGTGGCGCGCCGCCGTGAACGACAGCACCGATCCAAACAACCTCGTAAACCAGATCTATACCTTTGACTGGAATGGGGACTATACCAATCCCGTTCTTAACCAGGTGCATATTGCTCCCTTTGTCGGTGGTGATAAAACCGAGCCCGTAGGAAATACCAATTGGCAGGACGCCCTGTTCAAGACCGCCACCGTCACCTCCAACAATCTTTCCATCGCCGCAGGCAATGCTAAGAATGGCCTGCTGGTCGACCTGGGATATTATAATAACAATGGACTCGTAGTCTTCACGCATTTCCAACGGTACAGCGCACGTGTAAACTCTCATACTTCCGCCTTCAATGACAGATTGCGCATTGGCGAGAACCTTCAGCTCAGCCGGACCTCGCAGATCAATTCCACCAGCGATGTGGGCGGCGCCGCTACTCCGGGACTGGCGCTGACACTCTCCCCGACCATTCCGCTCTATCGGGCGGATGGCACCTATGGCGGCCCCATCGGCCCCGGCTATACGGATAGGAACAATCCGGTGGACATGCAATACCTCAACCGGTTCAACACCCGCAACCAATTCATTGCCGTCGGCAATATCTATCTCGATCTGGAAATTATAAAACACCTCGTCTATCATACCAGCCTGGGTTTTGATTATTCCGACGCCCTTGCCAAGAACGCTGCGCTCATCGGAACAGAGGGTCCCGTCCGGAGCTTCAACAGCCTGGCGCTGCAGGAATCCAAGGATTTTACCTTCACCTGGACCAATACCCTGAACTACAACCTCGAGCTGGGCAGAAGCAGACTGAACCTGCTGGCAGGCACGGAGGCAGTAAGGAACGACTTTTCCACCTTCGGCGCCGCCACGACAAATTTTGCCCTGCAGAATGCAAACTATCTCCAGCTCAGCTCAGGCGTAGGCGCTCAGACAAATAATGGCGCGGCCACGGGCTACCGGCTCCTCTCCCAGTTTGGTAAAGTCTTCTATGGATATGCCGACAGATACCTGGCCTCCTTTACCATTCGCAGAGACGGGTCTTCCGTCTTCGGCACCAATAACCCATATGGTGTATTTCCCGCCTTCACACTGGGATGGCGTATCAACAACGAAGCCTTCTTTAAAGACGTGAAAAATGTCTCCAACCTGAAATTAAGAGCCGGCAGAGGTACGGTAGGTAACCAGAACATCGGCAACCTGTCAGCCTATACCTTATTACAGGCCAACTATGGGACAGCCAGCAGCGCATTCCCACAATGGCTGAACATCGGCACCGCCTATGATCTGGGCGGCGTCAATACAGGCACTCTCCCTTCCGGCTTTGCACAGGTGCAAAAAGGCAATCCCAACCTGAAATGGGAGCAAAGTACAGAAACCAACGTGGGATTGGACTTCGGGTTGTTCGACGATAAGATCAGCGGTTCCTTTGACTATTTTGACAGGAACACCAGCGGCATCCTCATCTCTCCCCCTGTAGCGGCTGCTGTCGGTGAAGGACAAACGGAGTATTTCAATGGGGCCAATATGAATAACAAGGGATGGGAGCTGATCCTGAACTATCGCAACCGTACGGCAGGCGGCCTGGGATACAGCATCACCGGCAACGCCAGTCACTGGAGCAATGTCATCACCAGCCTGCCGGATAATGTTCGTCCCGCCTATCCCGGAGACGCCACCCATTCTATCGTAGGTCATTCACAGTTCTCCATTTTTGGATACAAGACGGCAGGTCTCTTCCAGACCACAGATGAAGCCACCAAGGCGCCTACCCAGCCGGGCGTACTGGACGGGGCATTGAAAGGGGCAGGCCGTATCCGGTATGTCGATGTCAATGGGGATGGGAAGATCGACGCCAACGACCAGACCTGGCTGGGCACTACCCTGCCAAAGGTGGAATATGGCCTCCGCATCGAGCTGACCTATAAAAACTTTGACCTGTCCATATTCGGATCAGGTGTGGCCGGCAAGACGGGCTATGATCCTACCAAATTCTTCAACACCTTCGTCAGCGCCAGGAGCAATTTCGGCCCCGGCACGCTCAGCGCCTGGACGCCGCAAAACACAGGATCATCTACACCGGCCCTCAGCATCCTGAACCACAACGGCGAGGACAGAACCTCGGACTATTATTACGTGAATGCTTCCTATTTCAAGCTGCGTAATGTCATGCTGGGATATAACCTTCCTAAGAATATAGCCAGCGCCATGAAGATGGAAGGATTACGCATTTATGTCTCCGGCCAGAATCTTTTTGCCCTCAAATCCAAAAAATTCACTTCCAAAGATCCTGAAAGGGCCAACACTTTTGACCTCTGGCCTGTACCGACAGCCGTCACCTTTGGGATAAACGCCAATTTCTAACTTTTAACAATCAGATGATGAGAACAAATACAATTAAAATACTAATCGCAGCGCTGGTCCTGCTTTCCATGGGCTGTAAGAAATACCTGGATTATAAACCTCAGGGATACCTGTCCGCCAGCGACCTCTCCACGCCCACGGCCGTCGATGGCCTGGCTACCGCCGCTTATGCAGGCATTGCCAATGATTGGTGGGACGCACCCATCACCAGCATGTGGGAATACAGCAGCGTACGGTCCGACGACGCCTATAAGGGTGGCGGTGACATCGGCGACCAGCAGCAGATGGACAAATATGAACAATTCTATCTGGTCAATGCTTCCAACAACGGAGCCGGCGATTTTGGCTTCCCCGGCACCTGGATCAGGGCCTACTCGGCCATTTCCCGCTGCAATACGGCTTTACGAGCATTGAACAGTCTGACGGATGCCCAATTCCCTCAGCGGAAGACACGCATCGGAGAAATGCATTTCCTGCGGGGACATATGTACTTCCTGCTGAAAGTGCTGTTTAGGAACATCCCCTGGTTCGATGAGACGCTGACGAACGACCAGATCCTGAAAGTGTCCAATACCATGTCCAATGATTCCCTCTGGCAAAAGATAGAAGGGGATTTCCAGGAGGCCGTGAATGACCTGCCACTGACCCAACCAGGTGAGCCTGGACGAGCCAACCAGCTTTCTGCCAAAGCTTATCTGGCCAAGGCGCTGCTTTACCATGCCTATACCCAGGATGATCAGTATAATGTCACAGGCATCGACCAGGCAAAGATGCAGCAGGTGATCTCCCTCACCAATGACGTGATCAACTCCGGCAATTATGCGCTCAACTCCGACTTTGCATTCAACTTTCTCGATGGTCATGACAACAGTCCCGAGTCGGTATTTGCCATTCAATATTCCATCAATGACGGCACGGTCATCGGGGGACGGCTGAACATGTCCACCAGCCTGAATTATTTTGCCGGCGCTCCGCAATATGGTTGTTGCGCCTTCCATATTCCCAGCCAGGAATTAGTGAATGCCTTCGGTACCGATGCCAGTGGACTGCCCAAGTTTACCACTTTCAACAACGCCGTGTTGACAGATGACAGCCTTAAACCCAACGGAGCCCTCGTCGACCCGCGTATCGATCACACCATCGGGATACAGGGACATCCGTTCAAGTACAATGCTGCCGTACCTTATGACCATAGCTGGGAGCGGCTGGCGGGCGTATATGGCGGGTTTGGTACGATGAAAGAGCTGCAGCTGGCCACCTGTGCCTGTTTCAAGAAACTGGGGCCTTTCTATGGAACTTCGGTAAATATGGATGTTATACGATATGATGACGTGCTGCTGATGAATGCGGAAGCGCAGATCCAAACAGGCAACCCCGACGCCGCATTGCCCATCATCAACCAGATCCGGACCCGCGCGGCCAATAGCACCGGCCTGTTGAAAAAGGCAGATGGAACCTTCCCCAGCAATTACAAGATCGATATTTACAAGCCCGGCATAAATATTCCCGTATGGGATCAGGCGACGGCATTCAAAGCATTGCAGTGGGAGCGGAGGTTGGAATTTGCTATGGAGAGCCCCCGATTTTTCGACCTGGTACGCTGGGGCATTGCCGCGGAGACGCTCAACGGATATTTTGCCGTTGAAAAGACGAGACACCCCTTCCTTAGCAGCGCCCATTTTACAAAAAATCAGCATGAATATTTTCCCATTCCACAGGAACAGATCACCTTTACCAACGGACTTTATCAACAGAATAAAGGATATTAATATGAAGAAGATATGGATCTCCCTATTAACCATCCTGCCCGCTGCATTTGCAGCCGGGCAGGATGCAATGCAACCTACTCCACAGTGGCGCCCCGCCTATCACTTCACCCCGCTGAAGAACTGGACCAACGATCCCAACGGGCTGATCTTTCTGGATGGCAAATATCATCTCTACAACCAGCAAAACCCTTATGGTCTTGGGTGGGGTCATATGAGCTGGGGACATGCCACCAGCACCGACCTGGTGCACTGGGAACACTTGCCGCTCGCCATGCCCGAAGCCATCGATAAGGACACTACCTGGCGATTCTCTGGCAGCGCCGTGTGGGATAAGAACAATACCAGCGGTCTTTGCAACGCAGGCGGCTGTCTGGTGGCTATCTATACAGCTGACCAGCCGAATTTGAAAAAAGAGTCGCAATTCATTGCTTACAGTAATGATCGTGGAAGGACATTTACCAATTACCCCGGCAATCCGGTGATCGACCTCAACATGAGAGATTTCCGCGACCCGAATGTCACCTGGAGCACGCAATTGAATAAATGGCTGATGGTGGTGGCCCTGCCCCGGGAATATAAAGTACGGTTCTATGCTTCCTCCAATCTGCGTAACTGGGACCTGCTCAGCGAGTTTGGTCCGGGAGGATATGCAAAGGCTCCATGGGAATGTCCCTTCCTTGTGCCGCTGACAGTCGAAGGAAAAGGCCGCGAAAAATGGGTCCTGGTGGTATCCGCCGGTGGCGCTGAAAAAGGCACCTATATGCAATATTTTACGGGCGACTTCGACGGCCGGACTTTTACCAACGACAACCCCTCCGACACAGTGCTCACCGTGGATTACGGAGATTGCTTGTATGCGGCTATCCCCTGGAACGGCACACCGGGCAAGAACAAAACGTATATAGGATGGCTTACACCGGGCCCTCAGGCAACTTATCCATGGACGGGGCAGATGTCCATTCCCAGGGATCTCTCGTTGAGAGAGACTCCCCAGGGGCTCCGCCTGGTCCAGACACCGGCCGCCCTTATCCGGAACAACCTTGATAATCTCTCGCATCATCGGGTGACGGAAGTCAAAGACATCGCCGTACATTCGTCACAAAAATGGAAAACAATGCCCGGCAATGCGTATTGGATCGAGGCCGACATCACTGTGGGCACCGATGCTACGGCCGGCCTTCTGCTGGCGGCAAAGGAAGTGGTCTCACCCGGTCAGGATGGCAACAGCATCACTGGTACGAAGATCGGGTATGACGCCGCCCATCACCAGCTATTCGTAGATCGTAGCCATGCCGGTGGCGGAAAGATAAAAGCAGGGCGGGAAATACAAACCATAGACCTGGATAATAAAACCCTCCACCTGGAAATACTGGTTGACAGGTCATCGCTGGAAGTGTTTGCCGATCATGGATTATATGCCTTGTCGACCCAAATATTTCCGGACGAGGACGCCAGCTCCATCTACCTTTTTTCCGAGGGAGGAGACGCAGTTATAAAATCAATGAAAATATGGGATCTTTCGCCGTTACGTCAACACTGATCTGCTTCCTGCTGTCCTTTGCGTTGAATGGACAGACACAGACACCTGCGCAAACCATTCCGGCCTTTAGTTTTTTGGGTTCTGGTAATAGGGCATTCACTAATAAGGACCTGGCACACGATCGGCCGCTGTTCTTTCTTTTTGTGGATCCCGAGTGCGAACATTGCCAGCATGCGGTGCGTACCATCGGAGAAAATTACGCGGCTTTTAAGAAAACAGCCATGTATGTGATCAGCCTGGACAGCAGGGAGAAGCTTAGTGCATTCATTGATAAATACGGCAGGGCGTTGAAAGGACAGAAGAACGTGCTGCTATTGCAGGATAATCTGAACCAGTTCATTGTACGGTTCAAGCCCCGCCGGTACCCTGCTATGATGCTGTATTCGTCGAAAGGGATGCTTCTCGATTATGAGGACAATCCGGAAGCCGTGTTCAGGATTGCCAATCGGCTTAAGGCCGGAACAAAATGAAAAAGCTTCTACTTTGGTCGTTTATTGCGCTCAGCTGCCATCAGCCGAAGTCCTTCTTTATATCTCTATCGTCCTCCGACACCCACATCGACTTTGTCAATACACCTGTATCCAGACCGGGTCTTGGCATCCTCGAGTACATCTATTATTACAATGGTGGAGGAGTGGCGGTCGGCGACATCAATAACGACGGTCTGCCGGACATTTACTTCACCGCCAACAGCAAGGGACATAATAAGCTATATCTGAACCGGGGCGGATTTCAATTCGAGGACATCACCGAACGGGCAGGCGTAGCCGGTACATCCGACTGGTGCACGGGTGCGACGATGGCCGATGTGAATGGGGACGGCTTTCCGGATATCTATGTATGCGCGGTAGCCAATACGCACGGATTGCAGGGTCATAATGAATTATTCATCAACAACGGCAATGGGACATTTACAGAAAGTGCAGCCACGTATGGACTGGCATTCTCGGGATTTTCCGCGCAGGCCGCCTTTTTCGATTATGACCACGACGGCGACCTGGATTGTTTTATATTAAACCAGTCCGAACACCCCAATCAGCACATCGTGGATACTTCCCATCGCCACCAGCCTGACCCTTATTCAGGCGGGCGGCTGTTCAGAAATGATGTCGTTAATGGGCAGCCGAAATTCACCGATGTCACTGCACAGGCCGGTATCTACCAGAGCAGCCTGGGGTATGGATTGGGGCTCGCCATTGCGGACCTCAACAACGACGGATGGGAAGATATATACATCGGCAACGACTTCCATGAGAACGATTACTATTATGCCAACAAGGGTGACGGAACCTTTGTCGAATGCGGGGCGGATCATTTCAGGCATTACAGCCGGTACAGCATGGGCAATGACATAGCAGACTACAATAACGATGGCCAGCCCGATATCGTCACTGTGGACATGCTGCCATCCGACGAGAAGATATTAAAGACCTATGGCAATGGCGAACACCTGGACACCTATACGCAAAAGATCACCCGCAATGGATATCAGGACCAGTATTCCAGGAACTGTCTACAGCTCAACAATGGGGATGGCGCCAGCTTCAGCGATATAGGATTGATCAGCGGCATCGCTGCCACGGATTGGAGCTGGAGCCCGCTGATGGCCGACTTTGACAACGATGGTAAAAAGGATCTCTTTATCTCCAGCGGCATCGAACGCCGGCCGCTCGATCTGGATTTTATACAGTTCTTCTCCAATATCCGCGACCCCAGGCAGTATGGCAGCCCGGAGCAGTTGGAAAAGACCCTGCTGGACAAAATGCCACAGGGTTATGGTCATCCTTATCTTTTCCAGGGAGATGGTCATATGCATTTCACGGATGTCAGCGCGCCCTGGGGCACGGCGGATCTGTTGGGCTGTTTCAACGGAGCTGCCTATGCCGACCTGGATAACGACGGTCGGCTTGATCTGGTAATCAATTGTCTGAATGCGCCCGCAGCCATATTGAAAAACAATACGCCTGTTAAACACTATATTTCCCTCACCTGTAAAGGGTCTGGCTTGAATACGGCAGGCATTGGAGCTAAGGTTTGGGTCTTTACAGGAGGAACAATGCAATATCAACAACTGATGACCACCCGAGGATTCCAGTCTTCCTCCGACCCACGTCTTCATTTTGGGTTGGATAGTCTTCAGACAATCGATAGTCTGCTGATAGTCTGGCCGGATCAGCAATACCAGCTGCTAAAGCATGTGCGGGCCGATCAGCACCTCATGTTACGACAGAAGGAAGCCCGGCAGGCTTTTGTTTACCGGGATCATTTCTCTGACAGGCAACAGCCCTCCGTTTACCAGCATCTCCCCGATAGACGACAGCCCTCCGTTACACAGGATCGCTCTCCCAACGGCCAGCCGGTCCTAACAGACATTTCCCAAAAAATTCAGACGGGATGGCGCCATAAAGAAGATGCGTTCATCGACTTCAACACGCAGTACCTGATCCCACATATGGAGTCGACACGGGGACCACGAATAGCCGTGGCCGATGCAGACAAGGATGGATTGGAAGATATCTTCGTTTGTGGGGCCAAAGGACAACCCGGCACGCTGCTGATCCAGGGCAAGGACGGAAGCTTCCGCACGGCCGGTACGGCCCCCTTCGTGCAGAATGCGGGATCGGAAGGCGTCGACGCCGTTTGGTTCGATGCAAATAATGATGGCAGTCCCGACCTCTATGTAGTCAGTGGCGGTAATGAATACGCAGACGGGCGCCCGGCGCTGGCCGATCATTTGTATATCAACGATGGTAAAGGACATTTTTCCGAACACACGGGAGCCCTGCCGTCGATGCTGACGAACAAATCCTGCGTGGCTGTCGCCGATGTGAATAACGACGGTAGCCTGGATATTTTTGTGGGAGGTCTTACGGATGCAAAACGATATGGCTATCCTTCTCCCTCCTATCTGTTGCTGAATGATGGCAAGGGCAGCGCCGCCTCCGTGCCAGTCCACTTTAAGTTCGCGGATACGTCCGTGATCCGGCTAAATGAGCTGGGCATCATCACTTCCTGTGCTTTTGCCGATGTCAACAAAGATGGATGGCCAGATCTGATCGTGGCTGGTGAATGGACGCGGATAAAGATATTCATCAATCATAAAGGTGTTTTTCGGGAGTCCGATATCAGCAATTCCAGCGGCCTCTGGCAAAGTCTCTATGTGACGGATGTCAATGGCGATGGATATCCGGATATTCTGGCCGGGAACTGGGGGCATAATTCCAAATTATATGCGGGCAAAGATGGACCGCTGAAGTTGTACGTAAAGGATTTCGACAATAATGGTTCGGTGGAGCAGGTAATGACCTACACCATCGGCGGTAAGGAATATTCTTTTCTCGGCAAGGATCAGCTGGAACTGGCGCTGCCTGGATTGAAAAAGGAGCATCTCACCTATGATGAAGTGGCGGGCAGGACCGTCGATTATCTTTTCAGCAGCCGGCTGGATGATACACGTACGCTGAATGTGGTAACGCTCAGCTCCACCTGTTTTATCAATGATGGCAAAGGGAACTTTACCGCCCATGTGCTGCCGGATGAATTGCAGCTGGCTCCTGTATTTGCCTTTGCGTCTGTTCCGGCGCTCGCAAACACCAAGAAGTTCTATCTGGCAGCCGGGAATTTCTACGGCGTGCAGCCGTACGAAGGGCGCTATGACGCGATGAATCCAACGTTATTTGGCTATGACCCTTCATCCGGAGGCCTTTCCTATCGGGCTCAGGCATCCGTAGCGCCCGGTGAAGTGCGGGATGCAAAATGGATCAACCGGGCAGATGGGACGAAAGTGCTGGTGCTGGCTGTGAATAATGGGCCGCTGGTATTCTTGAGGCCCTGACCAGGTCCATCGGTCTGCGCGGAAGGATCCAAATAAAAAAGGGTCCTACTCTTAAAGACCCCTTGGATTGAAAACCTTAATCCCCTTCTTCCAGCATGAATATCTCCCCTACCTGTTTTTGGAACACACGCGCGATCTTCAACGCCAGCAAGGTGGAAGGGATATACTTATTGCTTTCAATAGCATTGATCGTCTGCCGCGATACATTTACTTTTTCGGCCAGTTCTGCCTGGGTGATATTCAGGATCGCCCGCTCGACACGGATAGTGTTTTTCATAAGCCAGCATTTTTCAGGGTTCTTCGGTCTTTGTACATCACGAAATTGTAGCGTGCTATGAACAGGATCAGCGGAGTACAAATATTATAGGTCATGATCTTGGCAAACAGTACATCGTAAAAAAAGATAATGGCGAACATCATCCACGCTGAATTGACATAGACGGCCCATAAAAGAGACTCCAGCCGGAGCTTGACAGTCCGCTCGTCCTCCTCCCTCTCGCGGGAAAAAGCTATCATCAACAGTCCGGCGATCAACAGGAGACTGCCAACCTCATCCGTGAAGTTGTGTCTGTGTATATTGAAAAGAAAGTTTGCGTCATCGGACGCAAATATGTTGTTTCCATCGCCGTAATAGAGAAATCCCAGCTCGAACTCTGCATGGAGCACCAGCAGCATCAATATAAAGGAGGGTATGGCCAGCACCCATCCAACGAGCCTGTATTTGTGGGGGAAGAGAAATCTTGTTTTCATATTAGTCTTTAAATTTTAAAACCAAGGTAAAGCATACGTTTCAAAAAGTCAAGTAAACTTTACATAAAGTCTGTTAAAATTTACACCATAATCTGATAATAGGCTGATCCACAAATGCCCCGTACATTTATCCTCACTAAAATCCCATCATATGCTTGAGCAAATCCTACAGTCAGTAAAAGAACATCTCGGCAACAATCCCGATCTGGCCGCAGCCATCCCCGCCGAACATGCGGACGCCATTCATCAGGAGATTGCCAGCCATATTCATGACAACATGCAGGGCCAGGCTCCTGCGGGAGAAACAGGCGCCGCTGCTGGACTGGGCTTGGGCAACCTGGGCAATCTGGCGGGCGGATTTCTCTCTAACATCGAGAACAGCCTGGCTTCAGGAGGCATTGGCACCAGCGCCATCACAGGAGGTCTCGTGGGAGCTTTGAGCAGTAAGTTCGGCCTGTCTCCTGCCATATCAGGAGCTATTGCCGCAGCAGTTCCCGGTCTTTTGCAGAAGCTGGTTCAGAAGAATGCGCCGGCTTCCTGATCCGGCTATTGGGTGGATCGTGGACGGGAGAAAGCGTCTTTAAACAGTCACAATCTCTCTACTATTTGCTTAAAAGCGTCCATATTTACAACCCGTATAGTTGGAAAATTAATCTTCTTAAGAACATTGAAATCGCTGTCATTTGTTACAATGTAATCGGCATTAGATGCAAATGCACAGTCGACAAATTTATTATCATCAGGATCAGCGGTAATAATATTAAGATTGAAATATGAGGTTGCTAGTCTTACATTAGAAAGTTCCAGAAGCACCCGGATAACATTCGCAGCTACTTGGGGATGCCAATGCTCTGCTATTTTTTCTTCATATTCAGTAAGAATATCATGGGTGACAGCTATCGAAAATTTGTTTTCTACTATAGATTTATAGAGCCAGTGATATTTAGATCTGTCGGATACGGAAACTAAAATAACGTTTGTGTCAACGACGGCAAGCAAGGATTAGGATTTTTGATTTAACCATTTATCCATATCCTCGTCCGTAAGCCCCTTTTCATCCCATATCTCATTGGCCTGGGAAATAGCTTTATCGCTATAAAACTTGGCTAATAATCTTTTCAGATCAGCAAGATCATTATCATTTAATCCGGTGCTGAATAGTTTCATCAACTCCATTTGCACATTATTCAGCGGTAAAGTAATCCCTGTCATAGACACATGATTTAAACAAATTTACAAAAATCTCCATCGTCATTGTAAAATATTAAATAGCTAATCCAATGTGCTTCATTCACAATCTACTGACAATCAATGTCATTTAGCGATTCTTTTTTCTTGCAGCCTTCGAGCCTTTCCCAAGCCCGGCCGAGGTTGCCTTCCCGGTAGGAGCCGGCTTCTTCGACGACCTGGCCCTCTCATTGAAATCCAAACACTGCCGGATCCAAAAATCCAGCTCCTTCTTCTTCCCCACATCGTCCTCATTCACGAGAATATACCCCTTATACTCCCTCCCCTTCATGACCATCGTACGACAGGGCTTTT
>Ga0157372_10004632_pt1 | contig 14610 bp, 14 predicted proteins | sample C55metaG_FD_115307 | JGI IMG/M metagenome (GOLD analysis project Ga0157372, IMG submission 115307) | Corn rhizosphere microbial communities from Kellogg Biological Station, Michigan, USA - C5-5 metaG | ecosystem: Host-associated > Plants > Roots > Rhizosphere > Soil | place: USA: Michigan... | reverse complement strand
GCGCGTTCTTCTGCAACTCGGGCGCGGAGGCCAACGAGGGCGCGTTCAAGTTCGCGCGCCGGTGGGCGCGCGAACTGGGTGGCGCGGCGAAGCAGGAGATTCTCGCGGTGCGCGGCGCGTTTCATGGCCGTCTGTTCGCGACGCTCGCGGCAACCGACCGGCCCAAGTATCGGGCGCCGTTTCGTCCGTTGGCGGGCGGTGTGTCGGTGGCGGAGCGCGACCTCAAAACGCTCGAGCACGCCCTGGACGGCGAGAGCGTCGCGGCCCTGGTGATCGAGGTCGTGCAAGGTGAAGGGGGCGTTCGGGTGCTCGATGCGGGGTACCTGCGCGAGGTGCGCGACCTCACGCGTGCGCGGAAGGTTGCGCTCATCTGCGACGAGATCCAGTGCGGGTTAGGCCGCACCGGTTGGATGTTCGCGTACCAGCGTGCCGGCATCGTGCCCGACCTGGTCACATTGGCCAAACCGCTCGCGGGCGGCCTGCCGATGGGCGCCGTGCTCATGACCTCGGACATTGCGGGCGCGATCCGGCCAGGCGATCACGGGACGACGTTCGGGGGCGGTCCGTTCGTGGCCTCGGTGGCGATGCACGTCCTGGAGCGGTTAGGCGATCCGGCACTGCTCGCGCACGTGGCCGAGACCGGCGCGTGGTTGGGCGAGCAGCTGGCGGCGATGGCGACGCGCTCGGGGCGTGTGCGCGCGGTGCGCGGCATCGGGTTCATGTGGGGGATTGACGTGATGCATCCGGCGGCAGAGACGGTGGCCAAGGCCCTCGAGGCCGGCCTGCTCGTGTGCTCGGCCGGAGACTTCACCGTGCGGTTGCTGCCGCCGCTCGTGGCGACGCGCGCGGACCTGGCCGAGGGCTTGGCGATTCTCGAGACGGCGTTGCAGTGAGCGACGCGTTCCAGGTTCGACCCGCGTGCGCGTCGGACGTGCACGGCATCGCAGCGTTGGTCAACGGGTACGCGGCGCAGGCCGTGATGCTGCCGCGGAGCGCCGAGTCGATCGCGCTGGCGTTGGATGACTTCGTCGTGGCCGCCGACTCCCATGGACGCATCGTCGCGTGCGGCGCGCTCAAGCACTATTCGCCGTCGTTAGGCGAGGTGGCGTCGGTGGCCGTGTCGCCGGAGGCGCATGGACACGGCGTTGGGCGCGCGATCGTGTCGGCGGTCGAACGGTTGGCCTGGATTCGCGGCGTGGAGGAGGTCTTCGCGCTCACACTCACGCCCGGATTCTTCGAAGCCCTCGGCTACGGCGTGGACGACCATGCGCGGTACCCTGAGAAACTGCGGCGAGACTGCGCGACGTGCGCACGGCGGTCGGCGTGCAGAGAAATTTGCGTATCGCGGACGTTGGCGGCGGAGATCATCGACGCCGCAGCGTAGGCCACGCGCTTCAGCTCGCCGTTTGTGCAACCACAAGTGAGACGACACTATTCATCGGCGCGCCGCTCGCGCGCACCGGTGACGGGTGCGTGTGCTCGCCTGGCCGTGCTCGCGTGTCGCGAAGGGCGTTCACTCAATAGGAGCGTGCACATGAAATCATCTTGGACGGCGCCCGTGGTGATCGGCGCGCTCATGGTGATCGGCGGTACCACGGCGTCGCACGCGCAGATCTCGAGTCCGATCGGTTTCGGTGTAGTCGGTGGAACGACATCACCATCCGGGCCTCTTTCGGACGTGGCGAAGTCAGGATGGCACGCGGGCGCTTTTCTCGAGCTGAAACTGCCTGTCATTCCGATTGGCTTCCGATTGGAGGGCGCGTACCATCAGTTGGGCAGTAAGCACCTTCCTGGCACGGATGACAGTCCGCGCGTGCTTGCCGGTACCATCGACGCGACGTACACGCTTCTGCCGCTGCCCATCATCAAGCCCTATCTGATCGCCGGCGTCGGCCAGTACAACGTGCGGTCGCTCCGAGATCCGATTCCCGTGGACTGCGCCACGCAGAGCTGCGAAATCACGCGAAGTGCGTTCGGCGTCAACGCAGGTGCGGGCGTTCGCTTGGAGCTTGCGGGCTTCGCGGCGTTCATCGAGGCGAGGTGGCATGACGCGTACACCAGCGGCAAGCACGCGCAAATGGTACCCATTAGTGTCGGGCTTCGTTTCTAGCCGGGCGCGCGTCTTGCGCCTGGCGCTGGTGCCAGTGAGGGTTGGAATTGCATCATCGCGACCAGTGGGCGGTCGCGGAGGCGCAGGCATCTAACAGGGGAGCGTTGCATGAGACGCATGGTGTGGAGTGTGATTGCGGCCGTAACGTCGCTGGCCTTCGCCGTACCGGCGTCGGCGCAGTTGGCTTCGAGTCCCGCGCGATTCGGCATCGTGGGCGGCGGGACCTTTCCGGTTGGCAAGCTGTCGGATGTGGCGTCGTCGGGATGGCACGCCGGTGCACTGGTCGATCTAGGGCTTCCGCTCGTGCCACTCGGCTTTCGAGTGGAGGGCACGTGGCACCAGTTAGGCAGTAAGGATACGCCCAACGGGATCTCGCCATCGGAGAAGGCGCGGGTGGTCGCCGTGACATTGAACGCCACGTATGCGTTCGGACCGCAACCGCTCATCAAGCCGTACATCATCGGCGGCGTCGGCGGCTACAACGTCAGGTTCGAGCCGTCGGATAGGGATGCGTTTTCCGAGACCCGCTTCGGTATCAACCTCGGCGCGGGTCTTCGGGTGCAGCTCACCGGGTTCTCGACGTTCGCCGAGATCCGTTGGCACGACATCTTCACAACCGGTTCGAGCACGCAGATGCTGCCGATCAGCGTCGGCGTCACGTTCTAACGGAAGTTCGTCATGGCCCGTGAGGGACCGCGCACGCGCAGCGCGCTCACGGCGCTGGACGAAGCGCGGTTCGGCCCGGGACGGACGCTGAATCTTCGGGCCGTCCTGCCGACGCCGGCCCAGGCTACAGCTCGCGCGGAAGCCTGGCTGCGCCAGAAGCAGGTGGAGCGCGTTGGCGACGTGCTCGTGATCACGGGGCGCGGCAACCGAAGCATCGCGGGCGTGTCGGTTGTGCGCCAGGCGGTTCTCGCCTTATTGCGCACGCTTCGACGCCGCGGCGTCGTTAGTGCGATGCGCGAGCACACAGCCGGGTCATTCGTCGTGACGCTCGAGCCGCTCTCGTCGCTGCGTTCGGCGCCGTCGCGGCGGAAGGATCCGACGCCCGCGCAGACCACCGATCCGAGAGTACTGGCCGGTTTGTCGCGCGAGACGAGAAAGCTGTTGCGGTCCGTCGCACTCTGCTCGTTGGAGTCGCTCGGGGTGCGGGAGCCCGAGGGGTTCGTCGAGCGCGAGATGCTCGCGCAGCTCTCGCACCTGGGCGCGACGATACGCGAGGGGCCGATGCGCGAGGAGCGGCTCCGCAACGCGTTGCTCGTCGTTCTCGACGAGCTCCGGCACCGCTGAGGCGCTGCGGGTAGGCCCGACGGCGGCGGTTGGTTATTTTCCGCCGTTCCCGTGGCAACCCGATGATCCCTGCCCCGCGCGAGTTTTCTTGAGCGATTTCCTACAATTCGCGCTGATCACGTTCACGTCGGTTCTCTTCATCGTCGACCCGATCGCGGTGATTCCGACGTATCTGGTGATCACGCGGAACGAGACGCCGGCGCAACGGCGGACAACCGCGACGCGCGCGACAATCGCGGCGGGCGTGCTCATGATCGTGTTCGGGGTCGCCGGCCGTCTCATTTTCCGATTGTTCGGGATCACGCTGCCGGCCTTCCGCATCGCCGGCGGCCTCATTCTGTGGTACGTGGCAATGGACATGCTGCGCGGACAGCGCAGCACGCAGGAGAGCAGCACCGAGATCGCGGAGGGCGCGGAGAAGGATGACGTTGCGCTCACACCGCTGGCGATGCCGATGCTGGCCGGCCCCGGCGCGATTTCGACGGTGATGGTGCTGGCGAACCAGGCGCGATCGGTGCCGGAATCGGTGGTGGTGTACGGTTCGGTGGTGCTGACGGCAGCGATCTCCTGGGGCGCGCTTCGGTTAGGCGAGAAGCTGGTGGTGTTTCTCGGACAGACGGGAATTCGCGTGATGACGCGCATCATGGGCCTGCTGCTGGCCGCGGTCGCGGTGCAGTTCGTGGTGACCGGTGCGCGTGACGCGTTCCTGGCACACGGGTAGGGGCGTGACGCCGAACAGCAACGTTTCACGCGCTGCCTGCGTAGCCGGGTCGAATGAATCGATGGCTCACATTCACTGAACCCCAACATCATGCGTGCTCAATTGCAGGTCGCGCTTGCGACCGTCGCCGTCGTCGTGTGCGGCAGCGGCGTCTCCGGGCAACAGGCCTCGCTGCCGGGCTACACACCTGTCGAAGCGCAGCGCGAACGCGCGCTCGAAGCGAGTACGACGGCGCGACCGGACAGCACCCAAGCCCGCTCGGACTCGCGCACGCTCTCGAGCGACGTGCACATCGCCGGCACGCCGGCCGATTCGCGCACGCGCGATTTCGTGATCGATGCGATGAAACGGTGGGGCCTCGAAACCAACGTGCGCGCGTACGATGTATGGATGCCGTACACCACGTTGATGGAAGCGTGGCGGGTGTCGCCCGACACACTCGCGCTTCGGTTAGCCGAGGGCCCGGTACCGGAAGACACCACGTCGTGGACGGTGAAGGAGCCGGTCATCTCCAACGGTTACAGCGGCACCGGCGATGTCTCGGCGCCCGTCGTGTACGTGAACTATGGGCTCATCGAAGACTATGCGGAGCTCGATTCGTTAGGCGTATCGGTGAAGGGCAAGATCGCGATCGCGCGCTACGGCCGGTCGTATCGCGGCATCAAAGCGCGCGAAGCGGAGAAGAACGGCGCGATCGGGCTGATCATCTACAGCGATCCGGCGGACGACGGGTTTGCGCGCGGCGACGTCTATCCGTTAGGACCGATGCGAAATCCGAACGGCGTGCAGCGCGGGAGCGTGCTCAACCCCGACGGCGATCCGACGACCCCGGGCTATGCGAGCAAACCCGGCGTGCATCGCGTGCCGCTCGATTCGGTCGAGATATCGCACATCCCGGTGATCCCCATGTCGTATGGCAACGCGGCGAGGCTGCTCGAGGGATTGCGTGGTCACGAAATTCCGCAGACCTGGCAGGGCGGGTTGCCGTTCCGCTATCACGCGGGACCTGGACCGGTGTCGGCGCATCTCATCGTGCGCAGCGACACGGCAACGGCGGCGATCAAGACGATCTGGGACACCTTCGGCGTCGTGCGCGGGAGCGAATTCCCGGATGAGATCGTGATGATCGGTGGCCACCGCGACGCGTGGGGTCCCGGTGCGGCGGACAACGTGAGTGGAACCGTGAGCGTGATGGAAGCCGCGCGCGCCGTGGCCGAAGCGGTGCGTGCAGGCTACAAGCCGAAGCGCACGATCGTCTTCGCCACATGGGACGCCGAGGAGTGGGGTCTGTTAGGCTCGACCGAATACGTGGAAGACGATTCGCTGCGGCTGCTTCATGGCGCGGTGGCGTACTTCAATCAGGACGTTGCGGCGCAGGGATCTGCGTTCGGCGGCGGCGGCTCGCCGTCGATTCGTTCCACGCTGCGCGACGTGGTGCATCACATTCCCGACCCGAGCGGCACCGGCACCGTATACGATGTGTGGCGCAAGCGGGCAAACGTGCCCGACAGTGCGCAGCCGCGTATGAGCGACCCGGGCGGCGGCAGTGATTTCGCGGGATTCTACAATCACTTCGGTATCCCCATCGCCGAGTGGGGCTTCGGAGGCGCGGGCGGTGTCTATCACTCGCTCTACGACTCGTACCACTGGATGACGAAGTTCGGCGATCCGACGTTCGGGTACCATGCCGCAGCCGCGCGCATCGGCGCGGCGATGGTGGAGCGCTTCGCCGACGCGGACATTCTACCGTACGACTACGTCGAGTACGCGCGGACGATGCGCACTTATGTTCCACGCGTCGATTCCGCGGCGAAAGCAAAGGGCTGGACCGTGGACACGACGGCGCTGGCTGCAGCGATCGATCGCATGCAGCAGGCGGCGACAGCATTCAACGCGGCGCGCGATTCGGTGCTCGCGCGCGGCGCACCATCACGCGATGTGGATGTGCGCACGAACGCAGCCCTCATGCGCGTGGAGCGCGCCTTCACGCGGCCGAATGGATTGCGGACGCGGCGATGGTTCCGGAACGTCATCTATGCCGCGGACGAGGACAACGGCTACGCCAACATGGTGTTCCCGTCGGTGAACGAAGCGATCCGCGCGGGCGACCGGGATCTCACGGCGCGAGAGATGACGGACCTGGCGGCGCGCTTCGACACGGCAACGCACGCGATCCAGGACGCGACCGCCGCGGTCACCACACACTCGAAGCGTTAGGCGAGTGCCACGTCGCCGTTAGGCGGCGCGTCAGCAGCTCGTTGGCGCGACGGGCGAGTGGTCGGCGGGGCCCGTGCGCATTTTGCCGGGAAGCGGCGGCGGCGCGGGGACGAACGGGGGCGGCACGAACGACGGCCGGTCGGTGGAGAGTGGAATCACCGGACCGGCCGGCGGCGACATGGGCCGCGGGCGAGTGGAATACGTGGTGGGCGCGTGCGCGACCGGCGCACGCTCGCGGCGTTTGGCGAGCGCCCGGTGCGCCGCGAATGCGCGCGGAATGGCGCTGCCCGCGCGTCGCACGGCCGGCGGATTGGTCGCGCGCGTGACAGGGCTTGGGTTAGGCACTGGCGGCGCGGGCTCGTCGGCTTGCTCGTGCTCCGGTCGCCCGGCGTCCATTCGCTCGGCGGTATCGGGCGGCGCGACGTCGACGGCGATGCTCGGGTCCAGCACCGGTGCGCGGGCGCGTGGCGGTTCGAGGGCCACGAGCGTGGCGCGCGCACCCCGCGGTGAGCCGGCGCATGCGCATCCGGCGGCGAGCGAGACGTCGATCAACGCGTGCTGTCGTGCCAGGAGACGCTGGGCCAGATCGACGAGAAAGTCCTCGCCGTCCAGTTCGACGAGCGCGCGTCGCGGATCATCGGCCGCGAGATGTTCGGCCGATGGCACGCCGCCGGGCAGGGACAGGTAGCGGCGGCGGTCGGGCGGCAGCACCGACTCGAAGAACTCGGGCAAGTCGGCCAGCACGATGCCGCGCTCGACCAGCGCATCGAGGAACGCGCCGGGCTCGAGCCGCGCATCGATGCTCGGGTCGTCCGCCGCCGGGCACGAACCGAGGTACGTGATATGGACCTTGCGTTGGGCGAACGCGGCGCGCACGTATCGGGCGGCGGCGACCGGCGGCGCGGCCAGCACGATCATGTGCGGCACGAGCTCGGCGCCGGCGCGCGTTAGGCGATCGACCACGTGCGGACACGACGACAGAATCGCGGTTTCGGGTTCGTGCGCGGCGAGGTAGCGAAGGCATCCTTCGGCAACCAGCTCGTCGCCCCACGTGGCAGGGAACGCCATGTCGTACCCGAGCGCCCGACACGCGTGTGCTAACTGGACGGATGTCGCCGGCAACGCCGCGAGCACCGCATCGGCGCCGAGAATCACGACCGATGCGGGAGTGCTTTCAGAGGTTGGACGGCGTGACATTGGACGAGTTGTTCGACGAGAATTAGGTATGTCTAATATCCACTCGTTCAGTTCGCTATACCAAGTCGCGGCCCGTTCATTGCGGACTCACCACGCCAAGATATGTTCCGCCGATGTCACCGAGCCATTGGCGGGTGCGGAGTGTGAGCTCGTGATCTAATTTGTGGGCGACGCGGCGGCTGTGCACATGAAAGAAATCACACGTTTGTCACGCGAGCAACGGGAAGCGATCGCCAAGTACGGCGCCCGCACATTTTGGCCCGCTGGTTTCGCGATCTACGAGCAGGGAGCTTTGGCGGACGGCGTCTTCATCGTCGTGCGGGGACAGGTCGCGCTCCGGAATCCCGTCGCGTCGGGACGCAGCTTCGTGCCGTGGGTGGCGACGCCGGGGGAGACGTTCGGCGGCGAGGGACTGGAGACCGACGCCCGCTACGCGAGTCAGGCGCGCGCCGAGGATGAGACGGAAACCTTGCATCTGAGCACGGCGCGCTTCAGCGCGCTCATGCGCGAGCAGCCGATCCACGCGCTGTCACTGGTGCGCCAGCTCATGGCCGAGCGCACCGAAATTCTCGACAAGTTCGGACAGTACGCGACGCTGACCGTGGAGCAGCGGTTGGTCGCGGCGCTCGTGCGGATGGCGCAGAGCCGCGACGTTCCGGCCGACACGATGTCGCAGGAGAACGTCGTGGTGTCGCGGCGCCTGTTAGGCGAGTTGGTAGGCGCGACGCGCGAATCCATCTCGCTCGTGTTAGGCCGGCTGTCTGCCGAGGGGCTCATTCAGCGTGCCGGGAACGGCCTCGTGATCGCCGATCTGGACGGCCTCGTGGGCCGCATGGCGCGCCAGACGACGCCTCGTCCTGCCATCGCCCTGTACGACGAACGCGCTGCCAGCGGAGCAGACATCAGGGAGTGATCCCGTACGTCCTGCTCGCCATTCTGATTGTCGCCGCCGCGACGCGGCTCGCGTCGCGGCGGTTGGTGGAGCGCACCGTCGCGGCGCGGCTGCCGTTGGGCAGCGACGGGATCGTGCCCGGCGCCGCCTCGATCGAGCTGCCGGCGCCTGGTGCGCGCGACGCGGTTCTCCTCATCCACGGTTTCGGCGACTCTCCGGACACACTGCGCTTTCTCGCGGCGGATTTGCACGCGCGCGGATTCTCGGTGTACGCGCCGCTCTTGCCCGGTCATGGCCGCACGCTGGAAGCGTTTCGCGCGTCGGCACGCGGGACATGGCTCAACGCCGCGCGCGATGCGTACGCGAACGTCGCCGCGCGATACGAGCGCGTGGGTGTGGTCGGGTTATCCATGGGCGGCGCGCTCGCCGTGTTGGTCGCGGCAGACCAGCCGCAAGTCGCCGCACTGATTTTGTTGGCGCCCTACATCGAGACGCCGCGCAGCCTGCGGTGGTTCGCGCAGGTGGCGCCGGCGGCCGGCGTGGTAATGCCGTACTTCGGGCGCGGCGTGGGCAACCCGCGGTCGATCCGAGATCCGGAGGAGCGGGCGCGGTCGTTGGGCTATGGTGCGGCAACGCCGCGGCTGCTCGCCGATCTCGAGGCGCTGGCGACGTCGGCGCGTGCCGTGCTCGGCCGCGTTCGCGCGCCGACCTTGTACGTCCAGTCGCGCGAAGACAACCGCCTAACGATGAAAGCCGCCGAGGAAACGTTCGCGGCGATCGGCGCGCCGGTGAAGCGCCTGGAGTGGGTGAGCGGCAGCGGGCACGTGATCACCGTGGACTACGCGCGCGAGCGCGTGTCGGAGCTGGTCGGGTCGTGGATGGCGCAGTATCTGCACGCCGGGTCCGGCGCGTCGAGCAAGTCCTAACGGAGCCGCGTCAGCGGGGGCCCGCCGGCGAGAGACGCTCGGCACCCTCCCACGCGCGGCGGAGCTCCGCGTCTGTGGCGCCCGACTTTGCATCCTCGGACACGACGGCTCGGCGCATCTGTCCGCGATCATCGCGGAAAAATGCGAAGAGCCTGCGCTCGCGCTCGCTTCCACGCCGCATGAGTTGTGCGCGCTCGTGCTGGAACTCGACGGTCCAGACCGTGCCATCGGACATGCGCACGCGGCGCGGAGGCTGTTGCTCGGCGTTCATATGCGGAGGATGCGTCCCGGACGTCGCGGCATCAACACTGACCGCGTGCCGCGCGGCCGGTATATTAGCGGCACGAACCTTCACTTCAGCAAGCGAGGAGATGTGCGCACCACGACTTGGGCTCTGACGGCGCTCGCGTTCCTGGCAGCCGCGTGCGCGAAGACGAGCGATGCCGGCAAGACCGGAGCGGCCGATTCCGCGAGCGCGCCCGCAGCGGCGGCGTCGGACACGTCGAAGGGAATGGCGGGCATGGCGGACTCGGACAAAGCTGCTCCGGGCACTGGAGTACCGGCTGGGTTCGCGGCGATGACCGACCACGCCGACGCCAGCATATCGAACGCCAAGTACACGGCCAACGGCGGAAAATGGGAAGTACAGACTGGACCGGCTCACATTCTGTACGCGGCCAAGGACTCGGGATCGGGCGTCTACGCGGTGACGGCAACGATCCAGCAGCTCGAGAAGCCGAAGCATCCGGAGGCGTACGGCGTGTTCTTCGGTGGTCAGCACCTGGATGACCGCGCGCAACAGACCTACGGCTACTTTCTCGTGCGCGGTACCGGCGAGTTCCTGATCAAGCGACGCGACGGCGCGAAGACGTCATCGGTGGTGGACTGGACGGCGAACCCGAACGTGCCGAAGCAGGATGCGTCGGGCAAGGCGACGTACTCGCTCAAGGTTCACTTCGCAAAGGACACCGCGCATTTCCTGGTGAACGACAAGCTGGTGGACGCCGTGCCGCGGAGCAAACTGCCCACCGAGGGCGTGGCGGGACTCCGGATCAACCACAATCTGCACGTGCTGGTCACGCCAGTCACGATCGAGAAGTGATCATGGTGCGGCGCGTGGGCGGCGGATGCCGCTCACGCGCCGCGGCGCCGAACGCGACGCGTTTCGCCTAACGAAAGAATCCACACGTCGTCGGTAGGCAGCCCCGCCGCGCGCCAGGCCACGGCCGCGCGGCGGGGCGGCTCGTCCACCGGCTCGTCGGCAAGCGAGAAGGTCCCCCAGTGGACGGCGAGCGCGATGGGCGGCGCGGCCGCGGGATGCGCGCGCGCGATGTCGGTGTACGCGCGCACCGCTTCGTCCGGGTTTACGTGGACCGGGCGCATGAACCACCGCGGCTCGTATGCCCCGACGGGCAAGACGCATAAATGGAACGGCCCGTGGCGCCGCGCAATCTCGCCGAACTCCGGGTGATACGCGGTGTCGCCGGCGAAGTAGATCGTGTGGGTGCCGGCGCGCAGCGTCCACCCGCACCACAGTGTGCGCATGCGATCGAACGGCGTGCGGCCGCTCGCGTGCTGCGCCGGTACGCACGCGACGCGGAGGCCGTCGGCATCGAAGGCATCCCACCAATCGAGCTCGGTCACGGCGCGGCCGCCCCAGCGCCTAACGTAGCGCGCCACGCCGAGCGGCGCGAACCAGCGGGCCGATGGATGGCGGTGCGCAATGCCGCGGACCGACGCGGCATCGAGGTGGTCGTAGTGGTTGTGCGAGACGAGCACGACGTCGATCGGCGGCAGAGCGTCGAGGGCGAGACCGGGTGCCGTTAGGCGGCGCGGGCCGGCCCACTGCACCGGCGATGCGCGGCCGCTCCACATCGGGTCGGTGAGCACGTTGAGTGCTCCCACCTGGAGCAGTACCGTGGAATGACCCACCCACGTGGCGGAGAGCGTGTCCGCCGCGGCGCGCGGCCTGTCGATGTCTGGCTGGACGTGAGACGGAAGCACCGGGTGCGCGCGCGGCGCCGAACGGCGCGTGCGGCTCCAGGTGATCACGTCGCGGAACCTCGGCGGCTGGGCGTCGGGCCACGGGTTCCGGAAATGGCCGTCGGGCGATCGATGGCTCGAGATCTCGGAGGTGACGAGTCGAGTGTCGTCCGTGGGACGCGTCCCCTCAGGCACGTCGCGCGGCCGCGAGATTCTCGTGCAGATGCCGAACCGACTTGGTCCCCACCAACGCCGCGGTCACCATGGGCAGCGAACGCACGAACGCAATGGCGCGTTGGGCATCGGTCGTGAAGCCGGGCAGCGCTTCGTGCACCGTGGCCGGCAGGTGGTGCGCCAACTTTCCCTGCAGCAACGACGCGCTGGCGACGACGGCCACGCCTAACTCGGCAGCGGCCTCGAGGACGGGCACGGTGTGCTTGCCTAACTGTTGCGTGGGGAGCCGCACCGCCTCGGTCAACGCGAGGTTGACGGGGAGCTGGACGGCCGCGAAGTGGTGCTGGTCGCCGCACACGTCGCGTGCGATCGACACGAGGTCCTCGAGATTCAGGTGCCCTCGCGTGCCTGGCGTCGCGCGCAGGCCGTTCCACGTGGCGCAGCCGTAGGCGCCGATGGCGCCGATGTCGCACTGATGCTCGAGCAGCTCGAACGCCGCGCGAAGACGCGTCGCGAGCTGCGCGGGAGTGATCGCGTCGAGCTGCTGTTCCGGGTTGTGGACGTAGTACACGTCGATCGTGTCGACGCCCAGGTTCGCGCGGCTGCGCTCGATCTGCGCCGCGAGAAACGCCGGCGCGATGCAGTGTCCGCCGGCCACGACGTCCTCGGGCGTGGCGATCCCCGTGGCGAAGTACTCGCGCTCGACGTAGGCCTGATACTCCTCGCGTGTGCCCGGAGCGACGTCATCCAGCGGGATGTATCCGCCTTTCGTGCACAGCACGATCTCGTCGCGTGCAGCCGTGGCTTCCCGAACAGCGCGCGAAAGCGCGCGGCCTACCGCGCGTTCGGACCGCTGGCAGCGATAGTTGATCGCCGTGTCGAGCAGCGACACACCGGATGCCAGCGCAAGGTGGGTGGTCTCCGCGTAGTCTCGATCATCGTCCCCGGTGCATTCGCCGAGGTATGTGCCCAGTCCGATAGACGAGACGCTGAGCCGATCGGCCGTGAACGAACGGAAGTAATCGGTGACGAAGTGCGACGCGTGTCGCTCGGCATAGCGCGATGTTCCTTCGGCGGTCGCGCGGCCCGCGATGGCGGCGCCTGGAGAGCGCGATGGCGCCGGTCGGCGCGGGGTCTTTGTCACGATTCGACGCTACGATAGATCGAGCGATGCGGCAAGAAGTCCGAAGCCGTTACCGGTGGCGGACTGACGAGTCGAGTGAGGGCGGTAGGGGCGCGCCTGGCTCGAATGTTGGCAGGTGGCGTTACCGCGCTTACATTTCGCAAGAGTTCCGGCCCGTCGGGTTCCTCGCGGGGCCGGGGTCGACGCCGTCCCCGCTGTCGCTCGAAGCGACATCGTCACAGCTCCTCAGCAGGAGTACGGAGAAGAATGCCAGGCTTCGCGGTTCTGGCTTCCCATTGGTGGAAGCCCATGCTGTTCGTCATCCTCGCCGGTCACATCACGAATGTGTGTGTGACGCTCTTTCTCCACCGGTCGCAGACGCACCGTGGCGTGACGTTCAGCAAAGTCGCAGAAGTGCCGATGCGAATCTGGCTGTGGCTCTCGACGTCGATCGTCACGAAGGAGTGGGTAGCTTGCCACCGCAAGCACCACGCGTTTGCCGACCGCGAGGGCGATCCACACAGCCCGCTGCTCGAAGGATTGCGCAATATCATCATCAAGGGCGCGTTCTATTATCGAACGGCGATTCGTCAGCCCGGCATACTGGAGAAGTACGGGAAGGGCACGACCAACGATTGGCTCGAACGCTACGTGCTCGCTCGTCTGCCGTGGTTGGGCATCATCCTCATGCTCGGCATCGACATCTATCTGTTCGGCTTTTTCGTTGGACCGTTGGTGTGGGGTGCCCAGATGCTGTGGATTCCGTTCTGGGCGGCGGGCATCATCAATGGCGTGGGCCACGCGTTGGGATACCGCAACTTCAACGTGAAAGACGAAAGCCGGAACATCTCGCCCATTGCCATTTGGCTGGGCGGTGAGGAGCTGCACAACAATCATCACGCCGATCCGCACTCCGCGAAGTTCAAGGCGAAGTGGTATGAGTTCGACGTAGGCTGGGCGTACATCCGCGTGCTCGAGTGGTTGAGGCTCGCCAAAGTGACGTACGCGCGGGCGTAGCTGTCGGCGCCCCTGACGAGTGGGGCGCGAGCGCACCTCGAGAGGACTCAGAGCGGACTGGAAACCGCTATCTTTCCGCAGACTCTCTCGAGGCTCTGATCAATGGACATTACCTGCACCCGCTGCGGCAACACGCGCGCGGGATTCGAACGTCCGCCATTCCCGGGCGCCATCGGTACGCGCATTCAGGCGGAAATCTGCACGGAATGTTGGGCGCAATGGCTGAAGCAGCAGACGATGCTGATCAACCACCACGGGTTGAATCTCATGGACCCGCAGGCGCGCACGTTCCTGACGCGCAACATGGAAGGCTTCCTGTTCAAGAGCGGCGCGCAGGAATCCGTGGACACGAGCAAGCAAGGAACCATCGCTTGGTGACACGGCGGCGCGGGCTGGCCACGTTGGCGCTCGCAGGTTTCGCCTGCGCAGGTTGCGCCACTGTGAAGCCCGCGCCGGGCACGCTCGGACCACGCCAGTCGATCGCACAGGCGTGCGCCTCCCAAAGCACGTCTGATGGCTGGGTCAATTGCGCGCTTGCGCACATGACGCTGCGCGACAAAGTCGCGCAGATGGTGTGGCCGCAATTGTACGGCGACTACGTGGCGGCCGATGCGCCGGCGTGGCGGCGACTGAGCAGCCTGGTGCGCGAGCAGCACGTGGGCGGCCTGATCATGTCGATCGGCTCGCCGCTCGAAATCGCCGCCAAGCTCAACGCGCTCCAGTCGATGAGTGATCTGCCGCTGCTGGTGAGCGCGGATCTCGAAGCCGGTGCAGGCTTCCGCGCGCGTGGCGGCTACTTCCTGCCTAACGCAATCGACCTGGGCGGCGCGGTATGGTTCCCGCCCGAGATGGCGTTGGGCGCGACGGGCGACACCACCCTGGCGCGGGAACAGGGGCGCGCGACGGCAGCCGAAGGGCGCGCGATCGGCATCAACATCGACTTCTCGCCGGTGTTGGACG
>Ga0157372_10004631_pt1 | contig 14614 bp, 12 predicted proteins | sample C55metaG_FD_115307 | JGI IMG/M metagenome (GOLD analysis project Ga0157372, IMG submission 115307) | Corn rhizosphere microbial communities from Kellogg Biological Station, Michigan, USA - C5-5 metaG | ecosystem: Host-associated > Plants > Roots > Rhizosphere > Soil | place: USA: Michigan... | reverse complement strand
TCCTGCACGAACGCGCCGTATCGGTCGTCTGCCTTCCAATCGCGGATCATGGTGAATCGGTCGGCCAGTGGCATGGCCGAGAGGGTCGCCAACTCCGGAGACCCGGGCTTGGACTGCGGCGCGTATTCTCCCGTTTTCCAGTCGAGCGTCTGGATCTCTTTGCCGACGCGGCGATAGAAACCCGCGCCGCTCTTTTCGCCGAGTCGGCCCGCTTTCACCAGATCGACGACCCACGGCGAGAGAGTGAAATCCTCGCCCGTCGCCTCGCTCAATTCCTTGGTCACGTGCGCGATCACGTCGATGCCGGACAGATCGGCCGTACGGAACGTCGCCGACTTCGAGCGGCCGGTTAAGGCGCCCGTAAGGGCGTCGGTTTCATCGATGCTGAGGTCGTGCTTTTCCATCTGGCGGATGGCGAGCACCATCCCGAACACGCCGAGCCGGTTGGCGACGAATCCGGGGACGTCGCAGGCGAGCACGATTCCCTTCCCCAGGACGCGATCGCTGAAACGGCGCACCGTGTCGAGCGTTTCGCTCGACGTCTGCGGACCGGGAATGATCTCCAACAGATGGAGGTATCGCGGCGGATTGAAGAAGTGCATGCCGACGAAACGCGACCGCAGATCCACGCCCAGTTTGTCGACGAGCATGCTCATCGGGATGCTGGACGTGTTCGACGCGACGATCGTGTGTGACGGCAGCACCTTCTCGAGGCGCGCATACAGGTCGCGCTTGGGCGCGACCTGTTCTACAATCGCTTCGACGACCAGGTCGCACTCCGCGAGGCGCTCCAAGTCGTCGTCGGTGTTTCCAATTTCGATCAGTGCGGCGCGGTCGGCGGCCATGAACGCCGCGGGCTTCGCTTTTTTCGCGCGCTCGACGCCGCCGCGCGCGACGGCGTTCCGGTCTGCCCCCCCCAGCGGGGCTGGCACATCGAGCAGCAGCACGGGGATGCCGGCCGACGCCGCGAGCGCCGCGATGCCGCCCCCCATGGTCCCCGCCCCGATCACACCCAACCTGCGAATGCGCATGACCTAGTTCTCCCAAGCGAACTGTCACGTTTTAGAACAATACGAGGGTGTGAAAATCCGTGACGGCGCCGCGCGCGGAACCGTCCTCAACATGTTGCTCGACGAACGTTTACGCGGCTGGCAGGCCGCTTTGGCAGTGACAACTCGTGCCGATCATTTGGGGTTACCGAACCGGCGCGGGTCCAGTCCACTGAGTGTGGTCGGGCTGCGTCGAGGCGGCCTATCTCGTTTTCGCACCCGAGCATCCCAGAATGACATCGTTTGCCACTTACACGCGCGTGCGCGACGGCCTGCGATCTCGCCGAGGCTTCAGCCTCATCGAGACGATGGTCGTGCTGGTCATCATGGGCATCGCGATGGCGATCTCGATGCCCAAGTTCGCCGGCATGCGCGATCGCGTGGCCGTGCGCTCGGCGAAGCAGCAGTTCACCAGCTACCTCGCCACGGCGCGGGCCGCCGCGATCCGCCAGTCGCAGTCAGGACACTTCCACGCGAACAACAACACCATCTGGTCTTCGGTCAACCAGCCCGACGGCACGGTGGCCAACGTCTCGAAGGCGGTATCGCTGATGACGGCGCGCGGGGTGGCCGTCACCCTCGGCGGGTCTGCGCCGAGCCAGGACTCGATCGTGTTCGATTCGCGAGGTATGGGCACCACCGTCGCTCACACCTACGTCTTCACTCGAAACGGCTTCAAGGATTCCGTATGCGTCACTCGACTCGGTCTCATCGCGCGACGGTGCGGTCAGTAAGCCGACGGGCGCCGGCGAAGCTCGGACCGCGCGCTCGTGAGGGCTTCACCCTGCCGGAGCTGATGATCGCGATCATCGTGATCACGGTCGGCTTGCTGTCGCTCGCCGGCGGCGCGGTAGGCGTCCTGCGGCAGATGCGCTGGGGCAATCAATCGGCGATCGCCGCCATCGTGGCCACGCAGCGCATGGAAACCATCCGCAGCCAGGGCTGCAACGTGATCGGCACCGGCGGCACGGCGACCACGCGAGGCATGCCGGAGAAATGGGTAATCACGCAGATCAACGGAAAAGGCTCGGCCGTGGTCGAGTCGGTGACCTACGTGCCGCGCGCGGGACTCACGCGGTACGTCGAGATGCGATCGGTGGTGCCATGCGCATGACATATCGAGCGGTGAATTCCAGTCGGGCGGCGCGCTCGCGCAGCGGTTTCACGATGGCGGAAACACTCGTCGTGCTCGTGCTGCTCGCGATCGTGGGCGGCTCGCTGATGAACGTGCTGACCAAGCAGCAGCAGTTCTACAGCGGCACCAGCGACTTGATTCAGATGCGCACGCAGCTCCGCCAGGCGGAAGCGATTCTCAGCGGCGACCTTCGCGGCATCTCGAGCTCGGGCGGCGACATCACGACCATGACCGACTCGTCGATCGACTTCAACTATACGATCGGTACGTCGGTCATCTGCGCGTCACCTGGCGGCCCCTCGATCATCATCCCGCAGACCGGCACGCTCACGAACGGCAATACGCTCACCTCGTGGATCACCTTGCCGGGCGCCGGCGATCAGGTAGCCGTTTTCGACGAAAATGATACGACGACGAAGGCGACCGACGACGCCTGGCGGCAGTACACCGTGAGCGCGACCCCAAGTCTCAACACGGGGAACTGCGACGCCGCGTTCAACTCGCCGAGCGGCATCACGCTCGCCCTTTCAAGTAGCCTCAAGTCCACGATCCTCGAGGGCGCGCCGATTCACTTCCTACGCACGGCGCACTACAGCCTCCACCAGTTCTCGGATGGCCTGTGGTACCTCGGGTACTGCAGCCCCGCAACTTCCACGTGTGGCGCGGGGATCGCGATCAACCCGATCGCCGGTCCGTTCCGATCATATGCGCCGTCATCGACCCCGGACACGAGCGGAATCCGGATGACGTACTACGACTCCACCGGCACGGTCACGGCGACGGCGTCGCAGGTGGCGCGGATCGACATCACGATTCGCGGACAAACGACGGGGTATGTCCACATCCAGGGCATGACCAAGGGCGTGTACCACGATTCGCTGTCCACGAGCATCGCCCTTCGCAACAGAAGCTGACCAGGAGCCTGACGATGAATAGAAGCCGACGTTTGCGATTTTCGTCCCGTAAGGGGCTTGCACTGCCGATGGCGATCGGAGCGATCGTGTTGATCGGCATGATCCTCGCCGGCGTGTTCTTCACCGCGACGCAGGAGAATCGCGTCGGGCGGAACACGATCACGCAGGAACGTGCGTTTCGTGCGGCGGAGTATGGGCTGAACAACGCCTACGCGAACTGGAACAACTCGACGATGAGCAAGTTGGCGACGGGCGCCGTCGCGACGATCGGCGACAAGCAGCCTTCACGCGGCTTCGCCGACACCGTAAGAGTCACCCATTTGAACACCAACACGTACCTGCTGGTCTCGACTGGATACGCCGGCTCGGGCAGCACGCAGGCGCTCCACCGGACGAGCAACGTGATGCGCTTGAATTTCCCGCAGATCAACGTGCTGGCCGCGCTGACGCTGCGAGGCGCCTTGAAGCTCGGCGGTAGCTCGTTCATCGACGGCCGCGACACGCCGCCCACAGGTTGGACCGACTGCGGCCCCACGACCTCCGAGCAGCCCGGCATCGCGGCGACGAGGGGCGACAGCGGCACGATCAGCCTCTCCGGCTGCAAGAACTTCACGTGCGTCGAAGGAAACCCTGACGTCCAGGTAAATCCGGCCGCCGGTAACGACAGCACGTACTTCGACTACGGCAACGGAATCACCTGGGCGACGCTGACGGCCGCGGCGACGATCAGCATGCCGGCATCGGCCGTCGGCAGCACGCCAAATCCGTCGCTCACGGGCGGCGGCGGCTGCAATACGCTCGACAGAATGAACTGGGGCGACCCGATTCGGAACACGCCGGCCGGCCCGTGCGAAACGTACTTCCCGATCGTCTATATCTCCGACACCACGGGGAACACGCACATCACCGGCGGAGTGGGTCAGGGCGTACTCCTCGTCGACGGCGACCTTCAGGTCGAAGGCGGCTTCCAGTGGTACGGACCGGTCATCGTCAAAGGCCACCTCACCACGCAGGGTACGGGCGGTCACTTCAACGGCGCCGTGATGGCCGCCGACGTCGACCTCGAGCTCAACAACCTGCTGGGTAACGCGCTCGTCACCTACTCGTCGTGCGCGATCGCCGACGCGATGATCGGCGCCGGGATTCCGACCAAGCTCAAACAGCGCTCTTGGTCGGAGATGTACTACCACTAGCAGTTCCCTTCCCGCCTCGCGCTCAGCCGGGGTCGACCCCAAACGGATCCCCCGGCGGCGCGACGAGCGAGCGCGTGATTTTCGGCAGCTCGCCCTTCTCGATCCATCGAGTACAGTCGTTCACGATCGACAACCAGTGCGCCTTCTCGTCGTCGTCCTTCGCGGCGGCGAGCTTGCCGCGCGCGCGGTTGCGGAGATCGCCGACCTTGAACGCCGCCATCGCGCGCACTTCCGGCGCCGCGTCGGAGTCAGCCGCGAGGTAAAGCAGCTTCTCCGTCACGACGCGCTGCGTGACGCGCTGAATCGCCGCCAGCTTCGGCGTCGACGTGACGCCATTCCAGGTAGCAGCCACGAGAGCGTCGATCGTCGCCGCCAACGTGAGATGCGGCCCCGCGCCTCGCGTCGCGAACTCGACGAGACGCGCCGCCCGGTCGCGCTGCAGGATCATGTCGACGACCATCTGCGCCAACGTCTGCGCCGCGCCCAACTCGTCGAACGCGGGGCGCGTGCGGCTGCCGAACAGCTCGACGAACGGCGTCACCGCGGTGGCGTTCGGCGACATCAGCGAAAGCACCGTATCGGGAATCGCGAGCTCCTCCGGTCTCAGCGCGGCGAGCATGTCGCGCAGCGCGTTCGACTGTTCCTGATAGGGAATTGGACGCGTCGCCTGCTGTCCGTCGCCGCGCACGGCGTTCGAGTACTCCATTCCGCCGATCGTCTTCGAGAGCGCGTTCAGCGCGAAGCGGTGCATGAAGTACAGCGCGGCGAAGCGTTCCTGGAGGAGATTGATCGGCTCGCCGGCGCGAATGTTCCGGTCGCCGAACCTCGCCATCGCCACGCGACGCACGGACGTCTCCGCCTTCATGAAGTCGAACGCCGACGACGCATCGTCCCACAGATTCACTCGCGGGTCCGAACCGTATTCCGGGCGTGCGTCGGCGTCCGAGAGAAACAGATAGCCGCGCCGCAACCCGTCGGCGACGATCGCGCGCAACGAATCGCGCTCGCTGGCCGCGGGAAACACGCCGTATCCCCAGTGAATTGCCCAAATGTCATATGCGCCGGGTCCCACGGCGTACGCCTGCGAGAGATCGATGCGGCCGCTCGCGTCGAGCCGTACCCGCGGCGGCGGATAGTCCATCACCGACGCGCGCTCGTATGTCGACGCGATGTAGTTGTGCTCGAGCCCCAGCGTGTGCCCAACCTCGTGCGCGCTCACCTGGCGGACGCGCGCCAGCACGAACGCCGTGTCCGCCGGCGACGCGTCGGCACCCATCAGCGCCGCGTAGAGGTTGTAGTCCGTGCGCGCGCGGTGCGAGTCGAGCCGCGCCATTCCCTTGATCATTTCGCCGGTGCGCGGATCGGTGAGCGCGCCGCCCACGGACCATCCGCGCTCGTTGCGATTCTCCCACTGCACGACGTTGTAACGCGAGTCCATGGGGTCGACGCCTTCGGGCAGCAGCTCGACCTTGAACCCGCCCACGAGACCCGCGCGGTCGAACGCCTGCTCCCACCACTTCACGCCCTCGAGCGTCGCCGAGCGAATCGGCTCGGGAATTCCCCGGTCGACGTAGTAGCGAATCGGCTCTTTGATCGGCGAGCGCGGATCGTTCGGATCGACGCGTTGCAAGCGATGGCGTGAGGCGAGCGTCACGGAGAGCGACTGTTGGATCGGCCGCGCGTAGTCCTTGTACGTCACGCCAAAGAACCCGACGCGGGGATCCCGCTCGCGCGTCCGGAATCCGGCATCGGGAAGCTTCACGAAACTGAGATGCTGCCGCACCGTGAACGCTCGGCCGTCCGGCACGATCGCTTCGACGACGGGTCCGGGACGGGCGGTCGCGGTGAACGTGAGCGACGCGTCGATCTCGGTGTTGTCGGGAAATGCCTTGGTGTCCGCGCGATAGACGCCCGATCGGTCACGAGCGACGGTGTACGCGCCCTGCTGAGTCTGGGCCAGCGTTCGCGCGACGTCGTTCCAGTCTCGGAGCGCGACGTCCGTCGCGTCCACCAGCAGTCGTCCACTCTCCTCCGCCAACAACGGCATCGACGCCACCGTGCTCGGCGGGAACGCCTCGGCGATTGCCCGTAGATGGTCCGGGTTCGTGGGAGCGCCGCGGTACGACCAGTTCTCCAGGACGAGAAGGACGCGGTCGCCATCGTGGTCGAACCGGGCGACGTGTGTCTCTCCACTGGCGCCTCGATCGATCCCGATTGGGTTCGAGCCGAGACCCGTCGCCTGCGAGACGAGCAGGAGCGCACGCGTCGAGTCACGAGGAATTTCCAGCAGGATTCGACCCTGGTGCCGATCCAGATAGATTGGAAGGAACCCGTCGAGCCGTTCCATGCCGGCCGTGCGTCCCGAAATGCTCGAGGTAGGTGCGGGCGCGCTTGGAACTTGCGCCAGCACCGGCAGGTACGCGGTAGTAACCAAGGAAACGATGCCCGCGACCGCGGATTTGATGATGGTCATGAAAGAATTGAGGGTCGAAAAAGTGTCCCGAGCTCTCGTGCGCTGGGATAGAATATGGTCCGGCGCCCTTGTCGTCATCGTCGCGGCGGGGGGCTGCATTCACAGCGGTCCGCACCTGTATGGGCAGTACAACGACCTCGCGCCAAAGGTCGCGCCCACCGCGGGCGAACGCACGCCACGCCACCTGACCGTCCAACTCGCGAAGCCCGCGAACGTCGCGGTCTTTCTCGTGGTCCCGGGTCGCGGCAGCAGGTTGCTCTTCCCGCAGGACTCGCTGCAGAGCCAGTACGTCGAGGCAGGATCGCATCTCGTGGAAACGGCAGCCGCGGCGAATGCGCTCAGCGACACGTCGCGCCTGACTCGTTTGCCCCCCGGTACGACGCCGCCGAGCCAGCCCCCGCAGGGACAAGGACAGGGCAGAATCGGCCGGCAATCCGGGTTTGCGCGCGACACGACGCTGGGCATGGGCATTGGGTTCAACCAGCGCGGCTATCTGCTGATCTATGCTTCGCAGCAGCCGCTCAACTATTCCCTGCTCACGACGCGAGTCGCCGGGATCTCGATCCCGATCGACGACGACGACGCGCTGAACACCGTGTGGAAGCTGATCCGCAGCGTCTCGCAGACGTCGGGACCTTGGGCGGCATCGGCGTCCGAATTCCCGCCCTGATCGACGCGACGTCGTCGCGATCTGTCGTTAGCCGGTAGTGCCTTTCAGAATCCCGTTTCGGATTCTGACCGCCTTTGGCCCCGCGCCCGGGTCGCGTTCCACCATGAGATCCCCGGGGCCGAAGCGCAGTTTCCCGGGGAGCGTGATCGTCTCCGATCCGCGCCGCACTTTGATCGGAAGCGGCGACCCTTCGACCGACGCCCCGAATTTGGCTCGCAGCCGTGCGCCGAACTGCGCGTCCTGTACGGCGACGTCACCCACGGTCAGGAGATAGTCGCCGGCTCGCACGCCGGCCGCCGCCGCCGCGCTCCCTTCCTGCACCTGCGACACGACGATGCCATTCGAATCGAGCGAGGTCATTACCCCGAGGCGAGGCACCATCGCCGCCTTTGCCCGCAGGCCGGCAAGTGGGAAGATGCTGTCGATCGGAAACGGCGCGCGGCCATCGATGTACTTGGCGCTGAACGCGGCGAACGATTTGCCGCCGGCGGCCGCGCTGACCGCCGACCACCAGTCCGACGCCGTGAAACCGCGGCTGTGCTTGTAATCGGACTGGTACAACCCGCGCATGACGTCGTCGAGCGAGTGCGCGTTGTCGCTCCCGTCGCGGATCATGATGTCGAGCAGAAGTCCGGCGAGCGAGCCTTTCGGATAGTAGATGAATTCGGTGCCGTCCACCGGATGGATCCACGCGTTGAGTGACGCGTCCTCGAGCGACACGGCCCCCCACCCCACCTCTGCGACTTCGTTCAGTTTGCCGGCCGTGAGCGAGTAGAACCCTTTCTCATCCACGAGACCGCCGCGCAGCTCGGCGAGATCGGCGTAGTAGTCGGTGATCCCCTCGGAGACCCAGAGCCAGGGCGTCGGTTGCGGGCGCGAATAGTCGTACGGCCACATCTCGGCGGGACGGAGCCGCTTCACGTTCCACGAATGGAAGATCTCGTGCGCGTAGAGCGACGGCTGAAACTCTCCGCCGAGGTACGCGGGTCCGAAGATGTCGACGTGCGAATTCTGGTGTTCCAGTCCGCTCGCGCCGCCGTACGTCGAGTCCGCGATTTCCATGACGGTGTAGCTCTGCCACGGAACTTCGCCGAACACCGCGGCCTCCGGCGGAATCACGTGCTTGAGCTGGTCCCAGACGACGATCCGCTGCGCGCCGGTCACGGCTCCCACCGGATAGCTCGCGAACCGCACCCACCGGTCGAGGATGCGCGTGCTGTCCAAGTCGAATCGGCCGACGAAGAACGGCATGTCCACGAGGTCGTGATAGTTGCTCGCCGTGTACATGCCGCGCGTCGGTCCCGGCGTCATCGCGCTCACCGAGCGCCAGTCGCTCTCCGTGTGGACCGCCACCGTCGCCGGGAAGTCGGACGGTTGTCCCTCGGGGTACAAGAAGAGATTGGTGCCGTTGAAGAGCAGAAAATCGGGCTTCGCCCAGGACATCGCGTTGTCCAGGGAGTCGGCCCGATAGCGAAAGCTCACGCGGATCGATTTCGCGCCGGCCGGGCGGATGCGCCACTTTTCGAAGTCGAGTTTGTCCCATGAGAGCGGCGCGCCGTCGCCGGTCGCCTCGAAGGCCCCGAGCCAGCGTGCGTAGTTGCTGATCTCGTACGCGCCGGGAGTCCACGAGGGGAGCGACAAGACCACGTTCGACGTTCCCGACGTCATGAACGTCATGGAGACGTCCACCACCCGGTACTGAGCGTTGGCGCGCATGAACGTGACGTCGTACCGCACGTCGCGGATCGGCGCCGACACGCTGTCGCTGCGAGATTGGGGAACGACGACCTGCGCGGTCAGAACCGAGGGGACCAGCGCGAGCCAGAAGAGTTTCATCGTGTGGATGCTTGGCACATAGCGCACCAAAATTCGCCCATGTGCGGCGTCATGTCACGGCCGCGGCGCGCTTTGGGAGAACTCATACACTCTCCCTACACTCCCCCCGCCCCCAACATAGGGTTGGGCACCTTTCGCCGCGCTGACATACATTCCCCGGCAAATTGTCCCCATACCTTTTTGACCCAGGATCATCGGAAATGATCGTCGTGCGACGTCTCGCTGCGACTGTGCTGGCGGTCACCAGCGTGTGCGGTGCCGCGAGCGCGCCGGCCCAGCGCCAGGCACCCGCGCCGGCCGATCTCATTCTCGTCAATACAAAGATCTACACCGTCGACGACTCGCATCCATTCGTTGAGGCGATGGCCGTCCGCGGCGGACGCGTCGCGTTCGTCGGCTCGACGCGAGAGGCGCTCCTTCTTCGCGGCCCGTCCACTCAGGTGTTGGACCTCGCCGGGCGCACGGTGATCCCGGGTATGGTGGACGCACACGCCCACCTGTTCGAGCTGGGGACCTTCCTCCGCGACATCGATCTCACGGACACGCGATCGTTCGACGCGATAGTGACCAGGGTCGCCGGCCGCGTGAAGGACCTCCCGGCGGGGCGCTGGGCGATCGGGCGAGGGTGGGACCAGAACAAGTGGGGCGACACTCGCTTTCCCACTCACGACGCGCTCTCACGCGTCACCCCGAACAACCCGGTCGTTCTCGGACGGATCGACGGACATGCGATTCTCGCCAACGCGGCCGCCATGAAGGCCGCCGGCGTGACTGCCGCCACACGCGAGCCGGCCGGCGGCCGCATCGAGCGCACGCCCTCGGGCGAACCGACCGGGGTGTTCGTCGACAACGCCATGTCGCTCGTCGAACGCGTCGTTCCGCCACTGTCGCACGACGAGATGCGATCGGCGACGCTCGCCGCGATCGCCGAATCCAACCGGTGGGGGCTGGTCGGCCTTCACGATCCGGGTGAGCCCGAAAAAGTCCTCGACGTGTTCGAAGAGCTCGCCAAAGACGGCAAGTTCAATCTCCGCGTGTATGGAATGATTTCCGACGACAGTGCAGCGATCGAGCACTACTTCCAGAAGGGGCCGCAGAGCGGCCTCTACGACAACCATCTTTGGATCCGCGCCATCAAGCTCTACGCTGACGGCGCGCTCGGCTCACGCGGCGCCGCGCTGCTCGACCCCTACGCCGACGACCCGAAAAACGTCGGGCTGCTCAAGTCGACCCCCGAGCATCTGCGCGACGTCTCCATCCGCGCGCTTCAGCACGGATTCCAGGTGGCGACTCACGCGATCGGCGACCGCGGGAACCGTGTGGCGCTCGACGCGTATCAGGCGGCGCTCGAGAAAGTGCCGACCGTGGACCACCGTTTCCGGATCGAGCATGTCCAGATCCTCGACCACGCCGACGTGCCCCGCTTTGCGCAGCTGGGGGTCATTCCCTCGATGCAAGCGGTCCATCAGACGAGCGACATGTACTGGGCCGCGACCCGTGTCGGGCCTTCGCACGTGCTCGGGGCGTACGCCTGGCGATCGCTTCTTCAGACGGGGGTGATCATCCCGAACGGAAGCGACTTTCCGGTCGAGCGGGTGAACCCGCTGTATTCGTTCCACGCCGCCGTGTCTCGCCAGGACGAGCACGACTGGCCGCCCGGCGGGTGGTATCCGGAGCAGCGGATGACCCGCGACGAAGCTCTCAAGTCGATGACGATCTGGCCGGCGTACGCCGCGTTTCAAGAACAGCTCATGGGGTCGCTCGCGCCCGGCAAGCTGGCCGATTTCGACGTCCTGGACCGGGACATCATGGTCGTGCCGGCGTCCGAAATACTCGGAACTCAAGTGCTCGCGACGTATATTGGAGGACGAGCGGTGTACGAACGCGGCCGGTAGGGTGCCGCCCGCGGTTTCCCAGCCTGTGCGAGAAATGGTACCACCCATTGCCGAGCTTGGCCCTCCGGCCGAGGCGGTCAGCGAACGGTTTGCTTGGTTGTCTCCGGACAGGCTCACGCGCGTACGCGCCGTCCTGCTCGGACTGACGCTGTTTTTCGGGCTCGCCGTGTACGTGTTTCACACGATCGGCGTCGCGCACCTGGCGCAGCCCACACTGGTCCGCAAGCTGCGCGGACTCGGCGTGCTGACGTGGCTGTACGCGCTCGTTCAGATGGTTGATTTAAGGTTCTATAACAGCCGCTGGGCGCAGCGCCGGCGCGCGACGATGGGCATTCCGGACAGCCTGCACGGCTGGCTGCTCGGCCAGATGGTGGCGTGGTTCGGCATTCTGTACTACGGCCTGACGGAAGACGTCCGCTGGTACGTTGCGGGGCTGGTCATCTTTGGCCTGAGCTTTTTCGCGTTTCCGATTCGCCGGCGCTCGATGTAGGGGCGCTCGAGCCCTTCGCCGCTCTCGTCCCCACCCGACATGCTCAGCACGTCCTCGCTCGCCTTTCTCAAGCGGCTGCTCGACACGCCCGCTCCGTCCGGGTTCGAGGGTCCGGCAGCCCGCGTCTGGCGAGAGGAGGCGAGCTCGTTCGCCGACAAGGTGACGAGCGACGTCAGCGGCAACAGCATGGCGGAGGTGAATCCCGACGGCTCGCCGACGATCCTGCTCGACGGGCACATCGACGAGATCGGCGTCATCGTGCAGTACATCGACGACGACGGGTACGTGTACTTCTCGCCGATCGGCGGGTGGGATCCGCAGGTGCTCGTCGGACAGCGCATCCGGTTTCTCGGTCGCGGCGGTGACGTGCTCGGCGTCGTCGGCCGAAAGCCGATCCACCTGATCAAAGTGGCCGATCGCGAGCACGCCGCGAAGCTGGGCGATCTCTGGATCGACATCGGCGCCTCGAGCCGCGCCGAAGCCGAGGGACGCTTGAGCGTCGGTGACCCGGGCGTCATCGACTCGAAGGCCGTCGACTTCCCGAACAACCGTATCGTGTCGCGCTCGATCGACGACCGCATCGGCGCGTTCGTCGTCCTCGAGGCGCTCCGGCGCTACGCACAGCGGCCGGGCACGGCGCGCGTCGTCGCGGCGGCGACCACGCAGGAGGAGATCGCCTACCACGGCGGCGGCGCTCTCGTGTGCACCAACTGCATCAATCCGCAGCTGGCCATCGTCGTCGACGTCACCTTCGCCACGGATCATCCGAGTATGGAGAAGAAGGAGATCGGCGATCACCGCATCGGCGGCGGCCCGGTCATCTCCCGCGGCTCGATCATCTCCCCGGTCGTTTTCGACCTGCTGCGCACGACCGCCGAGCGCAATCAGATCAAGTACACCGTCCACGCGGCGGGACGCGAAACGTCCACCAACGCCGACGCGATCCACATCGCGCGCGAAGGCGTCGCGACGGCGCTCGTGTCCGTGCCGAACCGGTACATGCACTCGCCGAACGAGCTCGTGAGCCTCGAGGACGTCGACAAGACCGCGAGCCTCCTCGCCGAGACGTGCCGCGAAGTGTCCGCCAAGATGGACTTCGCCGCGCGCTGACGCGACGAAACCGGGACCTGCGGCGGCGTGCACGTCTGGTCGAGCGCGAAGTACACGTTTCCGCTGCCGAGCGGGCATCGGTTTCCCATCGCGAAGTACGCGCTGCTCCGCCAGCGCGTGATCGACGAGGAGATCGTTTCCGCTGAGCACGTCCACGATCCGACTCCGTCGACGCGCGACGAGCTGCTGCTCGTGCACACGCCGGACTATGTGGACCGCTTCACGTCCGGCGCGCTCACCCGTGACGAGGAGCGCCGACTCGGGTTCCCGTGGTCACAGGCGCTCGTCGAGCGGTCGTACCGCGCGGCCGGCGGCACGCTCGACGCGGCCGTTCGCGCGCTCGACGACGGGATCGCCATGAATCTCGCGGGCGGCACACACCACGCGTTTCCGTCGCACGGCGAAGGCTTCTGCGTGTTCAACGACGTCGCGGTCGCCGTTCGCGTGCTGCAACGCGACGGTCGCATCGCCCGCGCCGCGATCGTCGACCTCGACGTGCACCAAGGCAACGGCACGAACGCCGTGTTCACCGGCGACGACCGCGTCTTCACCTTCAGCATGCACGGCCGCAAGAACTATCCGTTCCACAAGGTCCCCGGCTCGCTCGACGTCGAGTTGGATGACCGCATCGGCGACGACGAATACCTCGAGTCGCTGGCGAACGTGCTGCCGCGAGTGCTGAACGCGGCGAGACCCGACGTGGTCGTGTACCTCGCGGGCGCCGATCCGTACGTCGGCGATCGACTCGGCCGGCTCGCGCTCTCGTTCGACGGACTCGCTCGGCGCGACGCGTTCGTGCTTGGCCAGTGCCGCGAGGTCGGACTGCCGGTCGTCGTCACGATCGCGGGCGGCTACGCCGAGCCGATCGCGGACACGGTGGCAATTCACGCGACGACGGCGCGCATCGCCGCGTCGTTTGCACAATCGCCGGCAAGACAACCGTAACCCGGCTGGTCGACGCATGGCTCCGATTCCGCCGCCGCGAACGTCCGGATTCACGACGAGGACTTCCGTGCCGCTCTACTGGGCCGAGTACGGTCGGCCCGATGCGACGCCGCTTCTCGTCGTGCACGGGGGCCCCGGGGCGCACCACGATTATCTGTTACCGCAGTTGCTCGCGCTCGCCGAGGACTATCGCCTGATTTTTTACGACCAGCGGGGCGGCGGTCGCTCGAAAACGACGGACCGCAGCGCGATCACGTGGCGGACGCACGTCGCCGACCTCGACGCCTTCATTCAAGAGATGTCGCTCGATCCCGCGACGCTCGTCGGCTATTCGTGGGGCGGGCTCCTCTCGATGCTCTTCGCCATCGAATCCGCGGCCGGGCGGACGACGAGCCATCTCGCGAGGCTCGTGCTCCTCGACCCGGCTCCCGTCAACCGAAGGTACCGCGGCCAATTCGAGGCCGAGTTCGCGCGCCGGCAGAACAGCGAGACGGTGGCCAAGCTGCGCGCCGAGCTGTCGGCGAGCGGGCTGCGCGAATCGAATCCGGAAGCGTTTCGACAGCGATCGTTCGAGTTGAGCGTCGCGGGCTACTTCGCCGATCCGTCGGCCGCGCACGACCTCACGCCCTTCCGCGTCATGGCTCGCATCCAGGATTCGGTTTGGGAGAGCCTCGGCGACTACGACCTGACACGCCCAGGGTTGTTGGATTCTGTAACGGTACCGACGCTGGTGGTGCACGGCCGCGAGGACCCCATCCCGCTGGCATCGTCCGAGACGATCGCGCGAACGCTCCATGCCCCCCTGGTCACCATCGACGGCGCGGGACACGTTCCATATGTTGAACGACCCGCCGAAATGTTCGCCGCGATTCGATCCTTCCTGTCTTCGCGGTAAGTCTTCCCG
>Ga0157372_10004629_pt1 | contig 14625 bp, 9 predicted proteins | sample C55metaG_FD_115307 | JGI IMG/M metagenome (GOLD analysis project Ga0157372, IMG submission 115307) | Corn rhizosphere microbial communities from Kellogg Biological Station, Michigan, USA - C5-5 metaG | ecosystem: Host-associated > Plants > Roots > Rhizosphere > Soil | place: USA: Michigan... | reverse complement strand
TTTTGATAACGCAGATAACGCTTTTATTTCAGCATACCGTAAACATAAGAGAGACGGAAGTTTTATAATTAATCTTGAATATATCAGTTGCCCGAATATTGATAATCGCATTTTAATTGTTTCTGACCCGATGCTTGCTACCGGCGCTTCTATGGTGGCTGCAGTTGAATCTTTGCAAAACCACGGTACACCTTCTGAAATACATGTTGTTTGCGCCATTGCAGCTACTGAAGGCATAGATTATCTGCGGCGTGAGCTGGGCGAAAAATTATATATTTGGTGCGGAGATATTGACGAAGAATTAACTGCTAAAGGTTATATTGTTCCGGGTTTAGGTGATGCCGGAGACCTGGCTTTCGGACCCAAATCTCAATTCTAAAAATTAATTGCAGCGATGTGCATTTTTCAATGGTCTATATTTAAAAATGATAACTTTAAAACCTGTTATGAAATAAACCATAAAGTTTTTTCGATAAACATATAACCGATAAAAATTTATGGCAATTAATGTGGCACAGGAAATCAAAAAACTACTCATGAAAATTTGGTTGCTTATATTTTTTAACCTGTTAACTGCAATGCTCTGGGCGCAAGACCCTCATTTCTCACAATTCTTTTCTTCACCCATGACGTTGAACCCTGCATTTACAGGTAAGTTTGATGGCGTGGTGAGAGCTGCAGCAAATTACCGTAACCAATGGCCCACTATTAACAGGGCTTATGTAACAGGAACTGCTTCTGTTGATTTTCCCATACTTACTAATCATATTCCTTATACTGATACATGGGGTGTTGGTGTGATGGGTTATACTGATAAAAGTGCAGCTGGCGCTGTTTCGTTTGATTATTTTTCTTTATCAACAGCCTACCATAAAGGGCTTGATGAAGATGGTCTTCATCAGTTGGGCGCCGGCTTCCAGGTTACTTATTCCAATATGTCGATTAATACTTCTAAATTAACTTTCGAAGATCAGTTAACCCCATTGGGTTTTACAGGCGTTACTAAAGAAACTTTTAGTGGTCTTACTCTAAAGTCAAATTATTTTGATGTAAATGCAGGGTTACTCTACACCGCAAGCACATCAGATAAAAACAATATGTATGTTGGTGTAAGTTTATATCATATCAATCGTCCTAAGCAAGTATTTACCCAAAACTCGAATTACGATTTATATCCGCGGGCAACTTTTCATGCAGGAGGATATTTTCCGGCAAGCCCGATAATAAATGTGCATTTAAGCGGATTATATAGTACGCAAGCCGGAGCACATGAAGCGCTCTTAGGCGGCGCATTCCAATTTATTGCAGACGATGCAGACCCGGATAAACCTACCAGCGTTTATGGTGGTGCATGGGTAAGATTTGGCGATGCACTTATTCCTTATATAGGTTTAGAGTATGGAGATTTTCGTGTAGGAGCAACTTACGATATAAATACATCCAGTTTAAAAACAGCTTCTGAAAGCCGCGGCGGTATTGAGATTTCGCTCATCTATATTAAACATGCTGCAGAAAGTAAAGGATTGCCTTGTCCGAAGTTTTGATGTCAGCATTTAAATTACTTTGTTACAATTCAATTATCCATTGTGCATGCTGAGCAAAAGATTTATTCCAATAATCTTTAAAACTTGCTTCAAGTTTGGAAATCAGATCTGCATTAGTTGCTTTTTTACCTTTTGCTGGTGGTGTAAAATCATTAGGCGGTGGATCAACTAATTCAACTTTAGTCGCAAACCATGTAGTGTGTAATCTTGGAATAGCCAAACCCAAAATCATTCCAGGTAAACCATTAAAAGACTCAGGTCCGCCGCTTGTTGTAATTTGATCAGTATAAAAAGCAACTACAAAAACAGAATCCATAATTATAGTTGTGGCTTCCCGACAATTAAAGCCTGCAATCTCACGTGAATCGCTTGTTATCTTCCACCGAGCCTTACGAAGGCTATCTGTAATTAAAAACACTGATTCATAAACCGATTTTTGTGAAATACTTTGTTGTGTTTTAAAATTAGAAAATACAACATTGCTTTGTGCCGGATCCTGAAACCAGTCTGGACCCCTTGGTGTACTTACTTCACGGCCTGGCTTGTATAATGTTTTATCATTATCGAATATCAAATCAAAATAAGTAGTATTCCATTCCGGGATTTGTTTTTTTATTGCACTAATCCAATCAAAGCCACCATCTCTTCCTTTATTAATATCATCAAGTGCATGATGAACATTTACTCTTTTTTCAAACTCTATTTTTCCATGTTCAATAAAAATATCCTGTGCAGTTAATGCATAATGAAAAATAAAGGACAAAATAATAAGAATATATTTTTTCATAGTAATTATTATTACTGGCCAGCAGGTGTTCCTGCTGCTGATTTAGAAAAATTCCAAACAAAGCTTAGCATGAAATAGCGGTTGATAGTGTTATAATTTCTTTCTGTTACTACGTTTGTATTTAACTGCCTGTCATAACCTTTATTTTGATTGAGTAAATCATGCACAGAAAATTTAAGTAAGCCTTTATCGTTCTTCAATAATTTTCTACCGATATAAGCATTCCAAACAACTTCATTGTTATTAGTAGTAAATATTGGCGTTTTCTGACGGAAGTTTGCTTCAATCTGGTTATTTAATTCAAACTTTGCAGGCAGATAAATTGTTAAATCAAAATTATGATCCTGCGTCCAATATTTTGTTTGTTGCGATGTATTAATAGATGATTTTGAAATGTTATATCCAATATTTACCCAGTAATTAATATCAAATTTTTTCTCTTTTCCTTTATTGAAACCAAGATTAAAACTGGGGTTATAATTATCTGTTTGATTTTTTTGGTTATTTACAAAATTTGAATACCGGCTGCTGCTGTATTGTATTCCATAATTTAAATTAAAATTTGCTTTGCTGAATTTTTTGAAAAAATTTAAACCCGAATACACATTGTAGTTACCATTTGTATTTACATAGGTATAAGTTGTAACTCCATTCTTGTCTGTAAACTGATTTGTTACAATAGAATTGGATGTAATACTTACACCGCCGTATAAATAGAACCCAGATTGCTTAAGTACTTTAAAACTGTTAGCATTAAAATTTATATTATGATGGAATTCCTGTTTTAAACCGGGATTTCCTACCGTTATAATTAATGGATTTGTGTTGTCTGCAACAGGAGAAATCTGGTCAATGTTTGGCTGCTGACTTCTTCCTTGGTAGTTAATGGATATTCGTGATTGCGTATTGAACTTATAAACAAAATTTGCCTTTGGATAAAAATTGAAATAATTACGGTTAAGCGTTGTGTCTTTAAATAAGTCTTTTTGATTAAAGTTGGTTGATGCAACATCTGTTCCGGCACCGAAAGTGATTTTTTTACCATTATATTTTAAAGCAGCGCCGCCAGTGTTTGTGGTTACATCAAAATTGTAGTGCGTGCTAAAAGTATCATTTATCAAAGAATATTTTCCATCGAGTGCTTTATCATAAGATAAATTTTCAGCATTATTTGTACTTAGCCTGAAAGCATAATTTAATTCTGCAAACAGATTTTTTACGAGCGGCTCTGTATACACTAACCTTGTATTAAACATATTTACTTTCGAATCATTTTTCTTTTCCTGGTTGGTTGTATCCTGAAAATTTAAAGCGCCTTTTGTATAAAATGAATTGAGTGAATATAAAAACCCATCAGAGTTAGAACTGTTATAAACATCGTTGATGTTGAGAGAAATTGTTCGGCCCTGTTTATTAAATTTTTTCTTGAGCAGCAAGTTTACATTCAGGTTGGAATTATCACCTATTGAAGATGTACTTCTTTTACTTTCATTTACTAATGCATGATTGGCATCTAAAGATTGGTTATCATAATCACTAAACACATTCTGATGACCAGTATAACCGCTGCCGGTAAATTTTAAAGAGAAACTGCTGTCAAACTGCTGTTCATATACGCCGCTTAAAGAATGGCGATAGCGACTGTTGAACGTTCTTGATGATTCAGTATTGTAAAATAAGCTATCGGGCAAAATAGATTGTGAGAAAGAATTTCCGTTGCCAACTGTAGTTATTTTATTAAACCGGTAGCTGCCATTCAAATTTTGTTTATCATCATTAAATTTATTTCCAAAATTTACTCCTGCGGCCCAGCTTTTGGGTACACCTTCTCCCCAATAATTTCCACTGGAAAATTCATCGCCGCCGCCATCAATATAAAAACCACCAAAATCATCGTCATATTGTATATCATTCCCTGCACCATAACTATTTCTTTCATCCCATCCTAATCCTGTTTTACCTGTACTGCTCATAATACCATAAGCAGAAAGTTTTTTCTTGCCTTTAAAATCATTTATCATTGCACTGTTATTCCACCGATCGTCTGTTCCACCGCCTACATCAAGTTTACCAAAATATCCTTTCTTCTTATCGTCTTTTAATTTCAGGTTAAGTGTTTTTGTTTTTTGTCCGTCATCAATTCCTGTAAACTCTGCCTGGTCACTTTTCTTATCAAACACCTGTACTGATTTAACAGCATCGGCCTGTAAATTTTGTGTAACAACTGTAGGATCATTACCAAAAAACTCTTCTCCATCTACCAGTACTTTTTGTACTTTTTCGCCTTGAGCAGTAATGTTACCATTCTTATCAACTTGTATTCCCGGTAACACCTTTAATAAATCTTCAACACTTGCACCTTGCCGCACATGAAAGCTATCAGCAGTATATTCAAGCGTATCACCTTTCATGCGCATTGCCGCGATTCTTGTACGTACCGTAACATCTGCCAGAAGATTTGCTTCCAGTGTCATCATTATATCTCCCAAATTTTTGGCTTGGTTTGGCTGAAGTGTAAGCGTATCGAAATAATCAGCGTAGCGATTATGCGTTATCATTAATATATAATTGCCCGAATCAAGATTATTTATTTCAAACAAACCACCTTCCTTACTGCGCGTAAATTTAGAGAGCGTAGAATCTTTTGATTTTAATAAAGCAATTGTAGTATTTACAAGTTTTTGATGAGCGGATGTGTCATTAATTACACCTTTTATACTTGAATGTTGAGCGGAACAGTAAAAACATGTCATTAAGAAAAGCAATGACAACGTAAAATATTTCTTCATAAGCGTTGGAGGGTTATAAAAACCAAATTGAAGAAAAAATTTTTATAAAAAGAATTATCGAATGCTAATATTATATTAAAGGCTGATTACCCGGCTTAATGGTATTAACCGGATAATAACCTAAAAAATTAATCACCGTTCTAAGATGCAGTAATTTTAAAATTGCATAAAGGATTGAAAAAGATTATTTCTGCCGCTAACTTTTCAGCAATTGCTTTCCTCTTACAATTAGCCGGTATCCTCGATGGCGTAAAGAAATTTCACGCTGATAAACATCTTCTTCGCGATTACGTTTTCTGTATGCAGCAAAAACATTCTGTGGAGTAAGCACACCAATTACCTTTTTCTTGTTATCTCTATCAACAACGGGTAAAAAATTTACTTTAAACCGGTGCATCACATCAACCGCAAAACTTAACTGGCTGTTGTTATACACATAAATATTTTTTTCGGTTACAAGCGAACTTACCGGTTTATCGTCATCCTTACTTTCAAGTACTTTTCTTAAAATTATAATTCCAACCAGGTCTTCGTTATCATCTACCACAGCAAGGTTTTTAGGCAAATTTTCATTCGCTGATTCACGTGCCCATTCTTTTACTTCTGCTACCGTATTATCGCCGCTTAATACCGGTGGATCTTCCTGCATCACTGCTTCTACATTTAATCTTTGTAAAATATCTGCTTCATAAGCATTGGGTGTAAACACACCGCGGCGATTGATTTTTTCCGTCATAATGGTACCATGCTTCATTAAAAAGAATGAAACAAAATATGCTGCAATACATGCACCAAGCAATGGTAATAATCCATGCGGTTGCATAGTTGATTCAAATGCAAAAACAATAGAAGTAAGCAATGCTCTTGATGCACCGGCAAACATTGATGCCATTCCAATTAATGCACATGTAGGAAGATTGATATCGCTTTGAGGAAATATGCGCTGCACAAACATGCCTAATAAAATTCCGAATGCACCGCCGATAGTTAACAATGGTGCCAGCGTTCCGCCCGATGTACCACTGCCCAAAGAAATTGACCATGAAATAAATTTTAAAAAGCACAATCCAAGTATTAACTGAATAGTAAGTGTGCCTGATAATAATGCGCTGATATTACTGTATCCAACACCTAAAGTGTATGGCGCAAAATATCCAACCACGCCAACAGCAATGGCACCAATTGCCGGCCACCACATCCAGTGCACGGGCAGTTTTTCAAAAGTGTCTTCAATTAAATAAATGCTTTTTGAAACCAATGCTGCAATAACGCCGATGGCTGCGCCAAGAAAAACATAAGTGATTAATGCAATCGAAGTGGGCTCAGGAATATCGGGCATTGCAAAAACCGCTTCTGTTCCAAACAAAGCATAGTGCATTCCGGCGGCTGTAACGCACGCTAATGCAACAGGTATAATAGAGCGCGGCGAAAATTCAAACAACAATAATTCTATAGCTAATAAAACTGAAGCGAGTGGTGTTCCGAAAATAGCAGCCATACCCGCGGTTGCGCCTGCAGTAAGCATTACTTTTCTTTCGCTGGCAGTGATGTGCATTATTTGTCCGGCAACGGAACCTAATGCTCCGCCGGTTGAAATAATGGGACCTTCTGCACCAAAAGGTCCGCCGGTGCCAATAGAGATTGCTGCAGAAATAGGTTTTAAAAAAGTGATGATGGGTTTTATTTTGCTTTCGTTTGTAAGCACCTGTTCCATGGCTTCAGGAATACCATGACCGCGAATAGCTGCAGAACCAAACCTCGCCATAATACCCACAATTAATCCGCCGATAACAGGAATAATTATAATAAATAAACCTAAATGATTAGTGATGGTTGAAGAGGCAAATGAAAATTTTCCGTAAAAAGAAAGATTGGTAATAAGATATATTAACGACACCAAAAATTTTGCAATGAGACCAATAAGAATGGCATTTATAACAGCCTGGATACTTAAGTAAAAAACACGTTTATCAACCAGTTGTTTTTTTGATTCAAGAGCATCTACCTGCTGCGTAGTGTCAAGTGAAACTGAAATAGGAATAGCATCGGATCTTTTAACGTTCTTCTTCAACAAATTCATATCAATTATTTATTTTAAAACGGGCGCAAAGGTATTATCAAAAAATTAAAGAGGAAAGTAACGTGAATTTACAGTTTACATTACTAAAAAATAATAATGAAATTTAGGCACTAAATGTTTTAATTGAAATGTATTCGCGTTTGCACTCTGTGATATTTTACAACTCACAAAAATTAATTTTATATTCACCGATACATTAAAGCGCCTGACATGAAATCATCCTACGATAAAATTAATCCACAGAAAAAAGACCATACTTATGTTGCACCAAAAGAAAAACATCAGCCCCAAAACATGCAAAAAAAATACGAAGACATACATTTTGTTGACAGTACAAAACCCGTTTGGAATTATTCTCTGTTTACTGAAGAACACATTGCCAATTTTCAAAACGGAACGCATTATCGTTTGTATGAATTGTTTGGCAATAAGCAATTAGAGGTATTAAATACTAAGGGAACCTATTTTGCAGTGTGGGCACCAAATGCAACGCAGGTAAGCGTTATAGGAAATTTTAATGACTGGAATAATGATGCACATAAACTTTTTGTACGCTTAGATAAAAGCGGAATTTGGGAAGGATTTATTCCAAATGTTTGGAGCGGCGAAAGTTATAAATATCATATTCATGGTTTTGAAGGAAGGCAATTGGATAAAGGCGATCCGTTTGCACATCTGTGGGAAAAACGTCCGCTTACGGCATCTATAACATGGGGTACTTTTTATGAGTGGACAGATAGGCATTGGATGAAACATCGCCATAAAAACAATTCATTAAAATCTCCCTGGTCTGTTTATGAAGTGCACCTCGCAAGCTGGATGCGACCTGATAAATATGATGAAGAAAGTTATAATACTTACGCACAAATAACCGAACGTTTAGTTCCTTATGTACTGCAAATGGGTTTTACGCATGTTGAATTTATGCCTGTGATGGAACATCCGTTTGATGGCAGTTGGGGTTACCAGGGCACAGGTTACTACGCTCCTACTTCACGCTTTGGAAGTCCGCAGGATTTTGCTGCAATGGTGGATGCATTTCACAATGCAGGTATTGGTGTAATTCTCGATTGGGTGCCTTCGCATTTTCCTTACGATGCACATGGGTTGTTTATGTTTGATGGCACGCATACTTATGAATATGCTGACATGCGCAAAGGCTACCATCCTGATTGGAATTCTTATGTATTTAATTATAAACGCGGCGAAGTAAAAAGTTTTTTAATCAGCAATGCACGTTTTTGGTGCGACCGTTTTCATGCAGATGGTTTGCGCGTTGATGCGGTGAGTTCTATGTTGCGTTTGGATTACAGCCGTAAAGAAGGTCAGTGGGAAGCGAATGAATTTGGCGGCAATGGAAATATCGAGGCCATTGCTTTTGTAAAAGATTTGAATGAAACATTGTTCAGGGATTTTCCTGACATACAAACCATCGCTGAAGAAGCATCAGACTGGCCTAAAATAAGCAAGCCAACTTTTGAAGACGGATTAGGTTTTGGAATGAAATGGATGATGGGCTGGATGCACGATACACTCGACTATTTTAAAATGGAACCGATGCTGCGTCATCTCATTCAAAACAAGTTTACGTTTAGCATGATGTATTTCTACGATGAAAATTTTATGTTGCCTTTAAGTCATGATGAAGTGGTGCACGGCAAAAGCCCGATGATTTATAAAATGCCCGGCGATGAATGGCAGAAGTTTGCTAACCTGCGTTTACTATACACATACATGTTCACACATCCCGGTGGCAAATTATTATTTATGGGCGATGAATTTGCACAGACAAAAGAATGGAATTATAAAAGTGAATTGAATTGGGAGTTGTTGCAATTTCCAAGTCATGGTGGTATGAAATATTGCGTGGAAAAATTAAATGAGTTATATAAAAATGAACCAGCATTGTATGAAAAACAATTTGAGCCCGGCGGTTTTGAATGGGGCGATTTAACCAAAGGCAGTGAAGCCGTTCTTTCTTACAAACGCATTGGTATTAACCGGAAAGATGATGTGCTTGTTATTTTGAATATGACACCACTTGTTCGGCATAACTGGGAAATTTATGTGCATGATAAAAGTGAGTGGACAGAGATTTTTAACAGCGACAATAAAGATTTTTGGGGAACAGGTGATGTATTTAATCCTGATATAAAAGCTGAATTGGTTGATGAGCCAACGAAAGCATACAAACTAAAAATTCATTTGCCGGCGCTGGCTGGTGTAGTGTTGAGGTAATGTGTTGCTTGATGCGTTGCATCAAACTAAGGGGCGTAAAGTGCGCTAAGAAAACGCAAAGTGCGTAAATACATTTTACATTATTTCTGTTTCCTCTGCGATACTTTGCGTCGCCAAAAAGCATTTACACTTTATTCATTATAAAATAATAAAACCAGGAGCTTTTTAAAGCATCCTGGTTTTCTGGGAGTTCTTTAGATAATTTATAATCATCTTCTGAACTACTAAACTTCTGTTTTTTACTTCAAACAAAACTGCTATGATGATGCCAAATTATTTGCATAGAAATTACTTGTAAAATTAAACAGGCTGAACAGGTAAAATCAATGTCTCAACAGGAAAAAATTAAAACCAATATAGCAGCTTAAGAACTAAAAAGCTTAAAATTATACAAGCTCCTTCACTACATTTTTTATTGTTCTTGGTTTACCTAAAGTGTAATAATGCAAAACAGGTACGCCAAATTTTTTTAATTCTTTGCTTTGCTGAATAAGCCATTCTGTTCCTACTTTTTCGCAGTCTTCATCTGTTTTGCAACGCGAAATTTCTTCTGATAATTCATTTGGAATATCAACGTGAAAGATTCTTGGTAAGATGGTTAATTGTTTTTTTGAAGTGATAGGTTTTAATCCCGGAATAATCGGAACATTAATACCATTATTGCGACAGGTTTTTACAAAATCAAAATATTTCTGGTTATCAAAAAACATTTGTGTCATTACAAAATCGGCACCGCAACAAACTTTATCTTTTAATCTTTGCAAATCAATTTGCGGGTTAGGCGCTTCAAAGTGTTTCTCTGGATAACCGGCAACACCAATACAAAATTTTGTTTTTCCGCCATCGCGAATATCTTCATCCAAATAAATACCGTTGTTAAGATTCACAATTTGCTGTAATAAATCGCCCGCATATTTATTGCCATCAGGCTCCGGTTCAAAAGACGCAGCATTTTTATCTGCATCACCGCGAATGGCAAGTACATTATCAATACCTAAAAAATTCAAATCTATCAATGCATCTTCTGTTTCGCGTTTTGAAAAGCCGCCGCAAATAATATGCGGCACGGCATCAATTTTATAATAGTTCATTATGGCAGCGCAAATTCCAACAGTGCCCGGGCGTTTACGCACTTCCACTTTTTCAAAGCTGCCATCTTTCTTTTTCTTAAAAGCAGTTTCGCTGCGATGATAAGTAACATTAATCCACGACGGCTTAAACTCCATCAATGGGTCAAGATGTTCGTAAATTGAATTAATACTCTTCCCTTTTAACGGCGGCAAGATTTCAAATGAAACCAGCGTATCATTTGCGTTGCTTATGTGCTCAGTTATCTTCATTTTAAAAAGGCTGCAATATAGTTCAGGATTTAATTATCCGCATTTTGAATGTTTATACAAAACGTTTATTTAATAAAAAAATTACCGAAGATAATGCAGGGCATTTACCCAAATAAATTAATTCACTTTAATAATACCTATGATAATGCATGCAGCAATTCTTTATTACGTTTGCATGATTAATTTTTTATGACAAAAGAAAAGATTTTAGTTATTGGTGCCAGCGGTCAAATTGGTGTTGAACTTACACTGGCGCTTAGAAATTTATACGGCAATGCAAATGTTGTTGCCAGCGATTTACGCGAAGAAAATGCTCTGCTGCATGGTACCGGACCTTATGTTTCTTTAGATGTAATGAATAAGGAAATGTTGCACGTGCAGGTAATCAGGCAAAACGTTACGCAGATTTATTTGCTCGCTGCCATACTTTCTGCAACAGGTGAAAAAAACCCAAACCTCGCATGGAATTTAAATATGCAGGGCTTATTAAATGTGCTTGATATTGCAAGAGAAGAGCAAGTAAAAAAAGTTTACTGGCCCAGCAGCATTGCGGTTTTTGGACCCACATCGCCCAAAAAAAATTGCCCGCAGCAAACCATAATTGAACCAATAACCGTTTATGGAATTAGTAAATACGCCGGTGAATTTTGGTGCAATTATTATAACAAACGTTTTAATGTTGATGTAAGAAGTTTGCGTTATCCTGGTTTGATAAGTTACAAGTCTGAACCTGGCGGCGGCACAACTGATTATGCTGTTGAAATTTTTCATGATGCGCTGGAAGAAAAACATTATGAATGTTTTTTAAAAGAAGATACGTATTTGCCAATGATGTATATGCCTGATGCCATTCGTGCCACCATTGAATTGATGGAAGCGCCTGCAGAAAAAATTTCTGTGCGTACATCGTATAACATTTCTGCAATTAGCTTCTCTCCTGCTGATATTGCTGCCGCAATAAAAAAGCGTATTCCTGAGTTTGAAATAAAGTATAAGCCTGATTACCGGCAGGCTATTGCAGATAGTTGGCCGCAGAGCATTGATGATTCTGTTGCAAGAAAAGACTGGGGATGGAAACATCAATATGATTTGGAAAAATTAACGAATGATATGTTGAAGAATATAAAATAAAATTAATGATGCGCATTTTATTTTCAATCTTACTCTGCTCAGTTATACATATATGTTTTGCACAGGACGATATTCCTGATTACAGAAGCAAGCGGGATAATCTTTCGAAGATGACAGAGAAAGATATACGTGCAGACCTTGCACAGTTTACGTTTGCAGGCATTAGCGAAAGTCTTGAAAAACATAAGCTCGAACAGGTTCCTGCAACAGAAATAAAAAATGATGAAATAATTTTTTCGAATGATACGATGAGTATAAAAATTACAACCGGCGGTTTTGATGCTACCAAACATAAAGTAACATGGTACGATGAGGAGTATGCAGTAAAATTAGATAACCATGCTTTTTGGGGAACAGAAAATAAAGTGCCCAGAACAACTATCACTTCTGTTGTTGCAGTTATGGGTTTGGATACGATTGTTGTGCCACCGGCTGCATATTCAGATTTATATGAACCAAAATTATATTTTAAAGATGCAGGCGGAAATACAAAAACGTATTGCAATGTGTATGTTTCGCCAGACCATCGTAAAATTTACATTTATATGTTGAATGGTGAAGGCAATGGTCGTTACGAAGTAACGTGGATAATTCAGGACAAACATTATTTACGCCGCGTGGTTGATTGGGGATTTCAATAAAGATGAATGGGCAATGGTGAATAAATACAATAATTGCTTGCGCTAAAAATTATCAATTAAAAGATTCTTGCAAACACTTATAAAAAATATTGCCTGCCTTGTAAATGTTCTCGAAGAACACAAACTGCTCCGCGGAAAGGAATTAGCGCAACTTCCAATCATACAAAATGCTTATCTAATTATTGAAAATGGATTAATTAAAGAATACGGCAGCACAGAAGAACTCAAAACTGAAAACTCAAAACTGAAAACTCAAAACTCAGAACTTAAAATTATTGATGCTAACAGTGCTTACGTTCTCCCCTGCTGGTGCGACAGCCATACACATCTTGTTTTTGCTGCAAGCCGTGAAGAAGAATTTGTAGATAAAATAAAAGGATTAAGTTATTCACATATTGCTGCAAAAGGCGGCGGCATTTTAAACTCAGCAAATAAGTTAAATGCAATGAGTGAAGATGATTTGTTTCATCTCGCACAAAAAAGATTGCAGGAAGTAATTCAATTGGGCACTGGTGCTATTGAAATAAAAAGTGGCTATGGTTTAAGTATGGAAGGTGAATTAAAAATGCTGCGCGTTATTCAGCGATTAAAACAATCTTCAAACATTCCCGTTAAAGCAACATTTTTAGGTGCACATGCTTACCCGCTTGCATATAAAAACAATCATGAAGCATATATAAAATTGATTGTTGATGAAATGCTGCCCAACATTGCCAAAGAAAATTTAGCTGACTATATTGATTGTTTTTGTGAGCAGGGATTTTTTTCTGCTGATGAAATGAAACGTATCTGCAAAGCAGCAGCGAAATATAATCTAAAGCCAAAGTTGCACGTGAATCAACTCAGCAGCATTGGCGGCATTGAAGCTGCGATTGAAGTAAATGCAATTAGCGTTGACCATCTTGAAACTTTAAGTGATGAAGAGATATTGAAACTTTCAAATGCGGAAACCATTGGAACACTTCTTCCAACTGCAGCTTATTTTTTGCGCATGAATTTTCCGCCTGCAAAAAAATTAATTGAAAATAATTGCGCAGTTGCATTAGCATCAGATTACAACCCGGGTTCATCGCCATCAGGCAATATGAATAATGTTGTTTCAATGGCTTGCATACAAATGCGCATGCTGCCGGAAGAAGCCATTAATGCAGCAACTATTAACGGCGCTTATGCAATAGAATTACAAAATGAAGTTGGCAGCATTTCAATTGGTAAAAAAGCAAACTTCATTTTTACAAAACAAATTCCGTCGCTTGCCTATCTCCCTTATTCTTTCGCCAATAATTTAATTGACAAGGTAATGATTGGCGGAGAGTTTATCTAAATCTTCACATACTTCCAAACTCAATTGCCTATACTTGCAAACGAAATATAATTATGCTGCATTTTTCAACAGCGATGATATTAATATTGTTGGGTGGAATTGTTGTTGTTTCTTATCTGTTTTCCATCATTTCCAATTACCTGAAAATTCCTTCAGTATTATTGTTGCTTGCAGCAGGCATTGTGGTGCGTGCCATTGCCGATGCACAGGGATGGGCGTTGCCTATTCCCGCAGAAGCTGTAGAATTTCTTGGCGTAATCGGCACCATTATGATTGTGCTGGAAGCCGGTCTCGACCTTAAACTTGACAGGGAAAAAACGAGACTAATTTCCAGTGCATTTTTCTCTGCATTTTTTATACTTATACTTTGCATGGCTGCTGTAAGTGCGGTATTATATTACTGGCTGCACGAGTCTGTACGAAGTTGCATTGTTTATTCTATTCCGCTCTCCATTATGAGCAGTTCTATTGTACTGCCAAGCCTGCATCATTTAACCGAAAGAAAAAAAGAGTTTCTTGTTTACGAAGCTTCTTTTTCAGACATACTTGGCATACTGCTTTTTAATTATTTTACCGGCGTTGAAATTGTTTCAGCCTCTGCGGTAGGCGGCTTTTTTCTGAATATTTTAATCGCTGTAATTTTTTCAATAATTTTTTCTGTGCTGTTGTGTATTATACTTACCAAAACAGTTATGAACGTAAAATTTTTCCTGGTGTTTGCATTGCTGATTATTTTATATGAAACAGGTAA
>Ga0157372_10004628_pt1 | contig 14626 bp, 11 predicted proteins | sample C55metaG_FD_115307 | JGI IMG/M metagenome (GOLD analysis project Ga0157372, IMG submission 115307) | Corn rhizosphere microbial communities from Kellogg Biological Station, Michigan, USA - C5-5 metaG | ecosystem: Host-associated > Plants > Roots > Rhizosphere > Soil | place: USA: Michigan... | reverse complement strand
CGGAAAACAGCCGCCCTCCTTGGCGGCCATCTCTATATATGCCTGGTGCAGGAGCGTCGTCGCACCAAGACTGACAGGCACTCCGCGGCGCGCGAGTTCGCGCCTCGCAATGCGGTGCAACTCAGAATAAAGAGCGGTGAACAGGGCATCGGCACATGCCTGGTTTCCTCGTTCAGCAGCCTCGAGAAGAGCCCCCAGCTTCGGTTCCATGATTCCCCAATCGGCAGGCCAGATTCTCTCGGTGACATCAGACCCCCCCGTGACCAATATTGTAGAGAGGCGAGTCAAGTTCTCACCTCCAACGCTCTGACCCGGTACCGGGGTTCCCAAGCTTCTGAAAAAAATCTGTCTTGCTCAACTGCATCAAGACCGCTGAACTGTTTTCAGTTCGCGACGAGTTTACCGACTACTGTGAAGGGCGAATATAAGCATCAAACGGCACGTTCGAGGTTCTGCGCCCTGGCCATACTATCCGCGACGGCATTACACCTGCTCCCAAGCAATTGTGGTTACCGGGTTCTCACGCAGTGACAATGACGCCGGTGCACGGAGTTTTGCTAGCACGATGGTAGTTGTGCCGCACTCGCGAATCAAAGTACACGGCGTCCCCAGATTCCAGAGTGAAGGTCTCGGAGCCGATCGTGAGGTCCAGTTTTCCCGAGATTAGGTAAAGCAATTCCACCCCCGGATGCTGGTGAGGCCGTGACTTTTCAGCCGCAACGGGCTCAAATTCCGCATAGAAAGCATTTAGCTTGCGTTCTGTAGCCTTGAAATCCAAGCTCTCGAAGTTGTACGCGATGCTCCTTACGTCCGGACTGTCTGGGAACCGCAAGCGTTCCTTCTTACGCGCAATCGCCACCACGTGACGCTTGCGCTCGTCAGTGAAGAAATACTCCAGCCCGACGCCGAATACCAGCGCGATCCGCAGCAGCGTGGGGAGTGTAGGGAATAGTTTCCCGCGTTCCAGTTTTGAAAGCATGGCTGGCGAAAGGCTGGTGTGCTTGCCTAATTCGACCAGACTCATGCTCTTTCGCAGCCGCAGCGTCCGCAGTTTCTCACCCAAGGCATAGGGCCGAAGGGCTTCATCAATGGTTTTGCTGACCACTCGCGTTCCTCTTTTCCTACCAGTACAAGAACCGATTGAACTTTTGACTGGCACTCATATGAATTGCATTATTTGGCAAAGTTTCGTATTGAGATAATTAATATTCTCTATAGTTAATACAGCAAATGGGCCAAAGTTACAAAGATAGAAACAAAAATGAAACAGGGAGACACGACGTGAAAGTTGCGAGTTTTGCATTGATGGGTTAATGACGCCAAGGTTGTGAAGGCCGATGTTTTGGCCTCGAACAGCGTGATCCACGTGGTCGAGAGTGCTTTTACCGAAAGACTAAGCAAGAAGGCTAACTAATACCTAAACGGAGGAAAAGATGAAAAAGTTGGATGTGATCGCAGCTGCACTTCTAGTAGTTGGGGGATTGAACTGGGGTCTCGTAGGCGTTGCGCACTTCGACCTCGTGGCCGCTATTTTTGGGATGAAATTCGGCGAGACTTCAGCAATGAGTTCCGTCGTCTATGGTCTGGTCGGCCTTGCGGCTCTGTACCAGGCTGTTTCTTTCAAGGCCATTCAGCATCGTTGGGGATACGAGTCGGCTCCGGCCCGCGCTCGCTAAACCAGTAAGGGAAGCGGGGAGAATGCATCTGCTTTGTCCCCCTTCACCTTCAATGGAAAGTCGAACGCTCGATTCGAGTATCACCGTAAATAAAACCGGAGTGCCTGATTTAGATGGAGAGTTGGCGTCTGCGCTACGCTGACTGTCATCTTGGAGCGCTTACATGAGGTCAGTGATCGGACTGTTCGCATTTGCATCATGCTCGATTCTGACCACGATGCCCAACGCAGTGACCTCAGCGATCCACGACCGGATGCCGGTAATCCTCGACTGTAACAACTATGACTTGTGGCTCGACCCCAGCATGTGCAAGTCGTCTCGAAACTGTTGAAGCCCTACGATGCAATGCGAATGCGATCCTATCCGGTCAGCACGCGGATCAACCACGTGGCGAATGATGGCGAGGAGTGCTCGCGACCTGCCCAGGTTGCCGAGGCTCAGCACATACTGTTCTCATAGAGAATTATGGCTTGGCGTATGCGAGAGATGAGCTTGATTGGACCCGGGCCGACATCGCCGCTACTGGGAAACACCGTCAATGTCGCAGGTTAACAAGGAAAATCACATCAGAAACTCACGCGGGCTGCCACTTGAAATGCACGAGGGCCACCCGAACCAAACACCTGGCTTACTCGACTAGTTGGTTGTCCGAAGCCTGCACTGAACAGGTCGCCACTCCGGCCTGAGAGATTCCCGATATTCAGGAAATTGAAAGCCTCTCCAATCAGTGTCATCCGCCAACGATCGCGCCAGACGAAGTCACGGCTCAACCGCAGATCCTGGGTCAGGAATGCGTCACCGAACTCGAATTGAGAAGGCAATGTGATGGCCGGAATGAAATTGCCCTGCGCGTCCTTATTCCCTGCGTAAGTTCCGTTAAATTCATTTGCCAGTTGTCGGAGATCTGCTTTTCCCAATCTGCGATTGAACTGGTTCACGCTCGTGCCCGGGAGCAGGTCGTCCGCCGTGCCATCGCCGTTCATGTCCAGGCCACCAAGGTATGCGGAGAATGGGGGTTTGCTGATGTAGCTGATAAAGGCGCCCATTCGAAAGCCTTTGGGCAGTTGTGCAAGTCCGGAGAGACTCAGAATATGGTGCAAGTCGCGATCGAGCGGTCCCCAATTGTCCAGCGGAGCGTCGTTGTTGAATCCGGTGGCGAAATTGTCGCCCACGTTGCTCGAGTAAGCGTAAGAAGCCAGAAACTGCAAGCCGTGCGAAAAACGTTTGTCGGCGCGCAAAAGCAATCCCTTGTAGGTGGCGCTTCCAATACCGCGCGTTATTGAGATCGGACCAAGTGAACAGAGTGCCTGAGGATCGGTGCTCTGGCTGTCAGAACATATCTGAAGTGCGGGACCGTGAACGCCTGAGAAATGATTGGCGTCGATCAGCCCTGGGGGCGTACCGACGTGGCTGAATTTCCGAACTACAAAATCTGCGCTGATGACCAGATCGTGCACGATCTCGCGCTGCACTCCGAGGCTGAGGTGTAGCGCCGAGGGGTTGGGCAAGTCCCTTGCTATCACTAAGCCCTGCTTATCCGCTTCGATGTTGGTGACGGAAAAATCTCGATTCCCCGGGTCCCCACGCTCCTTTGCCAGCTCTGCAGTGATGGCGGGCAAAATCTGTAGCACCGTAGCGCCGGTGAACTGCGTTGGATTGGTGAGGTCAAGCAACGTTCCTTGGGCAACGCCAGTAATATTGGTAAGCGGGTTGCGGATACCTCCGCTGAAGTACGATCCGCGTCCAACTCCGCGTGGGCCGAGCGAAACTCTTTCTTCATCCCCGACACCGATGTTGGTCTCGAAGTCGTAATAAATACCGACGCCGGCGCGGATTACCGTTTTCCCGTTGTTGCTAACGTTCCAGTCAAAACCTAGAGACGGCGAAAAATTTCTCCAGTTTTTGCGGGTTGGGTGGAGGTCGGAGGCGCTAAGCACAGTTGCCACGTAGGCCGGCTTCGAGAGGTCGTAGTTGAGAGGACTATCAAAGGTCCAGCCAAGCCCGTAATCGACGACGAATTTTGGGTGCAGGTGCCAGGTATCTTGAAGGAACAAGTGCACGAGTGTGGAAACACGCGCCTTTCCAAATCCTGCCTGGGGTACGAATGGACTCCCGACGCCGACGCTGAAACTATGAAGTGGCAATTGTAAGAGATCCGGTAAGGTGAGGAAGGTTGCCGGCAATGGGATCTGGGAACCCGCGGACTGCTGGGCATTGAAGTCTCCGACCTCGCTGGGCGAGTACACGGCCATGGTGACTGGCTGGTCGTTGAGGATGGTTCGGCCGCCTCTCGAAGTCTCCCAATCTCCGCCGAACCGCACGTGGTGCACGCCCTTGTCCCAACTGACAACATCATTAAGGTGATAGCGCCGGCCGAGAATGGCATTAGTGCTGGAAATTCCAACTGAGATGTCGTCCCCTACCGTGATCGAGGGCGCGCCGATTCCCAAACAGGTAGGACAATCCGCCGTTTCCGGCGGTCGCTGGGCGAAGCTCACGAAGAAATAGGAAAAATGCAGGTCATTCACCACTTGAGGGCCGAGCTGCGAAGTCAATCCCACAATGCTCTGATCCGCCCATTCCTTTTGCCTCGGCCAGGTAGAAGGGTACGCATCTCCCGCTGGAGCATAGGAGAAGCTGCCCTCGTGCGAGTGGCGCACGAACATCGATTGGTTTTTGCTGAGCTGAAAATCCATCCGGCCACTGAACTGATTAATGTAAGTCGGGCTGGGAAAAATGCCACTCAGCACAGCGAAGTCCGGTGCGAGCAACTCCGTGCTGACGACAGCACGCTGGTCGAGGCGTTCAAAAGTGCCGAAGAAAAAAGCACGATCTTTCCGCAGTGGGCCTCCAACAGCCCCTCCGAATTGCTTGCGCTGGAAAAATGGATCGGGATTGAATGGGTTTCGATGCAACGCCGGATACGCGGAGAGATGGTGATCCCGAAAAAAGAGCAAGCCCGTACCATGGAATTGGTTACTACCTGAACGCGTTGCGACATTCACAGCCCCGCTTCCAGTTGCTCCAGTACTCACATCAAAGTTAGCACTGGAAACCTGGAATTCCTGGACTGCCTCTTGCGATAATCCCATCGCCGAGCCGCCATTTCCGACCTCCATGACGCTGCCGCCGTCCACGATAACCCGCGTTGCGCGTCCGTTCTGGCCCACCGGGCTGCCCAACAATGGTTCCAATGTGCGATTGTTGGCTGTTCTCGTAGGTTGCTGGGCACCTGGTTCCAGCTTGCTTAATTCCAAAAAATTCCGACCATTCAGCGGCAGCCCCTCGATCTGAGCACGAGTAGTAGTACCGCCAATCTCGTGGGACTCATAGCGAATCTGTGGCGAGGTGCCCTCGACAGTCAAGTTCTCGGTTGCAGGGCCAACTCGCATCACAAAGTTGACCGTGGTCGTGCTACCGGCTTCGACTGTCGCTTCTCGCCCAAGCCGCTTAAATCCAGCAGCGTCTGCAGTCACCTGGTATGTGTCGGGGAGTAAAACTGAGACGCTGTAGTCCCCCACATTTGAAGTGACCGCAGTTCGCTTCAATCCGGTTTCTTCGTTCGTGATTGTTACGGTTGCGCCGGCAATCCTTGCGCCAGTGCCGTCGCTGACGGAGCCGGTAATGACCCCGGTGGGCACCTGCGCATAAACTATTTCGGGTGTCACTAGCGCCAACGCGAGCAGCGACAGAATGCAGTTTTTCATGTGACGGTTCGCCGATTGGAACCGTAAGCGATAGGGATCACAAGCTAATCACACGAGGTGCCTAAAAACAAGCCTGGATTTTAGAAAATAGTGCCCCCCGCCAATTTGGAAACAAGGCTAACGAGGTTTATCGAGCCCGACGCGACGGACCAGATCCGCAAAACGAGGATCACCACGCAAGGGATCAAAGTGGGGGTGCACTTTGAGCAGTCCCAGAATGTTTGACTGTTCCTGGTAGGCCTTCTCGAGCCAGACAAATGCCTGCTCATTGTCGTCGAGTCCCAGATAAGCGTTCACAAAGGCGGCGGACGGAACGTAGCCTTTCTGCTGCCGTCGTTTCAACTCCTCAAGCAGTCGAAGCGCTTCCGCACGGCGGCCAGCGTGCGCATAGGCCCTGACCAACACGCCCATCGTAGCCGAATCACGGCCGCTGTCGGCGAGCGCCTTCTCGAGCACCGTAATCGCTTCGACCGGTTGTCCGTTGGCAATCAGTGGGAATGCCAAATACCAATCGTCCTGGTGGGATCGCAATTCCCGAATAGCCTCCTCGTAACGCCTGGCGTGAAACAGTATGAAGCCATTCGTTCTGCCGGCGCCCCCAAGCGGATCAAGCTCATGAGCACGCTGGGCCCACCGAAGAGCCTCGTCCGTCCGCCCCTGGCAAAGGAGCCACATCGCAAAGTGTTCGTGCGCCCTGGCATCGTTAGGGTTCAGCTGCAGAGCCCGCTTGTATTCCTCCTCGGCCTCGCTCCACTGCCATTGTCGCTGATATGTCTCTCCCAGCAGGACGTGTGGTTCGGCGAGTTCTGGATCCAGTTCAAGCGCCTTGCGAGCCGCGCTAATTAATTTTGGGCGCACCTCATCGGGCGGGACGCCGGCGCGAAGTATCCCGCGGGCGGAATAGACGGATGCTAAACCGACGTAAGCTGAGGCAAAGTTAGGATCCATTCTGATTGTCTCTTCAAAGGAGGCAATGCTTTTTTCAGATTCACCCTTACCTAACTCATCTTCGGCCTTGAGATAGCTCTCGTAAACCTCAGGCGAGACATGATGCGAAGCGAGCAGGCGGGCATGCTCCTCTCCAGTGACCTTGACCTCCACTGTGCGGGCTATGGATTGTGCCACCTCGCTTTCGAGGGCCAGTACATCGCCGAATTCGGCGTCGTATTCATCAGACCAAATGTGCTCGTCGGTTGAGCTACGAATTAACTGGGCGTGCACACGAACCCGGTTGCCCTGGCGTATCACCGAACCTTCTACCAGGGCATCTACTCGCAGCATCCGGGCAATCTCCGGCACTGAAAGCTTCGTGCCTTTGAAGCGCATGACGGAGGTACGTGAAATGACGCGCAGATCATGAATCCTGGCCAGGCGTCCGCACAGCTCTTCGGTCATTTCGTCAGCCAGGTATTCCTGGGCAGGGTCGCCCGACAGGTTGTCCAGGGGCAGGACAGCGAGCGATGTGATTTTCGGTGGTGTAGCATGGCTTCTGGTCAGGGCATAGATACCTGCTACGAAGGCGATCAGAACCGCCCCACCCAGCGCCTGCCAAAGACCTAAACGCCAGGTCGATTTCACTCTGTCGGGACTTGCAACTTCCGCGGACTGCTTCGAGCTACTCTCTTCCTCTTCTATGTGTGGTCGGCGGCTCTTGGTCCAAGCTTCTAGTTCCGAAGTGAACGCGTAAACCGACCCAATCCGGTCGTGGAGCTGCCGGTGAACCGGCATTCCCTCGCGTTTCTCCCAGCGCTGGACTGTGGTCACGTCGCGCTTCAGGTATGCCGCGATTTCCTTCCACGAATCCAGCCTGTCTAAGGCCGGTTTCAAGGGCGGTGTACCAACCAATGGTTCACTCATCGCCTGCTCCTGATTGATGCGAAGTGGTCGCTAGGCTAGGGAACCCGATTGTAGCCCCGGAGATAAGGAACGGCAAAGAGCAGTATTCGACGGCACAGCCGCGATTCCGCACATTGCCCTTTGACCACAACGTCCTTGGTGTCTCAAGGTGGTCACCAGCCATCGCATACTGCGAGGGAAAATGCAAAGGCAAAGGAGATGTCGAATGCAAAGAAGATTCACTCTAGTAACACTTTTCAGCGTAGCAATCGTGATTCCAGCGCTGTATCAGGCTCCAAAGGCCCATGCCACGGCGGTTCAGGCCCACAATCGCGGCTGTAGCGTTGCCAGCCTCAACGGGACCTATGCCTTCCGCAGAACGGGCGTGAACAATGTCTTGGGTGGCCCTATCGCCCAAATTGGTATCGAAGTCTTCAACGGAGACGGGACGCGGGGCTCCATTCGCACCACCAGAAGCTCCAATGGTGACATCCGAGACTGGACCGACGAATCGCCGAGCGGAAGCTACACGGTAGATCCGGATTGTACTGGTTCCTTTTTTGATGCAGACGGTACAAAAACCCACAACCTCATCGTCCTTGGCAAAGGAAGAGGATACTTCTTGCTCAGCGTGGCGCCGGACACGATTACCACACAAGAGGGGGAGAAGATCGAGGGGGAGAGGCTCGAAGTGGAGCAATGATGCGGCGTTGAGTGGGGATTTGCCCGAAATGCGCTGGTGGCTCATGGACTCATTTGCGTGTTTCTATTCGTAGGGTGATCCCCGCTGATTGTTTCCAGCTTCTGGAGCCCACTCCAAAACGTGTCTTCGCCGGGGCACACTGTCGCACGCCTTGGCTGAGCGGAAATGCACTCGTATGGGTCTCAGATTTTGTAATGCAACACTCGATATCACCACTATCCAATGGCGTTCAGGAGGGACAATGAAACCTGGAATAAAAAGCACAGCGAGTTTCTCATTTCTATTTTCGTTGCTCCTCATTGTTGGTGGTTGCGGAGGCGCAGGGGTAAAACCTGTTCATCCTTCCTCAGCACCTGTTCCTGGTCCACCAATCCAGAGCCAGGACATCACGGGCAATTGGCAATTCAGCACGACGTCCACGGTCGGGATGCCTCCCTTGACAATTTCCGGAAGCATCACGCAATCGCAGACTTCACTCACTGGCGAAGTGCATGTGGAGGGTTCGAGTTGTTTTGATCAGCGCACTGCCATCGCACTGACTGGCACTCTCAGTAACGGTAGTATGTCGCTGACCTCCACAGCGGTCAATGGGCAGATCTTCATCCTGAGCGGAAGTATCACCAAGAAAATCGGCTTCCCCGATTCCCTGACCGGGACATTTGCCATTAATGGCGGATGTTCAGATGGCGACCAGGGAAGCAGCAGTGGCTACAACGTGCTTTCACTAGCAAGGTACTGGGCCGGCAACTTGACGACTACCGGAGGACAAAGCATCCACTGGGATACTCAACTGAATCAGAACGGCCCCGCTTCGGAGGGCAGCTTTGGTCTGAGCGGATCGTTCACCTTGGATAATTGCTTTGCGTCCGGTACGGCCACCGGAGGAACTTTTCCCTCTGCCAGCTACATCCTCGGTACGGCTGTGGTCCTGGACATTAACAACGGCAACAGCAAGCTGACTTTTGTGGGGACGATGGAACCAGACGGCTTGATTGAGGGGACCTACACAATTACTGGCGGTGGCTGCGATTCTAACGGTACCGGATACTTGTCGCCATGGGAGTATTGACGCTAATTTGTGCGAGCAGCAATTCAATCTGACAGACTCTCAAACTCGGGGAAGACACGATGCCTTTTTCGTCCTAGTTTGACGCAAGCGGCAAAGCGAGTTCAATCCGGCCGACGTTGTTTCGAGCGGAGTTTCAATTGGGTGCATGCCGTACATAGTCGCGTGGATCGCTGCCCGTAGCAGGTCGGTTTTCGGATGTGAAATGCATCCCTCGATCCTGATTTGTATGCAAAAATTGCGGATGCCTGAGTTTAGAAATTGGGGAAGCGTCTGCGTCTGTTTTCGTTCGTCCCCTTCATCGAACAAGTACAGCTCAAACCGAAAATCGCGCCTCGCCTTCCATCACCGTGGTCTCTACTTTTGGCGCCTCGCGCGCTCGCCATAGCCGGCTGCGGGTACGTGCGCGATAAAGGATCGGACCTCCATCCGGGCGTTCACTGCGAGTCACCGGGCGGGGAATGCAAACGAATTCGGTTTGAAGCTCGTCGGCTGCCGCCTGCACGACCGCATAGCCGTGCCCACCCACATCGACGAACGACAAATGCGGCGCCATGCCTGGATTTGACAGCTCCCGCGCTTTCGCGAGATCTCCGCTCTTGCAGTATTCGAGGCACGAGCGAACGCCGTGCCGAAAGAGCATGTTGATTGTAGGCTGCGGCTTGGTGTCGCCAGGGGCTTGTCCGAGAAACAGCGGCCGTAATGGGTCGTCTTTTTTGATTTGATGTTCAAAAGCTTCCAACCCGCCGGGAGCTGAAATCGACCCCACCACGTATGCCACACCGACGGGATCAAAAGGCTTTGGAGGAAGAGATTTCGCAGCCAGCCCTGCCCAGAAGGCGTGCCGGTCGCCGGCAACGGTAGCGAACCCGGTTATGTCATGCTGCCGGACGAAATCGTAGATCTGGCCTAGTTCGTAAAAGGCCCCGCCCATATCGCCACCGCCCATGCTCGCGAATGCTTCGCCGGGCCACTTACTTTGGGTGATGCCTGATGGCAGGTTCTGCACATCCACTCGCTCGGGCAGCGTGGCGGTAGTGCTTCCCCATATCTTCCAGGTCGCTTTCGATTCTCGTAAATGATCCAGAAACCACTTCTTCTGCTCTGCGCCGAGAAACGTCTGGGCCGGTCGATCCTTCTGAGTGTTCGCCACCTTCTTATCGCCGAATGGGATCGCGTCCGGAGGTTTGCCGCCGTCATATTCACGCCCAGCGTCAACGATCTCCAGGACCTCTTCCGGAATGAACTCAGCGAAATCCTTGTTGAAGAAAGCGTCGTCCGGGATGTCGGTTCCAGCAGCCTCGGAGCGGTAACTGCGCTCATCCGTGATAATCAATTCCACATGGCGCCCCCAGCGCAGCGTCCTGTAGCCTCTCAGGCTGTTGATGGCTGCGAGGTTATTCGGTTCTTGTCCGAGACCGTGGTCGTCAAATTTCGTCACTGCGACATCGGCAACTGCCGGCGGATCGAAACGTTCAAGCGAAGGACCACTGGGCTTTGCCATTCGCGCCGGCTGATACTCAAAAAATGCCTGCATGGCCGCCACTTTGCGCGTCTGCGCCGGACGCGTTGTACCGTCGAACACTTGCAGGGATTGCCATCCTTGCCAGCTGAACTCGTGGTTGTCCCACATAGGTACAAACGGCCAACGGGCCCGGGCGTCCTGCAGATCCGGATCGTGCAGGTAGTTGCGGTAGATAGCTCGATAGTCATCTACATCCACAGGGATGTGGAAGTCATCGACTTTTTCACCTTTGGGATAACGAACGATGTCTCGAGGCTTGCGATCGTAATAGGTGGCCCGGTCTTCCGGATACCAGACGAGTTCGTAGATGAAGTCACCCAGGTGAAGCACAAACCCGAGCCGGTTCGCTTCCTCGGCTCGCTCGTCTTCGAAAATCATGCGGCGGTAAGCGTTCTGCGCGCCCAGGTTGGCGTTCTGGCAACTCACAAATGCAAATCTCACCGGGCGCGGATCGTCGTTGCCTGGCGCAGTTATGGTTCGGCCGATCCGGCTGCCAAAGCCATGTTGGTCGGTAAATCTGTACCAGTAAACAGTAGCCGGGTTCAGGCCGCCGACCAGTACGCGGCAAGTCCAGTCTGCGGCTTGCGAGATCTTCGCAGTGCGCTTGGCGATGACTTTACGAAACGACTCATCGAGCGCTATTTCCACAGTAAGTTCTTCAACCGGTAAACTCGCGGGCGCACGCCGCGTCCACAGCAAAACGCTATTGCTGTCAGGATCACCCGACGCGATCCCTTCGGGGTACAAGTCGCGCCGCTCCTGCCACGCAACGGTCGATGGTGAACCCGAACCGCGCCCCCATGCTGCCTGCGCACCCATAACCGCAGCCATGGCTAAGAACTCGCGCCGATTGAAAGTCATCAGACTGTTAGCTCCTTAATTTTCGCCGCTTCGACGTCCTAGCGGAGAACCATGTTCATCGAACAAATTTTGTCCCGTGCCCATCGTTCGACAGGGATGGCACCAACCCGGTCTCCAAATGGATAGCCTCTTTGGACGTCCCCTAGGACGGTCTTGGCAGATTGACCCGCTATTCTCCGCGAGATTTAGGGTCGATTTCTAGCTCCTGGGACGAATACATGGTCATTCGTGCCGAAAGCCAACGTGCGAGCGGGAATTATGGGATACCCATGACAATTAAAAGTCAAGCTGAGACGGAGGTCTCCGTGCATTTCGAGGGATGGGTTCCCGCATTTTGAGTTGCGACATTGCGCGCGGTTTCGAGAAATGAAGATTGCTCGGCTTTAGCAGAACTCATGCTCGCAGAATCGCGTACACGATTGTGGGGAAACCGCGAATGGAAGACGCAGAGTTGTGTTATCGGATGATTATGCATTCTGTGTCAAATGCGTAATCATCCGCTAACGCCTGCCTGCGCCAACCGACAGATCGGGCACCAGCATGGAGAACGCAAGCCGTTATTTCTTCACCGCATTTTCTACCTTTCCGAATTGGTGTCGCGTCAGTAACGCGAACTCGCCTTTATCATTTTTTGAGAACTCAATTTGGATCGGCCACGGCTTAGCGAAGAACTTTGTCTCCGACTCAGGAAAAACCACGTCCGTGTCACCATTGTCATATTTGAGCAAAAGATGGTTGCCTTCGGGCGTTATTTGCAGCGAGTTATCAGAGAATTGGTACCTTCCGGCATATCTCGCCAGAACTTCCTGGGACAATCGGATTTCCTTGTGCACAGATGGAATTGGGGGAGTCTCTCCGTGGGCCACGGCCGCGAGTGCCTTCATGACCTCGCCCGTGACAGTGCCATTGAGGTTTGCCAAAACTATGACGGCAATTCTCTGTTCGGGAAAATAGGCCATATCTGAGTTGAACCCGATGTTGTTTCCGTCATGTTCAATCATCAAGTGCCCACTTACGCGGTTGACATGCAGACCGCAGGCGTAGTCACTCTTGAACGGCGTGGTCATCTTGCGTAGGGAGGTGGCCGTTAACAGCTTGCCACCGAACAGTCCCTCCTCCCATCGAAGCAGATCTTCGGTTGTCGAGTAGAGAGAGCCTGACGAGAAACCAATCCTTGGATCCCAACGCTCCGCATTTTCGACTCCATCACTGCCGGGCCAATACCCAGAGGTACGTCGTGGAATGATAGTTACGGAGGACAAAAGTCCTGAGTCGTTCATCCCCAGTGGTTCGAAAATATTCTGCTGAACGAACTCTTCATAGGTCTGCCCACTGATTCGTTCGATCAAGTACCCGAGCACCATGTAACCCAAATCCGTGTATGCCCATTGTTCACCGGGCTGGAAGTTCAGCGGCACGTCACGAAAAACCAATTTATCCGGGGAACCGGGTTCGTACTTAGCGGCGTCATCGGAGATGCCGGATGTATGGGTCAGTAGATGATAGATAGTAATTTTGTTCCACGATGCAGGCGCATCAGTTAGGTATTTCTTTACAAGGTCATCAGTTGTTAATTTGCCGCGATCCTCAAGGAGCAAAATAGAGGCTGCGGTGAATTGCTTCGTCATCGAAGCGATGTTGAATCTGGTATTGGCGGAATTTGGAACGTTCCACTCCAAGTCAGCCATTCCGTAACTCTTGCTGAAAAGTACCTTTCCAGCTTTGGCCACCAGTACGCTTCCCATGAACATCTGGGCATCTACATAAGGCTGAACCACCTTTTGCATTCGATCGGCCTGAGCTCGCGCATTGCATTGGCAAGCTAGGACTGCAAGGACAATCGCGGGAAGTAATTTTCTAAGTTCAAATACAGGCAGTAGGCTCATACTCGGGATTGTATCTGTAGCCCCCAGCCACTCCTCTATCAACACAGTGAAGTAGCTGGACAGCCGGGGACTCAGGCCTGCCAGATTTGTGTTGTGAAGGCCGTGTTGATACGCACTTGCCATAGAGCCGATCACGGTGGCGCAACCACTAGCGCGGTGTGCGACCGGCGGCAATGGGCTGTTTACAGTATCCTGAGCTGCTATCAACGCACTCGATGTCACTGTTTCGCTTCACGTTTCGCATCTCAGGAAATATTGACCAAGGTAATTGGCGAGTGGCTATGGCATCCGAACTGCTCTCCCGTGAGCACGCGGGGACAATCACGTCGCAAGCGACGATGACGAATGCTCGCGACTTGCTGAGGTTGCCGAGGCTCAGGATCGGCTGTTCTCGTAGAAAATTCGGATATGCGCACAGAGAGAAAACACGACTGGAGGCAGGGAAATGGAATATCTGATCGGTGTGGTCCTAACGTTGGCGGCGGCTGCTTTTGCTGCTGTCATTGGTTTTGACCGTGAGCGTGCATTCTATTCAACGGTACTTATCGTGATCGCCTCCTATTACGTTCTGTTCGCTGCGATGGGAGGTTCTGGGCAAACGGTAGTTGTTGAAAGCCTGTGTGCAGGCGTTTTCCTGCTGTGTGCTGTCATTGGCTTTAAAAGCAACTATTTGTTAGTAGTCTATGCTCTAGTTGGCCACGGCATTTTTGATTCCGCCCATCATTTCTTGATCAATAACCCCGGGGTGCCCCGCTGGTGGCCGGGTTTTTGCTTGGCATCGGATGTAGTTTTCGGTGCATGGCTAGCTGTGTTACTGATCACCAGACGGCAAACGCTGGGTAAGAAGGTTTGAGAGATAGGGGCGTTTCAAGGAGTAATCTTTCCGCAGCGAACATGAATTGTCATCACGGCAGGAATGTAGCAGACATAAGGCTGCATGAAGCTTGACAGGGGAATGAAAGCGGGCGACCTCCCTTTGGCCGTGTTTGTACTTGAGGAAAAAGCCCGACATCACCCAAAATACTTCGTTCTGGCGAAGCAAAAGGACATCGATTGCTATTTGGTCAGAGCCGTGGCGATATGTGAGAGGGCGTTGCACCCCGCGAGTGGTCACGCCAGCTCGGCACTTGGAAAACCAACTCGATCAACAAAAGGCGCGCAAGTACCTCTGGGCCGGGACCCGTGATCGAACTTGATTTGCTTCGGCCTTCGAAGAATACGCATAAGACACCACCGTCGATTTCGTATTCTCCCGTGTATTTCTTGTGTTTGATATCGACGGATATTGGTGACCGTGAGGACATAATCCACTTCCGCGTGCGAAAAGCAACAATGTTATTTGTATCGTTGCTCGAACCTGACGGAT
>Ga0157372_10004627_pt1 | contig 14626 bp, 10 predicted proteins | sample C55metaG_FD_115307 | JGI IMG/M metagenome (GOLD analysis project Ga0157372, IMG submission 115307) | Corn rhizosphere microbial communities from Kellogg Biological Station, Michigan, USA - C5-5 metaG | ecosystem: Host-associated > Plants > Roots > Rhizosphere > Soil | place: USA: Michigan... | reverse complement strand
TCCAGCAACTCGCAAGCGCATATGGAAGCGGCCAACTTGGCAGCGCCGGCGGTCAGCCAGATGTCAATAAGCTGGCTGCGCTACTGGGAAAGGGAGGTAATACAACTTCATCATCCGGTGCTCCGATTGCTCCGCAGTCCCAGGAAGAGGCGTACCAGCGATCTTTGCAGTCTTCGCAGCAGGCCAGCATTCAGTCTAATTACGGTGCACCGCAGCAGGGTCGATATCCGCGGCCCCAAACTGATTTCGACCACCCGCAATTGCTCCATCGTGCGGATCCCTACGCGGATGTTCCTTCTCTTTATGACCTCTACACTCAATATTCGCGTACGCCAATAACCCTGAAACGCTTTGGCCTCGACATTTTTGAAAACGGTACGGGCAACTTCGACCAACTTCCAATGGATTTGCCCGCAGGCCCCGATTACGTGCTCGGCCCGGGCGACGGACTAAATATCGATCTTTGGGGCAGCGTCTCGCAAAGATTGCATCGGGTTGTGGACCGGGAAGGGAAGTTGAGCCTGCCGGAAATTGGCAGCATTCAGGTGTCCGGACATACGCTCGGGGATGTCCAGCAGATGGTTCAGGCATCTCTGCGCAGCCAATTTCGAACCTTGGAAGCCGATGTCTCACTCGATCGTCTGCGCGTGATTCGCGTTTACGTCGTCGGCGACGTGCAGCGCCCCGGTGCGTACGATATCAGCTCCCTTTCCACTCCGCTGAATGCGCTCTTCCAGGCGGGTGGACCGACCTCGCGAGGGTCCATGCGGATCGTCAAGCATTTTCGCGGCAATCAGTTGGTCGAGGACGTGGACCTCTACGATTTGCTGCTGCATGGAGTGCATTCCGGAATGCAGCGGCTCGAATCCGGAGACACCATTCTGGTTCCCACCATCGGGAAACAGGTCACGCTGGAGGGAATGGTGCGCAGACCGGGAATTTACGAATTGGCGGGAGAAACAAATCTAAGCCAGGTGCTTGAATTGGCGGGCGGCGTGTTGTCCTCCGGAACCTTGCGGCACATTGACGTGGATCGCGTGGAGGCTCATCAAAGCCGGACTATGCTCCGTGTGGATATGCCCATTAGCAATGATCAGGCGGGCGTGGTGCAAACGCTCGATCAGTTTGCAGTTCAGGATGGAGACAAGATTAAAATTTCGCCCATCCTGCCATTCTCTGAAAAGACGGTTTATTTGGATGGGCACGTCTTTCGTCCAGGCAAATACGCGTATCGGGACGGCATGAAGGTGACTGACCTGGTGCACGGCTACAGCGACGTTCTTCCTGAACCCTACGAACAGCATGCCGAAATCATTCGTTTGAGCGGACCGGATCTCAAGCCGGAAATCATTGCCTTCAATTTGAAGGATGCGTTCAAGGGCGACAACCAGAATCTGGTTCTAAAACCGTTTGATACAGTGCGAATTTTTGGACGATTTGATTTCGAGGATCCGCCAATCATCACGATTACCGGCGAAGTCCGCGATCCCGGCGACCACGTTACTAATGGCGCCACGTATTTGCGGGATGCAATTCTTCTGGCGGGAAATACCACTCCGGACGCTGAGTTGAATGACGTTCAGGTGTTCCGGAAAATTACCAATGGCAAGCTCGAAGTGCTGAATGCCGATCTGCGAAAAGCCATCAATGGAGATCCAAAGGACAACATACTTCTGCAACCGCAGGACCGCGTATTTGTCCACAAGGATGTGCGGCGGATCGAACCAGTAACGGTGGAAGTTCAAGGCGATGTGCCGCGGCCGGGAAAGTATCCGCTGGGCGCGAATATGACCGCAGCGCAATTGGTGAAACTGGCGGGAGGACTGAAGCGGTCCGCTTACACCGAAGTGGCGGAACTGACTCGTTATTCGATCTCTCAAGGAACAAGTGTTGAAGGGGAACACGTTCCCATCAAGATTGGAGAAGCGCTTAGTGGTGAGCCGGACACCGACATGCGGCTGCATCCCGGCGATGTTCTCACCATCAAGCAGATCGCTGGTTGGAAGGACATTGGGGCTACCGTCACAGTGGACGGCGAAGTAATACATCCAGGCACGTACGGCATTCAGGAAGGGGAACACCTTAGCGATGTGATCGCGCGTGCGGGAGGATTCCGCTCCGATGCTTACCCATACGGCGCCATTTTCGAACGTGTCGAGATCCGCGAACTGGCGGAGAAAAACCGCGCGCAATTACTCACACAAGCCAAAGACGAAGGCGGGTCGTTAAGTGGCGGCGGAATTACCGATGTCGTAGCGCGCGAAGCTTCCGTGGCGCAATGGCGTGACACCGTGCAAAAGCTCGAAACCACACCGCCGGTTGGACGCATGGTGATTCATATCAGCGGCCGGAAAGATTGGGTGGATACACCCAGCGACGTTCTGCTTCGCGCCGGAGATTCCGTTTACATTCCGAAGAAGCCAAACTTCGTGATGGTCCAGGGCGCGGTTTACAACCAGACTGCCATTTCGTTCCGGGCAGGGAAGAGCGCAAGCTGGTATCTGCATCAGGCCGGCGGGGCAACCTCGGCCGGCGACAAGAAGAATATTTTTATTATTCGCGCGGACGGGACGGTTGCCGGCGGGTCAAGGGGGCTGTTCAGCGGAGGTGCGCTGGAGTCCACCATGCTTCCCGGAGACATGATTATGGTTCCCACAAAAGCGTTCGGCGGCGGATTTAAATGGCGGGAGACGCTCGAAGTGGCGCAGCTCGTGTCGGCCGTCGGCATCGCCGTGCAGGTGGCGCGCGGCTTCTAGTGCCATGCCGCTGCGAATTCGGCATCTGACGACGATTTGCGTTCTCGTGATCGGTCTCGCGGGCGGCAGGCTTAGCGCACAAGCGGTTCCTGACGCTCCAAGGATTAACTCCTGGCCTGATCATGACCTTACAGATCGAACCGGCAGCTATGAATTGCCGCCGGGCGCTGATCCTCAGAACCGGTTGTTCACGCCATTTATCGAACATCTCGCGGAAGATCAAAAGCATTTCTGGACCTTGCCGAAGCGGGCCCGGAAAAAAGATTTAAAGTGGATCATTCCCGTCGCTGCTGGAACTGCCGGGCTGGTAACTGCAGACAGCTGGATATCGCAGCAGGTCCCCAATCGCCCTGATCAGATCAATCGAGGCTTAACGATTTCAGATTATTCCGCGTATTCCCTGATTGCCGCAGGGGGAGGGGCGTTCATCCTGGGAAAGTTGTCGCATAACGATCACCTGCGAGAAACCGGACTTCTTGCGGGTGAGGCCGCGATTGGGGCAACCGGCGCGACGTATGCTTTCAAGATCGCGACCGAGCGCGAGCGTCCGTACGTAGGAACGGGAGCGGGCGATCTTTTCGACGGATCACCATCGGGGAACAATATGTCATTTCCGTCGCAGCATTCAGCCGTGGCATGGGCGATCGCGGGCGTAGTTGCGCATGAATATCCGGGCCCACTCAGCAAGTTTGCAGCCTACGCTCTTGCCAGCACCGTGACGGTTACGCGAGTCACCTCAAAGCAGCACTTTGCGTCTGACGTCGTGATCGGCGGGGCTTTGGGCTGGTACTTTGCGCACGAGGTTTATCGAGCGCGGCACGATCCGGAACTGGGAGGAGGCGCGTGGGGCAATTTCGACGAGTCCAGCGAGGAGCCGAAGACGAGGAATCCGAAGAACATGAGTTCGCCTTACGTGCCGCCCGACAGCTGGGTGTACCCCATGTTTGATCGGCTGGCGGCGCTGGGTCTTATTAAAACCGGGTATGCCGGTATTCGCCCGTGGACACGCATGGAGTGCGCTCGTCTACTGGAAGAAGCCGATGATGAGATTCGCTCAGAAGAAGCCAGTGGCAGCGAAGATGCAAAGATCTATAGCGAATTGGCTCGAGAGTTTCATGATGAACTCGGAAGAATGGAAGGCGAACCGAACATCGGGGCCAGCTTGGATTCTTTTTATGCACGAGCGACCCACATTGCGGGCACGCCCTTGACTGATGGGTATCATTTTGCGCAGACGCTGGTGAATGATTACGGGCGTCCATACGGAGAAGGTTTTAACAGCATCGCAGGATTTACCGCCCACGCCGTAGCTGGACCGCTTTCATTCGCCCTGCAGGGCGAATACCAGTCCGCGCCTTCTATTCCCGGCTATCCGCTCGCAACCCAGCAGGCAATCGCAACCGCCGATGCAACGCTCGCCGTACCCGCCGGCCGATCGGCGATCAGCCGCTTCGATCTTCTCAACAGCACCGTAGCTCTGCAGTTCAATAATTTTCAGATTTCTGCGGGAAAGCAGAGCATGTGGTGGAGCACCACCGATACCGACCCGCTTCTCCTGAGCGATAACGCTGAACCCATTCTCGGCATCAAGCTCGACAATGTATCGCCCTATCACATTCCATTGATTTCGAAGCTGCTCGGAGACGTGAGATCACAGTATTTCCTGGGCCGCCTCGACGGACACCCGTTCGAATACGATGTTGACCACCTGATCGGCCCGGCTGACATTCAACCGCAACCGTTCATTCAAGGTCTGAAGATCAGCTTCAAGCCTACAAAGAATCTCGAATTCGGAGCCGGCTTTACAGCGATGTTCGGCGGCCCCGGATTGCCTTTCACCTGGCACAACTTTCTGCGTACCTTCTATTCACACACCTCGCAGTTCTCCACTAACCCCGGAAAGCGCATCAGCGAATTTGATTTCAGCTATCGCATTCCCGGACTGCGTAATTGGCTGACCATCTATCGCGATTCTCTGGCGGTGGACGAATATACGCCGCTGACTTCAAGCCGTCCTTCGATGAACATTGGCCTCTTCATGCCGAAATTGCCGAAGCTTCATAAGATTGATTTCCGCGCTGAAATTATCGGGACCCCCCACACGCGCGAATTTCCCCCCGGTTTTGTGTACTGGGATTTTCGCCGGTACCGTGACGGCTATACCAATGATCAGAATCTTCTGGCGAGTTGGATGGGCCGCGCCGGCCGCGGAGGTCAGGGGTGGTTCACCTACTGGTTTTCACCACGTTCGACTTTGCAAGCTGGCTATCGTTATCAAAAAGTGGATCGAGATTTTCTGGAAGGCGGACACCTGGATGACATTCTCCTTCGTCCTCAGTTCATGATCGCTCGCAACCTGAGTATTTCTGGCATGTTGCAGTACGAGCACTGGTATTTTCCGCTGCTCTCGGCGAGCGGCCACTCGAATACAACCGCGCAACTGCAGCTCACATTTTTCCCGAATCTCACGCTCCGCAAGTAAACAATGAGCCACTCTCGTTACTGAATTACAAGGCCATCTCAGGGCAACCCATCACCTGTTTTACCCGTCCCTTTCTCGTGATCTCTATTTCCGATTGCCGCCCATATTTTGATCTGCTTTCACGCACGATTGCGTTACTCCCTTTCGATCACGTGGAGAACGTAACCAACGTGCTGGTGCGAGCTTACGACCGGCAGCGGACGGTGTTCGTGTTCGGTAACGGGGGCAGCGCCGCTCTGGCGTCACATTTTGCATGCGACCTCAGCAAGGGCACGATCAATGGCTCCAGCCAGCGTTTTCGGGTGATGGCCCTGACCGATAACGTTCCGTTAATGACCGCCTGGGCGAACGACTCGAACTATGAGGACATTTTCGCCGAGCAGTTGTCCAATTTTGCTGCGCCGGGAGATGTTGCGTTCGCCATCAGCGCGAGTGGCAACTCCCCAAACGTGATCAAAGCTTTAAGAGTCGCTAAGAAATGCGGCAGTATTACGGTAGGACTTACGGGATTTTCTGGTGGCCGGATGAGGGCGATGTGCGATGAATGCATCATTGTCCCTTGCGACAACATGCAAATAATTGAGGACCTGCAGCTTTGTGTTGCGCACTCGTTATTTACCTGCCTTCGTGACAACCTCACCCATCGTCCAACCGTTTACACCGCGGGCCCCAGACTGGTTTCTAGAACGGCACGTTGATGAATACTCGAAAGTTGGAAGTTTGGATTCTGGTCGCCGACCTGGCATGGATAGGAGTGGCCTTTCTTGGCGCCGATCTATTGCGATTCGGTCTGACCTGGGACCCCGATGAACGAGTTTCAATCCATGCCCTATTGCCCTTCGTGATTGCCGCATGTTTTATCTGGATCGCGCTATCGGCGCTGATGCAACTGGACGGGTTTCGTGGAGGGTGGAAGCTCTCCGCTGTATTCTCGCACCTGCTATTAGGAACCGCGTGCACATTTGCGGTGCTGCTCGCGTTGGGTTACCTAATGCGAAGCTACGTTTCCCGATTGGCATTGAGCTACTTCACGCTTCTACTGGTCGGTGGGTTCCTGGGAGTGAGATGCCTGGCCCGCTTGATGCTTCGGTGGAGGCATGAAGACGGCGACGTATGGCGTGTCGTAATTGTTGGAAGCGGACGTGTCGCTCAGGAAGTTGCATCCAAGATTGAACTTCATCCTGAAATGCTGTGCAAAGTTGTGGGCATGTTGTTTCCCAACCAGGACTCCGACGAGCTCATGGTGCCGGGGCTTGAGCCAGCGAGAGCGGCGCAGCTTTCCACGCTCGACATTTTCGATTTGCTCCGCACCGAGAACATCGACGAAGTTATACTCGCGCTGGCGCAGCCGCTGACGCCGGAAATACGCACACTGATTGGGCGGATTCGTGACATGGGTGTCGACACCACATTGGTGCCTCAATCATATGAACTTTATGCATCGCGTCCGAACCTCGTAATCGTGGATGAGTTGCCGTTGGTCCAGTTGCGCGATCCTGGCCTGAGGCGCCGATATGTGGTGCTGAAGCGCGTCATGGATCTGCTTACCGCCACGACGCTTCTCCTGCCGTCCTGGATCTTCCTGTCGCCATTCTGTGCGATTCTGTGGCTCAGGAAGCGAAAAGCAGTTCGCCGCGAGACTCGCTGCGGACAATACGGTCATCCTTTCCAAATGCTGCGGTTGAATGTGGATCGGCCCGTGCGTTCGAGTTCCGGTTTCGAGCTCCTTTTGGACCAGATGAGCATTACTGAATTGCCGCAACTGTGGAACGTGCTCAAGGGGCAGATGAGCTTGGTGGGACCGAGGCCTGATCCTTTGGTGCGCACCAGTCAATATTCGGAGTGGCAGCAACGCAGGCTTAAGGTAAAGCCGGGGATGACAGGACTTGCGCAAGTTCACGGACTCCGGGAATACAGTTCATCGGAGCAAAAAACGCGTTTCGACTTGCAATACGCGATTAATCCTTATTTGTTGTGGGACATCTCGCTTTTGCTGCAAACCATCTGGACGCTGCTGCTGAGAGTATTCTCGGCGCGAAAACGCGGCGCCTTTGACGTGAACTGGAAACCCCAAGCCACAGGGGACATTTTGTCAGATGCTCATCGTACGCAGCCCAGTGCGGATTAGCTTCGGCGGCGGCGGCACCGATCTGCCGGCTTATTACCAGCAACATGGTGGCGTCGTGTTGAGCGCTGCCATTAACAAATACTTCTATACCATCCTGGGTACTCGCACTGACCAGTGCATTCAGATTATCTCCTCCGACTTGCGGATATGCGAAAGCTGGCGTGAGTTTACCGGGCTGGAGATTCAGAATAGCGGACTCGAAATTCCTGTGGCCGTTCTGAAGGATCTGGGCCGCGAAGTTAATGTTGATCTGTTTCTGGCTTCGGAAATTCCTCCAGGCACTGGACTTGGCTCCTCGGCCAGCGTTTGCGTCAACGTTGTCAAGACCCTGACCAGTTATCTCCACATGCCGCTTTCCAAGCAGGCTTTGGCGGAACGCGCTTTCCACGTTGCCCGCAACGTCCTCGGCCGGCACGTAGGCAAGCAGGATGAATACGCGGCCGCTTTCGGAGGGCTGAACTTTTTTGAGTTTCTTCGAGATGGTGAGACGCGGGTAGAGTCGCTCACGCTGAATCATTCCTTCATCAATGAATTTCAGAACAATCTGCTTCTCTTCTTCACCGGCGCCGCCCACCATTCGTGGAACATACTTGCGGAGCAGGAGCAATCGACCGAGCGTGGTACGGGAAAATCTGTCGAGGCGTTGCACGAGATTAAGGCGCTTGCCTACAGGATGTGCGAGGCACTCCATGCCGGCGATCTGCTGGGCTTCGCGGCCATGTTGAATGAATCCTGGCATGCCAAGAAGCGCGTCTCCCCGCGAATATCGAATTCGCGAATCGATGCCCTTTACGACCTTGCCATCCGTTCGGGCGCGCTGGGGGGAAAGATTACCGGCGCAGGCGGTGGCGGATTTTTATTGTTGTTCTGCGAACCCCCACGTCAGGAGCGCGTTCGCCAGGCTCTGCTCGCGGAAGGATTGAAAGAGATGACATTCAATTTTGATTTCCAGGGCGCCCAGGTGCTGGTAAACGATCCTTTCATTGACAACGACGAGCACAGTGCCTCGCGCTGGACATTCGTACCGGTTGCTTCCCAAGCATGAAGGCATTCCTACTCGCCGCAGGTCATGGCACGCGCCTTCGCCCCTATACTGACTCGGTTCCGAAATGCCTGCTACCCGTAAAAGGCGTGCCGATGCTGGAAATATGGCTTTTATTGTGCCGCCGCTACGGGGTCTCTGAGGTACTCGTGAACACGCACGCCCATGCTGCAGCGGTTACTGACTTTGTTCACCGTTGGAGGGATGGGGTGCAGGTGAAAGTCGTCGAGGAGAAGAAGCTGTTCGGTAGTGCGGGAACGTTGCGTGCAAACCGGGCCTGGGTTGAAGGCGAAGACCGATTCTGGATTTTTTATGCCGACGTTCTCACTTCTGCCGACTTGAACGCAATGTCACGCGCTCACGCGGAGGATTCGGTCGCGACGTTGGGCGTCTATTCGGTGCCCGATCCGGAACGCTGCGGTATTGCGACCTTGGATGATACGGGCGTGGTAGTCGATTTCGAAGAGAAGCCGGCGCACCCGCGCGGGAACCTTGCATTCGCCGGAGTGATGATCGGCACGCCTAATTTGATTGAAGCGATCCCCGACAAACCCGGCGCTGACATTGCGTTTGACGTACTGCCGCGATTGGTTGGCAAGATGCGCGCCTATCACATCTCTGAGTTTCTCTTAGATATTGGAACTCTCGAGAATTATGAACTGGCGCAGAAAACGTGGCCGGGCATTCGCTCGGGCCTGAGGGAAAGCGCCAGCACGAAATGAAAAAGGAACTTCGGGCGTTTGTTTTCGACATGGATGGCGTCCTGATCAACAGCCATTCGGCCCACCGAAAAGCGTGGCGGGAATTCTTGCGTGACCAAGGCGTGGAAGTGTCTGATAACGAACTGGCCTTCATTCTCGAAGGACGTACCAGGTCGGAAATCCTAAGGCGGTTCTTAGGGGATCTGCCAGCCTCGGAATTGCAGGAATGCGGTCGCCGCAAAGACGACTTTTTCAGGTGCCTGGAACATCAGATTGAGCCCGTCCCCGGGGTTCTGCAGCTCCTGGACAACCTGATAAAACGGGGATTGTCACTCGCGGTCGCAACTTCGGCGAGCGAGATCCGCACATTTGCGACCATCGAAAGGCTAGGTTTGGGCGGCTGTTTTGACGCGGTAGTGACCGCCAGCGATGTGGAACAGGGAAAGCCTCATCCGGCTGTCTACCGCCTGGCGTGCAAACGGCTGGAAATCTCGCCTCAGTTTGCCATGGCGTTCGACGACGCCCGGGCGGGGGTGGAGGCGGCAAAGTCCGCCGGTATGCGCTGTATCGGGGTGGCTTCGAACGGCTTACGCCAGCAACTGTTGCTGGCAGGAGCCGAGGCGGTGGTCCCAAGCTTCTCCTGTGCGGAATTCGACGCGGTAGCCAAAGCCATATTCAAGAATGAGGATCTGGAAAAGGGCGGTGGAATTTACAAAAATATGCATTCCGAATGCGGGTCAGAAGGATCAAAGCCATCGGGATAACAAAATTCCAATTGTCAACATCCAACTCGCAGGGTGTCTGATGAGGCTCTGGTGCGTGCGAGTTTTTTCTGGGCACTCGCGACACAACTATAATTGCAAATGCGGGTTGCTGTATCGAGCAGGTAGAAAAGCTTTACAGGAGATTCTCTTGAGAAAGTCACTGATCTCACTTGCCTTCGGTTTCGCCCTTTTGTTTGCCGTCAGCCTGCAAGCGCAGGAATTCCATGGCGCGTTTGGCTTTGGCACTCTCGTAGCGCCTGGTGCCACTGCCAACTCTTCCGGTACATTTCCATCGTTGAGCGGAGGGCTCTATCCCAGCTTCAGCGGAATTTTCTTGTTAAAACATCACATCGGTTTTGGCGGCGAAGTCGCGTGGCGGGCGCGGCAGGCGGTTTACGGGTTTTCCAATGGCAGTGCATTTTTCGCGCAGCCCTACCGGCCAATTATTTACGACTTCAATGCGGTCTATGGCAGGACCTTTCAGAAGAAGGTTGGTGCCGACGTGATGGCCGGAATCGGCGGCGAAGATCTGCGGTTCTATACGCCTTACTACAGCTGCGGATCGTTTTCCGGCTGCACGAACTATGTCAGTAGCAATCACTTCGCGTTTCACCTTGGAGCCGATATTCGCTACTACTTCTGGGGACATGCTTTTATTCGTCCCGAAGCTCACTACTATGTGATACACAATAATTTCGAGTTCAACAAAGTGAATGCATCGCGGTTCGCGGTTTCTATCGGGTATTCGTTCATGCCCGGATTCTGACACTGGCGGGAAGCGAAAGAGAGCCTGCGAAGGCTCTCTTTTTTATTTGCAGACGTGATTAAGATGAAGCTGATGGACTTCATCAGCACTGGCGTCAACGACCGCCTTACCCGCCTTTCTCAGGAATCCGAAAAGAGAGTTCTTCCCGACCCGTCGAGCTTCTGTCCGAACTGTTCTGCGAAGCTCGTTGATCATCGCTGCAAGCTCAAGTGTCCACAGTGTGGCTACTACCTGAGCTGCTCAGATTTTTATTGATAAATCTGCTGAGTGGCCGTACACACCCCGGATATCAGTGCTCGAGGCGTGCGCTCATGGTGATCTTCGCGTTCAGGACTTTTGAAACCGGGCATCCTGCTTTGGCGTTCTCCGCTGCCTTTTGAAATCCAGCTTCATCCGCATCAGGAATTTTTGCGTTCACGTCCAGGTGAATGCTTGTAATCGCCCAACCGGCGTCCAGTTTTTCCATTTTCAGATTTGCCGTCGTATAGATGCTTTCAGGAGTCAGGTTCGCGGCTCCAAGCTGCGCGGACAGAGCCATCGAGAAACATGCGGCGTGAGCGGCGGCGATTAATTCCTCGGGGTTAGTTCCGGGTGCATCCTCGAATCGCGTTTTGAATGAGTAGGGCACATGCGAAAATACTCCACTCGGCGCCGAAAACTCGCCTTTGCCATCCTTGAGCCCGCCTTTCCACACTGCGCTTGCTTTACGATCCATCGTCGTTCTCCTTGGAGAAAAAATTCGTTGTGAGTTCTGTATTGTAGATGAGTTGGCCCGCGCGTGGGTTCGCCGGCAGTCTCAATCTTCGCTGAGCGCGCGCAGATGTTTGCGAATCTCGCGATTGATGCGCGCCGCCTGCTGCGAGGACAAGTCGATTAACTCAGCCCAGCGCCGGCTGGATTCATCCAGCTTCGCCTGCCCCAGCAGGTAAGACGCCTGCAGAATGGCTTCGAGCGAATTGCTGAGATCATGCGCGAGCATGCGCAATTCTGTGAATTCATCTTTTTTCCCGGCCTGGGTCGGGCGAGACGGAACGGCACGTTTCTTCGGCATGGTCACCAGCAATTCGGGTCGGCGAAAATTGCGCCGAGGTTTGACAGCAAGCACTCGCCTTGTAGAATAGATGTCGTAGTCTCTTCCATCAAGGTGGTCGTGGCCGCCTTTCAGAAATAGTCACTTGCCGAAGTGGCGGAATTGGCAGACGCGCATGGTTCAGGTCCATGTACCCGCAAGGGTGTGGGGGTTCGAGTCCCTTCTTCGGCACCATTAGCTCCGACGATTCGCATCCGCGATTTTTAAGACCGGCAGCTGTGTTGACGATTGTTCCTCTTTCCAAGAAAACAGATGAAAAGAACCCTCATTTCGCGCATAATCGTGCCCAGCGTCGCTTAGGGGAATTTTTGGAAATTTCGCAACAGGATTTCAATCTCCTGCTGGAACAGGTACGTGAGCTCACCTCGCGTGTTCATCGGCTCGAGGGACTTCTCCGAGTTGCGCCGGCTGAGCCGGCGGCCCCGCTGATGAAAGCAGAGCCATTGCAGCCGCCGGTTATCTCGCAGCCGGAAATCTCCGCAGCCTCATCGGTGCCGCTGTCGGCGCAAACTTCTACCGCGCCGCCACATTCTGAACCCACGCCCCTTTGGCCATCTGCCGCCGCGAACTCTGATCTTGAGTCGCGAATCGGTTCGCACTGGCTGAATCGCATTGGCATTGCGGCAGTCCTTATTGGTGTTTCCTATTTCCTAAAACTTGCCTTTGACAATGGCTGGATCGGTCCGACTGGTCGGATCGCGATCGGTCTGATTTCGGGCATTGCGGTCATGCTGTGGAGCGAGCGCTTCCGCACTCGCGGATACAACGTGTTCTCGTATTCACTGAAAGCGGTCGGCATCGGCGTGCTGTATTTGTCCTTGTGGGCGGCATTTCAGGTTTATCACCTGATGCCGTCGGGCGTAGTGTTCGCGTGCATGCTGGTCGTCACGGCCGCGACTTGCGCAATGGCGATCACCCAGGACGCCGAAATTCTCGCGGTATTTGCCATCACCGGCGGTTTTTCAACTCCAGTGTTGCTCTCTACCGGGGTGAATCGCGAGATCGCGTTGTTTTCATATGTGCTCCTGCTCGATCTTGGAATCCTTGCCCTGGTTGCGTTCAAACCTTGGCGGCGCCTGCTTTGGCTTGGTTTTGCAGGAACGTTGGCTTTGTATATCGGCTGGTACGGCGAATTTTACAACCGCAGCCAATTTGAGTTGACCCTGACCTTCGCAACGCTGTTCTTTGCCGTCTTTGCGGCGGCGCCACTCTTCATGTTGCGTCAGGAACACGGCGAAGGAACGATCCCTTTGCTTTTTGCGCTGGCGAATGGCGCTACGTACTTTTTTCAAGCTTACGCCATGATCAACGAGATCAGTTCGACGGCGATGGCATGGTTCTCGCTTGCGCTGGCGCTGGTCTATCTGCAACTGAATCGCATGCGGCGGAAGAGCGCGGATTCAGCCGCGGAGCACAATTTGAAGATGATGCATCTGGCGCTGGCCATCGGGCTGATTACGGTCGCGATCCCCATTCGCCTGGAAGCACACTGGATCACCATAGGCTGGTTCGTCGAAGCGGGCGTGCTCTTGTGGGTAGCCGACCGCATCAAATCTGATCTGCTGGGAGTGTTCGCGCTGACGGCAATTGTGCTTGGGACCGGGCGGCTACTCTTTCTGGACAATTTCGTCTCGACGCAGCTCGTCTTCAATATGCGCATGGCGGTCTTTGCGGTTGCCGTAGCGGTGCTTGCGTTCGCGGCGTACTTGGCATCGAAACGCGAGGATGAGAATGCGAAAATTATTGCCGCGGTTGCGCTCATCGCCATGAATGCGCTTGCGCTGATTGCTTTGACCCGCGAGGTCGCCGATTACTATTCACAGGAAATATCAGCAACTTTGCCCGCACCTGGAGCCTGGCGAGCGCAGCATTGGACGGAGATTCGGTCCATCGAGATCGCTCGGGACTTTACTTATTCGGCCTTGTATATGGGCTACGGTGCGATGCTGATGATCGTGGGCTTCTGGAGAAGTTCGGCATTCGTGCGCTGGCAAGGGCTGGTGCTGATTGCGGCCACGACAGCAAAAGTCTTTATATATGACACTTCGCAGCTCGACCGGGTTTACCGGATACTCAGTTTTATTGTCCTGGGAGTGCTGTTGCTCGCGGTTTCGTTTGCCTATCAGCGTGACTGGCTGAAGTTGTCCTCTCCCAAGACGCCTGAGGTCGGCGCGTGAGATATAAGGCGGTCGCTACCGTGCTGGCTCTCTCGGCGGCTGCTGCGGCCTACGATGCTGCGATCCCGTACTTTGCGCGCTCCCGGACAGTGACCGCCGATGCTCCGGCCACGCAAGACTACCTGATCGTTGATGCCGACGTTTGGAAATTTTCAAGGCCCGATCTTGCCGACGTTCGTCTTTACGACGGTGATTCGCAGCTCCCTTATGCTCTGGTAAAGCAGAGCGGCGGCAGTTCTACTGAAGAAACGTCTGCGAAGGTGCTGAACCTGGGCAGTGTCGGCGGACACACCGAATTCGATCTCGACGTCAGCGCGTTGTCGGAATACGACCAGGTTCGCCTGCAACTGGGCACAAAGAACTTTATCAACCATGCGCAGGTTGACGGCCGCAGGGCATTGAACGATCGCTCCGGAGTGAATCTGGGTAGCAGCACTCTTTACGATTTCACCGCCGAAGGCCTGGGAGCGAATTCAAACCTAAAATTTGCAGTTGCCAGTTTCCCCTATCTTCACGTGCGGCTCGCACCGGGCATTCGTCCCGATCAAGTAAAGGGCGCTTATCTCTCGAACTTTTCTGAGACCAAAGCAGCGTGGTCCGAGGCGGGCAGCTGTGGACCAGTGCCCGGGTTGGAGAAGCAGAGCACGTTTGATTGCGCGTTGAGCGATGGCATGCCGCTGGAGCGCGTTGCTTTCAGTGTAGGTTCTGGATCTGGCCCGT
>Ga0157372_10004625_pt1 | contig 14630 bp, 13 predicted proteins | sample C55metaG_FD_115307 | JGI IMG/M metagenome (GOLD analysis project Ga0157372, IMG submission 115307) | Corn rhizosphere microbial communities from Kellogg Biological Station, Michigan, USA - C5-5 metaG | ecosystem: Host-associated > Plants > Roots > Rhizosphere > Soil | place: USA: Michigan... | reverse complement strand
GTCGTCAACAACGAGTCGCCAACCGGTACTTTCAGGGCGGGCTGCGCAACGCCGCCGCGGCGGCGGCGGCGGTTGCGGGGTTGACCTCCCGGGGTGCCGACCCTGTCCGCTCCCCTTCGCCGCCGGACCCCGCGGGCGGCGAGGTTTCCTCGCGCCGCTCGTCCTGCTGAAGGCGCCACATCCTCGCGTAAGCGCCATCGGCGGCAAGCAGAGCAACATGCGTGCCGCGCTCGACGATCCGGCCGTGTTCCAGCACCAGGATCTCGTCGGCGTCGACGATCGTCGACAGCCGGTGCGCGATCGTCAGCGACGTGTGGTCGCGTGCGATCAGCCGAAGCTCCGCCTGGATCGCCTTTTCGGCGCGCGAGTCGAGCGCGGACGTCGCCTCGTCGAAGATCAGGATCGCGGGGCGCTTCAGGATCGCGCGCGCGATCGCGACGCGCTGCTTCTCGCCGCCCGAGAGCTTGAGCCCCCGCTCGCCGACGGGCGTCTCGTAGCCCTGCGGCAGCCGCGACACGAAATCGTGGATCTGCGCGAGCTTCGCGGCCAGCACGATCGCGTCGTGCGTCGCGCCGGGCCGGCCGTACGCAATGTTGTATTCGATCGTGTCGTTGAAGAGCACTGTGTCCTGCGGCACGATCGCGATCGCCGCGCGAAGCGATGCCTGCGTCACGTCGCGGATGTCCTGGCCGTCGATCGTGATGCGGCCGCTCGACACGTCGTAGAAGCGATACAGCAGCCGCGCGAGCGTCGACTTGCCGGAGCCGGACGGGCCGACGACCGCGACGTTGTGGCCGGCCGGTATCGCGAACGTCACGTCGTGCAGGATCGCGCGGTCGGTCTCGTACGCGAAATCGACGTGCTCGAAGCGCACGCCGGCGCCGCGCACCGCGAGCGGCCGCGCGCCTTCGCGATCGCGGATCTCCGCGTGCTCCTCGATCAGCCGGAACAGCCGTTCCATGTCGGCGAGCGCCTGCTTGATCTCCCGATAGATGACGCCCAGGAAGTTGAGCGGGATGTAGAGCTGGATCATGAACGCGTTGACGAGCACGAGGTCGCCGATCGTCATCGTGCCGGCGACGACGCCGACGGTCGCGCGCCACATGATCAGCGTCACGGCGATCGCGATGATCGCGCTCTGCCCGATGTTGAGTGCGGAAAGCGACGTCTGCGACAGCACCGCCGCATGCTCCCAACGCCGCAGGCTCTCGTCGTAACGGCTCGCCTCCCACGCTTCGTTGCCGAAATACTTGACCGTCTCGTAGTTCAGCAGGCTGTCGATCGCGCGCGTGTTCGCGCGCGAATCGAGCTCGTTCATCTGGCGGCGGAAATGCGTTCGCCATTCGGTGATCAGGACCGTGAACAGGATGTAGAGCGAAAGCGCGACGACGGTGATCGCGATGAACGTCCAGTCGTAGCGAACGACGAGGATCGCCGACACGAACGCGATCTCGACCGCCGTCGGCAGGATCGAGAACAACGCGTAGCCGATCAAAGTCGAGATGCCGCGCTGCCCGCGCTCGACGTCGCGCGTCAGGCCGCCGGTCTGGCGCGCGAGGTGGAAGCGCAGCGACAGCGCATGCAGATGCCGGAACACCTGCAGCGCGATGCGGCGCACCGCGCGCTGCGTGACCTTCGCGAACAGGAATTCGCGAAGCTCGGTGAAGACGGTCGTCGACAATCGCAGCAAACCGTAGCCGACGAGCAGGACGAGCGGAACCGCAAGCAACGCGGTTCGCGGGTCGAGGCTGTCGACGATGCGCTTCATCAGCACGGGAACGCCGACGTTGGCCACCTTCGCGAGCACGAGGCAGGCGAGCGCCGCGCCGATGCGCAACCGGTAACCCCACAGGTACGGCAGCAGCGTACGGATCGTCTGCCAGTCGCCGCGCTCAGTGCGCGCGACGCGCGTCTCCGCGGGCTGCGGCATGGGTCGGCTATGTCGCATCGGTCATGGAATTGCCGACGCCGGCCGCCGGATCGGCGGCTCGAAAGGGACGATCATCCCCGGACCTCGCCCCACCACTCGTCGCGGCCGTAACGCAACATCCCCATCGCGACGCGGACGATGCCGTAGGCGATCCAGTTCGCCGCCTTCGCGAGCCGCGAGCGGTGCGCCCAATCCTGCGGCGGGACCGGGTACGCACCCGTCTCGATCATCTCGACCAGCGCTTCTCGAAGCTCGTGGGCGAACACCGGGTCGCGCACGAACACGTTCGCCTCGCGCGCCATCAGGAACGAGTAGGGATCGATGTTGGACGAGCCGACGGTCGCCCACTGTCCGTCGACGACCGCGACCTTCGCATGCAGGAACGAGCGGTGATATTCCTGGATCGCGACGCCCGCTGCCAGGAGCTGTCCGTAAAGGGCACGCGCCGCATGGTGCAGCAGCCGATACTCGACGCGCGCCTGCAACAGGAGCGTCACCTTGACGCCACGCGATGCCGCGCGAACCAGCGCGCGGCGGAAGCGTACCCCGGGAAAGAAATAGGCGGTCGCAATCAGGATCTCGCGCCGCGCGGTGCGCACCGCGGCGAGATAGGCGCGCTCGATGTCGCGCCGATGGCGCAGATTATCGCGGATCGTGAACTTCGCGACCTGGGTGCCGACGCTTTCCGCCGGCTCCTCGTCGGGAAAGAGCGGCACGTCCGAATTGCGCAGTTGCGCGATCTCGACGATCGCCCACACGCGCTGCATCGTCTGGATGATCGGCACGAGCAGCGGGCCACGCACGGAAACCGCGAAATCGATCCGCGGCGGCGTATGGCCGGGCGTGTTCATGTCGTCGATGACGTTGATTCCGCCGACGAATGCGACGCGGCCATCGACATGGCAAACCTTGCGGTGAAGCCTGCGCAGCCGATGCGAGCGGAAATGCCACGGCATCACTTCCGGACGGTACTTGAGGAGGTCGACGCCGCCGTCGATCATCCGCTGCGCGAGCGCCGGCGTCAGGTAGTGGCGGGCGCCCCAGCCATCGACGAGCACGCGCACGGTGACACCGCGGCGCGCGGCGGCGATCAACGCGTCGGCGACACGGCGTCCGGTCTCGTCGTCGGCGAAGATGTAGGTCTCAAGCCAGATTTCGCGCTCGGCAAGAGCGATCGCTTCGAGCAGGACCGGAAAATACTCGGCGCCATTGCAAAGCAGCGTGATCGAATTCCCCGCCTTGTAGCGGTTCATCGCCACGCTGCTGTCATCAGCGATCGTTCGCCGCTTGGGCGCGCGCCTGATGCGCGGCGGCGACCTCGAACGTCGCCGCGAGCGCCGCGTGATCGGACATCCGCGCGCCGCGCGTCGCGTAGTGCACGTGCGCGTCGACGACGCGCAAGCCCCGCGAATAGATGCGGTCGAGCCGGAACAGCGGCAGCACCGACGGAAACGTGCGCGCGGGTCGCCCGCTCACCGCGCCGAAGACTTCGACGAGCTCGAGCGCATCGGTCAGCGCGCGATCGCCCTTGCTGCGCCAGTCGTTGAAGTCGCCGGCGATGATCAGCGGCGCGGCGTGCGGCACCGCGCTCTCGATGCGCTCGATCAGCGCCTGGATCTGCCATTGCCGGCCGCGCTCGAACAATCCCAGGTGGACGTTGATGCAATGCAGGCTCGGCAGGTCGTCGCCCATCGCGATCTCGCAGTGAAGCAGGCCACGGCTCTCGAAGAGATGCGCGGAGATGTCGAGGTTCTCCTGCGCGAGCATCGGAAAGCGCGACAGCAAGGCGTTGCCGTGATGGCCGTGCGGATAGACGGCGTTGCGCCCGTAGGCGACCTCGTGCCAGAACGCGTCGGCAATGAACTCGTGCTGCGGTCGCGTCGGCCATTCGCGATAGCGCGTCGCATGACGCTCGTGCGTATGCAGCACCTCCTGCAGGAACAGGATGTCGGCGGCGAGTCCGCGCAGCCGCTCGCGCAGCTCGTGAATCACGAACCGGCGCGCGAGCTGCGAGAAGCCCTTGTGAATGTTGTAGGTCGCGACGGTGAAGCGAACGGGCGCGGGCGACGGCATGCCGCCAATGTTAGCGCGGACATCCGGTGAACGCTTCTTGCAAAGTTGAGCAACCTGGCCCGCGGCAAGCCTAACGAGCGAGGTTATCCAGGATCGGGCAATGCGGCCGCTCGTCCCCGCGACAGCAGTGCACGAGGTGCTCGAGCGCCGCTTTCATCGCCTGGGTCTCGGCGATCCTGGCTTCCATCTGCGCGATGTGCGACAGCGCCAGCGCCTTCACCTCGTTGCTGCGCCGGCGCCGGTTCTGCCACAGGCTCAGAAGGTCGCCGATCTGGCGGATCGAGAAGCCGAGGTCCCGGCCACGCGCGACGAAGCGCAGCGTCTGGATGTCGGATTCGGCGTAGTTGCGGTAGCCCGCGGTCGTTCGGCGCGCCTTCGGAATCAGTCCGATCGCTTCGTAATGACGAATCATCTTGGCAGACACGCCCGAGCGTGTCGCCGTTTCGCCAATGTTGTAGGCGCCCATGGCGGCATTGTAAGGCGCCGGCGGGCGGGCCGCACGGCTCGTCGCAGGGCTCTTGACCTTCCAACGATGGGAAGGTCGATAGTGGCGGCTGCGGCGCGGATCGCGGCAATCGACACTGGAGGAAAACGATGGATGGAACGATGGACGCATCACGAGACAGGTGGGTCGCGGCGTGGCCGCTGCTCGAAGCGCTGTTACCCGGCGCAACGCTCTTCATGCTCCTGTTGTGGCTTTCGTGGCGCCTGGCGCGCGTCGGGTTCGGCGACGTTCGCCAGTACGCATTCGCGCAGGCCGGCCGCAGCGGCTCCATGGCCGCGCGCGTGCCGAGGGATTGGCGAAGCTGTACGTGCAGCGCCGGCGCCTGCGCGTGCCTGGCGGCAATCGTGCGGGGCCTCCGTCAATGCTGCGTGAAGGTGCTGCGCCCGGGAATGGCGTTCCCGGGATGAGGCTGACGGTTCATGCCGTCGCTGTCTCGGTCACCGATGTGGCCGGTCCGTACACGCGAGGATTGGGGTGGCGGATGGGACTCGAACCCACGACAACCGGAATCACAATCCGGGACTCTACCAACTGAGCTACCGCCACCGCAGGAGCGCGGCACCGTGGCGCCGCGCCCGGATTATACGCCGCCAGGCGACGCGTCGACGGCGAGCCGGACGCCGGCTGTCTACTGATGCGCGCCCATCAGCGTATCGGGCAGCCACGTCGCGATCCCGGGGAACACGCAAAGAATCACGATCGCGAGGACCATGCACAGAACGTACGGAATGGTCCCCAGCATCACGCGCGTCACCGGCACGTCGGGTGCGATGGCGTTCACGATGTAGATGTTGAGCCCGACGGGCGGGTGAATGAGCCCGATCTCCATGTTGATCGTCAGGATCACGCCGAACCAAACCGGATCGAACCCCGCGGCGCGCACGATCGGGTACAGGATCGGGCTCGTCATCAGGATGATCGCCGCCGGCGGGATGAAAAACCCGCACACGAGCAGGAACACGTTGATGAGTCCCATCAGGACCCACTTGTTCACGTGCATCGCGGCGATTCCCTGCGCGAGCGTCTGCGTCAGGTAAAGGGACGTCAGCATGTACCCGAAGAGCACCGCGGTCGCGATGATCATCAGGATCATCACCGATTCGCGCGTCGTGTCGCGCAGGATCTGCCACCAGTTCGCCGGCCGCCACATCCGGTAGATGAGGACCGCCAGCACAAAGCAGAATGCGGCACCGACGCCCGCCGCTTCCGACGGCGTCGCCACGCCGCCGTAGAGTACGTACATCACGGCAATGATGATGACCAGGAAGGGCGCGATCTTCGGGATGGAACCGAACTTCTCCCGCCAGCTATAGCGGAACTCCGCGGAATGCGCGCGGAAGCCGCGCTTCCAGATGATGAACAGCGTCCACAACATGAAAAGGCCGGTCAGCAGCAATCCGGGAAAGACGCCGGCGAGAAAGAGCCGGCCGATCGACGTCTCGGTCGCGATGCCGTAAAGGATGAACGTGATCGACGGCGGGATCAGGATGCCGAGCGTGCCGCCGGCGCAGATCGAGCCGGTCGCGACATCGTCCGGGTAACCGCGGCGGCGCATCTCCGGGATGCCCATCTTGCCGATCGCCGCGCAGCAGGCCGGCGACGAGCCCGTCAGCGCCGCGAAGAGCGCGCAAGCGCCGAGATTCGAGATGACGAGCCCGCCGGGAATGCGGTAGAGCCAGCGGTCGAGCGCCTCGTACAGATCCTTGCCGGCCGGCGACGACCCGATCGCCGCGCCCATCATCACGAACATCGGGATCGACACCAGCGTGAAGTCGTTCAGTCCCGAGTAGAACGTCTCGGCGACGACGTGCATCGCGTCGAAGCCCTGGAAGATCAGCACGAACACGATCGAGATCGCGCCAAGCCCGAATGCGACGGGCGCCCCCGATAGCAACATGGCCAGCGTGACGACGAGGACGATTCCGCCCTGCTGCGCCGGCGTCATGGCGCCACCTTCGACCGCGTCAGTCCTCGCCCTTGCACCAGCGCAGGCCTCATTCGGCAATCTCCGCACGTGCGGCGGCAGCCTGGACGGCGGCCGCATCGTCGCCGATCGGTATATCGAACGGTGGATCGCGCCGCGTAACGAGCCGCACGATGTCGACGACGTATTGCAGCGTGAGGAGCCCGAGCCCGATCGGCATCGACGAATAGGGGATCCACAGGCGCGCGCGCCACATCGTGTCCGACACCCAGCGGTTGTCCCACGCCTCCTTCCAGAACAGGAACGTCATGACGGTCATCACCGCGCAGAATGCGGCCGAGACGATGCTCGCGAACAAGGCGAGCACATAGCGCCGGCGCGGCGACAGATGCAGCGGCAGCACGTTGACGTTCACGTGGCCGCGCGTCAGCAGCACGTACGGACTGCCGATGAACGTCGCGGCGGTGATGCAGTAGGTGATGAAGTCGGTCTGCCAGATCGTGCTCCGATTCAGCACGTAACGGACGAACACCATCTCGCACACGATGACGACGGCGAGCGCGACGAGGCCCGCGGCCACGAATCCGCAGAGCGTCGACAGCGCACGTACGCCGCGTGCGAAACGGTCGAACGCGGTGTCGCGAGTCGGCGGGTTCAAGTTGACGATGGCCGGCGCGCGAGGCAACGCGCCGGCGCGAGCGTGGCTCGTTACTTGATCGCAAGCGCCTCGTCGATCAGCTTCCTGCCGTCCGGGACGTCCTTCGCGAATTCGGCGTACGAGCTCTTCTTCGCGACGTCGATCCACTGGTCGTATTCGGCCGGCGTCATCGTGACGACCTCGACGTTGTGGGCCTTGAAGGCCTTGACCATCTCGTCATCCATCTTCGGTCCCTCCTTGCGGAAGTACTCGGCCGCCTTCTTGCCCGCGGCGAGCAGCGCCCCTTGCTGCTTCTTGTCGAGACGGTCGAAGCTCTTCTTCGACATCAGGACCGGCTCGTACATGAACCACAGCGCGTTGTCGCCGGGCGCCGTGATGCACTTGACCTGCTCGTAGATGCGGAACGAAACGAAGCTGCTCGTGCTGGTATCGGTTGCATCCGCGACACCCGTCTGCAACGCGTTGTAGACCTCGTTCGACGGCACCGAGACGATGGACGCGCCCGCCGCCTGCCACATCGCCGCGAACGTCGGCCCCGCGGAGCGGATCTTGAGCCCCTTCATGTCGGCCGGCGTGCGCACGCAGCTCTTTTTCGACGCAACCGCGCCGGCGAGCCACGAATCGGACAGCACGATGACGCCCGCCTTCTCGATCTGCGCCTTGATGTCCTTCATGAACGGCGAGTCGTTGAGCCGTGCAGCGCGCTCGTGATTGCGCACGAGGCCGGGCATCAACGTCGCGCCGAACGCGCGCACCTTGCCGCTTGCGTAATCGAGCGGGAACGACGAGATGTCGAGCTGGCCGTTGACGAGCGCATTCCATTGCTCGTTCGGCTTGAACAGCGACGCGCCCGGATAGACCTGCACCTCGAGGTCGACGCCCGCGGCCTTCGCGTCGCGCGCGATGATCTGCACCATTTCGTCGCGCACGTCGCCCTTGCCGCCGGGAAACTGGTGCGAGGCACGCAGCACGACAGGCGCGGCCATAAGGGGACCGCTCGCGAGCGCGAGCGCGACGGCGACGACGCCGACGGACGTGAGGTGTTTCATCGGTGTTTCCTCCTTTTGAATCGAACGGGAATCGACGCCGGCCGCTTCTTGTATGACGCTTCGGTCCGGGGTCCGGCGCGCGGCCATTGTAATCACGAATGCGGTCGCTGTAACGCCGGACCGTTTCGCGTGAATGGCGAAAGCGGGCGCGAAGCCTGTGCTGCTCGCGGAAATGGCACCGTGCGATGGCACGCCCGACAGGACTCGAACCTGCAACCGCCGGCTTAGAAGGCCGGTGCTCTATCCGGTTGAGCTACGGGCGCGATGCGTTCCGATCATACCGCGCTGGCCGCTCGCCGACGTGTGCCGTACAGTAGCGCCGTGTCACGCCGGAACGCGCTCGGATGCCACGACAACCCGCAGTCACGACGTTCCTGTTCACGGACATCGAAGGCAGCACCCGGCTCTGGGACGAGCAGCCGGAGCGCATGCAGCCGGCGCTCGCGAGCCACGATGCGCTCGCGCGCGCCACCGTTGGCCGGCACCGCGGGACGCTCGTCAAGTCGACGGGCGACGGCATCCATGCGGTGTTCGACGACCCGCTCGACGGCGTGCTCGCGGTCATCGCTCTGCAACAGGCACTCGGCGACCCCGCCGCAACCGGCGGCCTCGGCTTGCGCATCCGTTGCGGGCTCCATGCCGGGATCGTCGAGCAGCGCGACAACGACTACTTCGGAAGCGCCGTCAACCGCGCCGCGCGGATCATGAGCGCGGCCCATGGCGGACAGGCGCTGGTGTCGCAATCGGTCGCCGACCTCGTCGCCGGCCGCCTGCCGCCGGAGGTGACGCTCGAGAACCTCGGCGTCGCGCGGCTGCGCGACCTCGCGCGCGCCGAATCGCTGTTCCAGATCGTGCACCCGGCGCTTCGCCGCGATTTTCCGCCGCTGCGCACGCTCGAGGCAGTCTCGAACAACCTGCCGCAGCAGCTCACGTCGTTCATCGGCCGCGAACGCGAGATCCGCGACGTCGAGGCGCTCGTGCGCGCAGGTCGCCTCGTCACGATCACGGGTACCGGCGGTCTCGGCAAGACACGGCTGTCGCTGCAGGTGGCGGCCGACCTGCTCGACGAGTTTCGCGGCGGCGTCTGGTTGGTCGAGCTCGCATCGTTCGGCGATCCGCGGCTCGTGCCGCAGGCACTCGCCAGTGCAATCGGCATCAAGGAGCAGTCAGGCGGCTCGCTCGTCGAGGCGATCGTTCGCCACCTGGGCGATGCGCCGGCGCTGCTCGTTCTCGACAACTGCGAGCACCTCATCGCCGCGTGCGCCGAGCTCGCCGTGCAACTGCTGCGCTCGACGCCGGCGCTGCGCATTCTCGCGACCAGCCGGGAACGTCTCAACGTGCGCGGCGAGGCGACCTATCCGCTTGCGCCGCTGCTGGTTCCGGGAGCCGATGCGCAGGCCTCGCAATCTGACGCCGTGCGCCTCTTCATCGACCGCGTCGCGGCGCTCAAGCCTGCGTTCGACGCGAGCGCGCAGGACGTTCGCGACATCGCGGAAATCTGCCGGCGCCTCGACGGCATTCCGCTCGCGATCGAGCTCGCCGCCGCGCGCGCGCGCACGCTGCCGCTGCGCACGATCGCCGCGCGGCTCGACGACCGGTTCCGGCTCGTCATCGGCGGCGATCGAACCGCGCTCCCCCGCCAGCAGACGCTGCGCGCGCTGATCGACTGGAGCTACGAGCTCCTCGATGATGCCGAGCGCACGCTCTTTCGCCGCCTCGCGGTCTTCGCGGGCGGCTTCACGCTCGACGATGCGGAGGCCGTGACGGCCGATGCGTCGCTCGCGCGCGACGACGTCGTGGACCTGCTTGCGAAGCTCGTCGACAAGTCGCTCGTCGTGCTCGACGCGGACAGCACGCGCTACCGGATGCTCGAGACGGTGCGCGAGTACGCGCGCGAGCGCCTCGCCGAGAGCGGCGAGACACAGTCGTTGCACGATCGGCACCTGCGCCATTACGTCGGCGTCGTCGAGGCGTCGGTGCCCGAGCTTTTCGGGCGCGCACAGGGCGAAGCTTTCGCGCGGCTCGATGCCGAGCGCGAGAACCTGCTCGCCGCGCACGCGTGGTGCGCATCGGCGTCCGACGGCGTCGAGCTGGGATTGCGCCTGGTCGCGCTCAGGTTCTACTGGATTCATCGCGGCGTGCCGGGCCTGGGCTGTCGCCTCGGCGTCGAGGCGCTCGCGCGCACGCGGCCGGACGACCGCTCGGTGCTGCGCTGCCGCGCGCTGTTTCATGTGGGCCAGATGGCCTGCTACATGGGACGTTACGCCGACGGGGAGCGCCACCTCGAGGAAAGTCTCGCCATCGCGCGCGAGCTCGGAGACGGAACGCGCATCGCGTCGGCGCTCCAGCCGCTCGCGATGGCGTGCCTCGGACAGAACGATGCGGCGGCGGCCGAGCGCCACCTGACGGAAGCGCTCGCGCTCGTGCGCGCCGGAGGCAACAAGCACGACCTCGCGTCGGCGCTCAACGCAATGGCGCAGGTGCATCGCGCGCGCAACGATCTCGAGGGTGCGCTTCCGCTCTACGAGCAGGTCGTCGATCTCGCGCGCGCGACGGGCGACCGCGAGAGCATTGCGTTCGGGCTGCTGAACCTCGCGATGGTGCGCATCGCGCGCGATCCCGACGACCGCATCGCGCCGATCCTGAGCGAGGCCCTCGCGATCGCCGACGAGAACCGCTCGGAGCCCGCGACGCAAAGCGTGCTCGAAGTGATGGCCGGCTGGGCTGCCGCGCGAGGTGACTTTCGGCGCGCGGCGCGCCTGTTCGGCGCGGTCGAAGCGCTCGCTGAAGCGACGGGACTCCGCCGCGACCCCGCGGACGAGGCGTTCCTCCTTCCGCTGATCGGTCGCGCGCGCGCGGCGCTCGGTGCGAAGGACTTCGCCGCGCTCGAGTCCGCGGGACGAAGCCTCGGCCGCGACGACGCGATCGCCGACGTGCGCGACCTCGCCGCCGCGAACGAACCCGCCGCCCGCTAACGCGCGCGCGTCAGCGGTTCACGATCCACGGATCGACCGGAATCCGTGAGGTGGGATCGGCCACTTTCACGACAGCCAGCGTATAGCCGTACTCGCCGGGCCCCGCGTGGGTGTCGACGCAGGTAACTTCCATCTGGCCGGCGCCCGGAGGTGTGCAGTTGAACGGCGCGCCGCTCGCGAATTGAACCTTTTCGTCGGCAAAGGCGTAACCATCCGGCGCATCGAGCTTCCAGTGGATAACCTTCGTACCGTTCGGCGTCAGCACGTCCAGCTCTTTCGGGATGGCCGTGGCAACGCACGGGGTTGCGGTGCAATCGACCTTGACCGCTACCTGGCAACTCGCGCCCGTGCAGTCCGCATGCGTCCTCTGCATTCCGCCGCCCGGCTCTCCCGGGGACGCACATCCGAACAGTACGACGCACGCAACAATCACCGAACACGTACCAAGGATCTTCATGTCGTCCCTCCCTTCAGGCGTTTTGCTCAGCGGTTGACGATCCACGGGTCGAGCGACGGCACGCCGCGCGGCCCGAAGACGCTGTTCGGTACGGTGACGTTGACCCGGTACTTGAAGACGCCGAATTCGGGATGCTTGTCGCCGCATGCGAATTCGCGTCCATCTCCGCGCGGCTCGCATTCGAAATCGCTGGTCGGCACGACGACGCCGTTCGCCGCAAAGCGAGTTTCGCTGTCGCCTTCGAGGCGCCAGACGATCTCCGTGCGCTTGCCGCGGTTCTCAACGACCACGAGGTCGTAGTCGACGTAGAGATCGCAACCGTAGAAGCGGTCGCAGTCGACCCTCACCTCGATCGTGCACTCGCCCTCGCCCGCGCAGGTCTTCTGCTTCGCTTCGTGCGGCACGCGGGGATGCATCGCGGCGCAGCCGGCCAGAAGCGCGCACGCGACGATGGAGGACCACAGGACCTTCCGCATTCTTCTTCCTCTTGACGGTAGCGGGCAGCGCATTGTCGGTCATCCGGGCGGGGAATGAGAAGCCGTTCCGCGCGACGCGCCGGCGCGTGCGGCGACTGCGGGCGTCGGCCGCGATTGCCGCCCGGTTTCGGCATTCCTCCTACAGCCACGGCAGGCGCTACATGGCGCGTCGGTGCATGCGTCCATCGCCATGACAGGAGCTTCAGCAAAATCATCATGTTGGCGATCGGCAGGGTCCTTGCAGCGATCGGGACGTCCTGGCGGCGCGTTCGGCCGCCGTTCCCTTTGAAAGGATCTTCGATGAACGCCATCTTCCGGCAAATCGCCACGGTCGCGACCTGTTCCATTCTGGCCGCGGCCGGCACCGCGTGCGCGACCACTTCGAACACGACAGCGACGTCGTCGGGCGACCGCGCGACACTCGCGCAGACGTCGCCGTCCATGACCACGACGACGAGCACGATGCCGGGGACGTCGCCGACGATGCCCTCGTCGACGGCGACGCCGTCCGCCACGATGCCGCCGCCCGCTGCGATGCCTTCGACGGCGGCACCTTCCCCGGCGACGAACGCGACGACGGCACCGACAACGCCGTCGCCATCGGCCTCGTCGCCCGCGGAGGCTGCGAATGCGCAGGACGCCGAAGCACGCAGGATCTTCGACCAGCTCGACACCAACCGCGACGGCGTCCTGACGCTCGACGAGTTCTCGCGGGCCACCTTCCGCGCCAAATGATGCTTCGACGGCGCGGCGGATGATTCCGCGCCCGCTGCGCCGGGCGACGCTCGGCGCAGCCGTCCCGCTGTTCGCGTTGTCCGTTTGCGTTGCGCACGCCGACGCCGGCGACCTGCCGGCGATCTGGGCGTCCGCACGCGAGGCCAGCGTCGAGCGCGCGATCGACGCGCCCGACGCTGCCAGCGCAAGCGCGCGTGTCCCGAGCGACGACGCTCGCGAACGCGATGCCGCATCCCGGATCGACGCCAGCAAGAGCTATGCGATCCCGGCGCTCGAGATCGTCGGGTTCGAGATCCTGCTGAACCAGTTCGACCGGCACGTGCTGGGCGACGACTTCGCGAGCAACGCGTCGACGATCCGGCACAATCTGCATTCGAGCTGGGTCGAGGACCGCGATCCGTTCCAGATCAACCAGCTCGGGCACCCGTATGCGGGCTCGATGTACCAGGGATTCGCGCGCTCGGCGGGATTGAACTACTGGGAAGCGCTCGGCTACACGTTCGCCGGCAGCGCCTTGTGGGAAATCGCCGGCGAGCGGAGTCCTCCATCGCGCAACGACCAGGTCAACACCGGCATCGGCGGCAGCTTCCTCGGCGAGATCCTGTTCCGGCTCGCCAATCTGACGCTCGAGCACGAGAACGTGCCGCCGTTCTGGCGCGAAACGGCAGCGGCGCTGATCTCGCCGCCCGTCGGCTTCAATCGCCTCGCCTTCGGCGAGCGCTTCCGCACGCTGTTCCCGAGCAACGATCCGGTCTACTTCAGCCGGCTAGAGGTTGGCGCAAGCCGCCGGATCCAGAGCAGCGCCGGCCTTTCCGCCGCCGAAGACAAGCCCAACGAGGCAGTGATCGACTATTCGATCGACTACGGGCTGCCCGGCAAGCCCGGCTACACGTACGCGCGGCCGTTCGATTACTTCAACCTCGAAGCGAGCGCATCGAGCGCGAACGGCGCGGAAAGCCTTTTGACGCGCGGCCTCCTGCTCGGCCGCGACTACGACGCCGGACGCGACTACCGCGGCGTCTGGGGACTCTACGGCGTCTACGACTACATCTCGCCGCAGACATTCCGCGTGTCGAGCACCGCGGCAGCCCTCGGCACGACCGCGCAATGGAAGCTGTCCGATTCGTGGGCGCTCCAGGGGACGGCGCTCGGCGGCGCCGGCTACACGGCCGTGGGGACGATTCACAGCACCACGGACAACGATTACCACTATGGCGTCTCGCCGCAGGCGCTGCTCGCGCTGCGCGTCATCTTCCGCGATCGCGCAGCGCTCGACGTCTCGGCGCGCGAATACTTCGTGAGCAACGTGGGTGCCGCCGCGCGCGGCGGCCACGACAACATCGTGCGGCTCGACGCGTCGCTCACGTGGCGCATCTACGAGCGTCACGGGATTTCGCTGCGATACCTGCTGAACCGCCGCGACGCGTTCTATCCTGACGTCGGCGACAGCTCGCAGACCCGCGGCACGATCGGGCTCTATTACACCTATATCGGGCACGACCGGTTCGGCTTCGTCGATTACTAGGACCGCGGATCGTCTAATACCGCGCGCTCCCCGGCGTGCGCGGAAACGGGATCACGTCGCGAACGTTCGCGAGTCCCGTCGCATACGCGATCGTGCGCTCGAAGCCGAGCCCGAAGCCCGCGTGCGGCACCGTCCCGTAGCGGCGGAGGTCGCGGTACCAGCCGTAGTGCGACGTGTCGAGGCCCGCTTCGGCGATCCGCGCGTCGAGCACGTCGAGGCGCTCCTCGCGCTGGCTGCCGCCGATGATCTCGCCGATGCCAGGCGCGAGCACGTCCATCGCCGCGACCGTCTTGCCGTCGTCGTTGACGCGCATATAGAACGCC
>Ga0157372_10004624_pt1 | contig 14635 bp, 7 predicted proteins | sample C55metaG_FD_115307 | JGI IMG/M metagenome (GOLD analysis project Ga0157372, IMG submission 115307) | Corn rhizosphere microbial communities from Kellogg Biological Station, Michigan, USA - C5-5 metaG | ecosystem: Host-associated > Plants > Roots > Rhizosphere > Soil | place: USA: Michigan... | reverse complement strand
CAACGGGTCGATCGACGCGGGCGACCAGATGGTGGTCGGCACGCCCCAGCCGAGATGGGAGGGGGGAACGACACAGCGCTTTGCTTACCGGGGATTCGACCTGACAGTGGTGGCGTTTGCCCGAATGGGTGGAACCATCGAGTCGGCTTTGTTTGGGGCGGGGTTTGCGAGTACGATGCAGGGCAACTATAATAATGTCAACATTGCGTACTGGACTCCTGCGAATCCGACCAATCGCTGGTCGTCGGCGAATTCGGCGCAGACGAACCCGCCTTATCACTCGACATTCGCCTATTTCGACGGGAGCTTTTTGAAGATCCGCAGCATGACACTCGGATATTCGTTGCCGACTGCGCTGGTGAAGCCGATGGGCGTTCGGTCGGTGCGGTTCTATGCTACGGCCAAGGACCCGTTTATTCTATTCTCGCCCTACCGGAACAAGTATCACGGCATCGATCCGGAATTGACGGGTACGACGGATAACCTCAATACTCCCTCCACGTGGTCGATGTTGTTTGGGGTGAATGTCGGTTTTTAACTTATTTAAATCTTCTTACAATGAAACATATTTGTGCGTTATTTTCGATGGCGTTGCTGTTGCTGCTGTCCTGCAATAAGCAATTGAATGAACATCCCAATTCCGTCGTCACGCCGGACTTCTTTTCCACGGCGCAGGGTTTTCAATCGGGGCTCGATGCGGCTTATGGGGGAATGCGGAATCTTTGGGGGACGGAGAATCTTTTTACGACCACCTGTATCGGGACGGACGAGTTCATCACGGGCAATGACGGGACGGGGAACAATATCAACTATTACAGCAGCGGGTATACGCCTGCCGACGGTAAGCTGTCGCCCATTTGGAATTCCTGCTACACCTTTATCAACGACTGTAACGGGTTGGTGGATTATGGGCCGAAGATCACGGGTATCGATCCGGCGAAGGTGACGGAGATGATGGCGGAGGCGAAGTTCCTGCGGGCGAACTATTATTTTGTGCTGGTGCAATTCTGGGGGCCGGTGACGTTGAACAAGCATTTCCAGGCTACCCCGACGACGTCGGCGCAGCGGAACCCGGTCTCGGATGTCTATGACTTCATTGTGCAGGACCTGACCGATGCGATCGCGGGGCTGCCGGCCAGCCCGGTGCAGGGCGGGGTGTTGCCGGGGAAGGCGACGGCTGCCGCGGCGAGGCATTTATTGGCGAAAGTGTATCTGACGCGGGCCAGCTCGCCGGCGGCCCATTCGGATGACTATTCCAACGCGTATTCGATGGCTTCGGGTTTGATCAACAGCAGCGCTGCGCTGGGGCTTGGGCTGCTACCGGATTTTGGAAGCGTGTACCAGGAGGGCAATGAGAGTAATAAGGAGGTGTTGTGGACCGTGCAGCATACCGCGGCGCTGGCGTATAATGGATCGCCGACGCAGAACAGCAGCGGGAACGACAATGTGCTGGTGCATATGTGGGTTCCCAAGTATGAGACCTTTGTGCCGGGGATGCAGCGGGATATCCTCGACGGGCGGCCCTATATCCGGGCGGTGCCGACGCGGTGGCTGACGGATACGGTTTTCAAGGAGAAGACGAACGATACGCGCTATGGCAAGACCTTTCAGACGGTGTGGTATTGCAACAATGCGGCGGGAATTCCTAAGTGGCCTGCTTCTGTGCCTGCGGGTGTCGATCCTTCCCTGGCGGGCAAGCCCAAGTTTGTGTTGGGAGATACGGCCTGTTATATGCCTGGGACCGATGTTTCGGATGCGAAGATTGCTGCGACACGGTATCTGCTGATGCCGCCGCGGAAATACAATATCCAGATGGGGCCTTATATGAAGAAATACATCGATACCCGGCGGCCGGATATGAATGCGCCGTCGATCCGGCCGGTCATTGTATGGACGTTGGCTGAGACTTACCTGATCGCGGCGGAGGCGGCGATGAATCTGGGTAACCTGCCTGCGGCTGTAGGGTATATCAACACTGTTCGGGAGCGGGCGGCATATCCGACGGGGAATGTGGCGGCGATGGATATTTCGGCGACGGATATTAATCAGGACTTCATTCTTGACGAGCGGAGCCGGGAGCTGTGCGGGCAGATGGTGCGGTGGTGGGACCTGGTGCGGACGCATCAGCTGCTGGTGCGGGTGAAGGCGCATAATTCGGATGGGCGATTCAATATCGTGCCGAAGGATACGTTGCGACCGATACCTACTTCGCAGATACAGGCTGTGACGTCGGGGCCGGCGTATGGGCCGATGAGCGATCCGTTGTGGAATTAGTGTTGAGCCACCCTTTGCGCGACAAAAGAAAAGGCCCTAATGGGCCTTTTCTTTTGCCAGGTCTTTTGCGAGGATGAGCTCGGTGCCGGCGAGGAGGAAGGCGCCGAGGCCATGGGTATCGTTGGTCTCGCGGGGGCGGGCATAGTAGAAGCGGATGTTCTCTTCGACGTTGGTGCCAATGCAGATGTCGGTGAGTTGGCCGTCGGAGGTAACGTAATGGGAGAGGCCGTCCCAGCCGTTGAGGGCGATGGAGAGATAACGGGGGTTGATCCAGCCTTTGTTAACCGCATGGGCGACGGTGTAGATGAACATGGCGGTGACGGAGGACTCGCGGTAACTGTCGGGCCTGTCGAGGATCTGGTGCCACATACCGGTGCTGTCCTGGTAGCGGGAGAAGCCGAGGATCTGGCGGAGGAGCATTTTTTGCAGATGGGGGCGGCGGGGATCGTTTTCGGGGAGGGCGTCGAGGAGGGCGGTTTGGGCGAGGGCTACCCAGCCGTTGCAGCGGCCCCAGTGGGCTACGCCGTTGGTGTTCTCGTCGTTGTAAAAGACGTGGTAATAGAGACCGGTGAGGCTGTCGTAGATGTAATGATTGAACGCTTCGACCTGCTGGACGGCGAAGTCGATGTAGGACTTGTCACCGGTGGTCTTGCCCATGCGGGCGAGGTAGGGGACGCTCATATAGAGGTCGTCGGCCCAGAGGGTCATTTTGCGCGGGTTGTTGCGGGCGAGGGTGCCGTCGGGGAAGCGGACCTGTTTGTTTTTTATGTAATCGCCCACTCTTTGGAGATAGTCCATGTATTCCTGCTTTTTGTCGAGGGCATAGACGTCGAGGAGGCCTGCTGCCATGGAGCCACAGTCGTCGAGGGAACCGATGTTTATTTCCGGCCGCCATTCTACGGTCTTTGTACCTGATTCATATTGCTTTTTGAAGTAATCGAGGTTGCTGAAGATAAAGTCATAATTCTTTCGGGCGTAATCGGAGTATTTTTGGTCTTTGAGGACGGCGGCGGTTTGCATCATGCCGACGGCGAGGACGCCGTTGACGTATTGCCATTTTGTGTATTTGCTTTCGGCTTTGATGTCGGGGGAGGGGGCCAGACCTTTTGTGGTGGCGTAGGATTCGTTTGTTTTGCCGTTGATGAAGCGGTAGGTGGTGGTCTGGAGGATATGGTCGGCGACGCGGCGGATGAGGGTGGTGGGATCGGAGTCGCTTTGGGCGCCTGCGGCGGATTGCGCATTGGCGCCTGCGACGGTGAGGAGGAGAGTGGCGAAGCAAAGGAGTTTATGCATGGCTGTCTATTTTAGTCAAACTTCCGGTTTTTTAGGCGGTTATGGAAAGGTATGCCAGAATAGTTGAATACTTTGCTAATTGGGCGGGCCGGGGGTTTTGGTTAATTTCTTCAATTGCAACTATGAAAAAATTGCTTGCCGCGATGATCGTGGCTCATCTTGTTTGTTTTTCAGGATTTGGACAGGGATTCCTTGTAAACAGCCCGGACTGGCGGGTTTCTTTTCGGTTGAAGACAGGGGGTGGGGAACTGCAGTTCTCGGTGGTGGCGGGTGGGCAAAAAAAGGTGGAACCCTCACCGTTACGGTTCCTGCTGGATGGGCGGATGCTGACCGAAGGGGCGGTGGTGAAGGGGAGCCGGAAGTTTGGGATCCATGAGCAATATGACTGGGTGGGGGTTCATAGCCCGGCGGTGAACAACTGCAACGGGCTGGTGGTCGATGTGGCGAAGGGTAAGACCCTTTTTTCTGTTGAGATAAGGGTTTTCAATGACGGTGCGGCCTTTCGGATGGTCGTCCCAGGGGCGGCGGGGGTGGAGCGGGTGCCGGATGAGGCGACTGTTTTCCGGTTGCCGGGGGATGCGACCCTCTGGTATCACGATATCAACGGCCATTACGAGGGCACGCATGTCCGAAAGAAATTGGCGGAGGTGGCGGAAGGGGAATGGGTTGCGCCGCCTGCGACGTTGAAAACGGCTTCGGGGTTTTATATGGCAATCACGGAGGCTGATCTGCAACGCTATCCTGGGATGGTGTTGCAAGCTGATGGGAAAGACGGCCTTGTGGTAAGACTGGCGAACCACCAGCCGGCTTCCCATCCTTATGTGCTGCGGTATTCGGCGGAGGATGTGGCTCGGCTGGCTAAACCGGCGGTTGTGAGGGGTGTTGTTACGACACCCTGGCGGGTGATGATGATCGGGAAGGATCTGAATGAGCTGGTGAATTCGGATATCGTGCATGATCTTTGTCCGGCGCCGGATGTGAAGTTTTTTCCGGCGGGCCTCCATGAGGCTTGGTTGCGGCCGGGGCGTGCGGTTTGGAAATACCTGGATGGCGGTGGGGAGGGAACGCCGGAGGTGATGAAGTACTGGACGGACGAGGCGGCCCGGCTTGGCTTTGAGTATAATATCCTGGAAGGGTTCTGGCGGAAGTGGACCGACGAGCAGATAAAAGATCTTGTCAATTATTCGCGGGAGCGCCATGTAGGGATTTGGGTTTGGGTGCATAGTAAAGAATTGCATGATCCGGTGGTGCGAAGGGAATTGTTTACCCGTTGTCATGACCTGGGCATCGCAGGGTTGAAGATCGATTTCTTTGATCATGAGGCGAAGGAGGTGATCGACCTGTATGAAGCGATTCTCGAGGAGACGGCGGCGTTGCATCTGCTGGTGGACTTTCATGGGAGCAACAAGCCGACGGGATTGTCGCGCACCTGGCCGAACGAGATGACGCGGGAGGCGGTGCGGGGGATGGAGTCGAGCAAGCTGGCGGATCGGGCGACGCATGAAACGACGATCCCTTTTACCCGACTACTGGCCGGGCCGGCGGAGTATACGGTGGTGCATTTTGGGGAGCGGCGGCGGAACACGTCGGTCGTTCATCAACTGGCGAGCGCCGTTGTGCTGGGCGGCGAGCCGATGCTGACGTATGCGGCGAACCCGGAGAAATTGCTGGCGAGCCCGGCAGTGGATATTATCCGGGCCATTCCTTCCTGCTATGATGAGACGATCGTGTTGCCTGGATCGGAGATTGGCGAACTGGCGGCTTTTGCAAGGCGCAAGGGGAAGGAGTGGTTTGTGGCGGTGATGAATGGAGCGGCGGCGAGGAAGGTCAGGATCCCGCTGAGCTTTTTGAAGGGGAAGATGGACGCGTCTGTGGCGATGGATTCGGTGGGAGGAAGAACGGATTCTTCGGGGGGGATCGAAGGGATGGTGCGGCGAAAGGTGTCTTATGCGCCTTCCGATGTGATCGAGCTGGACCTGGCGGCTGGGGGCGGCTGGCTGGCGCGGTTTGTCGAGCCATCGGGGAGTGCTGTTTATAATGTCCGGGAATTCGGGGCGGCGGGGGATGGCGTGCATAACGACCGGGATGCCATCGAGCGGGCGATCGGGGCGGCGACGGCTTCGGGTGGAGGGCAGGTGTATTTTCCGGCGGGCAATTATCTTTCTTATACCATTCATCTAAAGAGCAATATCTCGTTGTATCTCGAGCAGGGCGCCACATTGATCGCCGCGGAGCCGGTGAACAAGAAGGGCTATGATCTTCCGGAGCCGAATGCTTTTTCTCAATACCAGGATTTTGGTCATAGCCACTGGATGAACAGCCTGATCTACGGGGAGGGGCTGCATGATATTTCCATTCTTGGTCCGGGGCGGATCTGGGGGCGGGGGCTGACGCGGAGCACCAATGTTCCCGAAGGAGGGGGCAATAAGGCGATCGCGCTGAAGCTTTGTTACAATGTGATCATCCGGGATGTGTCCGTGTTGCATGGGGGGCATTTTGCCATTCTTGCGACGGGGGTGGACAACCTGACGATCGATAATATGAAGGTCGATACGGACCGGGACGGGTTTGATATCGATTGCTGCAAGAATGTCCGGGTGTCGAACTGTACGGTGAATTCGCCTTTTGACGACGGCATCTGCCTGAAGAGCTCTTTTGGACTTGGGTATGCCAGGGCTTGTGAGAATGTGACGATCACCAACTGCCAGGTGAGCGGATATGATCTGGGGAGCCTGCTGGATGGGACGTTTACGCGGACCTACAAAAAATATTCGGATAGCACGACGACGGGGCGGATCAAGATGGGCACGGAGTCGAACGGAGGATTTAAGAATGTGACGATCACCAATTGTGTATTTGATTATTCCCGGGGGCTGGCGCTGGAGACGGTGGATGGCGGGTTGCTGGAGGATGTGACCATCAGCAATATCACGATGCGGGATATCGTGAATGCGCCGATCTTTATCCGGCTGGGGGCGCGGATGCGCGGGCCCGATAGTATCCCGGTGGGCGTCTGCCGGCGCATCATCCTTAGCAATATTGTCGTGTATAATGCCGACTGGCGGCATGGGTCGATCATCAGCGGATTGCCGGGGCATCCGATCGAGGATCTGCGGATGAGCGATATCCGCATTTATTATAGGGGCGGGGGGACGGCGGAGATGGCTGCGCGGAAGGTGCCGGAATTCGAGAAGGATTATCCTGAGCCGTACCGGTGGGGGGTAATGCCGGAGTATGGATTCTTTTTCCGGCATGTGAAGGGGTTGAATTTGCGGGGTGTGGAGGCCAGTACGTTGAGTGCGGATGGGCGGCCGCCGTTTGTGACGGACGATGTGACCGGATTGGTGGTGCGGGATGTGCCTGGGTTGAAGAATACGAAGTAAACCAAACCTTTCAATATGAAAAAGACGCTTATCTATGGACTGCCACTGGTCCTGCTGGCAGTGGTATTTTCCTGCCGCAAATTTTTTATGGAGCTGAAACCCAAGCACGGCGTGTTGTTGCGGGCCAATGGCCCGGGTAGTACCTATGAGCTGATCGACAGCGTGCTGGGTGGGACGGCCGAAGAGGTGCCGGATTGTTCGCATCCGGATTTTGGCCGGCATATCGGGGAAGTGTGGGACGGCACGCTGCATTGCTATGTATTTGCCTTTTATATTCATGTCACGCCCGATAACGACCGGTGTGTGGCTTTTGACCGGCAGCGCAATGAGATCAAGACCTATGGGCCATCGCCGGACAGCCTGAAGGGATTCCTGGGCGATACGCTGACGCATGCGTGGATCTTCAAGCTGGATTCGGGATTCCAGCCCTCGAAGAATTTTACGCATATCCACCAGATCAAGGCGGGAGATGGGGATGACGGTGCGCCCATTATTACGTTGACGCCGCGGAAGGGAACGCCGGATAAGATGCAGGTGATACATACCGGTTCCAGCAGTACGACGAGCCTGGGGACGGTGTTGCAGGTGCCGCTGGCGCCGTTCAAGGGAGCCTGGGTGCGGGCGGAGGAGCATATCGTTTATGCGACGGCGGGTTCGTATAGCCTGACGATAAAGCGGCTGAGCGATGATTCGGTGTTGTTGTCCTACAGCAATACGAATATCGATATGTGGCGGAATGGGACGACGTTTGTGCGGCCCAAGTGGGGGATCTACCGGAGTTTGAATACGCCCGGGGATCTGCGGGATGAGACGGTTCTCTTTAATGATTTTTATATAGCAAAAGGTTCGTATTAGCAATTCGAATGGTCAAAAAAAGCCGGCCTCGTCTGAGGCCGGCTATTTTTTTTGGAGATCAGCGTTTGATGAGCTTGATGGTTTTGACATCGCCACCCTGGATCACTTTCAGGAAGTAGACGCCGGGGCGGTAAGCAGAGGCGTCGATGTCGATGACGCCCATGGCGGCGGATACGCGCTGCGTTTGCAACTGGCGGCCGTCGGCGCTCAGGAGGTTGAGGACGATGTCCTGAGGTTTATCCAACGACAGGTAGAGCCGGAAGACGCCGGTGGAGGGGTTGGGGAAGACTTCGGCGAGGACCGGTTTTGCATCGGGCGTAAAAGATTTGGCTGTAGCCGTGGTGGCGTCGAGCTGGTCGCTGTTGGCCGCGGAGACGGCGTCCTTGCCACAGACGGCCTTTGAGCTATAGGCGAGATCGAGGCGGGGCAGGTCGAAGTTATCCTGCCAGCTGATGACTGCGACCATGGGGAGGGGCACATTGTGTATCGTGAGTGTCGGCGTCGAGAAGGTGGTGTCGCCGGGTTGTACCGTGAAGCTGCCGTGCTGGTTGCTGCCGACGATGAACCAGGTGACGGGAACTTCGAAGGGATTGGGGTTGGAGACCTGCCAGTTGCGGGTGGTTGTGGGGTCGGTGGAGCAGAGCGGCCGGATGGTTAGCGGCTGCACGAAGTTGTTAGGGAATTTCACTTCGCCCACTGCGTCGGTGGCCTTTATCAGGCCGTAGCCCGTGGCGAAGTCGAAGCCTTTGTCGAAGCCCGCGGTGTAAGGATTATCCATGTCCCAGGTATTGGATTCGAGGACGCCTTTTATCTGTGCGGGGGTGATGGTATGGAGTTTTTGGGCGTGGATCATCAATGCGGCTACGCCGGCGGCATGGGGTGTCGCGGCGGAGGTGCCGAAGAAATTGGGGAAGGTGTCGGCGTCCCCGGCGATGTCCCCGTTGCCGAATGGGTCGAAGAAGGAGGTGTTGCCGCCGTCGGGGGCGACGATATCGGGTTTGTTACGGATGAGGGGTGCGATGCGATTGCCGGCAACATCGTAATAATTGGGGACGCCGCCGACGGAGGAGAATCCTTCCACGGCGGGGGTGTCGAGGCCGTAGGGCGGTGTCTGGAGATAGAAGGCTGCGCCTACCGAGATCGCGCCTTCCGCTTTCGTGTGGCCGACGACGGTGGGTGCGAGGATTCCGGGGATGGCGGGGTTCGTAAGATAGAAGAGAGGATCGTCGTACAGGATGTATTTCAGGTTGTGGGGGTCGGGGCCGGCATATTTGACGATCAGCAGGTAGAAGGTGACGTTCTTCGTGTCGTTGAAATAGCCGAAGACCTCGATGGGGTCTCCGCTGGCGAGGTTGTCGGAGGCGCCTGCCGCGACGACGTTGCCGGAGGCGTCGAGCAGGTACATGTCCATGTCGGTGCTGTCACCGACGCCACTTGCGGTGAAGGAGGACTGATCCCACTGAAAGGAGGTGATGAAGATGCCGTTCGGGGGGATGTAGATCGGTTGGAAATAGCGGGGAGGGTCGCCGGGGCCGCTGAAGTTGTGGGCGGTGCCGAAGCCGGCGCCGAGCGGGGCGACGTTTGTCGCGCGGTAGGGGCTCGCGTAGGAGCGGATAGATTCGTTCCCGGCGGCGGAGAAATAAGCGACGCCGCGGCTTTTCACTTCGTCGACCGCCTGGGCGATGATGCCGTCCTGGAAGAAGGGTTCGGCGTAGTAGAAGACGTCGTCGCCGATCACCTGGCAGCCATGGTTGGCGAGCCGGAGGATGCCGTTGGCGAAGTCGGCCTGGCCGTTGTCGGCGGTGTGGAAGGCGAGGGTGGAGGCGGGTGCGACGTCGTGGACGATCTCCATCATGGCGCGGCCTTCGTCGGTGCCGCCGCTGTCGAGGTCGCTGAGTATTTGGACGGGTGTCTTATAGCCGAAGGGATTTTTGGGGCCGGGGAGTTCGCCGCTGGCGACGCCGGCACCTGCGGTGCCGAGGTTGTTGTAAGAGTCGGAGAGGACGCCGACTTTGACGCCGCTACCATCCACTTTGTATTTTTTTCTTGCCAGGTACGAGAGTTGTGCGGTGTCGCCCTGGCTGATGACGGGTGTGGGTTTTGGCGCGGCGGCGCTTTGACCGGCTGCTGGGTTTTGGGCGGCTGCATTGACGCCTTTGCCGACATGCATTGGCTTGTAGGCCGGGCGGGCGAAGCGGATGGTGCTGCTGCCTTCGAGCTTTGCCAGGGCGCTGATGGGTATGGTGGCGGAGATGACGCGGCCATAGGTGGACGTGATGGTGGCGCCGAGCTGGTGAAGTTCGGCGGAGGCGGTGGCGATGTCGTCTTTTGCGGTGACGTCGATGAGGATATTGTTCCCGCGGATCTGCATGTAGCGGGTGAAGTCACTGACGCCGGGTGGGGTAGGTTTTGTAAGGGCCGTGACGGCTTTTGTTCTGGCGGTGGTGGTGGTTGTTGTTGCCGTGCCTGCGAGCATTTGCAGGTCGGGGCTGAGAGTGGAAGAAGATTTTGAGAGGGTTGTTCCGGCGGCTATTCCCGGGAAGGGAGGATCGCCGGCGACCTGGGCATTTGTTGTTAGAGTGGCGCATAGTAACAGGCATGCGGCAAGGCCGGCTAGAGGTCGTTTCATAAAGCAGTGTTTTGATTTGGAATTTGGGAGTGCAGAGAGAAGATACGACAAAAATTCCAAACTTAGAGACCCCAGGTGATCTCGGTGATGGGGTTGCCGCCGTTGGGGTGGATGAGGCGGGCGTCGGTGAGGTAGCTGGTGTCGGAGTAGACGGAGTAGCCCTGGAGGAGGAGGGCGTAGAGGTCTTCCTTATTATAACCGCCGATCTGTTGGTATTGCCAGGGTTGTTGACCGAGGGCGTAGGGGAGGAGCCAGTTGAATGCAGCGTGGATGCTGCCATGTTGGGCGTCGGTGTAGGTCCAGAGATGGACGCCGGCGTGATCGGCGAGGCGGGCGAGGGTGAAGAAGGCCTGGAGGTTGTAGGTGCTGTAACCGAGGCCGTTAGTGCGGGCCAGCTCTTCGGGCATGCGGCCGTCGGCCTGGATCTGGTGGTCCATTTTGGCTTTTCCTTCTTCGGCGAGGGTATGGGCTTTGGCTGCGTCGCCGGTGTAGAGGGCGATGGCGGTGCCCTGGGCGAGGTACCAGGTGCCGTGGTTGTTGGCGGCGGCGTGTTCTTCCCGGCCGTTCTTGCTGGTGAGCATCCAGTCGAGGTATTGGCTGTACCAGTGGCGCAGGGACTGGGCGTCGGTGGGAGTCCAGGCTTGTGTGGTGGCCCTGGCGGGGGTGGCTTTGGGACCGGCTTCGGCGCCGATGGATTCGAGGAGGGTGGCGGCGTCGGCGATGCCGATGAGGGGGATGGTCTCGATGATGCCGATGCCGCGGCCGGTGTTGATCCCGGGGATACCCTGGCCGTATTCGAGGTTGGGGTTCATGCGGGTGGCGTCGTCGAGGAACCAGTGGCGGAGGAGCTGTGCGGCCTTTTCGGCGTAGCGGGGGTCGTCGGTGAGGTAGGCTGCGAGGGCGAGGGTCTGAACGCGGCTGTCGAGCTCGGCGAGGTTCTTGTGATCGGTGATCTTGTATATCTCAGGATTGCGCTGGCCGTCGCGGCGGATATAGGGCAGGCCGTTGGGTTTGCTGCTATCGTACCAGAAATAGGGGGCCTGGCTCATGTAGTCGTGTTTGCTGCCGCTGGGTGGGGTGGTGGATTTGTCCATTACCGAGAGAAGGGGCAGGTCGAGGAGATGGTCGGCCTGGGTGCGGAGCTGGGCAATGAGTTGGGTTTTCCCGCGACATGCGTCGAGGCGTTGGGGATCCCAAAGTAGGGATGTGGTCTTGTTTGCGACGAGTTTATAGGCGGATACGGTCTTTGTGTTGAAGCCGGGGATGTAGAGAATATGGGTGGCGATATCATAGTGGATATCGGCGGTGTTCTTTTTTTGTTCGTGCGTGTCAAGGAGGACTTCTTTGCGGCCGTCGGCATAGACGTAGTAGACGATGCCGAGCCATTCGCTGACGACGAGGTCGCCGTTACCGACTTCCTCTACGCCGTCGCCGCCGTTGGGGAGGGTGGTGATGGTCCTTAGTTGTTTGTTTGCGTCGGCGAAGAGGACGGCTTTGCGGGCGAGGATATAGAGCCCGTCTTTTGTCGCTTTCAGGCCGTTGGCGCCGGGCAGGTCATCCATATACAGCCGGGCGGCGTCGTTTTCGATGCGATAGACCTTACCGGCTTTGGAGTCGGAGACATAGACGATGCCTTTGTCGTCGACCGTGATATCGTTGAGGCCGGTGGCGCCGGGGATGGTGATCTTTTTTTTGATGACGTCTTTGGCGATGTCGATGACGACGACGTTGCTGATGTCGGCGACATAGAGATGATTGCCGAAGCGGCCGAGACCCTTGGGGGCGTTGAGGCCGCTGATCCAGTTGCCGTCATAGTGTTTGCCATCGAGGCTAAGTTTTCCTACACCGCCTTTTCCGTCGGCGTCCCAGCCACCGCCGTCGATGAGGGAGACGTAGAGTTGGGAGTGTTTGGCGTCGGGCAGGACCGATTCAGGGACCGCGACGATGGTGTCGGTTTCCCAGAGTTTTTCGAGGGAGTGAGCGTTTGGCTGCGCTTGGAGGAGCAGCGGCAGGATAAGGGACAAGCCCCAGATTAATTTTTTCATATCGTTGATTCGGTCATGAATTGTCTTTGGTAACCCAAAGGACTCTTGCCTGTGATCAATTTAAAGTATTTGTAGAAGCTGGTGAAATTATTAAATCCACTTTCGTAACACAATTGTTTTATGCTGAGGTTGTTTTCGATCAGGAGCTTGCAGGCGTGTCCGACGCGGAGCTCGAGGAGGAAACGGGAGTAGGTTTTCCGGGTGCGGGATTTGAAGAAGCGGCAGAAGGAATTGGGACTGATATTGGCGACGGCGGCGATCTCTTCGAGCTGGATGGGCCGACGGAAATGGCGGAGGCTGTATTCGTAGATCAGGTTGATGCGGAGGTGTTCGGCTTCCCCGAGGCTGTGTTTAAAGCCGATGGAGGCGAGGGGTTGCAGCTGGTGGGACCCGGCCAGGACGTGCATCGCCTCGATCAGCAGGATGACGCGGGACATGCCTTCGGAATCGAGGAGCTTTTCGAGGAGTCCCGCCACCTTGTATTTGGCCTCTCCTTCGACCTGCAGGCCGAGCCGGGCCTTTTCGAGGAGGGTTTTAAGCCCGACGTTCTCGGGGAGATCGAGGAAGGAGCCGCCCCAGAAGTTCTCGGAGAAATGGGCGACGCAGACATCGATGGGTTGTTGGCGGCCCTCATCGAAGTAGGGATCGTCGAAGCGCCAGTAATGGGGGAGGTTGGCGCCAACCAGGACGACATCACCGGATTTGAACCGTTTCATGTTGTCGCCCACGAACTGGGTGCCGCTGCCCTGCTTGAAGTGGATCAGCTCCACTTCGGAATGGAAATGCCATTTGTTGTTGATGTATGGTACGAGATCGCGCCGGACGCTGAAGGAGTGGCCGGGTTCCTTTGATACTTTTAGCAGTTGAGGTCTCATAAAATATGGTTTATGTGAAAGGGAGGGCAAGCGCCCTCCCTGGTATATTTAGTATCCGGTATTCTGGGTCAGGTTCTTATTGGCGTCCAGCTCGGTTTGCGGAATGGGCATGAGCAGACGGAAGTCCTGTAGTGTCATGCCGATGCCGGACTCGATAGCCGCATAACGGCCGAGGCGGATGAGATCCCACCGGCGGTGGCCTTCCACGCAGAGTTCCCGTTGTCTTTCCTTGAGCAGCGAGTCGACGAAGTTGTCGGCGGTGGGAACGTTGGTGAAGCTGTATTGGTTTGCCACGGGGATCTTGGCGCGTTGCTGCACTTTGTCGATGCCGGCGAATTTACCGGGGTCGTTGGGGTTGAGATTGTTCATCGCTTCGGATTGCATCAGCAGGACGTCGGCGTAGCGGAGGACGATCCAGTTGACGCGGGAGTTGTTGGAGTTGGCGATCCATTTAGCGTCGCGGTATTTATAAATGAACGGCGTGACGGCAGTTGAACCGACCTTGGTGCCGATGTTCCAATTATGGCGCATGGTATCATAGACAGGGTATCCGTTTTGAACGAAATTGCTGTTGGCGAGGAAGGAGCCCGAGCCGCCGAGCAGGGAGGGAGAGAACATGCGACAGGTGATGTTCTGGGTGGTGGAGCTGGAGTTGTCGCCGAACTGGACCGCGAAGATGACCTCCTTATTGCCGGGATAATATTTTGTATCGCAGCTGAAGATATCGCCATAGTTGGGCATCAGCGAGTAGACGTTACTGTTGATCACCTTGTTGCATTCGTCGAGGGCTGCCTGGTTGTCGCCGCCATCGGCATAGGGAGTGCTTGCGCGCTGGAGGTAGACCCGGGCCAGCATGGCCGAGGCGGCGCCGGTGGAGACCATGCCTTTGTTGGACGAGGAGATATTCGGCTCGGAGAAGCAGTTGGCTTCGGCGAATTGGAGATCGGAGATGACCTGTTTGTAGATGCTCGCCGCGGGGGAGCGTTTGGGAAACAGGGAGCTGTCACCGGGGCTGGTAATGGGCTTGGTGAGGAGGGGAACGTCGCCAAAGCTGCGGACCAGATCGAAGTAGGCCATTCCGCGAAGGAAGTAGGCGTTGCCGAGGATGTTGTTTTTTTGACCGGCGTCCATTTTTATCTGCGGGACGTTGGCGATGACGTCGTTGGCGCGGCTGATGAGCTTGTAGCTGTTGACCCACCAGTTGGTGATCTCGGGGTTGGCGGAGTTGTACTGAAGTTTGTACATATCGATCCGTTCCTGGTTCTGGGTGAGGAGCGGTTG